>Ga0335072_10017124_pt1 | contig 10255 bp, 9 predicted proteins | sample Lox_Sample_21_FD_206725 | JGI IMG/M metagenome (GOLD analysis project Ga0335072, IMG submission 206725) | Soil microbial communities from Loxahatchee National Wildlife Refuge, Florida, United States - Lox_Sample_2.1 | ecosystem: Environmental > Terrestrial > Soil > Wetlands | place: USA: Florida...
GATCGGCTCAGCGCTCCGCTGGAGTCGGCGATCCGGTTGGCGCTGCTGGAAGCGCTGTCGGCGTGTGCAGAGGAGATCACCGCCGAGCTCGCGCCGCGATCGGTGGAGGTTCGGCTGCGCGGGCGTGACCCCGAGTTCGTCGTCAGCGCCCCGGTCGATGAGCCGCGGGCCCAGGAGCCGTTCGACGTCGCGTTCGGCGACGACGAGGGCGGCACCTGGCGTATCACCCTGCGGCTGCCCGAAGGCCTTCGGGCAGCCGTCGAAGCGGCGACCCGGCGCGACGGATCGTCGCTGAACGCCTGGCTGGTCCGCGTCGTCGCCGCGGCGACCCAAGGCGGCCACGCCACCCAACCCCACACCGGCCGAGCCTCGGCCGGCGGCGCCCGCCAGGTAACCGGCTGGGTGCGCTGACACATCGAAGGAGAAACCCATGTCCACTTACGACACCCCCGAACCCATCGCGGTGCGCATCGAGGCCGCGGCCGGTTCCGTCCGGCTCGTCGCGACCGACCGCACCGACACGGTCGTGTCGGTGCGCGCCCACGACGAGTCCCGGCCGGCCGACGTGCGAGCCGCCGAGCAGACCCGGGTGGACTACGACGACGGCAAGCTGACGGTCTCGGTACGGCGCGGCTTCGCGCTGTTCCGGGGCGGCGCGGTCGACGTCGACATCGCGCTGCCGTCGCGCTCGACGGTGAAAGCAGCGGTGGCGTCCGCCGACGTTGATGCCGACGGCGAATTCTCCGACTGCAAGATCACCTCGGCCAGCGGTGACCTCGACGTCGACGTCGTGCGGGGAAACCTCAAGGCCGCCACGGCTTCCGGGTCGATCGCCGTGCGGTCGGTCGCCGGGAACGTGTCGGTCGCAACGGCGTCCGGCAACGCGACGATCGGCGACATCGACGGCGACCTGACGTTCAAGGCCGCCAGCGGCGACCTCGGCGTCGGCCGGCTGAGCGGCGGCCTGCGCGCGAAGACGGCGTCCGGCTCGGTGACGGTCGCGACCGCGCTGCGCGGCGACATCTCGGTGTCCACCGCCAGCGGTGAGGTCGGCGTGGGCGTCGTCGAAGGCACCGCCGCGCGGTTGGACTTGATCACCGGTTCCGGCGCGGTCAACAATCTGCTCGAGCACACCGACGGACCGGCCGACGGCGACGACACGCTACTGATTCAGGTGCGGACCGGCTCCGGAGACATCGACATCCACCGCGCGGTCGCGACGCGGGTCTGACTAGCGCAGCCAGCCGCGCCGGCGACCCCACATGTCGCGCACGATGAAAAAGAGGCCCAGCGCCGCGAAGCCGATGCAGTACAGGTCTTCGATGTGGCCGACATGGTTGCCGCGCAGAAACGCCACCAGCATCCCGACGATTATCAGGCCGACGACGTGCCAGCTGCGGTGGTTGATTTTGCTCCAGCCCCAAGCAGCCGACGGCACCTCAGCGACGTCGACACCGTTGACGTGACCGCCAGTGCGCTCCACCTCAGTACCGGCCACTGCAACTCCTCGGATTGGGATCGGGATGCGTGCATATTTTGGCACATCCCAGAGTGGCCGGCTTCTCGGCGGCCCGCGGGACGGCCCGCATCGTCGCCGGCCGGCGATTCGTCCGGCGCGCCGGCGGCGCGGCACAATGAACGGGTGACCGAACGCCGCCTCAAGACCCTGGTGCTGGGCAGTACCGGCTCCATCGGCACCCAGGCGCTCGAGGTAATCGCCGCCAACCCGGACCGCTTCGAGTTGGTCGGGCTGGCCGCCGGGGGCGGAAACCCGGCGCTGTTCGCCCGCCAGCGCGCGGAGACCGGGGTGACCAACGTCGCCGTCGCCGACGAGCGCGCCGCGCAGGACATCGGCGACGTCACCTACTCCGGGCCCGACGCGGTCACCCGGCTGATCGAGAGCACCGAGGCCGACGTCGTGCTCAACGCGCTGGTCGGCGCGCTGGGGCTGCAGCCGACGCTGACCGCGCTGGCCACCGGCGCCCGCCTGGCGCTGGCCAACAAGGAGTCGCTGATCGCCGGCGGTCCGCTGGTGCTGGCCGCCGCCAAGCCCGGCCAGATCGTGCCGGTGGACTCCGAGCACTCGGCGCTGGCGCAATGCCTGCGGGGCGGCAGCGCCGACGAGGTCGCCAAGCTGGTGCTCACCGCGTCCGGTGGGCCATTCCGCGGCTGGTCGGCCGCCGACCTCGAGCACGTCACGCCCGAGCAGGCCGGCGCGCATCCGACCTGGTCGATGGGACCGATGAACACGCTGAACTCGGCGTCGCTGGTCAACAAGGGGCTCGAGCTCATCGAGGCGCATCTGCTGTTCGGCATCCCGTACCGGCGCATCGACGTCGTGGTGCATCCGCAGTCGATCGTGCATTCCATGGTCACGTTCACCGACGGCTCGACGATCGCGCAGGCCAGCCCGCCGGACATGAAGCTGCCGATCGCGCTGGCCCTCGGTTGGCCGGCCAGGGTGCCCGGGGTGGCCGCCGCCTGCGACTTCTCCACCGCGGCGAGCTGGGAGTTCGAGCCGCTGGACAATCGGGTTTTCCCCGCCGTCGACCTGGCCCGACAGGCCGGCGAAACGGGCGGCTGCATGACCGCGGTCTACAACGCCGCCAACGAGGAAGCGGCCGAGGCGTTCCTGGCCGGCCGGATCGGCTTCCCGGCAATCGTGCGAACAATCGCCGACGTCGTGAGCGCCGCCGACCAGTGGGCCGCCGAACCCGCTACCGTGGAGGATGTACTCGACGCGCAGGGCTGGGCGCGTGATAAGGCCCGCAGTCTGATGGAGCGTGCCACACAGGAGGTTCTACCAACGCGATGATGTTCGCTATCGGCATCGTGCTGTTCGCGCTCGCCATTCTGATCTCGGTGGCGCTGCATGAGTGCGGCCACATGTGGGTCGCGCTGGCCACCGGGATGAAGGTGCGCCGCTACTTCGTCGGCTTCGGGCCGACGCTGTGGTCGACCCGCCGCGGCGAAACCGAATACGGCGTCAAGGCCATCCCGGCCGGCGGCTTCTGCGACATCGCGGGGATGACGTCGATCGAAGACCTGCAGCCCGACGAGCACGACCGCGCCATGTACAAGCAGAAGACGTGGAAACGCGTCGCGGTGCTGTTCGCCGGGCCGGGGATGAACTTCGTCATCGGCTTCGTGCTGATCTACGCCATCGCGGTGATCTGGGGACTGCCCAACCTGCATCCCACCGCGGTGATCGGCCAAACCGCCTGTGCGGCTGCGGAAAGCAAGCAGGGGCAGTTCGAGAAGTGCACCGGAATCGGCCCCGCGGCCACCGCCGGGATCCAGGCCGGCGACGTCGTGCTCAAGGTCGGCGACACCCCGGTGTCCGACTTCACCGACATGGCCGCCGCGGTGCAGAAGCTGCACGGCACCGTCCCGGTCGAGATCAAGCGCAACGGCCAGACGATGACCAAGTACGTCGACATCGCCCAGCGGCAGCGCTGGGTCACCGACGGCAACGGCGGCGCGAAGCCGTCGACGATCGGCGTGATGGGCGTGGTGGGCACCCCGACCGGCCCCACCCACTACAACCCGGTCACCGCGATACCCGGCACCTTCTCCTTCACCGGCAATCTGTCTGTGCTGCTGGGCAAGTCGCTGATCGCCATCCCGACCAAGGTCGGCGCGCTGGTCCACGCGATCGGCGGCGGGCAGCGTTCCCTCGACACCCCGATCAGCGTCGTCGGCGCCAGCATCATCGGCGGAGACACCGTGGACCACGGCGTGTGGATGGCGTTCTGGTTGTTCCTCGCGCAACTGAACTTCATCCTGGGCGCGATCAACCTGGTGCCGTTGCTGCCATTCGACGGCGGGCACATCGCGATCGCGGTATACGAGAAGCTGCGCAACATGGTTCGGTCGGCCCGCGGCAAGGTCGCGGCGGCGCCGGTGAACTACCTCAAGCTGATGCCCGCGACCTACGTGGTGTTGGTGCTGGTGGTCGGCTACATGCTGTTGACGGTGACCGCCGACGTCGTCAACCCGATCCGGATATTCCAGTAGCTCGAAAACGTAAGGAAGAGAAGGCAAAACAGTGACCACAGGTCTGGGCATGCCGGCAGCCCCGGCGCCCACGCTGGCGCCGCGTCGCACGACGCGACAACTGATGGTCCGCGACGTCGGGGTGGGCAGCGATCACCCGATATCGGTGCAGTCGATGTGCACCACCAAGACCCACGACATCAACTCGACCCTGCAGCAGATCGCCGAGCTGACCGCCGCCGGGTGCAACATCGTCCGGGTAGCATGCCCGCGGCAGGAAGACGCCGATGCGTTACCGGCGATCGCCAAGAAGAGCCAGATCCCCGTCATCGCCGACATCCACTTCCAGCCGAAGTACATCTTCGCGGCCATCGACGCCGGCTGCGCCGCGGTTCGGGTAAACCCCGGCAACATCAAGGAATTCGACGGCCGGGTGGCCGAGGTCGCCAAGGCCGCCGGCGCGGCCGGGATCCCGATCCGCATCGGCGTCAACGCCGGCTCGCTGGACAAGCGGTTCATGGAGAAGTACGGCAAGGCGACGCCGGAGGCGCTGGTCGAGTCGGCGCTGTGGGAGGCCTCGCTGTTCGAGGAGCACGGCTTCTCCCAACTCAAGATCAGCGTCAAGCACAACGACCCGGTCGTGATGGTCGCCGCCTACGAGCAGCTTGCGGCGCAATGTGACTACCCGCTGCACCTCGGCGTCACCGAGGCCGGGCCGGCGTTCCAGGGCACCATCAAATCCGCGGTCGCGTTCGGCGCGCTGCTGTCGCGGGGCATCGGCGACACCATCCGGGTGTCGCTGTCGGCGCCGCCGGTCGAGGAAGTCAAGGTCGGCATTCAGATCCTGGAGTCGCTGAACCTGCGGCCGCGTGGGCTGGAGATCGTGTCGTGTCCGTCGTGCGGCCGCGCCCAGGTCGACGTCTACACGCTGGCCAACGAGGTCACCGCCGGTCTGGACGGACTCGATGTGCCGCTGCGGGTGGCAGTGATGGGCTGCGTGGTCAACGGTCCGGGGGAGGCCCGCGAGGCCGACCTCGGCGTCGCGTCCGGCAACGGCAAGGGCCAGATCTTCGTTCGCGGTGAGGTCATCAAGACCGTGCCCGAATCGCAGATCGTCGAGACGCTGATCGAAGAAGCCATGCGGCTGGCCGAGGAAGCCGGCGGCACCGACGCAACGGCGAGCGGTTCTCCGGTTGTAACCGTAAGCTGACGGTGGCCCGGTCGGGCCAATTGTCAGGTCGCAGAAGGAGTCAGTATGTCGGCTCCGCCCATCCGTCGCTTGATCAGCGAGCGGCGGGTGTCGGTAGTTCGCGACGGCGCATCGGTGCGCCGTGTCTTCGACGACGATCCGGTCGGGTCATGCATGGTCGCCGCCCGCGTCGCCGATCACGGCATCGACCCGAACTCGATCGGCGGCGAGCTGTGGACGCGTCGCGGCCCGGACGAGTCACTGTGTTATGCGGGCGCGAACCTGATTCCGTTGCGCGGCAAGCTCCCTGACCTCTACGCGTTCGCCGATGCCGCGATGACGGCGTCGCGGCGCTGTTCCTCGCTCGTAGGGCGGGCCGAGTTGGTGATGCCGATGTGGCACCGGCTCGAGCCGGTTTGGGGCCCGGCGCGCGACGTGCGCGAGCACCAGCCGCTGATGTCGCTGACGACGATGCCGACCTGCGCGATCGACCCCGGTGTGCGCCAAGTGAAGCCGGACGAGCTCGACACCTACCTGGTGGCGGCCATCGACATGTTCATCGGCGAGGTGGGCGTGGACCCTCGGATCGGCGACGGCGGCCGCGGGTACCGGCGACGGGTTGCCGGCCTGATCGTGGCAGGACGCGCGTGGGCCCGCTTCGAAAACGGCGAGGTCGTCTTCAAGGCCGAAGTCGGCTCCCAGTCACCGGCTGTCAGTCAGATCCAAGGGGTGTGGGTTCACCCCGAGTGGCGTGGCAAGGGCCTCGGGACGGCGGGGACCGCGACGTTGTCGGCGGTGATCGTCGGCACCGGGCGCATCGCCAGCCTCTACGTCAACGACTTCAACACGGTCGCGCGGGCCACCTACGACCGCATCGGCTTCGTCGAGGTCGGTGAATTCGCCACAGTCCTGCTGGACTGAGGCCGGGGATCGGCTCACTCCGCGACACGTAAACAGTTGTGACGACGCGCCGACGGCGTTCGCGCACAATGCAGTTTCGGTGGCGCAAGCGGAAATTTGCCGTCCGGAGGCCTCTTGGTGGGCACATAGGATTTTCGGCGTGATCGTGTGGGCTCGGACGGTCGTGGCGCCGTGGTGGGTGCGATGGCTGGTGAATTCCGCCATAGCTGCGGTGGTGCTGGTCGCGTTGTCGGCGGTTTTGTTTCCGACGCTTTACTACTCGTTCGGCTGGCTGGGCGGCCTCTTGGTGCTGCTGGTGTTCGGCTTGGCCGTGGGCGCGCTGATGGCTCGCCTGCAAACTTCGATAGCCAACAGCTGTGCCCCTGCGCTGACGGGCCTGGATCTTCAGCAGCGCACCCAGGTCTACAAGGCGGTGCGGGGAGGACCGGTCCCAGACGATCCCAGGGCGCTGGCCGCCGCTGCCCGGGTGGGTGTCATCAGCCTGGCCTTTCAGCGCCGCGCACCGCGCTGGCAGAAGACGACCCGGTGGTGGGCGCCTGTGCTTTACGTCGTGATTGGGGTCATAGAGTTCCTGCTGCGCGACCCTCGTCAAGGTCTGGTGTGGACCGCGGTCGCGCTATTCTTTGCCATTCTCTTGCCAGTGCAGACCCGTCGATCACGCCGTCTGCCACACACCGTCGAACGGCTGCGTGCCGCCGCCAGCGAGATCCCAGAGGTCGTCGATGTCGAGGACACGGTGGTTTTGCCACCGCGTCGGATGCGGACAACGGTGCTACTGCTACTCGTGCTGGGGCTCGCTTTCGGGACCGTGTTGTATCTCTGGGGATTCCCGAGGCACGCACCGGACTGCCGCACCGCCGACAAGGTCGTCGACCTGATCTACACGCAGCCAAAGTTGCTCGACGCCAACCTGATCACTCCCGGCGACCCGGCGTTGAGCCGATACCAAGACTGGTCGAACCAGCTCCAGGACTACGCCCGGCAAGTCACCGCCGCCGATCTCGCGCCCCACCTCCATCGGATCGCCGAACTATCCGCGCAGGCGGTGGCCTTGGTGGCCGACTTACGAAAAGACCCTGCCGGCAGTCTGCCACCGGACATCGTCAGCGATCGCCAGGCCGCGTACCAAAAGATCATCAACGAGCTGATCTCCGAAGACGACGCCCTCAACGCAATCTGCCACGCCCACAGCTGAAACCGCGCGCGCCGACTACGCAGGCGTCACGAATTAATCTCGGTGCGCCTCCGCCATTTCGACCCTCGGACTTCTTAACATCAGTCACAATGACAACAAAAGCCACACTGGTATCAGCCGCGCATCTCGCGATTGTGGCGCTCGTCGCCACGGGCGCGGTCTCGGCCTGCACCCCGCGACCGGAGGGACCCGCGCCGGCCGCCGGGAAGTTCTTCGCCGCGTTGGCCACCGGCGACACCGCGACGGCCGCCGACCTCAGCGACAACCCCAGCGATGCCCGCGAAGTCCTCAACGCGGCGTGGGCCGGCCTGCAAGCCACGCACCTGGACACCCAGATCCTCGGCTCGAAGTACACCGAGGACATCGGCTCGGTGAGCTACCGGTACACCTGGCATCTGCCGAAGAATCGGACCTGGACCTACGACGGCCAGCTGAAAATGGCCCGCTACGAAGGCCGTTGGCAGGTCCGCTGGAGTAGCACCGACTTGCATCCGCGCCTCGGTGAGCATCAGACGTTCGCGCTGCGGGCCGACCCGGCGAAGCGTGCCTCGGTGAACGAGGTCGGCGGCACCGACGTGTTGGCCCCCGGTTACCTCTACCACTACACGCTCGACGCGTCGAAGGCCGGCGCCTACCTGATCACCACGGCCCGCGCGGTGGTCGACGCGCTGCACCCGTTCGACGACACCCTCAACGACCCCCAGCGCCTGGCCGAGCAGGCGAGTTCGTCGGGCAAGCCGATGGACCTGATCACGCTGCGCGTCGACGACAACAACCGCATCGCGCCGGCGATCGGTAGCCTGCCGGGCGTGGTGATCACCCCGCAGGCCGAGCTGCTGCCGACCGACTATCACTTCGCCCCGGCCCTGATCAACCAGGTGAAGAAGGCCGTGATCGACGAACTCGACGGACAGGCCGGCTGGCGGGTGGTCAGCGTCAACCAGAACAACGTCGACCTCGCGGTGCTGCATGAGGTCGAGCCGCTGCCGGCCCCGTCGGTGTCGATCAGCCTGGACCGCGCCGTGCAGAACGCCGCGCAGCACGCGGTGGACAACCAGACACGCCAGGCGATGATCGTGGTGATCAAACCGTCGACGGGGGAGATCCTGGCCGTCGCGCAGAACGCCGCCGCCGACGCCCTCGGCCCGGTTGCCACCACCGGCCTCTACCCGCCGGGGTCGACGTTCAAAATGGTCACCGCCGGTGCCGCGCTGGAGCGCGACATGGCAACTCCCAACACGCTTTTGGGCTGCCCCGGCGAGCTGGACATCGGGCATCGCACCATCCCGAACTACGGCAAATTCGACCTGGGGGTGGTGCCGATGTCGCGGGCGTTCGCCAGTTCGTGCAACACCACGTTCGCCGAATTGGCCAGCCGGATGCCGCCGCGCGGTCTGAGCCAGGCCGCCAACCGATACGGCATCGGGCTGGACTACCAGGTCGACGGCATCAGCACGGTCACCGGATCGGTGCCGCCGACCGTCGACATGGCTGAGCGCACCGAAGACGGCTTCGGTCAGGGCAAGGTGCTGGCGTCGCCGTTCGGTATGGCGTTGGTCGCGGCCACGGTGGCGGCCGGAAAGACGCCGGTGCCCCAGCTAATTGAGGGACGGCCGACCACCGTCACCGGGGACACCACGCCGATCAGCGAGAAGATGCTCGACGGCCTGCGTCCGATGATGCGCCTGGTGGTGACCAACGGCACCGGCAAGGACATCAAAGACTGCGGCGAGGTGTTCGGCAAGACCGGTGAGGCCGAGTTTCCCGGCGGATCGCATGCCTGGTTCGCCGGCTACCGCGGCGATCTGGCGTTCGCCTCGTTGATCGTCGGGGGTGGCAGTTCGGAGTACGCGGTGCGGATGACCAAGTTCATGTTCGAGTCGATGCCCACCGACTACCTGGAGTGAGAGCCGCTCTCTAGCAAGGATTTACATACAACAAAACCTGTCACCCGGCCGCGAGGGGCGGCCGGGTGACAGGATTTTTATCGCCGAGCTGGCGATAGACCCGGGGGCTCCGGGGTGTACCGCTGCTGGCCCGACGTTTGGGTGTCTGAACCGGTGGGAGCCACCCCCGTCTCCCACCGGTCCAGACGTTCACCTCGCCCCCAAGAGGTGGTCTATCTAGACGCCGAAATCAGCGTCAGAATGGCTGTCCCAGCAGCACGTCGATCAGCGGGGTCAGGACGTAGTCCAGACCCGTCGGGGTGAGCAGACCGTAGTCCAGACCCGTGGCCAGGTAGCCCAGGAAGTCGTCCGGAACCAGGTAGGCACCATCGACGCCGGAGACGGTTTCGGCGACCGTGCCGGTGACTCCGTCGGTCGTCTGCAGGTAGAACGCGCTGGGGTCGATCGCGTAGATCAGGTTCTCCAGCCCGTGCTCACCGGCGTTCTCTTCGAACAAGACGACGTCGTTGGTGAACGCCTCGTAGTTGGTGACGCTCGAGTCGGCCGCCGAAACGTCCGCAGCGTTGTCTTCGAACCCTTGTGTGCCTGTGGTCGTGCCCGCGGCGCCGAACAGCATGTCGTACGCGTCATTCGGTAGGACCGTGTCGCCGGCGGTGACGACGCCGGGGCTGTCGTAGTACGAGTCGATGGTGATGGCTGGGTCCGCGTGGGCGGTGCCCATGCCGATGAACGCGGCGGCCGCTGCCCCCGCAGCCAAACCGACAGCGGTAGAATACTTGCGACTCATGTGCGAGCCTCCAATCTCGGTATCTCTCGATGTGGATTGTGGGGTTGCCGCCCCACAGCCGTTGGCCCGCACATGAGTCCTTTTCCCCCATACGAGCCGCCGACGAGCTGAGCATATAACAAGAAGCGGTAACTGTTAAGCAATTCTCTAATAAAAAACTCAGGCGAAGCACTATGGGCGTTAAGTCTGCTCTTATGGGCTGTTCGGGGACCCGTTCGAAGCTCCGAGGTTGTCCGAATCCGGTGTGACAAGAGGCTCGT
>Ga0335072_10017126_pt1 | contig 10254 bp, 12 predicted proteins | sample Lox_Sample_21_FD_206725 | JGI IMG/M metagenome (GOLD analysis project Ga0335072, IMG submission 206725) | Soil microbial communities from Loxahatchee National Wildlife Refuge, Florida, United States - Lox_Sample_2.1 | ecosystem: Environmental > Terrestrial > Soil > Wetlands | place: USA...
ATCCGCCAAGATGCTGGCAGGAAGCGGGGCTCCGCCTCCTGAAGAAAATCCAACTGAAAGAAAATATAACTTCTTACTCCAAGCCACGAGCTCGCCGTTCAGATTATTGGCCGGTTATCTCCGCCAATGCGCTCATCGAGCATAGAACGCAGCGCAATTGGCCGAAAAGTCGGTTTGAACGAAGTCGCTGGCGCGACGGATTGAGAGTTGTGGTTAACGCAACGAGGGCCGCCGTTTAGGGTGAGAGGTCATAGGGAGGAGGTTCCTATGACCCCACTTCGCCAGCGCATGCTGCACGAGCTTCAGCGGCGCAACTACTCGCCAACCACCATTCGCGGCTATCTCGGCGCCGTCCGGCAGTTTGCCGAGTACTTCAACTGCTCGCCAGAAGACCTGGGCCCGGAACATCTGCGACGTTATCAGCGCTACCTGCTCCAGGAGAGGAAGCTTTCACCGAGCACTGTCGAGATGCGCATCTCGGCGTTGCGATTCCTGTACAAGCGCACTTTGAAACGGCGCGATCTGGCCTTCGACGATCTCATCTTCCCCAAGGTGCCGCATAAGCTGCCGACCGTTCTCAGCCAGGAAGAGGTTGTGCGGCTGATCGATGCCGCACCCAACCGTTTGTACCGCATCCTTCTGGTGCTGCTCTATGCCACCGGAGCCCGCAGGGCAGAAGCGGCACGGATCATGGTGGATGACATCGACAGCCAGCGCATGGTGATCCACATCCGCCAGGGCAAGGGAGCGAAGGACCGCGATGTGCCACTCTCACCCAAGCTGCTCGAAGAGTTGCGCAGCTGGTGGCGATGGAAGAAGCCTCGCGGCTACCTCTTTCCCAGCACCGCGGGCCAGAGAGGAACAGACCAGCCTATCTCCGACAAGACTGTCTGGCACGCATGCCGTGCAGCGGCAGCGCGTGCCGGACTCACGAAGAAGATCCACCCGCACACCTTGCGCCACAGTTATGCGACACATCTGCTCGAGGCCGGCGCCGACCTGCGCACGATTCAGATATTGATGGGGCATGAACGGCTCGAAGATACGACTGTCTACCTCCAGCTCTCGAGGCGTCACCTTCATGCCGCTGTCAACCCGCTGGAACAGATCGCGCTTCCAGCAGTCGAGGAGGGCAGGAAGCGATGAGCCGGCCACCCTTCGAGGTGGCCGATATCATTCGTGTTGCAGGCGACAGCTTTCGCCAACGGTACAGCGCGTCCTTGACTTGGCCGCAGTACAAGGTGCTCGATGCCATCGCGCGCTGCCGCACCGCTGCCCTCGGTGGTCATCGCGATGCGTGCGTAAACTGCGGCCACCAGGCCATCTCGTATAACTCCTGCCTTATGGGGAGTGTTTACTTCTGGGGAGTTCGGGCAATGAGCCGCGAGCACAGCAAGCCGGGATAGGGCTGCATCTCCCCATAACAAATAGGGTTCTCCAGTAGAGTGATGGCTTCCTCCCCTCATTCGAATCCAGGAGAACTGTAATGATTGAAAAGTACTTTTCTGCTCCCAAGACACTTCGGCGCTTACGCTCGGGTTTGAGCGGGCCGTACATCGATGGGTTCGCCAAGTCGCTTTCCGAAAAAGGATACGCCCACGCCACCGCGATTCGATACCTCCGCGCAGCGGCTCGCCTTGGAGTTTTTGTTCAGCGCCGATCTGGCGTGCTGGCTGAGATCGATGTAAACACGTTGCAGGCCTTTCGACGACACCTGCTGTTCGGCCGTTGTCCCCGCGGCAGCGGCGGCAGGACCGGATATCATGCGCATTTCGGTGTGAAGCTCTTTCATCGGTACCTGATTCAGCGCGGTATCTGCTTAAGCCCTCCGCCAGCCACGGATGCCGAACATGCTGTGCCGTCCCTTGTTTCATCGTTTGCAGCCTGGTATCAGATGCATCGCGGAGTTACTCAACCCACAGTTCGGCTGTACTCTCGTGGTGCCACGCAACTGCTCGCGGGGCTGGGGAAAGACGTCCGCACCTGGAGCGCTCACAGGTTACGAGTGTTCCTGCTGGATCAAGCGAACCAGTGCGGTGCCGAGACGACCCAGAAGTTGATCACCTCGTTGCGAGCATTCTTGCGCTATCTCAGTTTCTGCGGCGAGGCTCGGCAGGATCTAGACGGCGCTATCCCAGCCATCGCTCACTGGCGCCTGGCATCGTTGCCGCCGTGCTTGTCAGCGGATGAACTGAAGCGGCTTATCGCCGCCTGCGATGGTGGTACTCCCACGCGTCGTCGGGACCGTGCGATCATTTTGCTGTTGTCGCGTCTGGGCTTGCGGGCTGGAGATGTGGCCCAGCTTCGTGGTCCCGATGTCGATTGGGAGAGCGGCACCTTACAGGTGATAGGTAAGGGACGGTATCAAGTCCGATTGCCGCTGCCGCAGGATGCGGGCGATGCACTGCTTCGTTATCTGGATTGCCGGCCACGAGTCGACCACACCGATCGCATTTTCCTTCGCGGCATCGCTCCATTTCGACCGTTTGTGTCTGGAGATGGCGTTTCCGGTGTAGTCTCCCGGGCGCTTCAGAGAGCCGGCATTGAGGCTCCCACACGAGGTGCCCACTTGTTGCGGCATACGGCCGCAACCGAGATGCTACGCAACGGAGTGCCTCTTGATAGGATCGGACTCGTCCTGCGCCATCGTAGCATCGACATGTCCGCCTACTACGCGAAGGTGGACGTCGACTTGCTTCGGCAGATCGCCCAACCGTGGCCGGAGGTGAAGCCATGATTGAAGCAGTCGAGACCTATTTGGCTCTGCGGCGCACCGCCGGTTTCTCTCTCAGCAATACGGAGTACTTGCTCCGCAGCTTCGCTCGTTTTGCCGGAGAGCGGAAGGAACCGTATGTTAGCACCGCGACAGCGATCGAGTGGGCCTGCAATAGCCCGTCGACCGCTCAACGGCATACTCGGTACCAGACCGTCTACCGGTTTGCTGAGCACATTCGCCTGGAGGAGCCTCGACACGAACTGCCACCGCATAACCATTTTGGTTATCGGAAGACACGGCGTGTTCCGCACATCTACACTGTCGAGGAAGTCGAACGCCTGGTCATGGCCGCGACCCAACTCCCTCCGGCAGGGTCGCTACGAGCGCACACCTATGCGGCATTGATCAGTCTGCTAGCTGCGACCGGCATGCGGGTCTCCGAAGCATTGGATCTGCTGCTGTCCGACATTCACCGCGACACTTTATTGATCCGCAAAACCAAGTTTCAAAAGACTAGGTTGGTGCCGTTGCACGAGACCGCTGTAAAGGGTTTGCGGCAGTATCTCGCCTGTCGGCGGAGGCTGCACCCCGGCGGAGAGCATGTGTTCGTGTCCGAGGGCGGTCACAGGCTTCTCTACTGGCAAGTTAATGCCATGTTTCGCAAGCTGCTAAAATCAGCGGACCTCGTGCCGGCCTCCGGCCGAGCGCCGCGCCTTCACGAACTGCGCCACACGCTGGCCGTGAGAGCCCTGGAACAGTGCCCAGCCGGCCGCCATCGCATCGGGCTACACATGGTCGCTCTGGCCACCTACATGGGCCATGTCAACATCAACTCCACCTATTGGTACCTCCAAACCACACCCGAGTTGTTGTGTGGAATAGCCGCTGACGGCGAAGGACTGCTCTATGGAGGCCGACCATGACCGCCATCGCACGCCATATCGAGGCATTCCTCCGCGAGCACCTCGTCAGACATCGTGGCGCGAGCCCGCATACCTGCGACTCGTACGCCTACAGCTTTCAAGCGCTATTTGAGTTTGCGTCACAAAAGTTTAAGACGGAACCTTCAGCGCTGATGTTGGAGCAGCTGGATGCCCCACTGATCAGCACCTTCCTGGAGCATCTGGAGAACACGCGAGGAAACACGGCAGAAACTCGGAACATTCGATTGGCAGCTTTCCGCTCATTCTTCCGATTCGTGCAGCATCGTGAACCGGGAGCCTTGCACCAGATTCATCGCATTCTTGCGATTCCTTTCAAGAAGAGCGACACGCGGCTCGTACCTTACCTGAGCCAGGCGGAAGTGCAAACGTTGCTGGATGTGCCGGATCCCACCACACGCGAAGGAATCCGCGACCGCGCCATCCTGCATCTTGCGGTCTGCGCCGGGCTCCGGGTCTCGGAACTGACTGGATTACGCACTGATGACCTCGCACCACAGGCTCTGAGCATTCGCGTTCGCGGGAAGGGCCGGCGCGAACGGGCCTTGCCACTGTGGAAGACAACTGCCTCGGCAGTACGCGGATGGCTGGCAGTTCGAGGGAAAGTGGTTGCCCCCGAGCTCTTTGTGAACGCGCGAGGGGGTCCACTCACTCGCTGGGGCGTGGCGTACATTCTCAAACGGCACGGAACGACGGCCAAGGGGCGATGTAGTTCGTTCTCAGGCAAGCGGCTTTCACCCCACGTTCTCAGACACACCTCTGCCATGATCGTCCTGCAAGCAACTCAAGACATCAGGAAGGTCTCGCTCTGGTTGGGCCACAGCAGTCTCACTACCACCGAGGTGTACGTGCGAGCCGATCCGGGTGAGAAGTTGGAAGCCATTGAGGCTGTCGTCCCTCCGCATCTTCGTAAGGGAAAATTCCGGCCGCCCGACAAACTCATCGCGCTTCTGAAGGCCAAGTCTTAATGGAGAGTCCAACGGGCGCGTAGCTAGCCGGCTGTGCGCCTGTTCACTAAGGAACTCCCCAGAAGTAAACACTCCCCATAAGGCACGAGTTATATGAGATCGCCTTCAGATCGCATCGCGAGCAGGAATCCAGATGACCTCCGAGAGCAGCCGTGCGGCATCTGGCGATGGCTCGCAGCACGTTGAGCTGCTGGTAGCCAAGCCATGAATGGTTCTGTTCTCGAAAGCTGTCGCCCTGGACGCGAAGAATGTCGGCCACCTCTACGGTGGGCCGACTCATCTATCTGTTTTCCGGTGATACTCGCGGGATACCTGACTGACGCTGGACAGTTGCAAGTGCTCCAGCGGATTCGACACTGCCTGCAAGTGTCGTTGCGACAGATGGAGATACCTGGCCGTGGTCTCCAGATCCACATGACCGAGCAGGACCTGGATCGTGCACAGGTCTGTTCCCGCCTCGAGCAAGTGCGTCGCCCAGCTGTGGCGCAGAGTGTGAGGCGTTACGTGCTTCTTGATGCGCGCATAGCGCGCGGCTTCTTTACAGGTGTACCAGACTGCCCTGTCCGACATGGGTCTGTCCGTACCGCGGTGGCCTTCACTGCTGGGGAAGAGGTGGATGCGAGGCTTCTTCCAGCGCCAATACTCGCGCAACGTCTCGAGCAGAGCCGGGCTGAGTGGGATGTCGCGACCGCCGCCACCCTTGCCACGTTCAACGCGGATCATCATGCGCCTGCTGTCGACGTCGCTCACCTTCAATAGCGATACTTCCATCCGCCGCATGCCCGTGCCGTAAAGCGTCATCAGCAGAGCGCGTTGCATGAGGTTGCCGGCGGCGTCGATAAGCCGGGCAACCTCGTCCAGGCTGAGCACGGTCGGCAGTCGGCGCCGATCCTTGGGATCCTTCGGATAGGGCAACTCCTCCCAGAAGTCCCACCGCTTGAGGGTGCGAACGAAGAAGAACCGCAGCGCGGCAACGCGGCCAACCACGCTTCCCACCGCTAGCTTGCGCTCCGTGAGCAGATAGGCCTGATAGCTTCTGAGCTCATCTGGCCCCAGCTGGTCCGGGGATTTTCCAAAGTGCTTGGCAAACTGCTCGACGGCATGTAGATAGCCACGGATCGTGGCCGGCGAATAGTTGCGGCGCTGGAGCTCTTCCAGCATCCGCTTGCGTAAGTTGGTCACAAGAATCTCCTTCCTTGTGAATCAACCTACCGCAGCGACAGCTGCCCACAGCTGCATGCAAGGCAGTGTCCGCCGCGCCAGCGGCTTCGTTCAAGTCGGCTATGGTGCCTTGTGCCGCCACCGGCCGTCCATACTGGAACCACGAGAGCGCGTCGCCGGTTTCTCGGCCACTTGACGGAGCACTGATCGCTGGACACTGGCCGACTTTCGTTAGTAATTACCCGGAATCGGGAATTGCACCTATAATGGTTCGATCCGAAATTCCAATTCGTGCGTGCAGCAATCCAGATTGCCGCACTGAAGGCGAGGGCGCGCAATGGCCGAGAACGAAGAGCGGAAAAGCTTCCCAATGTTGGCCCCGAGTCACTGGTGGAAGCTGCGCAGTAAGTTCCACCAGAGCATTCCAGGCGTTGTTACCGACAGCTACCTAGCTACAGTCCTCGAGATGGCAGAGGTGTCCGCACGTAACAACGTCATGCCTTCTTTGAAAGCGTTCGGACTGATCGGACAGGACGGAAAGCCTGCCGAGCTGGTCAAGCAATGGAGAGACGATGAGGGCTACGCAAGCGCATGTAAGACGATCCTCGATACGACGTACCCCGACGAACTTATTCATGTGATTGACGATGTGGCGACCGGTCGTCCAAAAGCTGAGCGCTGGTTTCAAAATAAGGCGGGAGTTGGCCAAAACGCCGCCGGAAAAATGGCCTCCATTTTCATGGTTGTCTATGAAGCAGATGCTTCGAAAGCCTCAGACGCACGGAAGGCGCCTGCTGCAGGGAAGAGGGCAGCAAAAAGCGTCGACGTAACCCCCAAACGGGCCAATAAAGTAGTAGAGGCTGTTTCATAAACACCGCCTGAGGGTAATCCAGAGGCAAGCGAGATAGAAGAATGCGCGGTAGGTAGCGAGAAGATGCTCATGTCTTACCAAGAGTCGTCGGAACTGGCCGAACCACGCGTTGGTCCGCTCGATGATCCAACGGCGTTTGTATCGGCGCAATTTCCGCCCGTCTTCGTAGCGCCGCTGCTTGTTGTTCTTTCGATACGGGGCAATCAGTTCGATGCCTCGCTTCTTCAAGCGCCCGCGCAGCGGGTCCGAGTCGTAGGCGCGGTCGGCGATCACCCGTTGCGGCTTTTGCCGCGGGCGGCCTTTGGTTCTGGGGACGCGGACTTGTTTGAGTGTGGCTTCCGCAAGCGTAGCTTCTCCCGGAGAGGCACTTTCAAGCCGAACTCCCAACGGAAGACCCTGACCGTCGACCAGTACCATCCACTTCGTTCCCTTGCCGCGCTTGGTTTTACCGACTGCGGAGCCCCCTTTTTAGCCGGCGCAAAGCTGCCGTCCAGAAAGGCCTCGTCCCATCGCAGCAATCCTTCTCCATCCAATGCGCCGAGCAATGTACGCCAGGCGTCAAGCCAAACATCTTGCTCTTCCCACTGCTTCAACCGCCGCCAGCACGTCGCCGGAGAGGGATACTTGTCGGGAAGAAACCGCCAGGCCGCCCCCGTCCATAACACCCACAGAATGCCTTCCAGACAGGCCCGGTTCGATGCCCAGGGCCGGCCGCGATTATCCCGGCGACGCCTGGGCTCAGGCAGCAGCGGATCAATCAAAGACCACTGTGCATCGGACAACAGCTCGAATCGATGTTTGCTCACCCTTCAAGTGGGCCAAACTCAACTCCACCTCAAAAAGTACCTGCCTTGAGGCCGAACCTATTTATGAAACAGTCTCTAGAAAAGGAAACGACACACAAACCGAAGCAAAACAGCGATCGTGGAGAAGGTAGGGGAGGGCAGGTATTTAACGGCCCGGAGGTGAATATTAATCTTCAGATCCATATTTCGGCTGATGCGTCGCCAGACCAGATCGACCAAATCTTCATGAGTATGTCGAAGCATCTCTACAAGCATGGCCAATAGCGAAGCCCCCATCCGTAGCAAGCAAATAAGCAAGCTCGTCGCAGCACTTGCTGCCGAAGCTCCACGAGGCTTCCTACCGCCTTCCGAAGGGACTCGCTCGTCGAGTGAACATATCTTAGCGTTTTCGCATGTAAAGAACACAAGGGGATATATCGAACGTGTTGCGAATCAAATCAATGGTTGCTACGAGCGTGGCTGGTTTGACGGATGCGCCGTGATGATGCGACGAATGATAGAGACATTGATTATCGAGTGCTACGAGACGGAAAAGATTGCCGATCAGATCAAGAATGCGAAGACGGGGGAGTTCTACATGCTCAGAGATCTGATCAACAAGATACTTTCGCAGCCAGAATTCAACATAGGCCGCGGCGCTAAGCAAGGGCTAGGGAGGCTCAAGGAGATTGGCGACTACTCCGCTCATTCGCGCCGCTACAATGCTCATCGAGAAGACATAGATCGAGTGGCCGGGGATTTCCGCGTTGTTTGCCAGGAATTGCTCTATCTAGCCAAGCTAAAATAGAGCATATGCGCCCTCCGACCAGCTCAGTCGAGAGTTAGTAACGGCGAACGCAGCAGTGTTCCGCGATCCACCTTGACGCATAGTCGGCGACGCGCCCTTGTGCCGAGCGCCCATGACGCGGGCGATCGAGAGAGCGCGTCGCCCGTTTTACGTCATATTGCCGGCCTCAGGAAGAACGAAGACTCGCACAGCCAGCGTTTTTTGCAGGGGGCCGCTTTGCTTCACCAATTGGCGTTTTTTGTAGTGCACGTTGACGGCCTGATGGCCCCGCGGAGATAGGCTCCGGCTCGTGATCGGGCTCACGCAGGCAGGGATGTCGGCAGTACACGATCAGGCCGGCAGAGCGGCCCAGCGCGGTTCATCCACGCCCTTGATTATCAGCCACAGCATCAGCTCGAACTCGGCCACAAAGCCGAGCGGGAAAATGATGAACTTCCCGTAAAGCGCGACCGCCGGAACCAGATACGCCAGCCATCCCACCCCCGCTGCAACCAGCGGCCAGCCGAGCCAGCCAGGCAGAAAACGGGAGCGGAGGACGAGCACGCCGAGCAGGATGCAAAACAGCGCGAAGAATAGCAGCGGGCTCACCGCAGCCGGAATGAGATGGAAATGTTCGAGAGAATCGGTCGCACAGCCCACCAAGCTGAGGGCCGCTGCCACGAGTGCCAGCGCCCCGTCTGCCCTGCGAAAGAGGCGATAGAGGAGCAACGTTGTGGCGGCGTACAGCACATTCGATATAGAATTTGCGACGATCCCAGGGACCATCTTCCAATGAACGAGGAGCAGTCCGGAGATTGCCAGGGTGAAATATGAAAGATAAACGAGTCCCGTCGTGCGAGCGAATGATCGAGGTGCCGATTTTGTCATGGTGCCCGCTCCTCTGTTGGGGTCATCTCCTCAAGGGAGGTACGCACGCGAAAATGCCCGGGTTCCGAGTGATCTGAATGGAACACAGCGAGAATCTGGAAGGACATGGCCACCTTGTTGCATTGTCGCTTACGGTGCCTTGCGCCGCCACCGGCCGTCCATACTGGAACCACGAGAGCCCGTCGCCCGTTTTACGTCCAGGTGGACTGGATTTGTAAACACTCGCAGACTTAGCGATAGCGATCCGCGCTTGATCGGTGCTTTGACGATAATGTGCCGGCAGGGCCGATGTGTGATCTACCATTCTCCCCGCAGTAGAGCATAGTCATGGTGTCGCTGTCGTTTATGCCCTTGCTGTTACGTCGTTGCTATTATAATGAGTTCGTCCTCGGCTCGGCTTCCCTTGATTCGTCGATCATGTCAGTAATTCGATTTGGAGACTTTGAGCTCGACGAGCAGACGCTTGAGCTGCGCAGGAACGGCGCGCTGATTCACATTCAGCAGCAGCCGGCGCGGGTGCTTGCGTTCCTGCTCAGCCATCGCGGCTCGCTGGTCACGCGGGAGCAGATTCGCCTCGCAATCTGGGGCCAGGATACTTTCGTCGACTTTGAGCAGGGTCTGAATTTCTGCATTCGCAAGATAAGGCTCGCCCTGAACGATCAGGCCGAACATCCGGCACACATCGAAACTCTCCCGCGCCTCGGCTACCGCTACATCGGCCCAATCGAAGGAATCGAAGACCCCAGTTCATCCGCGGACGGGAGACGCATTCGCGTTGCGGTCCTTCCCATTGAAGATCTCTCCGGCCGCTGCGAAGACTACCTCGCCGCCGGCCTCACCGAAGACTTGATATCGGCATTTTCCCGAATCGATCCCCACCGTCTGCGGGTGATCGCCGGCCCCAAAAGCGAACGCGGGGCCGATACTTCTCCAGAGCACCTTGAGCTTCTGCGGCGGCAGTTGGATCTGGATTATCTCTTTCGCGGAACCGTCCGGCGTTCGGCGGAAACAATCCGCATCAGCGCTCAGCTTCACGATCTGCGCGACAAAAGCGTTCTATGGTCGGAGACTTGCGATTTCAAATCGGCCAATCTGCTTGCCATTCAGGAAGAGGTCACAAATCGCGTATGTCGGTCT
>Ga0335072_10017127_pt1 | contig 10254 bp, 4 predicted proteins | sample Lox_Sample_21_FD_206725 | JGI IMG/M metagenome (GOLD analysis project Ga0335072, IMG submission 206725) | Soil microbial communities from Loxahatchee National Wildlife Refuge, Florida, United States - Lox_Sample_2.1 | ecosystem: Environmental > Terrestrial > Soil > Wetlands | place: USA: Florida...
ACAAACCTTCCGCCGCGCACCGTCCCCCGCGCCTCCAGCCGCCGGAACATCCCCAGCAGTTCCCGCCAGCGCGGCATCGCCGTCTCGCGCGTCATCAGGTCGTAGAAGACGACGCCATATCGACGCAACAGCACCATGCAAGCCGACTCCACCTGCGCCTCGCGCCGCGCAGCAGCCGCACCGGCCGTCTCGTTCGCAACCGTGGCCGCGCCCAGCATGCTCCACCGCCCCGCCGCATTACGAGGATACGCCGCAGGCTTCACCCGAGCCGGAACCGCAAACATCTGCTTCCGCTTCGGATCGACCAGCACCCGCAGGCTGTCGAAGCCGTCCGCCGTCGCCAGCCCCGCCGCAACCAGCTCCCAAAGACCCAGCCTGACCTCTTCACCGGGAACCCCCAGCCCACGCGCAATATCTCCCGGAAACATCGCTCCCCGCTCACTCAGCCTCGACCGCAGCCGGTTTGCCACCTCGCTGAAGCACGCCGTCAGAATCGGCTCCGGCATTTGTCGCTGTGATAGGCACAAATCCATCCACAGAGCCTCTTCGCGCAGAAAAAACGTAATCGGAGCCATCCCCGTCGGAATAATCCGCTTCGGTCCGCCGCTATCAATCGAGCCGAACGCCGGATGCGCCGAAATCCGCCCCCATCCAACCACTCCCGTCAGCGTCAGTGCATCCAGCCAGCGCGGATCGTAATTCGCCACCCTCTGCTGCAGCAGCGACCGCTCCCACTCGACCGCCGGAGCCTCAAACCCTTCGAGCCCGCGAATCGCTTCCAGCAGTCCCTGTTCGCCTGTCAACTGCCGCTGCGCGCCCAGGTGCTGCCAGTCCAGCACAAACCGCATGTAGACCGCCGGCGTCACCGGCTCAACCTGCTTGCGCAGCGTATGCAGGGTCCGCTTGTGAATGCGCTGCAGCAATCGCCGCTCGCACCACTCCACATCCTCATCGGCAGTAGCGCTCGCGCCCGGTGCAAGCTCGAAGCACCCGCGCAGAATCGTCCCCGACATCTCCAGCCGCAGCATCTGCTTCCACACGTCCCTCGCTGACACGCCCAGCTGTTCGCCCAGCCCTCGCGACGTCACTGGACCCAGCAGCGCCATCCATCCCTGCACCGCTTTACGCAAAACATCCTCGGCATTCGCATGACTCGCCGGAATCGCCGCCACCGCTCCGGCGAACTCCATCCCGGGCCACAACAGCCGCAAATCCTCGACGCACTCCGCGGCAGCAAAATATGCGCGCGCGCCCCCCGACGGCGTCGTCACGCGACCCTGCCGCTCCAGCCGCGCATACCATTCGCCCCACTGCGCTGCCCGCTCGTCAGCCGCGATCTCTGCAGGAACAATCACTAGCGAACACAGCAGGTCATGAAACTCATGCTCATCCCGCAGGTCCGGCCATATCTGCTTGCGAATCTCCCCAATCGCCTCCGGAGAAAGTCGCCCCGCCTCGCCCAACTCCTTGTCCGGAACCATACCCCGCATTGCCACCGCGCGCGCCCGCCGCTCTTCGAGCGGTGCATCATCCAGATACGCATAGGGATTCGCATTCAGCAGCTCATGCGCAAACACAGAAGGCGTCGTCGTATCCACTGCCACGCATCGGATGCGGCCGTCATCCATCGCTGCGAGTACGTTTTTCAATCCCTGGAGATCCATCGCCTCGCCGAGCACGTCCTTCATCACCTCGCGCACCAGGGGATGATCCGGAATCTCGATATCGCCCTCGACATTCTCCTGGCATGCCGCCACCTGCGGAAAAACGCTGGCCAGCAAATCGTCCGACCGCGTCCGCTGGATCTGCGGCGCAACCTTCTTTCCTTTGTGAAACCGTAACAGTTGTAAACTCCGGTTTGCATTCCACCGCCAACGCGACTTGAAGATGGGAGAAGCCAGCGACGCCTGTTCCAGCAACTCAGTCACTGTCTGCATCGTCAGGAACTGAAAGACATCGCTCAACGGAAAGCTGTGCTGCTCGGCCAGCGAGATATTTAGCCCGTTATCCGTTGCCGCAGCCTGCAGCTCAAAGTTGAACCCCCTGCAGAAACGCTTGCGCAGCGCCAGCCCCCACGCCTTGTTGATCCGCCCGCCAAACGGCGCATGCAGAATCAGCTGCATCCCGCCGCCTTCGTCAAAAAATCGTTCTGCAACAATTGTAGTTACAGATGGAACCGTGCCCAGCACTGCCCGCCCCGCGACGACGTAGCCGATCATCTGTTCCGCAGCTGCATCGTCAACCGCACACTCCCGCTTCAGCCACGCCACCGTCCCGGCAACCTGCGGATTCGTCTGGCTCACATATCCCGGCAGCACATCCTTCGTGCGGACATCGATCTTTTCGCGTAGCCCCGACACAAACTCGGACAGCTCGCGCGTCCGCTGCGGGGCCTCACCCGTCCAGAACGGCACCGACGGCGGCTGACCATGCGCATCCTCCACCAGCACCCGGCCGCTCTTCGCCTCAACCCGCTGAACCCTCCAGCTCGTATTCCCCAGCAGAATGATGTCCCCCGCCATCGACTCCACGGCAAAGTCCTCATCCAGCGTCGCAATCTGCACGCCCTCCGGCTGCACAATCACCGGAAACAGCGACGTCTCGGGAATGGTCCCGCCATTCGTCACCGCCACCAGCCGCGCACCGCGCCTCGCCTGGATGCGCCCATGCACGCGGTCGCGCAGCAGATAAGCCCCATACCGGCCCCGGCTCGATTCGATCCCGTCCGTCAGCAGGCACAGCACCTCTTCGAATTCGTCCCACGTCAGATCGCGATACGGGTGCGCACGCCGAAACAGCTCAAAGAGCCGCCGCTCTTCCCACGGCTCGGCCGCGCACGCAGCCACAATCTGCTGCATCAGCACGTCTGCGGGTTTTGAAGGAATCTCTAGCCGGTCCAGCACGCCGCTGCGCATCGCGCAGATCAGCGCCGCATTTTCCATCAGGTCATCGCGCGTCGTCGCGAAAATTCTTCCCTTCGGAATCGCTCCACGCCAGTGCCCCGCACGGCCCACACGCTGCATCGCCGTCGCAATCGCCCGCGGAGTATTGATCTGGCATACGAGATCAACCGTCCCGATATCGATGCCCAGTTCCAGTGAAGCCGTAGCCACCAGAATTCGAATCTCGCCCGCCTTCAGCCTGCGCTCCGCCTCGTGCCGCAACTTGCGCGAAAGACTTCCGTGATGGGCTGCGACATTCTCCTCGCCCAGTCGTTCTCCCAGAGCAAACGCGAGCCGCTCAACCATCCGCCGCGTGTTCACAAACACCAGCGTCGAGCGATGCTCCAGCGCCAGCTCCGTCAGCCGTGTATGAATCCCATCCCACACCGGCTGCGTGGCCACCGCCCCAAGCTCATCTGTGGGGATCTCAATTTGCAGATCCAGCGCGCGCCGCTGCCCCGCCTGAACGATCTCGACCTCCCGAGCTCGCTCCCCGGCCAGGAACTCCGCCACCAACTCGATAGGATTTTGCGTCGCCGACAGCCCAATCCTCTGCGGAGCATCATGCCCACTCACAAAATCCGCCGCACTCAGCGGATTCTCCCCGCGCACCAGCGCATCGAGTCTTTCTAAAGTGAGCGCCAGGTGTGATCCGCGCTTGTCGTCAGCCACTGCGTGGATTTCGTCCACGATCACCGTACGCACCCGCCGCAGGTTCTGCCGGCTCTTCTCCGACGTCAGCAGGATGTACAGCGATTCCGGAGTCGTCACCAGAATATGCGGTGGCTGTTTCAGCATCGCCCGCCGCTCCACCGGCAGGGTGTCGCCCGTCCGCACTGCCGCCCTGATCGGGGCACACAGATAGCCCCGCTCCAGAGCCAACTCCTGAATTTCCCGCAGCGGCGTCTCCAGATTTTTCTGGACGTCATTCGACAGCGCCTTTAGCGGCGAAACGTAGACGACCTCAGTCGCACAATCCAGCCGCCCTGCGATCGCCTTCCGCAGCAGCCCATCAATCGCAATCAGAAACGCCGCCAACGTTTTTCCCGAACCCGTCGGAGCCGAGATTAGCGTCGGTTTACCTTGTAGGATGTGCGGCCAGCCCAGCTCCTGCGGTTCCGTAGGCGTTTGAAATCGCCGCACGAACCACTCCCGCACCACCGGATGCGCCCATTCGAGGCTTTCAACTGCCGCATCGTGAACCGGCAAAACAGAAGACAGCATCCCCTCATTCTAGTCCGATTTTCGCGTCCTCTTCGCCTGATCCTGTCCTTGACCGCCGGAGCGCTCTTAACAAACCCCTTAGGATCCGCTTCACCCCTCCTTACGCCCCCGGAAATGAAATGAGAACTGCCGGCCCTGTTCGCCGGCGGAGGAATCATGGGTACTTTTCGCACCTGCCGCCCCTTGCTTGTCGACGCCACGCAATGCAAGGAAGATCAAACCGTCGCCACAGACCTCGGTTTCCGCCATGTTAAACGCGGCGATTGGGTCGTGCGCGGAGAAGACGGCGAATGCTACATCGTCGACGACGCGTTTTTCCAGCGCACCTTCACTCCTCTCCAGTCCTATCAATGGGAAAGCCCCAGCGAACCTCGCAGCTACGGCGCCTAGGGTCAGCCCTCACCGAAGTCCCAGGCATTCCCGCGCCGGCTCGAAAAGCTAAGATGTGAAGATATGTCGATACCCGGCGCGCGGCTACCTGAACGATCTTCATTCCGCGCACCTCGCATCCTCTTCTGGACCGCCCTCCTCGTCCGAGTCGCCTACCTCACCATCGCTCACACTTGGCGCTTCAGCCCCTTCGAAGACCACTTCACCTTCGGCTACGAGATGGCCCGCGTCGCCCGCGCTCTCGTCACCGGATATGGTTACGCCGACCCCTTCAGCGGACACACTGGCCCTACCGCCTGGGTCCCGCCTCTCTACCCGCTCCTCATCGCGGCCGTCTTCAAGATCGCCGGCATTTACACCCCGCTGTCTGCGTGGATCCTCCTCACCCTCAACAGCGTCTTCTCCGCCGCCACCGCGCTCTGCATCTACGAAATCGCTGCTCGGTGCTACAACCGCCGCGTCGCGATATGGTCCGCGTGGATATGGGCTCTCTACCCCGCCGCCATGCAGTATGCCGTGCGCTGGGTATGGGAGACTTCACTCTCCACCTTCCTCTTCGCCACGGTCCTTGCCCTCGCGTTGCGCATGCGCGCTATAGGAGAAAATCGGTGCGCAGCCGGCAAGACCGGCCTGACATCCGATCCGCAACCCACGCGTCGCTGGCTCCTCTTCGGACTCCTTTGGGCCCTCATTGCCCTCTCCAACTCAACGATGCTGCTCCTTCTGCCATTCTGCGGGATCTGGATTCTGCTAGGCGCGCCGCGCGAATCCGCGCCCCTCGCCCGCGCCACCCTCGCCGGCCTCCTCTTCATCGCCTGCATTGTCCCCTGGACCTGGCGCAACTGGCGCGCCTTGCACGCCTTCATTCCGATGCGCTCCAACTTTGGAGCTGAGCTTTACGCCGGCAATGGCCCCGGCGCCTACGGGTTCCGCTATGGAGTCCTCATTGACCTTGCCGAAACCGATCCACAACACGACCTCTACGTCCAACTCGGCGAACTCGCCTACGTCCACCAGCGCGGCCAGCTCGCGAAATCCTGGATAGCCGCAAAGCCAGCCCGCTTCGCCGAACTCTCCCTAAAGCGCTTTTATTTCTTCTGGGCCAGCGTGCCGCATCCCTCAGACAAGCATTGGTTCCTCGACCTCGTGCGCCAGATCAACTACTGCCTGCCCTCCATCACCGGACTCCTCGGCCTCACGCTCTCCCTCCGCCGCCGTACCCCTGCTGCGTGGCTCTTCGCCTGGGCATTTGTGCTTCTACCGGTTACGTATTACTTCGTTACCGTCGAAGCCCGCTTCCGCCACCCCCTCGAGCCCCTGATCGTCATTCTTTCCGTTTTCCTCTTCCAATCCGCAACTCCACGAAAACACGCTGCGCTAAACTGACCCTTGCCGACCGCACCCGCCAACGCGCTCGACGCCGGAGAAGACTTCTGCGCTCCCCGCCTCATCTTCTGGATCGCCCTCGTCCTCCGCATCCTCGTCATTACCGTTGGTCACACGTACCGCATTCGCCCGCTGCAGGACCACTTTCAGTTCGGCTGGGAAATGGGCCGCGTCGCACGCGCCCTCTCGACCGGATACGGTTACGCAGACCCGTTCGTGGGACACACCGGTCCGACCGCCTGGGTCCCGCCGCTCTATCCGCTTCTCATGGCGACTGTCTTCAAGATCGCCGGCGTCTACACAGCAGCCTCGGCCTGGATCCTTCTCGCGATCAACAGCGTCTTCTCCGCCGCCATCGTTCCCGCCATCTACGAAATCGCCGCCCGCTGCTACAACCGCAAGGTCGCAATCTGGTCGGCCTGGCTCTGGGCGCTCTATCCCGCCTTCCTACAGTACGCCGTCCACTGGGTGTGGGAGATGTCCCTCACTACCATGCTCTTCTCATTCACCCTCGTTCTCGCGCTGCGCATGCGCGGCATCGGTGAAACAGATCCATCATCCGACCCGCAGTCCGCGTCCCGCTGGCTCCTCTTCGGATTTCTCTGGGGCCTGATCGCCCTCTCGAACTCTAGCCTGCTTCTCTTTCTGCCCGCCTGCGGCCTCTGGATTCTCTTTGGCGCGTCCAGAAAATCAATCGCCGTAGCCCGGGCCGCCTTGGCTTCTCTCGTCTTTCTCGCGGTCATCGCTCCCTGGATCTACCGCAACTGGACCGTCTTCCATGTCTTCATCCCCATGCGCTCCAATCTTGGAGCTGAGTTCTGCGTCGGCAGCGGACCTGGATCAAATGGGTTCCCGGTTGTTGCGACACTGCCGCTCGTCGAGCGCGATCCCAAGATCATGCGCTACAAGGCCCTCGGAGAAATCGCCTGGGTGCACAAACAAGGCGCAAAGGCAAAGGCATACATCGCTGCCCACAAGGCGCACTTCGCTCGCATCACACTCAAACGCATTTATTTTTTCTGGGTCAGCGTCCCGCATCCCGACGAGCGATCGCCGTGGGCCGAATTCCTCCGCGAGCTCAACTACTGTTTCCTGAGCATCACCGGCTGTCTCGGGCTTCTTCTATCTCTCAGAAACCGTATTCCCGCCGCTTGGCTCTTTGCGTGGGCTTTCGTCCTACTGCCGCTCACCTACTATTTTGTAACCGTGAATGCGCGGTTTCGCCATCCATTGGAGCCGCTCATCGCCATCCTCACTGTTTATCTATTCCAGTCAGCACGACCCCGCCGACAGGTGGTGACGAGCCGAATCACTTCACACTCTCCGCCGTCTCCGCGGCTCGCGTAGCCTCCAGCTTACTCCGCTTCTGCGCATCCCACGCTTTCACATACTTCCAGTGAATGTAGACGGAGTGGTTCAGGTGATAGATCAACCCCTCCACTCCATCCAGAAAGCCCAGCCGGAAGAAGTAATTCTTTACGAACGTCGCGACCGGATTCACCACTGCCAGCCAAAGCATCGCCGCAGTCGACTTAGCCTTGCCCTTGTTCACCAGCGCATACACATTTTCCGAGCTGTAGTCATTCATGTGGCTGAGATACTGCTCGAAATTCGGATACGCATAGTGAATCAGGTCGTGCTTCAGGGTCCCTTTCGGTCCATCGAACTGGGGAGTACCGTGAGGGCCTACACTCGTTTCCATCTGCGCGCTGCCCCGCCTCCACAGCCGGAGCTTGTGGTCGGGATAGAACCCTCCATGCCGAATCCACCGGGTCATGAACAGGTTCAGCCGCGGAATCCAGTAGGCCTCATATCTCGGACTCTGAATGGTCTGCCGGATCTCCTCGGCCAGTTCCGGCGTAACCACCTCGTCCGCGTCCAGCATTAGAATCCAATCGCCCGTGCATTTGCCGATGGCGATCGTTTTTTGCTCCGGGTGCCCGCGAAAATCGCGGTTAAAAGAATGCTTTGCCCCAAAGGATTTGGCAATCTCCGGGGTCCTGTCGGCCGACCCCGAATCGACAATTACGATTTCATCTGCCCACTTCACCGCCTCAAGCGTTCGAGGCAGATTTTTCTCTTCGTTCGTCGCAATCATCGCGACCGAAAGGGTAGCTGACATGCGAGTTGCATTTCCCCCACATTACAACCATCCACCAGCGATGCAGTAAACGCAAATGGATACAGCCTATTGTGGAGCGGCTACCGTAAATGAGTATTGCCCGGCGGGCAGGAAGTAGGTTGCTGTGCCGTCCGCCTCGCGACCTACATGGATCTTCTTACTCTGAGCAAGAGGGATTCCGTCGAGCGTGAATGCCGTTTGCTGACCGTGGTCCAACGGCAGTTGCGCGGTCGCATTTGGAGGGATGGTGACGCTCCATTGAACAGTGGCCCCTTTAACCTGCCACGCGGATCGAATATCCCCGTAGCGCGATGCATAGCTGAAGTCCAGGCTTCCCAGTCGAGCATCGAAGTTCGGATGCAGATAGATGGTATGAAAGCCGGCATCGGTATCGAGAGCGTCGACACCGGCTCCGTAGCTATAAATCCAGTCGGCCACCGCGCCATAGGCATAGTGGTTGTATGAGTTCATGCTTGGGTCGCCCCGCATTTGATCTCCGTTCCAGCGTTCCCACATCGTGGTGGCTCCATGGTCGACGAGGTAACCCCACGAGGGATACTCAGTGTTGAGGAGCAGCCGATATGCCACATCCGCGTGGCCGGTATCAACCAGCACGGCGAGCAGGTATGGCGTTCCCAGAAAGCCTGTGCCCAGATTCCATTTGTTGTCGCGGATCTTTGCGACCAGCCGCTCTGCGGCCGCCTGGCGCAGCGAATTAGGAACGAGCCCCATGTGTAGCGCAAGCACGTACCCAGTCTGCGTATCGCCTCCATTGCTCTTCGCATTGGGATTATTAATCTGCCCAAAAGGCGACGGGCTGTTATCGGCACTGTCGATAAATCCGTCGGGATGAATAAATGTTGTTTGGAACGCCCCTTTAATTTTGTCGTACAGGACCGCGTACTTCTTTTCTTCGTCTGCGCGATCGATCGCGTGCGCCATCTCTTTCATCAGCGTCACGTCGTAGGCCCAGTAGGCCGTCGCGATCAGCGTCTGCTTCGTTCGCCCTTCCGGCGACAGCCAGTCACCAAACGGAATGCCGGAAGCCTTCCAGATATAGTCGGGGCTCTCAGACTGGATCGCTGCAAGATATTTCTCCATCGCGTCCCAGTTCTGCTCGATGATTCGCGTGTCGCCCGACTGCAGCCACGATGTCCACGGGATGATTACGCCTGCATCGCTCCAGCCCGCTCCAAAGCCTGGATTCGGACTCGAAGTGCCCGGCGCGAAGATTCCGTACATCGGCGTTCCGGATTGTGTGTGGCGCAGGTCGCCCGCGAATTTCTTCGAAAATTGTGTCAGGTCCATGTTGTATGAGGCTGCGCGCCAGAAGACCTGCGCATCGGCAGCCCAGCCCAACCGCTCATCGCGCTGCGGACAGTCGGTCGGTACTCCAACAAAGTTGGAACGCTGGCCCCAGAGAATGTTGCTCCACAGCTGATTGAGCATCTCGCTGCCGGTGTGCAACTCGACCGTTTGAGGAGCATCGCTGTGGAAGGCAACTGCGGTAACAGCTCCGATTGCGGGCTTCGACTTGAGCCCCGTTACCTCGACGTAGCGGAATCCGTGAAAGGTAAATAGCGGCTGATACTCTTCCGTGCCTTTTCCGGAAAGAAAGAACCGATCCGTGGCCTTCGCGGTGCGCAGATTTTCGGTGTAGATTGTTCCGTCAGGATTGAGCACCTCGGCAAAGCGCAGCTGCACCTCGGTGCCTGAAGGGCCCTGCACACGGATGCGGGCGACTCCCGCCAGGTTCTGGCCGAAGTCGAATATATACACGCCTGGTTTTGGACTCGTCAGAGCTTTTGCAGGCAGATCCCTGTCCACGCGGATTGGCTGAAAATCCTGTACGATCACGGCTGGCTCTCGGGGCTCAACGACCTCGACGGGCTTCCATTGTGAGTCGGAGAATCCTGCGGTGCTCCATCCGGGCTGTTCGAGGCGAGCGTCGTAGGTCTCACCGTTGTAGATTTCTGCGCTCAGGATCGGCGACGCATCCGCCTTCCAGCTTTGGTCCGTCGTAATCCAGTCCATCGAGCCGTCGGCGTACTCGACTCGCAATTGCGCCTTCAGAGCCGGCGGCGTCGCTCCATAATTGAAGGGCTGCTGCAGCCATTGCAGAGGAGTGCTATACCATCCCGGGGCGAGATAAGCGCCGATCGCATTCTGGCCGGCCTTCACTGCAGCGGT
>Ga0335072_10017128_pt1 | contig 10253 bp, 9 predicted proteins | sample Lox_Sample_21_FD_206725 | JGI IMG/M metagenome (GOLD analysis project Ga0335072, IMG submission 206725) | Soil microbial communities from Loxahatchee National Wildlife Refuge, Florida, United States - Lox_Sample_2.1 | ecosystem: Environmental > Terrestrial > Soil > Wetlands | place: USA: Florida...
CACCGCGGCGACGCTGCTCGGACGGGCGGGGGCGCGCGTCGCCCTGGTCGAGCAGCGCCCGGACCCGGCGGCGTACAAGACGATCTGCACGCACTTCATCCAGCCGAGCGCGACGCCGACGATCGACCGGCTCGGCCTGGCCGAGCGGATCGAAGCGGCCGGCGGCATCCGGAACTCGGTCAAGGTGTGGACCCGGTACGGGTGGGTCCACCCACCGCTGGCTGGCGACTACCCCCACCCGCGCTACGGATATGACATCCGCCGGGAGAAGCTCGACCCGATGGTGCGCGCGCTCGCCGGCGAGGCCCCTGGGGTCGACGTGATGCAGGGCGAGACGGCCACGGCGCTGCTCGGGTCGAGCGGCCGGCCCGCTGGCGTGCGTGTCGTCGACCGCGACCGCCGCGAACGAGCGGTCCCGGCCAGGGTGGTCGTCGCCGCGGACGGTCGCGATTCCGACATCGCCAAGCTGTCGGGCGAGCGGACGCGCGCGATGGCGCACGGCCGGTTCGTGTACTTCGCGTACTACCGGAACCTTCCGCTCGTCACCGGCGACACCACGCTGCTGTGGCTGCTCGACCCCGACGTGGCCTACGCGTTCCCGGAGGACGAGGGAATCACGCTGATGGGCACGTTCCAGACCAAGGATCGCGAGTCGTGGTTCAAGCGGGACCTCGAGGCCAACTTCGAGGCGTACTTCCGCGGGCTCCCCGACGCGCCGGAGCTCGCGACGGGCGAACGGATCTCGAAGATCTTCGGGAAGCTCGAGATGCCGAACACGCTCCGGAGGGCCGGTCGTCCCGGACTCGCGTTCGTGGGGGACGCGGCGATGGCGGCCGATCCCGTCTGGGGCGTCGGGTGCGGGTTTGCGTTCCAGTCGGGCGAATGGCTGGCCGACGAGCTCGCGGGGGCGCTCACCGGCGGGTCCTCCGACGCCGAGATTGACGCGGCGATCGACCGGTACCGCAAGCGGCACCGGCGGGCGCTGCTCGGCCACTTCCTGATGACCTCCGACTACGCGACCGGACGCCGGTTCAACGCGCTCGAGAAGCTGCTGTTCTCCGCGGGGGCCAAGGACGATCAGGTCGCCGACGGGTTCGGCGCGGTCGGCGCCCGGTCGGTCCGGCCAAACGAGGCCGCGTTCGCCAGGACTGTGGCCCGCGCGCTAAAGGTCGGCGCGGTGCATCGCGGCGGGCGGTCAGCCGCGGCGCTGTCCGGGGCGCACGCCGACGGACCGCCGCTCCCGGCCTGCGTCGCGACGACCCGACCGGCGATCGACGGGCTCGTCACGCCGGTGTCGTCGGTGGGTGACCCGTCCTGCACCGAGGCGATCGTGTTCGTTCACGGCAACCCCGGATCGCGTCGCGACTGGGACGACCTGCTCACCCGGGTGGCGCCGTTCGCCCGCGCCGTCGCGTTCGACATGCCCGGTTTCGGCCGTGCCGAGCGGCCGCGGAGCTTCAGCTACACGCTCGACGGTTATGCGCGCTTCCTCGAGTCGGCGCTCGGCCAACTCGGGATCGAGCGCGCTCATCTGGTGCTCCACGACTTCGGCGGCCCGTGGGGCCTCGAATGGGCGGTTCGCAACCCGCACAGACTCGCGAGCGCGGTGCTGATCAACACCGGCGCGCTGGTCGATTACCGCTGGCACTACCTGGCGCGGATCTGGCGCACACCGGTCGCCGGCGAGGTCTTCCAGGCGACCACGACCCGCTCCGGGCTCCGGATCGCGCTACGCCACGGGAACCCGCGCGGTCTCCCGCGCGCGTTCGTCGATCGCATGTACGACCACGTCGACGCGGGCACGAGTCGCGCGGTGCTCAGCCTGTACCGCGCGAGCGACGATCCGGGCGCGGTCGGGCGCCGGCACGCCCAGGCGCTGGCGCCGCTTGACCGGCCGGCGCTCGTGGTGTGGGGCGCGCACGACCCGTACCTCCCGGTGGCGCTGGCGGACAAGCAGCGCCACGCATTCCCGCGGGCGGAGATCGCGATCCTCGAGGACAGCGGCCACTGGCCGTTCGCCGACAACCCCGACGGCGTCGGACGGCACGTCGAGCCGTTTCTGCGGGATGTGCTCGCCGGCGCGCGAAGCGGTGCGCCGGCGCCCGTGAGCTAGTCCTCCTGTGCGTACTCCGCGAGCTCGGCGAGCTCGACCGCGGCGCCGAGCGCCTTGACCATCCGGCCCGCCGCCGCGACGACGCGCGTCGTGCCGACGATCGGCGCGACGGCGGACAGCACGCCGGTCACCTGGTCTGAACTGACTCCGACCTCGCCGGCGGCGCCGATGTTCAGCAGGTAGGACGCGGGCGGCGCGTCGACCGCGACGAGCGCCGCGATGCGAACGAGCATCAGCGTCTGCTCGTCGAGCGTCGAGGTCTCCATCGAGTCGGCGGTCATCCGGCCGAGGAGATCGAGGATGGGGGTATCGGATGACTGCGCGGACATGGAGATTCCTCTCGTTCGGGTCGGTATACGGACTTCCAGCTTCCACCGCGAGCTGTGCCCGGTCGTCATCCGTTTCGGGTGAACCCTCGCGCGCCGGCGCGTGCGAACCTGAACTGTGAGCCCGACCTCGCTCGAGGATCTGGATCGACGCCAACAGCAGCGGGTGGTCGCGCGCTCGGCGTTCCGGATCCTGATGAGCGTGGTGCTGCTGTTCGCGCTCTACTGGGCGCTTCCGGTCGCCGACCGGACCGGCCTCGGGACGCTGGTGGAGCTGTTCGTCGGCCTGCTCATCTTCGGCGCCGTGCTCGGCTGGCAGGTTCTCAAGATCATGGGGGCCGAGCATCCGGAGCTGCGCGCGGCGGAGGCGCTGGCGATCGCGGTGCCGATCGTCCTGATCGTGTTCTCGTTCACGTACCTGTCGCTGTCACACGCTCAGCCCGGGAGCTTCTCCGAACCGCTCAACCGCGTCAGCGCCGTCTATTTCGTGATCACCGTCATCAGCACGGTCGGGTTCGGCGACATCACCCCGAAGACGGACGCGGCGATGATCGTCGTGTCGTTCCAGATCATGCTCGACCTGGTACTGCTCGTGGGGATCGTGCGAGCGGTGTTCTTCGCCGCTCAGGTGGGCGTGCGACGGCGCCAGAGCGAACGGGACGCGACTACGAACGAGTCCGCCATCGCTTCGGGACCAGCCAGCCAAAATCAAGGCTGAGCTGGCCTTCGTTCCCGACCACGAACACGCTGCGGATACCGACGGCCAGGTAACCGATGACCGCGACCCTGGGGAACAGAAAAACGCCGAACAGGATCGCCGCCGCGTACAGCAGGGTGCTCGCCCACCTGCGCCAGCCCGTGACGCGACCCGTCTCGGGCACCGGCGTCGTCGGCTCGATCTGGAGGTCGTGCTGCGAGCTTGCGTACCGCTCGGCGGTGCGCAGGAGCAACTCGATAAGCAGCGCGGTGGCGCCGTAGAACACGACCGCGGTGCGCTCCGCGGCGCCTCCGTGGTGCAGCGCCTGCGCGAGCACGCTGGTCGGAAACGGCAGGAAAGCCGCTGCCATCAGCAGCACGAGGTTGAGCCGCAGGAGCGCGGGATCGATGTATCGCAGCCGGGAGAACAGATTGTGGTGGGCGATCCACACGCTTCCGACGGTCAGGAAGCTCGTCACGTAGGCCAGGTACGCGGGCCACTCGTGCAGGAGAGCGTGCCGGAGATGTTCGTAGTCAGACTCCGCGATGCTGATGTCGAGCACGAGCAGCGTGATCGCGATCGCGAACACACCATCGCTGAATGCCTCGACCCGGCCCTTGTCCCATCGGATCGGCCCGGGTTCGTCTCCGGCGCGCGCGGTCGCGGCGCCGGCGGACGTCGGATCACCGGCGGCTGCCATACACCGCGGCGGCGGTCACGACGGACAGGGCGACGAGCAGTCCGAGCGCGGTGACCCACGTGATCCCGAATTTCTTGTGCACGTGGATGGCGTATCCGAGGAAACCGGCCGGGATCGCTATCGACAACGCGAGTCCGGCCGCGCTGACTGCCTGTCTTCCTCTCGGAACGCGGGCCCGCCACCCCCGCCCCGGCTCCGGTGGGGGCGCGGCCGGTACCTCCTCGGTGGCGTAGAAGGCACGTGCGGTGCGGAACAACTGCCGCGAGTGGGCCTCGCACCCCCACGCCATCATGATCATGAAGGTCACCGGGAACACCCACGTGATCAGCCACAGGGCGACGAACATCACGGCCCCGATGACGTCTCGCAGCCACACGCGAAATCCGTGGTGAGATTCGCCGCTCGGAGGCCCGATGAAGCCTCCGAACACGAGTAGCCGGCGACCGCATTCGATCCACAGTCTCAGCGGTCGGCGCCGCTCGGGCTTGGCCGGGATCCCCATCCGCTCGACGGCAAGCAGGCCGGCCTCCGCCTCCTCGGTCGACGGGTACACCCCGCGAAGGGACAGCATCTCGGCCGCCGTCTGCAGGATCCCCGGATCGCGGCCGTACAGCGCGGCGAGCCGCAGGTTCATGCGAGCCTCCTGCCAGAGATAGTTCATGTACCCCGGGATCAGCGCCAGGTAGAACGGCGTCCCCGCGACCATCCCCTGCAGCCGCGCGATTCTCGCCGTCTGCGTGCCCAGCCCGTCGACGACCTCCTGGAGGTCACCGTCCGGGTGGGCGGCCCGGGCCGACTGCGCCCATTCGAGTGACGGCTCGGCGAGGCGGTGGAGCGCTTGCATGGTCAGCCGCTCGCAGATGTGCTCGGGGTCGCGCCAGGCCACGCGGACCATCTGCCGTGGCACATCCGTGACGACGCGGACGCCTCGGTGACCGGCGTCTCCTTCGTGCTCGGTGGCGTCCGGGGTGGTCATCCCCTGGAGTCGGCGAACACGGTGCCCCAGTCATTCTTGACGCTGACGACCGTCCAACCGTCCGTCGCCGCGCGCTCGAGTGACTTCTCGGCGCCGGCCGTGTAATCGAACTCGCGGTCGGGGTCGTCGTGGAGCAGTAGGAGACGCAGTCCTTTCGGACCCGTGTAGTGGAGCATCGGAATGTCGCCGTTCGAGTTTCCGCCCGCCAGGATCGGCCGCCGTCCGACCCGGCTCCAGATCCGCACCGGCTTGGTTGGTCCGTCGTCGAAGGCGTCGAGCTCCGCGAGGTAAACGAGTGTGCCACCCGTGTCGTCCTCCTGATAGCGGAGATGGGTCGAGCTGCCGATCACGCGCTCGGAAGGAATGCCGTAGATCTGTTCGGTCACCGGTCGCATGAAGTCGCGGTCCCCGCCCGACGCGATGTACGTGGTGAAGCCGTTCGCTTCGAGGTATCGCAGCAGCTCGATCATCGGCAGGTATCCGCAGTCGCGGAGCGTCCGTCCGAGGGTGGGATGCTGTCCGTCCATGAACGCGTCGGCCGCGTCCGCGTAGTCCTCGACGGACATCCCGGCGAACGCCCGCAGGATCCCCCCCATCAGCACCTTCACGTCGGTCTCGTCTCCGTGATAGTGCTTGGTGATGACGTCCCCGAACCAGCCGTAGTCGCGTGAGTGCGCGGCCTTCCACGGCTGTCGTTCCCGAAGCGCGGGGTCGTCCTGTGCCATCTCGGCGAGGCGTTTGAGGATGAACCCGACCTCGATCTGCATCGGCTTCTCGCACCAGAGCGTGCCGTCGTTGTCGAACACGGCGATCCGCTCGGGTGGCGGGACGTAGTCCTCCCCGCCTTCCTGCGTGACTCGCGAGACGAATTCGACGATCGCCCGGCGTGCCGGCGTGTCGTTCCACGACGCAAGCGTAGGACTCACCGTGTCGGTCGTCATGTGTCAGTCCCGCGCGAACGCCATCCGGGCTTCCTGCGCCAGATCGACGAACGGCTGGCCGCTGACGTCGATCACCGCTTTGTGGATGGTGCCGCCGACGAACGCCCACGGTCGGTCGCCGGGGTAATCGTCGGTCACCGGCTCAGCCCCCTCTTTTCCGATGTTGAGGCCCTCGCCGGCGAGTGAGAACTTCCCGGGCTGGGTCTTGATCCGGCCCGCGCCGACCTCGTTGTCGCGCATGTGAAGGGTCAGCGTGCCTTCGGTCGGCATCGAGTCTCCCTCTCGCTCGAACGACGCCGACAGGACGACATGACCGGTCGGCACATCTTCGTTGGACTCGACGATCTGGTCTTCGAGACCGACCCAGTTGTAGGCGTACTTGAGCTTGCCATCCTTGATGTACAGCGCGTGGCCGCCGAAGCGCGATCCCTGTGCGAACAGGACCCCCTCGGCCTCTTCGGTGTCGATCGTGACTTCGACCGCGATCGTGTACGAGCGGTTGCGGATGTTCGGCGCGACCGATTCCGGTACCTCAGCGCCTCCGGGGTAATACACGTAACGGTTGCGGGGCTTGGACAGCTGCGGACGCTCGGTGGTGAGGATCTCCACCGCGTTGCGGTTCTCGAGGGGCAGCGCCTGATAGCGGCCCGCCTCTTCCCACCACAGCCCGATCAGCTCCTGGAGCTTTTCGGGCTGCTCGGCGGAGAGGTCGTGAATTTCGCACGGGTCCTCGTCGGTGTTGAACAGCTCCCAGCGCTGGGCGGCGTAGTGCGCCCACATGTCAGGCGCCGACGGCGAGACGCCGGCCGCCTTCCACCCCTTGTGCCAGATCGCCCGCGTGCCGCCCATCGAATAGAACTGCGTCTGCTTGTCGGTCTCGGCGTCCGCGGAGCCGAATGTCGCGGCGAAGCTGACGCCCTCGATCGGGTGCTGGGTGTACCCCTTCACGACCTCCGGCGGGTCGATCCCGAGCGCCTCATAGATCGTGGGGACGATGTCAACCGCGTGCGTGTACTGCCGGCGCACTCCCGGCTGCGTGATCCGCTTGGGCCAGGCGATGATCATCGGGTCCGCGGTGCCGCCCTCCCAGTTCGAGTAGCGCTTCCACAGCTTGAACGGCGTGTTGAACGCGCATGCCCAACCGGTTGGATAGTGGTTGTAGGTCCTGGGGCTGCCGAGGTCGTCGAGGAACGGGAGCGCCTGCTCGATGGTGTCAGGCAGGCCGTTGAAGAACTTGTTCTCGTTGACCGATCCGTTCGGCCCGCCTTCGCCCGATGCTCCGTTGTCGGATACGAGCACGATGATCGTGTTGTCGAGCTGGCCCGACTCGTCCAGGTAGTCGAGTAGGCGCCCGATCTCGTGGTCGGCGTGGCCGAGGAATCCGGCGTATACCTCCGCCATCCGGGAGAAAAGCCGCTTCTCGTCGTCGTGCAGCGAGTCCCACGGACGCATCGTGTCGGCCTCGGGCCACGGCTTCCCGTCGACGCTGGTCTCGTCGATGTAGGGGTTGATCGGCGACAGCACGGCGTTCTCGGTCACGATCCCGAGCTTCTTCTGGCGCTCGAACACGAGCTCGCGATACGCCTCATAGCCCATGTCGAACTTGCCCTTGTACTTGTCCGCCCACTCCTTGGGGGCGTGATGCGGAGCGTGGCACGCGCCGGGGCAGTAATACAGAAAGAACGGCTTGTCCGGCGCGATCGCCTTCGAGTCCTGGATGAACGACAGCGCTCGGTCGGTCAGGTCGGTCGTCAGGTGATAACCATCCTCCGGGGCATACGGCTGCTCCTCCGGGTGGTTGTCGTAGACCAGGTCCGGATACCACTGGTTGGTCTCGGCGCCGAGGAAGCCGTAGAACCGCTCGAACCCGCGCCCGACCGGCCATTGGTTCTTGGCGGAGGCGAGGTTCATCTCGTCCTCGGGGGTGAGGTGCCACTTGCCGGTCATGTACGTGTTCCACCCGCGCTCGCCGAGCACCTCGGCGATCGTCCCGCACTCGAACGGAATGTGACCGTTCGAGCTCGGGAAGCCCGATGCGGCCTCCGTGATCGTGGCCATCCCATTGGTGGTGTGGTTGCGGCCGGTCATCAGGCACGAACGCGTCGGCGAGCAGAGCGCGGTCGTGTGGAAGTTGGTGTAGAGCAGACCGCGCTCGGCGATCCGATTGATGTTCGGGGTCTCGATCATGCCGCCGAAGGGCTCCATCGCCGAGTAGCCGACGTCGTCGAGGACGATGTAGAGCACGCTCGGGGTGCCCTCCGGTGCGATCGGCTGCGTGTACGGGCCCCAGTCGGGGACCGAGTCCGTCACGTCGATGTTGATTACGCCCTTGAACGGTTTCGCCATCGATGTACCTCCCGCTGTCGCGATTTCCTGGTCTCGTCCGCGAGTCCGAGTCTGCGACCAGCCTGTTCGGGCTGCATCACCCCAATCGGGTGAGCGGTGTTCGGTCGATCAGTGGCTTAGTCGGCCGCCGTTGACGAGCAGCGTCTGGCCGGTGATGAACGCGCTCTCGTCTCCGATGAGGAACGCGGCCGCGCCGAGGAGGTCCTGTGGCTGCCCGAGGCGGCCGAGCGGGGTTGGACCGACGTCGTACTGCGCCGGCGCGGTCATCGTCTGGCTCCCCTCGGTCGGGATGAAGCCGGGCGCGATCGCGTTGACGCGGATCTGGGACGGACCGAGCTCCCGTGCGAGATTGCGCGTGAGCCCGATGATCGCCGCCTTGGAGGTGACGTAGTGGACGAGGCCCGGCGACCCCGAGAACGCGACCTCCGAGGCCATGTTCACGATCGAGCCACCGCCGGCCTCGCGGATCAGCGGCACCGCGGCCTTCGCGCATAGCCAGGCTCCCTTGACGTTGACCTGTAGCACCCGGTCCCACTCGCCGTCGTCGATCTCGTCGAACGGACGGCGGGTCAGGCCTTCGACGATCGCAGCGTTGTTGAGCAGCGCGTCGAGTCCCCCGAGGACGTCGCGCGCGGCGGCAGCGAGCGCGCGCGTCTGTTCGGGATCGCTGACGTCGGTCGTTTTCGTGTGCAGGTCGAGACCGTCGCTTTGCGCTTTCTCGAGGGTCGCCTGGAGCCGATCGGGGCGGATGTCGGCGGCGAGCACACGCGCGCCGAGGCCGGCGAGGTGCAGCGCGAACTCGCGCCCGAGCCCCTGGCCGGCGCCGGTGACGATCACGCGCTTGCCGGCCAGGCGCAGTTCGCTCATGCCGCGGGCACGGCCGCGCCCTCGAGGCGCAGGGCGCGCGCGATCTCCTGATAGCAGTTGAGGCTCGACCCGCGTCCGATTCCAGGTCCCGAATGCAGGTTGGCCGAGCAGTCGTACAGGTTCTCGAGCAGTACTCGGTAACCGGTGAGCTCCGGGGTCGGCCGGAACCGCCCGAGCTGCGAGGCGATCGTGCTGCCGCCCGAATAGCCGCCCTGTATGAGGTTCGGCCGCTCGCGCTCGATGTCGTTCGGCGCGTACACGCGGCTCGCGATCACGTTGTCGGGAGTCATGTTCGGCGCGTACTTTGCCCATCCGCGCAAGAGGTTGTCGCTGAACCGGTCCTTGATCGCCCGCCACTGATCGTCCGTGAACAGGCGCCGCGGGGCGGAGAACTCCTCGACGCCGATGATGTGAAGGCCCTCCGGCGCCCGGGTTTTGTCCCACAGGCTGTCGACCGAGCACAGGACGTACGGGCGGCTGGCGAACCCGTTCAAGAGGATCTCCGGTTGGTAGCGCAGATGCAGGAAGTCGAGGTCCTTAGGGCTCCCGGCGGCGCGCCTCCGCGCCGGCAACGACTCCCGGCACGTCCACATTCACGATGCACCGGAATTCAGGGGCCATAACGCCACGCTCGACGAGTTCTGCGAGCCGAGAGTGGAGAAATGACCCGTATAGCGTACGTTTCATGAGTCTCGGCAGATGGGAGAGGTCGAGTGTGGGGTTGTGACCGCTCCGCCCGGTCCGCTGCACGCCGGTCACGGCGATGAACCGGAATCCAGTCCCGGTAACTGCCCACTCGGCGCTCGCCAGTCGCCGAGCGCGCCGAAAGTCGCGTATAGCTCGAGTTTCGGCGCACTCGACCAGCGCGGGTGGTTGAGTGAGCCGTTAGCCGGGTGGTCGAGCGCCCCGGTTAGACGGGTTGCCGAGCGCCCCGGTCAGCCGGGGAGCGTCACCCACAGCCGTGGCGCCAGCTTCACCAGCACCTCGGGGTCGAGCGCCCCGACGGTGGCGGCGCCGGCGCGGTCCATCGCCATCGAGAGCTCGCGCCACGCCTGCGCCACCGGCGCCACCCGGGCGGTTGGACCCCAGCCGACGGCGGCGCGCAACTCGTCGGCGCGCGCGCGGACGTGGTCGGGAGTGAGCGAGCCGAACGGCCGGTTGGCGCCGTCGATGAACACCTCTTGATCGAGGATGCGGCGGAGTTCGGGGGGCGGTCCGGTCATGCCAGCTGCGCCGCCGCCACCGCGGCCTGGCCGTAGGCGATCCCGCCGTCGTTGACCGGGAGCC
>Ga0335072_10017129_pt1 | contig 10252 bp, 7 predicted proteins | sample Lox_Sample_21_FD_206725 | JGI IMG/M metagenome (GOLD analysis project Ga0335072, IMG submission 206725) | Soil microbial communities from Loxahatchee National Wildlife Refuge, Florida, United States - Lox_Sample_2.1 | ecosystem: Environmental > Terrestrial > Soil > Wetlands | place: USA: Florida...
AAGGGCGGCACATCTGTGGTGGGCTCTCTACAGGTTTCTGATCCAGCAGCGTGCCCTGCCGGGATGCCTGCGGAGCCTAGTGGAGATTTGAGTCCGCGGGGTTCTCGAAGCCACCTCCCGCCATCGCTCCAGTCATCGCCTTCCCCTGCGGCGCAGCCCGCGGCAGGGCTAGCGTTGACCCATCAGGTCCCCGGAACGGTTTCTTCCCTAGCCGCCAGCGCCCGCGGGGCGACGCACGACATCCGGACTGGGAACCTTGCCGCCTCTTCTCAACGAGCGTTTCAGGTGACTCGCCCGCCCGGAGCTCTCGGCGCCAACGGGCAGCGGGCACATTCGACAGCAGCGGTTCTGCCGCAAACCGGGCCGTTGCCGCAGGTCCCGGGTACGGTCAACTCCGCCGTCACCTCACATCCGTCCACCGCTTCCTCTGACCCGAGCCTCCGGCCGTCGGCAGCCTTTGAACGTATGGACACCGCCGAGGCGCCGCGAGTTCTTGAGACGTCGCCGCAGAATCTGGCGGTTGGGGTCCGCGATGCGAGTCTCGGTTGGGTGGAGATTCGCGCTCACGCCGTCACCGGTCAGGTTGCGGCAACACTGGCCAGTGGCACGCACGAGGCGCACACCGCTATCGCAGCGGATTTGCCTGCGATTCGCGACACGCTGATCAGCCAGCATGTCGCGCTGCACAGCCTCAGCGCCGAGCGATTCCCGGCTTCGGCCGGGGACGGCAGTTCGTCGTCCAACAGCTCCGCTTCAGGAACTCCGCATCGGTCATCCTTTGCGAAACCGAAAGCGGAGACTGCTTCTGCCCAGAGCGAGGCGGAAGCAGAGACTCTTTCTTACATCAGTGTCCGGGTCTGAGCCGTTCCAGCCCTCAGGAAAGGAAGCAACATGCAAACGTCGATCGGTCAGTCGAGCATTTTTGGAACGGGGCCGTTTCCCACACCTGCCGCGGAGTCGACCTCCGATTCAAGCTCTTCCTCATCGTCCAGCAGCACGGACTCGGCGACCATAACCGGCAACGATTTCCTGCAGCTTCTCGTCACGGAGCTGCAGAACCAGGATCCAACGGCCAATACAGACCCCAACGAATACATTACTCAGCTGGTTCAGGTGAACAGCCTGGAGCAGCTGGTTCAGATTAATCAGGATCTGGGCGGCAGTTCTTCCGGCAGCACCACCAGTGCCTCCGGTTCCACCGCCTCGCCGTCATCGGCTGCGGCGAATGCTGCAAACCCGAGCCAGACGGCCAGCGGTGCCGCGGGTGGCAACCTGGCTCTGCCCGGCTCTTCCCCCGCGGCAACCCGGGTGGCCCAGGCGCTTGCGGCGCCCTCGGCTCCCCCTTCACCTGCGGATCTGCAGAATTTCATTCGCACGTCGAGCAGGAACGCGGGTGCAGGAACCACCTTCAGCACGGCGCGCTGAACGCGCATTCAACTCTCCGAGGAGGAGCTATGTCATCGTTTTCCATTCCACTCAGCGGGCTCAAGGCTTCATCGGAAGCGCTGAACACGATTGCCAACAATCTCGCCAATATGAATACGACGGCTTTCAAGAGCCAGAGTGTGAGCTTCAGCGATCTCTTCTACCAGCAGATTGGGACCACCGGTTCGGGCAATCCCCTGCAGGTGGGAGCGGGAACGCAGGTCGGATCGACGGAAACCGACTTCACCCAGGGCGGCGTCCAGGAGACGGGAAACAACTCCGACGTCTATCTGAATGGCAGCGGATTTTTTATTGTCCAGAACGGCGACCTGACCGAATACACGCGAGCCGGCAATTTCACTCAGAGCAACGACGGTCACCTGATCACCCAGGACGGCCAGAACGTCATGGGCTATCCGGTCGTCAATGGCGCCGTCGATACCAACGCACCGCTGGTTCCCATCGTCATCCCGGCGAATGCGGTCGAACAGCCGCAGGCGACCACGTCCCTTTCGCTCACGGCTAATCTGGACGCCTCCTCAGCGGTGGGAACGACCGTTCCCGCCCAGGTAACCATCTATGACTCGCTGGGCGTCGCGCATGTCGCCACTATTGATTTCACCGATCAGGGCAGCGGCAACTGGTCGTACAACATCTCTCTCCCCGACACTCTGGCTGCCACTTCCACGACGGATTCGACCGTCAGTCCGCCCGTGACGACGAGCACCTACTCCTTTGCCCAGAGCGGAGGCAACACCGGTACCGTCGATCCCTCCACCGACCTGACGATTTCAGGCAACACCGCAAGCGGTACAGCCTCCATCGTGGCTCCCACCATTACCGCGGGAGAATCGCTGACCGACTACGCCACCGCGCTGAACAGCGCGCTCAGCGCTGCCGGAATTCTCAGCACGAGCGCCTCGGTCAGCGTCGGCGCGGGCGGCAACACCCTGGCCATTACCGGCGACAGCTTCTCCACATCGGGCAACCTGGTGCAGGAACCGGTGGCCACCAATTCTTCGGGCACGCTGAGCTTCAATGGGAGCGGCAATCTGATTTCGCCCGTTGGCAATCTCAGCGGCATCACCTTCACCGGATTATCCGACGGTGCTGCTCCGCTGAGTTTTTCCTGGAATCTTTACGGGGCCGACAACCAGCCGACGATCAGCCAGGTGGCCGAAGCCTCGGGCGTTTCCGGCACAAACCAGAACGGTTATGCAGGTGGTGAATCGAACGGCTTCAGCATCGATTCCAGCGGAGTCATCTCGGTTACCTTCACCAACGGCGAAACCAGTCCAATCGGGCAGCTCGCCCTTGCCAATGTCACGAATCCGCAGGGCCTCGAACTGGCCGCCGGCAACAATTACCAGACCACCCTGGCTTCCGGATCCGCAAGCATCGGGGTCGCGGGATCGGCGGGCCTGGGCACGATTCAAGATGCGGCCCTGGAGGCCTCAAACGTCGATATCTCCACGCAGTTCTCGGACCTGATTGTAGAGCAGCAGGCATTCGACGCAAGTTCGAAGGCGATCACCACCTTCGACACGATCTCGCAGGACACACTGAATATGATCCACTAACCCGCAGCGGGTGCGCCGCCCAGAACCCGGTCGTAGAACCGCTCGTAGAGCGGGAGAATCTTCGACGCGCAGTACCGGCTCTGGGCTGTACGCCGGGCTGCATCGGCCATTGCGTTGTACCGGTCGGAGTCGCTCAGCAGATCAACCGCGGCTCCGGCCATCGCTTCGACATCGCCGACCGGAAACAGCCTGCCGTTCACGCCGTCCTCGATCAGTTCGGGAATGCCGCCCACCCGGGTCGCGATCGTGGGAACCCTGCAGGCCATGGCCTCCAGCGCCACCAGCCCAAACGATTCCAGCTCGCTTGGCATCAGCAGCAAATCCGCCAGAGGCAGAATCTCTGATACATTGCTCTGCTTGCCCAGAAAGTGAACTCTGTCCTGAATGCCTTTGCGATGGGCGATCCACTCCGCTGCCGATCGATCCGGACCGTCGCCGATCATGAGCAGGCGGGCAGGAATTTCGCGGGCGACTCGGGAAAAAGTCCGCACCACGTCCGCGGTCCGCTTGACTGGACGAAAGTTGGAGAGGTGCATCAGGATTTTCTCGCCGGGTTCGGCATAGCGTGCCCGCCCGGCTTCGCGCTCCGATCCGCTCAGCGGCAGATAGACGTCGCAGTTCACGAAGTTGGGGATGACTTCGATCGCCCGCTTCGGCTGAAATTCCTGCAGAGTCTTTTCCCGCAGGTAATTGGAGATTGCCGTGACGCCGTCGCTCTCATCGATGCCGAACCGTGTGATGGGCAGATAGGAGTGGTCCAGGCCGACCAGCGTAATGTCCGTCCCGTGCAGGGTCGTGATAAAGGGCAGGCGCCGATTCTGGCGAGCCAGCATCTCCCGCGCCAGATAGGCGGATATGGAGTGCGGGATCGCATAGTGCACGTGCAGCAGGTCCAGCTCGTAGTAGGCGGCCACCTCGGCCATGCGCGTGGCCAGCGCCAGATCGTAGGGCGGGTACTCGAACAGCGGGTAGTTGGAAACAGGCACCTCGTGGAAGGCGATGTCCTGCTCGCGGCCGCGCAGCCGGAAGGGCTGTGAGTAGGCAATAAAGTGCACCTGATGCCCGGCGGCGGCCAGTTCGATGCCCAGCTCCGTTGCGACCACGCCACTGCCGCCGTAGGTTGGATAGCAGGTAATTCCGATCTTCATGCCGTGCTCTGAGAGTACAGCGTAAGAGATGCGCGGCGTTGCGAAAAGACGCGCGGGCGAGGAATTGCCGCTGCGGTCCAGGCGGATTTGCCCTGCGCGCAGACTTTCACCGGGTCTGTACCTCCTGCTGCCACTGCCCTCCCGCAGAGTCCGGCAGCCGCAGCCCCAGGGCGATCACGGCGGCCAGCAGGAAACCGCCCGAGGTGAGGCATAAAGCGACGGCCAGCCCTGCCTCCTCCGAGACACGGCCGATCAGCCACGGCGCCGCCGCGCTCAGGATCCGCCCCAGGTTGTAGGAGAAGCCCATCGCCGAACCGCGCAGCGCGGTGGGAAACAGTTCGCTCGTGATGACCGCGAAGCCGCTGAAATAACCCGTTCCGAAGAAGCCTATCAGCGGCCCAAGGATCAGCAGGGAATTCGTGCTTCCCGCAAAAGCGAAGGCAGGCACAAGAGCAGCTGCTACCACCAGATACGCGATGTAAGAGTACTTACGGCTGAACCGGTCGGCGATATAACCGAAGCTGATATAGCCCAGGAACGTGCCCGCCTGCATGACGATCGTCCACTCCGAGGTCATCACGATATCCAGCCCGCGGCCCCCCTGCGACCTGGGCATGGAGAGGAACCGCGGCACCCAGGTAAACAGTCCCCACCAGGCGAACAGCGTCGCGGCATTCATGGTGGTGCAGATCAGCATGCTCCGGCCCAGCCGACCGCGAAACAACTGGCCCACAGCCACGGTCGGTGCTTTTTCTTTCCGCCAGGCATCCGGTTCGTGCAGCTTCCGTTGTACCCAGAAGGCGATCAGCGCGGGAGCCACGCCCGCGAAGAAGACCGCCCTCCATCCGAAGTGAGGCAGGATTAGCGCCACCAGGGCCGCACCCAGTGCGTAACCAATCGCCCAGCTGCTCTGGACCAGCGCCAGTGCTTTGGCTCGATGCCGGGCGGGCCAGGTTTCCGCCACCAGAGCCGCACCCGACGCCCACTCGCCACCCATGCCCAGTCCCAGCACCAGCCGGCACAGCATCAGCTCCACCGCAGTATGGGTCAGCCCGCACAGGGCGGTCGCCACTGAATAGATCAGCACGCTGATGGAGAGAGCCCGCACGCGGCCGGCGCGATCGGCAAACCACCCAAACCAGATACCGCCCACGGCGGCGCTCACCAGGGTTACCGACATCAGCGCGCCACTGGTTCCCGCCGAGAGATGCATCTCACGCTGCACCGGCCCCAGCACCAGCGCATACAGCATCACATCCATGCTGTCGAGCATCCAGCCCAGCGCGGCGCCAAGCAGCGTACGCTTTTGCTCGCGTGAGGCCTCGGTGAGCCAGCCGTAGATTTCGTTCAAGTTCGCTCCGGATGATTTACTGTTCTGGGAACCTGTCATACCACGATACGAGAGAAGCAGATTTGCGCGCGGCCATCGATACCGGCGGTACTTTCAGCGACTGTGTCTACCTGGAGCGCGGCGAGTTACGCGTCCTGAAGGTCTTCTCGACACCTGCCAGTCCAGCCCTGGCCGTCCTGTCGGCTCTTCGCCAGATCGCTCCCGACATCCGCGTCGACCTTCGCCACGGCACCACCCTCGGGACCAACGCCATGCTGGAGCGGCGCGGCGCGCGCGTTGCGTTCGTCACAACAGCGGGTTTCGAAGACACCATCGCGATCGGCCGCCAGGCTCGCGCCGTTCTCTACGACTGGTTCGCGCCCGCGCCGGAATGCCTGGTTCCGCGCGAGCTCCGCTTCGGCGTCCCGGAGCGCGTCAGTGCGGAAGGCGAAATCCTCCGTGCGCCCACCGATGCCGAACTGGATGCCCTCGCCGACGCGATCCGCGCCAGCCAGGCGGAAGCCGTCGCCGTCTCGCTGCTCTTCTCCTTTGCGAATCCGGCCGCAGAACGCCGCATTGCCGACGCCCTGGCTCCGCTCGCGATCCCGGTCTCCCTCTCCAGCCGCATTCTGCCGGAGTTTCGCGAATACGAGCGCGCCTCGACGACCGTCGTGAATGCGTACCTTGCGCCGCGCATGCAGAGCTATCTTCTTGACCTCGAAGAGCGCGTTGCCGCCGAGCACCAGGGAGGCCGCGTCGATGTCATGCAGTCTTCAGGCGGCATCGTTTCGGCGCGCCTCGCAGCGCAGGAACCCGTCCGCACCGTGCTCTCCGGTCCCGCTGGTGGCGTGATGGGCGCGATGCGGGTGGCTCAGGCGGCGGGATTCGAGCGCATCATCGGCCTCGATATGGGTGGCACTTCGACCGACGTTTTTCTCTCCAGTGCAGCCCAGGGCGGCGTTCGCCGCACGCGCGAGTCGCTGGTCGCCGGCGTCCCCGTCAGCGTGCCGATGCTGCAGATCCACACAGCGGGCGCCGGCGGCGGCTCCATCGCTCGCTTCGATCGCGGAGGCCTGCTGCGCGTCGGCCCTGAATCCGCGGGAGCCGATCCCGGCCCCATCTGTTTCGGCCGCGGTACGCTGCCGACCGTCACCGACGCTAACCTGCTTCTCGGCCGCCTCGATCCCTCCAGCTTCCTCGGAGGGGCTGTCTCCGTTAACCGCGAACGTGCCGAGGCCGGCCTGCGCGAGCAGAAGGGCCCACTGGCCTCTGCCGAAGACTTCGCCGCCGGCATCCTTCGCGTCGTCGAGACCGAGATGGACAGAGCCATTCGCGTCATCTCCGTCGAGCAGGGCCACGACCCGCGCGACTTCGTCCTGGTCGCTTTCGGCGGCGGCGGCCCGCTCCATGCCTGCTCCCTGGCGCGCGCGCTGCGCATTCCCACAGTTATGGTGCCCATGATGCCTGGGGCGCTCTCCGCTCTCGGCATCCTCCTCGCCGACGTCGTGCGCGATCACGCTCGCACCGTCATGCTGCCCGGCAGCGCCATCGGCAGCCTCGGCGAGGAATTCGCCGCCCTCGAACAGCAGGCACGCCATGAGTTTGCGGAAGAAGGCCTCGAAGGCACACCCTCCCGTTCCCTCGACCTCCGCTATCGCGGCCAGGGCTATGAACTCAACGTCCCCTGGAATGCTGCTGCCCCAGCCCAGACCGTCGAAACCTTTCATGAACTCCATCGCCAGCGCTACGGATTCTCGGATCCCGACAAGCCCATTCAGATCGTCAGCCTGCGCCTGCGCATGACCGCGCCCGCCGAGCCCTGGGAGCCGCGGCGTTGCGAATCGCGCCCCGGCGATGGAAGTGCCGCCTGCTGCGGAGAACGCGACATCTTCTTCGACGGCCAGTTTCTCTCTTCGCGACTGTATCGACGCGACCGGCTCGCTGCCGGTGATGTTCTTGAAGGTCCTGCGATGATCACCGAATACACCTCGGCCACGATTCTGCCGCCCGGCTGCCGCGCCACGGTGGACCCGCTCCTCAACCTCATCCTCGACGTTCCGCCCGCGCCATGACCCACACTCCTCCCGATCCCGTCGAACTCGCCATCTTCCGCAGCGCCGTCCACTCCATTGCCGAAGAGATGGGCGCCGCGCTGCGCCGCACCGCGCTTTCCCCCAATATCAAGGAACGCCGCGACTATTCCTGCGCCCTCTTCGACAGTCAGGCCCGCGTGATTGCCATGGGCGATCACATGCCGGTCCACCTCGGCTCCATGCCCATGTCTGTCGAAGCCGCTGTCGGTGCCCTCACTCTGGGTCCCGGCGATATTGCGGTGCTCAACGATCCCTACGCCGGCGGAACGCACCTGCCGGACATCACCATGGTTCTGCCCGTGTTTCTTCCCGGTGGCGCCCGTCCTGCGTTCTATGTCTCCAGTCGCGCCCATCATGCCGACGTCGGCGGCAGTTTCGCAGGATCCATGGGGCCGGCGCGCGAAATCTTCCAGGAAGGCCTGCGCATCCCGCCCGTTCGCATCGTGCGCGGCGGCCTCATCGAACGCGAGATGATGGATCTCCTCCTCCTCAACGTGCGAACCCCCGCAGAGCGCGAGGGCGATCTTGCGGCCCAGATCGGAGCCTGCCGGGTTGGCGAGCGCCGGATTCTGGACCTGGTGGAGAAATATGGCGAGCCGCGCCTGCTCGCTCTCATCGAAGGCCTTCTCGACTACTCGGAGCGCCTCGTCCGTGCCGAGCTGCGGCAAATGCCCGCCGGCGCTTTCGCTGCTGAAGACGCTCTCGACGACGACGGTGTGAGCGAGATGCCCTGCCGCATCTGCGTGCGGCTCTCCATCGATCCAGAGGCCGGTTCTCTCGAAGCCGACTTCACCGGCTCGTCGCCGCAGGTGCAGGGCAGCGTCAATGCCGTGCGCGCCATCACCCTCTCCGCGTGTTTTTACGTGCTGCGCTGCCTGCTGGAACGAGATGCGCCCGCCACCGCGGGCATCCTGCGACCGCTCACCCTGGTCGCGCCTCCGGGCAGCATTGTCGATGCAAGGCCGCCCGCGCCGGTGGCCGGCGGCAATGTCGAAACGTCGCAGCGCATCGTCGACACGCTGATGCGTGCGCTCGCCCAGGCCGCTCCCGATCGTCTTCCCGCCGCCTCCGCCGGCACTATGAGTAATCTCACCATTGGCGGGATCGATCCGCGCACCGGCGAGCCCTTCACCTATTACGAAACCACCGCCGGAGGCATGGGCGCGCGTCCGGGGCTCGATGGCCTTTCCGGCGTGCATACCCACATGACTAATTCGCTGAACACGCCGATCGAGGCCCTTGAATACGCCTATCCGTTCCGCGTGCGCCGCTACGGCTACCGCACGGGATCGGGGGGCACTGGCCGCTTTCGCGGCGGTGACGGCCTCATTCGGGAGATTGAGTTGCTCGCCCCGGCTCAGGTCACGCTCCTCGCCGACCGGCGCCGCTTCCGTCCCTGGGGATTAGCCGGCGGTGGAGAAGGCGCACCCGGCTGCGCGATCGCCACCGAAGCAGGCACCGGCATAACCACTGAGCTGCCCGGTAAATGCAGTCGGTATCTTCAGGCGGGCGATCGGCTTTGCCTGGAAACCCCCGGCGGCGGAGGATGGGGCATCTGACGAAAGAGTTGCCTCAACGGAACGTGAACCAGGAAGGGCACTTCGCGTCGATTCCGATCCCCGCACAACGTTTCCTGCACAAATGCCAATCCCAACCTGTGGGTTGAAATTCAGGGTTGGAGTTTCAGGATGCGTTCATTGCGATTCACTCGTTCCTCAGGGCTGATGCGTTCAGCCATGTTCTCCGCCGCCGCGCTTGCGCTGGTTTTGCTGCTCGGGCCGGCCCCCCGCGCCCAGGCGCAGATCTCGGTGCAAATTGGTCCGCCCCCGGTCTGCCCGTATGGTTATTTTTCTTATCCGCCTTACAACTGCGCTCCATGGGGCTATTACGGTCCCGAGTGGTTTAGCAACGGCATCTTCCTTGGGGCAGGGCCCTGGTTCCACGGCGGTCCCCATTTCCATGGATATGTCAACAATTACTATGATCCGCATCATGGCTACCACGGGCCCATGCCCCATCGCGGGGAACACGACCACTGGAATAACGGTCACTGGCAAGGCCATCCGCATGGAGCATTTCATGGTAACGAGATGCGCGACGGTCGCGGTCACGTCGTGCAGGGCGGCCACCCCCACGGTCACTGATCTCGTCTGACGGCAAAACGAAGGGCAGGCCCGAAGACCTGCCCTTTCGCTGTCGACCCAACAAAGCTTTACTTCGCCGCCACCGGTACCGCAGCATGCGTTCCCGCCTGCTCCTTAAGAGCCGTAGCCTTATCCGTCGCTTCCCACGTGAAATCCGGCTCGCTCACGCGGCCGAAGTGTCCATACGCAGCGGTCTTGCGATAGATCGGGCGGCGCAGCTTCAGGCTCTCGATGATGCCCTTGGGAGTCAGCGCGAAGTTCTTCCGCACCAGATCCACGAGCTTGCTTTCGTCCACCGGGCACGTGCCGAAGGTGTCCACCAGCACGCTGACCGGTTCAGCCACGCCAATGGCGTACGCCAGCTGCACTTCGCAGCGCTCGGCCAGTCCGGCGGCCACAAGGTTCTTGGCGATGTAGCGCGCCATGTAGGCCGCCGACCGATCCACCTTCGTCGGGTCCTTGCCGCTGAAGGCGCCGCCGCCGTGCCGGCCCATGCCGCCGTAGGTGTCCACGATGATCTTGCGCCCGGTCA
>Ga0335072_10017132_pt1 | contig 10252 bp, 9 predicted proteins | sample Lox_Sample_21_FD_206725 | JGI IMG/M metagenome (GOLD analysis project Ga0335072, IMG submission 206725) | Soil microbial communities from Loxahatchee National Wildlife Refuge, Florida, United States - Lox_Sample_2.1 | ecosystem: Environmental > Terrestrial > Soil > Wetlands | place: USA: Florida...
TTCATCCACAGAATATGCAGAAGAATCTAGCGATCACTCATGGGGCTATCGTCAGTGAGGCGGTCATGATGAAGCTCGGAGAGACCCTGGGAAGACAATATGCGCACGACCTGGTCTATGATCTCTGCCGGAAAGCACAGGTCGAGGATCGAGCGCTGGTGGACCTTCTAGATGAATGTCCGGAGGTGAAGCTGAATCGGAAAGAACTAGAAAGGCTGTGCGATCCGGCACGCTACCTCGGACTCAGCATTGAGATGACGAATATGGTGTTGCAGAATTGGTCGTCGCCGAACTATATCACTTTGACAGACCGATCCTTCAGCGAGACGCAGGCTAGTAAACGGGGTTGACAGATTGTATTTGCTTTCATAGCGTCGTTCTAACGCAAGAGAATGTCGCTTCTGGCCTCGAAATGTAGATGTAATGGAGCCGTTTTGACTTGTGAAGGTCAGAACGGCGTCAGCCTTCCGCGGCTTTGCGCGAATCGAATTTGCCGAAGATCTTCCAGCTCGAAAGCTCTAGAACCCGACCACCGTCGAACTTCCGCACCTCCAAAGTCTGCCTGCTGCCCATCCCACCTCTACTTTTCGCGAAATTCTATACAAAATCTCACAGTAATAGCCATGGCGGATGCTCTTAAAGCTGAGGGTAACAAGCTTTTCCAGGAAAAGAAGTTTGAGGCGTCCATGTGAGTAACGACCCGCTCTGCCTCTTCGCCCGAGTCGATGTGTCTGACTAAATACAGAGAGAAATTTACAGAGGCAATCGATATCGACCCAAGCAATCACGTCCTCTACTCCAATCGATCAGGCTCCTATGCCTCACTGAAGCAGTTCGACAAGGCGCTCGAAGATGCTACTAAGGTGACGGAAATCAAGCCTGACTGGGCTAAAGGCTGGTCACGGAAAGCAGCTGCTCTTCATGGCCAAGGCGACCTTGGTAGGCTCTTCTCTCCTTGCATTCTCCGGCACGGCTCTGACAATCTCTAGTCGGCGCAAAGGATGCCTACGACAAAGCCTTGGAAATCGAGCCCAGTAATGCACAAGCAAAAGCCGGCCTCGAAAGTGTCAATCGCGCCGTGAAGGCAGAGGCAGAAGCGGATGGTATGCGCGGCGACCCTATGGGTGGTCTCGGCAACATTTTCAACGATCCACAACTCATCCAGAAGCTGGCCTCTAACCCCAAGACCGCGAGCCTGTTAGCAGATAGAGAGTTTATGGCCAAATTGCAGCAAATGAAAAGCAATCCACAGATGATGGGTGCCGCTTTACAAGATCCATGGGTGTACTCCTGGGCATAGATATGCAGTTCGGTGGGCCTGGGGCCGCTGACGGCGCAGGTGAACCGGCTGGACAACGAGAACATGAAGAGGATGTTGCTATGCCAGACCTCCCTCCTAGAGATGCACCAAAAGAAGAAGCCAAGAAAGAGCCCCAACCCGAGCCCGAGCCTGAAGATGAAGAAGCCGCGGCGACGAGGGAAGCCAAGGCCAAGGCAGATGAAGAGAAGAAGCTTGGTACGGAAAGCTACAAGAAACGAGAGTTCGCTTCTGCTATCGAGCATTACAGCAAAGCATGGGACCTCCACAAAGATATTACGTATCTCACCAACCTCGGCGCAGCCTTCTTCGAAAATGGCGACTATAAGAAATGCATCGAAGCGTGTGAAAAGGCTGTGGAGGAAGGCCAAGAAATGCTTGCTGACTTCAAGCTCATTGCTAAAGCTTTTGGTCGTATCGGTTCGGCATACGAGAAATTGGGCGATCTCCCTAACGCAATCGAAAATTACAACAAGTCTCTTACCGAACATAGAACGCCAGATATCCTGTCGAAGCTTCGTGCCGCCGAAAAAGCAAAGGTCACTGCTGAGAAGAACGCTTACGTCAATCCGGAAGAAGCGGAGAAAGCGCGCGAGCTGGGCAATGAGAAGTTCAAAGCGGCGGACTGGCCTGGCGCCGTGGAAGCCTACAGCGAAATGATCAAGCGGTCTCCGGACGACCCACGCGGTTATTCCAACCGTGCTGCATGCTTCATTAAGCTTCTGGCATATCCATCCGCGGTGCAAGACTGCGACATCGCCATCCAAAAGGACCAAGGCTTCATCAGAGCCTATCTCCGCAAGGCCCAAGCTCTCTTCGCTATGCGCGAATACAACAAATGCCTGGACGTCTGCGAAGAGGCACTTACCCAGGATAACCTCACTGGCGGCAAGAACCAGCGTGAGATCCACCAGCAGCAAGAAAAGGCTATTTCCGCTCAGTACGCAGCGCGCGAGGGTGAGACTGAAGAGCAGACACTCGAGAGGATTCAGAAGGATCCGGAGATTGTTGCCATCCTGCAAGATCCCGTCATGCAGAGTATTTTGCAGCAGGCCAAGGGCGATCCCAAGGCCCTACAGGAGCATATGCAGAATCCGGGCGTGAGGAGGAATATCCAGAAGCTGATGGCCGCAGGCGTGATTAGGCTCAGTAGATGAAATGCGTAGGCCACACGCAGTCGGCTGCAGTCTGACATCCAAAAACGGCATGATGAGATTTGTACTCTATTTCATAGCTCGAACTGCACAGCGGGCGAAGGTTCGTCATATACTCGGTGGGCTAATTTGTTACATAGTCTTATCATACACCGTACTTTCCCCCCCATTCAGTCATTCCATTTTCGTATACGCGCTTCCAAGATACATGCGGCTTAAACTGAATTATCCAAGGCCAATATTAACATCAATTTACAGAACTTTTGAAGAACTTCCGGCTCCTGACGATGCCCTGGCCGGTGCCGCCGGTCTCTTGCCCTTTGCTTTACTGGAACTCCCAGGCTCAGGCGTAGCGCTGCCTGCGCTGGACGGCCTTGCATCTGGAGCATTGGTTGCAGTCTTCTTCTTCCACTTTGCCTTAGCTTGACTCTCTGCCGAAGTAGTAGTCGTCGTCGTCTGTATTCTTGACCCGCTAGCCTCAACCGCCGCATCCAACTCGATAGCGTGCGCCGCCTTCTGCACCAGCTGGCTAGCGCCCTCAATCAAGCGCGCCCACGACCCAGGCGTCCGGGGCGTCTCAGTTCCGGGACCGGCCCCATCCTCGCTCGCCACATCAGCGCTGTGCGACCCGCGCAGCGCCGCTGTGATCTCCTTCGCAATGCTGCCCGCCGCAAACACGCCCTCCTTGATGGCGCGCACGTCGTCGGTGCTCAGCGTGCTCGGCAGCGGGATCTTGTAGTTGCCCGTCAGCGACACGGTTCGGCTCGACTCCGGCCGCGCGCTGGGCAGAGCGGCGCGCGGGATCTCCTCGACGTCGGCGTCGTCTGCGGCCGCGGCGACCACCAGCGCGTTGGCAGTGCCGCGCGGGAACGACGGGTTGGCGCGCTCCAGCGCTGCGGTCGCGCTCTGCGCGTTGCGCATCATGTCCGCCTGCACGGGCGGGACGCCTGCTCGGAGGGCATTTGCGGTGGTGCTGGCGCCGTCTGCGAACGAGGCGCTCTGTGGGCTCTGCGCTTGCAAGCGGCCGATTTCGAGAGCGGTGGAGTCGAGGCGTCGCGAGAGCGTGTGCACTTGTGCCTCGAGCCTGTTGACGCGCACGTCGATTGAGTCGTCTTGACCTGCTGATGGAGACCCTACGGCAGAGCCGCTACCCGGGTTGCGAAGGAGCTTGCGAGGTCTGCGCCGTTGTCGAGGTGATTGCTGTGTCTGCGGGACTGATGCTTCAGCCGCCGCTTGTGGAGTATCTTCTTCGGTGATATCCTGAATTTGTGGCGTGGTAAGGGCTTCGGATGTTGCTGGATAAACGGATTCGATTTCTGTATCGTCCAAAACTGTATGTTTCTGGCCCGATCGAACTGATTCTTGGTCGGATCGGGCGCGGTCGAGTTTACGTGGTCGACGTCGAGCTCCTGCAGCAGATGACTCGGCCATTTGAATTGAACTGATCACAAATGTTTAACGGCAATTTATAATGACAAATGGAAGCGTCGTCTTTAACAAGATAAATAACATGCTATAAGTCAGTGATGCTATCAGACGTTTGAAATGTCTTAGGTCCCGAATCGACGTCATGCCAGAGAGGTCAGCCAATGAGAGATCGTGACTACGACCTCATCTCGTCCTCCGCCGTGAAACACCGTTCATTATCCCCACCAACATACCTTTGTAGCCTTTTGACGACCAATTATTCTATTTCAAAAGTTCTTCATGAACGCTTCCGAAGGCAGCGGACGCCAGTCAACCGCGTCGACTGACGCTGGGGGAAAGGTCGCGCCTTGGTAAGTTTGCGACTACAATTCAACTTATCATCATATATTCGACGTTTCGTTTCAGATGTACATGTGCTAACATTAGCCTCACTCAGGCTGAGCCAATTAAAGAGCTATCTGGCTTCATTGGAATTGAGACGCACCTCCTTGTATTCCATCACTGCACGGCGCGTCACTGAAATACTCATCCGGATATCCAACAGTATCACAGGCATATTTGTCTATAAAATGTTAAAACCCAACGAAATAAGGGTCCTCAATCTACATAAAGGGTCTGCTGATGATCCTATCGTATGCACGCTGTCAACGAGGCCTTTGAGTGATCCCGGCGACTACGAAGCGCTTTCTTACGTCTGGGGCCTCTGGAATAATCCCGCCAGAATCTCATTAAATAACAAAAGATTCTACGTTACAAGAAACCTAGCGGACGCGCTGAAGCGTCTTAGGTCCCCCGAATCCGACCGGCAATTGTGGGCTGACGCTTTGTCCATAAATCAAACCAACAATCGCGAACGTAGAAACCAAGTTCGTCAAATGCACACGATCTACGCGGCAGCAAATAAGGTGCTAGTGTGGCTAGGAGCACATGCCAATGATAGCGAGTGGGCAATGGAGCTCGCTATCACGTCAGAAGGCCAGCAATCTCCGTTGGACTGGATCCGGGCTCATATCAAGGAACATTCGGCTGAGAGGGTCGCGGCTGCAGTGCTGAGAATATGCCTGCGAAATTACTGGGAACGAGTGTGGATCGTTCAGGAAATCGCGAACGCCTCCGAGGTGATACTTGTATGTGGAACTCATGAAGTCAATTTCGCTAGTTTCAAGCAGCTGGTCGATCTTGTTCAACAGAAGGGCGAGACGTCTCTACTGGACATCGGAGAGCTTTCTGCAATTACCAGATTCAGGAGATGCAAAGATCGGCGCGACAAACTATTCGGTGTAGTCAGTCTCCTGCAGTCGAACATTCAGAGTAAACTGAACGACTTGGTCAATTACGACCGATCAGACGTGCACACTTTTACGTCCGCAGCCATAGAAGTTATCAGAACCACTGGCCGGCTGGAGTCTATAACCTGGAGAGCGTCCCCATATACTCAGCCGCCACGCCGTTATTGGAAACAAATGCCATCATGGGCCATGGACTGGGCGCTCTCCGGATACGCAACCCCGTATTCGAAAGATGAACGCTTTCGTGCAGATGGTGCTTCGACGCGATATGACTTCGACTTTAAAAACGACAAGCTTCTTCGCGTTGAAGGCGTGCGACTTGGCAGAATCCTGCTAACTCGGTTCGGTGTTGAGCTGGGGAACACTCACCTTGACAGGATTGTACCGTTCCGCTCTGTGGTGGAGAAGGCGCAGGAATACCACGACGCAGTTTCGAAGATTGGAGCCTTCGACTATATCGCCTTCAAACAGACGGTCATAGGCGGCGCAGCGGATGGGCGGGAGCATCAACAGCCATGGCAAGGTATTATGGCACTTGTTAAGGAAGCAATTAAAGGACATGCGAACGCCATCATGGAGGCTCTAAATGACGATCAGGACGTAGCGCTTGGGCAACAGATATCTGACGAGGCCATGAAGACGTTTGCGGTTCTCAAACCCGAGCCGGGCTACCATATGCAGACAAGAGAGTGGATTCCGGTGCCCGAAGCAAATGATGGATTACCTAAACCTCAGCCAGGTCGGTCGATAGTTACCATGGCCATGGCGAATGGGTTACCAATGAGAGGCGACGTTGTCTGTGTACTGCGCGGCTGTAGAGCACCAGTCATCCTCCGTCCGGTAGGAACACGTTACCAGGTAATCGGCGACGCATACGTCTATGGATTCATGCGTGGAGAAGCATTTGAAGATGTCGAACGAGATAATTTGGCAGAGTTTTGGCTCTGCTGATAGCTCGCTGCTATGCCTTACGTTTTCTCGACGGACTGTAACTTAAATCTTAATTCGAGTTGATTCGCTACGAATTTCAAGGGCAGTGCCGTCCCGTTGGAAGCTCTTTTCCTCATTATCGCAAGACAAATTTTGTTGGTGGTGATTCGCTGAGACGACGAAATATCCAAAGACCCTGCGATGCTAGGTTTCTGTGAAGCCACTGCAGTGAAGATATCTACAAAGGCAGAATATCCGGAACGGGCCCTGCAGGAACGACTTTGGTAGCTCTAGTAACGGAGCTGAGAGCGCTTGCATAGCCTTTCTTGTACTGTTCCCGAAGGGCGTCAGCGGAAATTCGAATACACGGCGCAAAACTTCGACTTACCTCTGTAAACATCGTTGTTTTCTTGAAAGCACCTCCATTCGTTTTCTCGCTCTCGTCCCAGTACAGCGTTCTCAGCCACTTGTGCAAATTGGGGTAGTCGTATCTGATCATCTTCAAATTGCACTTGAAGATGGTGAAGTAAGCCACATCGAATCGTGCCATGGTGGTGTAAAGACGGATATCAGCTTCGGTTATGTTTTCGCCAAATAGGTACGGTTGGTGCTTTGGATCCTCGAGGTGCTTTTCGAGACGATCCAGCGATTTGAACAGCGGATACACATTGGCGTCATAAGCCTCCTGTGACTTGGCGAAGCCGGTCTTGTAGACGCCGTTGTTGACGGTGTTGTAGACCCACTCGTTCATCTCCTCGATCTGAGGCCGTAAGTGGTCTGGGAAGAGCCCAGCCTTGCCCTTGGTCTCCTCGCGCCGTTCCTTGGGCAGTAGGTGGTCGAACTCGCTATACAGCATGCGAATGATCTCGCTGGACTCGTTATTCACGATTGTACCTGTTCAAATACTCCTTAAGCGTTGCCTTCTGGGCGAGCTGGAAGGCAAAAAGATACCTGTCTTTTGATCCCACAGCATAGGGACCGTGAATCTCCCCTGAAAGTCTTTATCGGCCCTGAAATACAACTCGCTAATGTATTTCGCGCCATTGTACTTATCGGCACCATCCGCGAACTCCCAACCCTTGCCGTGTACGAGTCCAATAGACTCGACGAGCGGAATAATGTCCTCGAGGCCCTTCAACGCACGGACGATGATTGTGCGGTGCGCCCATGGACACCCGTAATGCACGTAGAGTACATATCGGCCCTTTTCTGCGGGGAATTGGGCGTTGGGATCCGCGGAGACGAAGTTGCGAAAGCTGGAAATCTGCCGACGGAAGTGCCCGTCTTTGTCTGTGACAGCAGTCATGTCGGCGCCGGCCAGGTGGGCAGGCTGCTCATGGGAAAGTCAGGTGCGAGCATACTTCCAATGACGTCGAATGGTAGAGTTACCTTTTCTGCACTGACTCCGTTCGTCTCAGCCATGCTTAAACTTTAGCAGGATGCCTTGCCAGTCGTCTTAGCTCTTTCTCAGAGATATGAAAGGTGCGGGATTTGAATAGAGCACGACAATCGGACAAATTGTCTGCAACTGCACTTCCCTAAATCCCATCCCCGGCTTTGTCCGTGATCCCACATGATCCTCACGTGAAGCCATAATTGGTTGCGTCGGTACTTTGATCGCGCCGTTGTTGCTGGTAGAGCTTTGAAATGCTGCGTTGATTTGTCACCAAAACTTCGATTGTCAGCTCTGTGAGCGCGACGGAACCCAGCTGCATCCGAGACCGAAAAGGGTAATTCAAAGGTAGGGTATCTTACTAACAACACTATACTTTGGTCCGTTCGCGAGGAACGCTTCCGCAGTGCGGACACTTCGCTCTAGCATTCTCGTAAAGTGCACGTCAGCGTACAGGTTAGAGGTAAGACGGCAATCGCAAGCGATGTAAACAGCGTTACGTCGTTGAGATACCCCGGATATCTTCATTGGAGGAATCTTCCACCAATCACACATAATTTCTTTGTCTCGATTGTCGAAACCTCTTCCTAAAATGTTCCTTGCGCAGCCCCTCGCAAGGCTGTACTTGAACACCGTGCGTCTCAACGTTTGGCTGCGTCTGATGAGTAGCCCGGAAGCCGACAACGGTCGCCGGCAAACGTACCCACCATTTGCTGTGGATCGGCCGTGCCCCCTGCATTCTTGGGGCGTTTGAAACCCGGATGGTCAGGGTGACGTTGTGGAGCTAGTTGAGCTGGCGGCTACAGAATTAGAGGATAGCGGGAATGCGAAACATTGCTGACGGGCGTCAGCGAGGACAGCCGATCTGGAGGATCGAGGAAGCTGGTGCTTGGCGCTGCAAAAAGGAAAGGGACTTGTCGACGGCAGACAACGCAGCTTTGAGATTTGCTCGAACGTCAACGCTCGAGATATGAAGGCGACTGATGGCTAAGAGTAGGTACAACTATATTCGTACACAAATCATCATCAATAGTCCTCGTCGTGTGCAATCGTGGAATCCGTAAACGCCCGTCGGCCATACCCAGCGAACGCCATGCGCAAGCATTGGTATCAATGTCATTCGAACACATAATAAAGACGCCCAGCCTCCACCTCTAGAGCATATTCCGCGGTTTCACGGGCTCTGTGTCATACAGGGCTGGATCGAGACTCGCTAACTTCCCGAGCGGAATCGCGGTCCGAGCGGTGCTGAATCTGTCGCCGTACCCCTGAATCAGCTGCGGAGGCCCAATTATGGGATATTTCTTGTTCTCGAGGCTACCGTTAGCGCGATTGAGCCTTCGTTGGATAACAGGCTTAAGCAAGAGCGCGGTTGTGGCAAGGACAATCATCCCGCCGGCCACCGGAATGTAGACGTAGTTGACCTTGTGGACGAGGGCGAAGTCCCAACCAATCGCGGCATTGACGAGTCCTGCTGCCATGAGGATGGGTCCGAGTGCCATCTTGTGGATGTTGATGGGTATGCCTTTCATCCATGGTCGCTGATTGCGCACGAAGAAGCGGTGGTGCATCATGCCGCCGATCCACTGCACAATGATACCACTCACTATTACGAGGCCGGTGATTTGATGCGGACTCCGGAAGTCCATACTTCGATGGTACATGGTGCTGATGATGATTCCCAAGGCCGCACCGAGGACGACAAGAACCATCCCGATTGTCTGGAAGATAATGTGCAGCCTGATCATGTCGAAAACGCGGAAAAGCACAACGCCCAGAGGGAATATGATGACGAAGGTGACTACCATGATAAACGCGTGACCATTGTTGCCAAAGTCGAGGTATCGCACTACTCCATTGTTGAGAGTGTTTTCCATTGTGCCACCAAGAGCTGGCACGCCGTTACCGCCCATGGCATTGGGCATGTCGACTGAGAAGTACCCGTACATGTCGTGGACCTTCAATGGCCCGCTCTCCGAAGGCGAGTCCGGATATGCGTACTTCGCACCGAGTGCCCAGACGAAAGGCTGAGTAGCGTTCTGGGGACTGACGGTATTCTTCGCGACATTGGTGCAGTTCTTACAGTAGCCAGAGACGTAGTACATGCCATCCAGGTGCGTGTTGGAAGGGCCCGACGGCGCCGCAGCCTTTACAAGATTAACATTGTTTGTGAAAGTGGGCTCTTTGTGCCCAGACGCAACTCGGCCAGACAGAGTGACGCCTTTTGGTCATGTCAGCGTGCTTGGAAGCACGTTATACTAAATCAAAGCACATACCTGTACTGGTACCATCACCATACGCTATCCACATCTGCGCGCCGCTCATGTGGGAGCCGGTACCAACTGCGAACCAGCTGTAGTGATCAGGAGCTGCCATGCTGAACCAGATGTCGCCATCGGTGTTGGCTGTCATGGTAAACGTAAAATCACCACTTCCAGTTGCATATTGGAACGTCGCCGAAGGCTGAAGCGTGCCCCCAAATTCTGATAATGCAAGTGCTGGACCTGGAAAACATCAGCATTCCGATTCTGTGGAAAGCGTTTATCGCCAAGCTGCTCTGCGCTCGCGTACCTGACAGGAGCCCTGCAGCGATCGCCAGGGACCGCCACCCGAATGGCATTTTGGCGGCCTTCTCTTGGAGGAATATACAAATCGAAAAGACTGCAAAGGAGAGATGTGCAACGACGGTGAAAGTGTGAAAAGGACAGTTGGGAAGTTCGAGCGGCAGAATGTCACCTCA
>Ga0335072_10017133_pt1 | contig 10251 bp, 7 predicted proteins | sample Lox_Sample_21_FD_206725 | JGI IMG/M metagenome (GOLD analysis project Ga0335072, IMG submission 206725) | Soil microbial communities from Loxahatchee National Wildlife Refuge, Florida, United States - Lox_Sample_2.1 | ecosystem: Environmental > Terrestrial > Soil > Wetlands | place: USA: Florida...
TGAACGGCCGGGAACCGGGGCTCCTCGTGTCCGTCGCCGTAACCGCGCTGTGCCAGGATCGGGGGCATGTCGCTGCGGCTCACCGATATATGGCGGTACCCGGTCAAGTCCTGCCGGGGGCAGCGGCTCAACGAGGCCCACGTGGAGCCGTGGGGGCTGGCCGGAGACCGCCGCTGGATGCTGGTAGACGGCGACGGCCGGTTCGTGACCGGCCGGGAGCACCCCCGGCTGGTGCTGGTCACGCCGGCCCTCGAGGCCGACGGGGCGATCCGGCTGAGCACGCCCGGCTTGCCCGGCCTGACGGTGCCAGTGCCCGAGGCCGGCACCGCCCCGCTGATCCGCGTGAAGGTGTGGTCGAGTGAGCTCGACGCGGCTGCGGCTAGTCAGCAGGCCAGCGGGTGGCTGCGCAAGGTCACCGGGATGGACGTCCGGTTGGTCTACCTTGATGACCCAACGCGACGTCCGACTAGTCCCGCCCACAGCCAGCCCGGCGACGTGGTCTCGTTCGCCGATGGCTACCCGCTGCTGCTGACCGCCGCCGAGTCGCTGGCCCGGGTCAATGAGTGGATCGCGGCCGGGCCGCACGCGGCAGAAGGGCCGCTGCCCATGACCCGGTTCCGGCCCAACGTTGTCGTGGCCGGGGACGGCGCCTTCGCCGAGGACGGCTGGCGGCTGCTGAAAATAGGCGACGTGACGTTCAGGGTGGCCAAGCAGTGCGGCCGGTGCGTGTTCACCACCGTGGACCCGGCCACCGCGGTCAAGGGAAAGGAGCCCCTGGCCACGCTGTCCAGGCACCGTCGCTGGGACGGCGGCATGTGGTTCGGGGTGAACCTGATCCCCGACGAGCCTCGGGTCGGGGGCGTCATCGCCGTCGGAGACATCGTCACCATCCTCGCCTAGCGGCCCGCTGCCCGTGGGGGTGCTACGCACTAGGGCGCCGGGCGCGGTAGCTTTCCTGTATGACGATCACCGCTCCCTTCGGCCGCACCCTGACGGCGATGATCACACCGATGACCTCAGATGGCTCGGTTGACTACGACGGGGCCGCGAGGCTCGCCACCTACCTGGTGGACGAGATGCGCAACGAGGGCCTCGTCGTCAACGGCACCACTGGGGAGGCGCCGACCACGACCGACGAGGAGAAGGAGCGCCTGATCCGGGTCGTGCTGGAGGCGGTCGGGGACCGGGCCAGGGTCGTCGCCGGGGTCGGTACGAACGCGACCGCGCACACCATTCACCTCGCCAGGCAGGCGGAGCGGGCCGGGGCGCACGGCCTCCTGGTCGTCACCCCGTACTACAACAAGCCGGCGCAAAGTGCTCTGTCCGCTCACTTTGCGGCGGTCGCCGACGCAACCGGGCTGCCCGTCATCCTGTATGACATTCCCGGCCGCACCGGCATCCCGATCAGCACCGACACCCTGGTGGCCCTGGCCGCGCACCCGAGGATCGTGGCGGTGAAGGACGCCAAGGGCGATCTAGCCGCCTCGTCGCAGGTACTGGCCCGGACTGACCTGGCCTATTACTCCGGCGACGATATGTTCAACCTGCCGCTGCTCTCGATCGGCGCGGTCGGCTTCGTCAGCGTCACGGGCCATGTCGTGGGCGACCGGCTGCACGACATGCTCCAGGCTCATCAAGATGGCCGTAACGCCGATGCCCGCAAGATTCACTGGGGCCTGCTGCCGGTCAACACCGGATTGTTCCGCAATCAGGCGGCGGTGCTGACGAAGGCCGCGCTGGATATGCTCGGCCTGCCGGGCGGGGGAGTACGAGGGCCGTTGCTCTCGGCAACGCCGGACGAGCGGCGGCAGCTTCGCGAGGACCTGACGGCCGGTGGCGTCAAGCTCCCCGACTAGCGACTAAGCGGACCGGTTGCCAGTGACACGCCGACCTGACCGCCTGCGCTCAAAAAAGACCACACTCTGCTCAACTGAAACGATGGACGTGACTGCGACTAATTGCATGCCGGGTAGCGTGCCCCTTCCCGTCGGGCTTGCCCCAGGGGGGCCGCGGTAGATGAGTTACCCGCACCCTGAGCTCACACCGCCGTCGCCACTGCCCGACGGGGGGCTGCGCGTCGTAGCCCTCGGGGGCCTGGGCGAGATCGGGCGGAACATGACCGTCTTCGAGCACGGCGGTCGCCTGCTGATCGTTGACTGCGGCGTCCTGTTCCCCGAGCCTGACCAGCCGGGCGTAGACCTCATCCTGCCGGACTTCAGGTACCTGGAGGGCCGGCTTGACCAGGTGGAGGCCGTGGTCCTCACGCACGCGCACGAGGACCACATCGGGGCCGTGCCCTACCTGCTCCGCGAGCGCCAGGACATCCCGCTCGTAGGCTCCAAGCTGACCCTCGCACTGACCAAGTCGAAGCTGGTCGAGCACCGGATCACCCCCGAGATGGTGGAGGTCAAGGAGGGGACCACGCAGTCGTTCGGCCCCTTTGAATGTGAGTTCTTCGCGGTCAACCACTCCATCCCCGACGCGATGGCCGTCGCCATCAAGACATCGGCGGGCGTGGTGCTGCACACCGGCGACTTCAAGATGGACCAGCTTCCGCTGGACGGACGCCTGACCGACCTGGCCGGGTTCGCGCGGCTGGGCGGCCAGGGCGTTGACCTGCTGCTTGCTGACTCGACCAACGCCGAGGTGCCGGGGATCGTCCGCTCCGAGCGGGACATCGCCCCCGTGCTCGATGACGTGTTCTCCCAAGCGGACCAACGGATCATCGTCGCGTGCTTCGCCTCGCACGTGCATCGCGTGCAGCAGGTGCTGGACACGGCGGTCAAGCACCGGCGGAAGGTCGCCTTCGTCGGCCGGTCGATGGTCCGCAACATGGGGGTCGCGCGCGACCTTGGATACCTGCACATCCCGGGCGGGCTGGTAATCGACCTGCGCGATGCCGAGGAGATGCCGCCCGGCGAGGTCGTGCTTATCTCCACCGGGTCGCAGGGCGAGCCGATGTCGGCGCTGAGCCGGATGGCTGGAAGGGACCACCCGATCCGGATCGCCTCCGGCGACACCGTCATCCTCGCCTCGTCGCTCATCCCCGGCAACGAGACGGCCGTCTACCGGGTCATCAACGGGCTGACCAGGCTGGGCGCGCGGGTCGTGCACAAGGAGTCTTCGCTGGTCCACGTGTCAGGGCACGCGCCGGCCGGGGAACTGCTCTACCTGCTCAACCTGGTCAAGCCGCGCAACTTCATGCCAGTGCACGGGGAGTGGCGCCACCTGCGGGCCCACGCCCGGCTGGCCTCGCTGACCGGCGTGCCTGACGACCGGATCGTCATCGCCGAGGACGGCGTTGTCGTCGACCTGGTCGATGGGGTGGCTTCCATCAGCGGAGCGGTCCAGTGCGGCTACGTCTACGTGGATGGCCTTACCGTCGGCGAGGTGACCGAGTCCTCGCTCAAGGACCGGCGCATCCTCGGCGAGGAAGGGTTCATCTCGGTCATCATGGTGGTCGACACGAGCAGCGGCAAGGTCGTCGGTGGTCCCGAGATCCACGCTCGCGGCTCAGGCATCGGCGAGATGGCCTTCGATGACGTGCTGCCCAAGGTGGAAGACGCCCTGGCCAGGGCCACGGCCGACGGCATCTCCGACGCCCACGCCCTGCGCCAGCTCACCCGCCGGGTAATCGGCAAGTGGGTCAGCGACAGCTACCGCCGCCGCCCCATGATCATCCCCGTAGTAGTCGAGGTCTAGCCGGAGGAGCTACCCCCGGCCAAATAGGGGCGAGCTACGGTCAGTCCACGCTCCCCAGCCCGGTAGGCGGGAAGTGAGGCCCGCCCGGTTCTTCCCCGGCCTGGGAAGGCGGGAAGTAAGGTCGGCCCGGTTCTTCCCCAGCCTGGGTAGGCGGGAAGTAAGGCCGGCCCGGTCCTTCCCCAGCCCGGGTAGGCGGGAAGTAAGGCCGGCCCGGTCCTTCCCCAGCCCGGTAGGCGGGAGGCCCAGGGGCCCGCGATCTCTGCGGGTCCCCCTGGGAAGGGGGTGTTAGGGGGTCTCCCCCTAAGCCGGGGGGTCGACAGGGGGGTCGCCCCCCGGGGAAACACTGCCCCCCGACGAAATACTCAGGGCCTGGCCGAGCTTGCGGGCTCTCTTCGGCGCGACGAGGACCGCGATCACGGCCGCGACCAGCCAGCCTCCGGCGACGATCGGGAACCAGTGGCCGTCACCCGATGGGTAGGGGTAGACGTTCCGGTACAAGGTGTAGCCAAGCACGATGATCGCCGCGATCGGGATGACCACCTGCCACATGGGCACGTGCGGCATCTTCCGCTTGACGAACACCAGCAGCGACATCCCGATCGTGGCCAGCAGGTAGGCCACCAGCAGGATGAGCGTGCCGATCGTGCCGGACCACTCGAACGCGTTGAAGGCCAGCTGCGACGGGCTGGCCGACGCCACCACGTAGACCACGTAGATCACCACCGCCAGCACGGTGACGACACCGGTCGCGTAGGCGGGCGTGCCCCACCGTGAGCTCTTGCCCAGGCCGACCTCGCCGAAGGAGTCCCTGGACATCGCGTAGATCATCCGGGCGGCGCCCACGGTGCAGGCCAGGCAGCAGCCGAACGCGCTGATCGTGGTGCCCAGCGTGATGATGTTGCCGACCCAGGATCCTACATAGGAAGTCCCGAGGCTACCCAGCAGCGAGGGGGAGGTGCCGAACCCCGACAGGTCCTTGGGCGACGTGCCGAACCCCATCATCTCGGCCGCCGTGACCACGACGAAGTAGACGCCGCCGAAGATCGCCACGGACAAGATCGCGCGCGGGATGTCCCGCGTGGGGTTGTGGGCCTCCTCACCGAGGGTGGCCGACGCCTCGAAGCCGGCGAAGGAAAGGAACCCGAAGACCACCCCGAGGAACAGCGCCGAGATCCCGGTACCGTGCTGCAGGCTGAACACGCTCCACGTGAACGCGGCGCCATTCGGGGCGCTGTGCGTGAGCAGCTTGACGAACACGATGACCGTGACGATGAGGATCAGCGCGACCGTGCACCCCTCCACCACCAGCAGGGCATTGGTTCCGCCGCGAGAGGGCAGGGCCGCGACGATCAGCGCGAGCGCGAGGAACGCCGCGACGAAGACCAGCGGCGCCCAGGAAGGCTGGCTCGTCCAGATTCCCAGCGAGCTCAGCAGGCCGGTTCCGAAGATTCCGGCCGCCGCCGCGGTCGTCACCGCGTAGAACGTGTAGGTGCCGATCAGGCCCCAGCCCGCGATCACCCCGGCCCGCGGCCCGAGGGTCGCTCCGACGAACGCGTAGACCGACCCGCTGTGCCGGTAGTACTGGCAGAGCCGGACGAATGTATAGGCGACAAGCAGCACGCCGAACGCGGCAATGAGGAAAGCCAGCGGTACCGCGCGGCCGGCCCCGATTGCCCCTTGAGGGTTGATGTTCGCGGCCATGCTTGGTGCCATCAGCGCCAGTGACAGCCCCACCGCCTGCCATACGGACAAAGACCGCTTGAGGCCCGTGCCCTGCGTTTTCTGCGCTACCGGAGTTGTCGCCACCGGTGACCTCCTGCGGGAAGAGCGATCACTTAGCAGCAGTGTGACGGAAATATCCCAGCCTCGGAAGGGCTGCTTACGGCGACTGTGGTGCGATTTGCTATTACTGATGCCCGTGTCGGGCTATCGGGCCGGGATCACCGAGTCGCTGCCACTGTGCGTGCTGGCGATCTGCGCCGCTAGGGCACGAACCCGGGCACTGCCGTCGGTGATCTCGCGGCGCATGGCGTAGACGCCGATCAGGTGCTGCCCGCCCAGGTCCGGGCCCGGCTCGGGGATCCGTGGCCAGGGGTGGGTGACATCGGCGATTCGGGCCTTCATCGCGTCCAGGCGCAGGCTTGCCTCAGCGACCGGCCACTGATCAAGGGTGCTGCCCGGGCCAGGGTCGGCTGGCTGTGCCGGGAACGGAGGGCGCTGCGACACCCGGGGGAAGGGAACGGTGCTCGCCGGGTCGCCAGCGCTCGGGCTGGCGGCGCTCCAGGCGAGGTCACAAGCCCGCCGGAAGGCCCGCCGGGCGGCGGAGAACTCCACGCTCGACAGCACGGCGCACCCCCATCCGACCGCGCTCGAGGTGAACACGTCCGACGGTGCTCCCGCGGGCAGCACCCGGGCCACCCGGTGGGCCTGGATGCGTCTCGCTCCCGGCTGAGCGAAGCCAAGCACGGCCTCCCGCCGGGCCGGCCGGCCGCCTGCCGGCCCTTCTGGCCCGGGCGCGTCGGCCGGGCAAGCGGGGAAGTTGGCCAGCGCGTGCACGGCCACCCAGTCGCACTCGGGGGTCAGGCTCATCGCCGCGCTGGCGTCGCCGAGCTCGTAGCCGCCGCTCGCGACTAGCTCGCACCGGGAGTCGGGGGCGGAGAACTTCAGGTCAAGGCCCGGCCGCCCGTGCCCGGCGGCGAAGATCGCGCCCCGTGCGGCCTCCTCGAGGATCCAGGCGACCGACTCGTCCCCGGACCGGTAGGCATCGGCAGCGGCGCCGGTCCAGTACAGGTGCGTGCTGACCGCCAGGGCGGTCAGCGGCGCGACCCCGGCCAGCCGGCGCTGCCCGCAGGCGGCCTGTCGCAGGGTGCAGCCGAGACCACCGAACTCCGCAGGAAGCGCCACGGCCAGGTACCCGGCCTCGCGGAGCACACCGAAGTCCCGGGCGACACCCGCACCGCCGTCGTCACCGGGCACGGCCTGGCCGGACGACGCACCGGCGGGCGCGAGGTCAGCAGAGAAGTCCGCTTCGTGCAACTGCTCGAGCACAACGCCAGTCAGCAGGTCACGAGGCCGTATCGCTGCCAATGGACCTCCCTCGCGCTCGCCCGTGTTGGCATACAGGAGACCACGGAACTCGCCCTAAGTCAATCTAACTAGTAGGAATTGTTCGGTTTTACTCCAGTCCAACTCTTCATCCTATACGCCGGGGGCGTTCCCCGGCGATGGCCCGCGAGCGACGCGGCCAATCGGCCCGTCAGCCGGCGCCCCTCGGCCCGGCTGGGTGACCCTCCTCACGGGGCGGCGGCTGCGCGGACTGGAGTACCTTGCTGTGCATGACGTGGCTCGACTCGCTTGCTGACAAGGCCCTGCGCCGTGAGCTCCCGACCCGAGAGGAGGCCCTCAAGGTCCTCGCGATCGGTGACGATGAACTGCTGGACCTGGTGGCCGCGGCCTTCCGGGTCCGTCGCCAGTTCTTCGGCCGGCGGGTGAAGCTCAACTACCTGGTCAACATCAAGAGCGGGCTGTGCCCCGAGGATTGCCACTACTGCTCCCAGCGGCTCGGGTCAGGCGCCGACGTGCTCAAGTACACCTGGCTGAAGTCCGAGGAGGTGACGGCCAGCGCTACGGCCGGCGTCAAGGGCGGCGCCAAGCGCGTCTGCCTCGTCGCCAGCGGCCGTGGGCCGACTGACCGCGACATTGACCGAGTCTGCTCGACGATCGAGGACCTTAAGGCCGGGCACCCGGACGTTGAGGTCTGCGCCTGCCTCGGCCTCCTTACCGACGGGCAGGCCGAGCGACTCAGGAAGGCCGGCACGACCGCCTACAACCACAACCTCAACACCTCCGGCGGGCACTACGCCGACATCTGCGCGACTCACGAGTACGCCGACCGGGTCGCCACCGTGCAAAAGGCCCACGACGCGGGCCTGTCCGCCTGCTCGGGCCTCATCGCCGGCATGGGGGAGACCGATGAGGACCTGGTCGACGTGGTCCTCGCGCTGCGGGCCCTGGACCCCGACTCGGTCCCGGTCAACTTCCTGATCCCGTTCGACGGCACTCCGCTGGCCGGCACCTGGACGCTCACTCCCGCGCGCTGCCTGAAGATCCTGGCCATGGTCCGGTTCATCTGCCCGGACGCCGAGGTCCGCATCGCGGGCGGCCGTGAGATCCACCTGCGTACCCTGCAGCCGCTCGCCCTGCACGTCGCCAACTCGATCTTCCTGGGCGACTACCTGACCTCGGAGGGACAAGCAGGCCAGGCCGACCTGGAGATGATCGCCGACGCTGGCTTCACCGTCGAGGGCGCGGACGAGCCGACCCTTCCGGCTCACCGCATCGACCTCGTGCGGACCCGCCACCGCGGCCCGGGCACCGAGCTGCCCGCCAATGCCTGATGGCCCGCCGCTCACGGCCAGGAACGGCTCCGCCATTGACGAGCTTGAGCGGATAGCCGCCGGGCACTGGCGGGGCGGCGAGCACGCGGCCCTCGGCGACTGGATTCTCCGCGCCGGGGGTGGCTTCACCGGGCGGGCCAACTCGGCCCTCGCCATCGGGGACCCGGGCCTGCCGCTCGACGAGGCCCTGGCCACCGTCACCGACTGGTATCGGGCCCGCGACCTGCCGCCGATGGTGGCCGTCCCGCTGCCCCTGTCCGCGGGCAGCCACCTTAACGATCTTCTAGCAGAACGGCGCTGGCCCATTCGCCCAGGTCCCGCCTACGTGATGACGGCTGCGGTAGCCGAGCCCGCCGGCCCGCTGTCCCTGCCCGAGGGCACCCGGCTGCACATGGATGCCGAGCCCGACGATGCCTGGCTCGGCCTGTACCACTACCGGGGATCGGGCACCCTGCCCCCGGTCGCCAGGCAGATCCTCGCCTCGGCTCCCTGGCAGGCGTTCGCCAGCATCAGGGACACGGCCGGATCCCCGGCCGCGATTGCCCGGCTATCGGTGGGCGGCGGCTGGGCCGGGATCACCGCCGTCGAGGTCGCGGCCGGCCAGCGGCGGCGCGGCCTGGCCACCCTGATCACCCAGGCAGTGCGCGCGCAGGCCGCCCGGCAGGGGGCCGGCCAGGTCTTCCTTCAGGTCGAGACCACCAATAGCGGAGCCAGGGCGCTCTACGAGCGCTGCGGCTTCGGTTACTCCCACTGGTACCAGTACCGCATCGCTCCTTAGCCTGCGCCTCCCGTCGCTCATCTCGAACAGGAACCGACACGCCGACGGAGCACGGATCCCGGCTGGGGCCGATGGTTCTCGCTAGGTTTGGCATCATGGCTACCCATACGCCCAGGGGCGGCCCGGCTCGCTCGCGAGGCGGGCAGGTTGGCGCTGACCGCGGTGCTCGTGACCTCTATGACGACGGCGACGGCGACTTCGACGTGATCTACGATGACGAGCTGCCGTCGCCTCGGCCTGGCCCGGCGACCAGGACCGCTCGTGGCGGAGTCCCGGCCGCGGCCAAGCAGGCCCCCGCCCGGCGCGGCGGCGCCAAGTCCGCGGCCAGCGGCTCGGCTGGCGGCTCGGGTGGCGGGAGAGCCACGTCGGCCGCGAGCCGGTCCGGGGGGACCAGCGCCCGCAGCGGCGGCAAGGGAGCCAGCGGCGGCCGGGGGAGTGGCACGCGCGGTGCCGGCGCCAGCCGGCCGGCGGGCAAGCCGGGCGCGGGCGGGCGAGCCGCCAAGTCGGGACCACAGAAGGCGGCCCAGAAGAAGGCGCCGGCCCGGTCGTCCGCCCCGTCGAGCGACCCGCTCGTCATCCTGGCCGGCTGGCTGGCCCGGGCGGTCGCAGCCAGCTGGATGGTGGCCGCCGGGGCGACGGGCTTCGCGGCGCGGCGAGTCGGGCGCAGCGCCCGTGACCTGGAGCCTCACCACCGGCGCGACGGCGTCGGGCTGGCCTGGCTGGCGGTGGCGATCGTGCTGGCCGCCGGGATCTGGGTCCGCATGCACAATGGCGTCGGCCGGGCGATCTACGTCAGCGCCAGCAGCATCTTCGGTGAGCTGGCCTTCGCGCTGCCGATACTCGCGCTCCTGCTCGCCTGGCGGTACCTGCGCAACCCGGTCCATGACAGTCCCGGGCCCAGCCCGGTGGTCGGCTGGATGGCCTTCGTCGTGGGCGTCCTCGGGCTCATCCACATCGCCAAGGGCACGCCGTCGCTGGCGGCCGGTGCCCCGGCCATCCGCACGGCGGGCGGGTTCCTCGGATTCCTGGTCTCCTGGCCGCTGGTGCACCTGGTCACGCCGTGGGTGGCCACGCCACTGCTCGGCCTGGTGGCCGGGTACGGGGTGCTGCTCATCACGGGGACGCCGGTCCACCGGATACCCGAGCGGCTCAGGGAGTTCCAGGCCGTCTTCGGGTATGGCCCGCCAGTCGACCCGGATGAACTGGCCGGCGCGGATGGCGACGAGTACGCCGATGACGAGATCACACCCCGCGGGCGGGGGGCCAGGCCATTGTCGATCCGGCTGCGGCCGTCCGCGATCGAGCCGGGCGAGCACCGCAAGCCGTATGACACCCCGGTGATCGAGCCGGATGCGCGCCGGGTGCAAGCCGCCG
>Ga0335072_10017134_pt1 | contig 10251 bp, 10 predicted proteins | sample Lox_Sample_21_FD_206725 | JGI IMG/M metagenome (GOLD analysis project Ga0335072, IMG submission 206725) | Soil microbial communities from Loxahatchee National Wildlife Refuge, Florida, United States - Lox_Sample_2.1 | ecosystem: Environmental > Terrestrial > Soil > Wetlands | place: USA...
AACCCCGACAACCTGAAGGCGCTCATCTCCGGGGACGGCGCGTTCCCGATGCTGAAGGGCAAGTCGCTCGCCAGCTACGGCCTCACCCTCAGCCCGGCCTTCAACTCCTCCTACTCCTACGTCACCAGCACCAACACCAAGGTCAGCTCGATGAGCTGGGCCACCAACGACGACGCCCTCCCGGGGAACCTGACCAACGACTTCGACGCGGCCGCTCAGGCGCTGTTCAGCACCCCGAACGTGCTCGGGCAGATGCAGCAGCTCGACTCGGACTGGGCCACCGCCACCGCGGCCTCGTGACGCCAGTTCTTCGCTAAGCACCGAAGCGTGCCGGGGTGACGCCGACAAGCGCCGCCCCGGCACCGGAGACAGACAGGATAGATGAAGCCGCTACGCATTCGCCTCGCCCGGCTGGACACCGGCCTGAGCGCCGTCGCCGCCCTGGCCCTGGCGCTCTACCTCGCGTTCCTGATCGTGCCGGTCCTGCTGAGTCTGAAGACCAGCTTCACCAACCAGAACATCCTCTTCCCCGGCAGTCGTTTCGTCGGTCTCGCCAACTACCGGCAGATGCTGCACGACACGGCGCTGCGCGCGAGCGTCGAGTTCACCCTCGAGCTGGCGGTCTCCGTCACGATCGTGGCGAACGTGGTCGGACTGTGCTTCGCGCTGCTGCTCAACCGCACCAGCCTCAGCTACCGGGTGCTGCGCACGCTGGCGTTCCTGCCGCAGGTGATCTCGGGGATCATCGCCGGCTTCGTCTGGAGCTGGATGCTGTCCCCCGACGGCCTGGTCAACCACCTCTTGGCGGCGATCGGCGTGGCCAGCCAGCCGGTCAACTGGCTGGGGACGCCCCAGCTGGCGCAGCTGTCGGCCGGCGTCGTCGTGTCCTGGGTCCTGTCGGGCTTCACCGCGGTCGTGTACCTCGCCGCGCTGCAGAACATCCCGCGCGAGCTCTACGACGCCAGCTCGATCGACGGTGCGAGCCGCCGGCAGCAGTTCCGGACGATCACGCTTCCGATGGTGGCCCCCGCCACGACCATCAGCGTCGTCATCTCCCTGATCACCGTGCTCAAGCTGTACGACATCATCACCGCGCTCACCGGCGGCGGTCCCGCCTTCGCCACTCAGTCGGTCGCCATGTACATCATCAGCGTGGGCTTCTCCAACGACGCCTACGGATACGCCTCCGCGATCGCCATGGTCCTGCTGGCGCTGACCGCGATCCTGGCCCTGTCGGTAACGACCGTGCTCCGCCGTCGGGAGGTCGACCTGTGATCACGCAGCACACGGCCGCCCGCCGCGCCGTCCCGCGAACGCCTGCCTCGTCGCGGCCGGCCGCCGCGCTGGTGCCCCGCGCGGTGCGCCGCCCGGCCCGGCTGGCGCTGGCGGTCCTGGTGATCCTGGCCTTCGTCAGCCCGATCTACCTGACGGTCGTCAACGCCTTCAAGACCAACTCCGCCATCGCCGGCAGCCCCGGGTCGCTGCCGGTCCACCCGACGCTGGGGAACCTGTCGACGGCGCTGACCCAGCCCGGCCATGTGCTCGAGATCGGCCTGCGCAACTCGCTCATCGTCGTGGTCTGCTCGGTCGCCCTGCTGATCTTGCTCGGATCGGCGTTCAGCTTCTGGATCTCCCGCAAGCGCACCCGGGCCCGCGCGGCCGTGATGGCGGCCTTCGCGGTCGGCCTGATGATCCCCCCGCAGATCACCGTGCTGCCGGTGATCAAGATCCTGGCGGCGATCGGACTCGACCACACCTATCCCGGGCTGATCCTGTCCAACCTCGGCGGCGGCTACCTGTCGTTCGCCGTCTTCGTCTACGTCGGCTTCATGCGCTCGATCCCGGCCGAGGTGGTCGAGGCCGCCCGCATCGACGGCGCGTCCGGCCTGCGGATCTGGTGGACGATCATCATGCCGCTTGTCCGGCCGGCCACGGCCACGGTCGGGATCTTCCTGTCGCTGTGGATCTGGAACGACTTCCTCAACCCGCTGCTCATCATCGGCCCGATCACCGGCCAGACCGTCACCGTCGGTCTCTACGATGCGGTCAGCAACCAGGTCCAACCCGACTACGGGCTCCAGTTCGGCTTCATGTTCCTCGCCGCGCTCATCCCGGTGGCCGGCTACCTGCTCGCCCAGAAGCAGTTCCGCGCCGGGCTCACCGCGGGGTCGGCCCGATGACCGCTCGGTTGACCGCCGGGCTGGCGGACACCGCCGGGGTGCCGGACATCGATGAGGTCGCCGGTCACTGGGTCGACGCGGGCGAACTGGCGCACCTGCCATCGCTGCGCAACCAGGTCGGCCAGGGGCACGTCAACGCCGACCTGAGCTCGCTCGCGTGGCTGGCGACGCCCCCGTACACCTTCGGCTACCACACCGGGGTGCTGCGCCTCGACCGGGCGATCCTGCCCGCGCAGCGGTTCCGCTGGAAACCCTGGGGCGTGCAGCGCGAGCACGCCGGCCCCCGGCTGACCGTCCGCACCGAGACCCGGATGATGCTGCAGCGCGACACCCTGCTGTGGCAGGTCGAGGTCACCAACACCACCGGCGATCCGGTCGACTGCACCATCTCCCAGGACCTGTTCGCGATGGTGGCGCAGACCGAGGCCGGCTGGGGCTGGCTCTACGACGTTCCCTGGACCGGCGGCAACTACCACGACTTCATGACCCTCGAGCGGATCCGCTCGTCCGTCGTGCGCGAACCGGGGTCGGCGTATCTGCTCGGGCCCGGCCCTCGGCGGCTGCGGCTCGGCAAGCCACGACTGCCCGGCATCCAGCGCGACGCCGACACCGAGCCGATGTCGCTCGCCTACGAGCTGCCCCGTCACGTCAGCCCGGACACCGTCTACCCGTACCAGCGCAGCGCCGTCGCCACCGTGCGGAACATCCGGTGCCGCGCCGCCGGAGCCGACCGGCCGATCCTGGTCGCCTCGGCCGAGATCGCGTTGCAGCCCGCGAGCGAAGTGACGCTGGGGACCTTCGAGCTGCGCGCGGGTCAGCTCATCGAGCTGGACCTGCGGCTGGATGCGCCCGACCAGACCGGCGTCGTCTTCACTCACGGCAACCACCCGGACTCGCTCCAGCTTGGCGTGGACGCCGGCCGGCTCTGGTTCGGGATCTCGGGCGAGAAGGAGTACGCCAACGGCGACGTTGCCGCCGGACGCTGGCACCAGGTCACGATCGCGCTGGACGACGAGCGGGTCGCCCTGTCCGTCGACGGCGACGAGGTCGCCGCCACCGGCCACTGGTCTGCCTCGCCGCGGTGGAAGTCGCTGCCGGACGGCGCGCTGGTGAGCATCGCCGACACCTGCTCCGCCGCCCGCGCCAGCTACGCATTCGACACCGTCCCTGATGCCCTGACGATGATCGGCGCGGGCGCCCGCGCCGAATGGGCGCTGCGGCTGGCGGCTCATCAGACCGTCTCGATCGGGATCGTCTGCGCTTACGGCGATGACGCCCTCACCGCCGGCGCCGCTGCCGCGCGGGCGGCGGCGGACTTCGGTGCCGCGCTCGCCCGCTCCGAGGCCGGCTACCGGGACCTGTGGCGGAGCATGTTCACCGCCGGCAACCCCCACTTCAGCGGTCACCTGCCCACGCTCACGACGACGGACGAAGGCATCTCGACGTCGTATTACATGGCGGCGCTGCTGGCTCTTTATATGCGCAACACGCGGGTCAGCGCGACGGAACCGGTCTTCCTGACCGGCGGGCCGCGGCTCGGCCCGACGACTACGTACTTCTGGGACCACACCGAATGGAGCCGGCTCTACGCCCTGCTTGAGCCGGCCGGCCTGCGCTCGTGGCTGCTGCGGGCGCTCGGCAGCCCCTATGACAGCGCGTTCGGGTTCGATACCAGGAGCGGCGGGCCGCTCGGCAACAGCTACGCGGCCAACCATTATTCGCTGTTCCGGCTGGTCGAGCACTACGTCTGCATCAGCGGCGACCGGGCGTTCCTGGATGAGCAGGCCGGACCGCGGACGGTGCTCGCCCACCTCGAGCGGATGGCCTACGGCTGGAAGACGCGGCAGACGGCGGCGACGGGCGGCGTGCTGGCCGACTTCGGGGCCGACCCCTGGACCCTGCTCGAATGCGTGCCCAACTACGTCAACGCGGTCGCCTCCTTCAACGCCGCCTACGCCGGAATGACGCGCTCGCTGGCCGGCCTGCTCGGCAGCCTGGGGTGCGCGGACGAGTCCGCGGCGGCGGCGTCGGAGGCGGATGCGCTGGCCCGGGCCGTCGTCGGGATGGCGCTGCCATCCGGGCGCTGGCAGATCCGGCATCCCGGCGCCACCGAGTCGATCGGGCACTGCCTGGACTTCGGCCTGGTGTCGGCGCACCTGCACGCCGACCTGAGCTCGGCCCAGCGCTCGGAGGCGGTCGCATTCGCGTCAGAGAAGCTGCTGGCGTCCACCTGGATGCGGGCGCTGGCACTCGACGACCCCGCTGCCCCGTTCTCTGACCGGCCTGACCACGGCGCCGCCGGGGCGTTCTGCGCGTGGCCCGGCGTGACCGCGTACGGCCTGGCCAGGCTCGGCCGCAAGGACCTGGCGGCGAGGCTGCTCGGCGCCGTGCACCAGTCCGCATCGGGCGGGCTGTGGGGTCAGGCGATGGAGATCGTGACCGACGAGCGCGGCCAGCGGGTGCGAGTAGCGGAAGACGGAGCGTCGAACCGCGACTCCATCGCCGGCGTTGCCACCGCCGAGGCGGTGCTGGCGGGCCTGTTCGGCTTCGAGCCGACCTTCCGGGACCCGGACGGCGTCGCGTTGCCGCGCAGCATCGAGATGCCCGGGATCGGATCCCTGACCAACATCAACGTCCATCGAGCCTGATCCCGAGAGGCGAGTCGACCGCGGCTACGGCTGGGTGACCTGGAAGCAGACGGCGCAGATGACGATGACGCCGCCGACGATCGTGGCGGCGGGCGGACGCTCGATGCCGGCCAGCCACACCCACAGGGGCCCCAGGACATTCTCGAGCTGGGTGATCAGCGCCGCCTCGGCGGCCGGGATAAGCCGCGCGCCCAGCGAGAGGAAGAACAGGCCAAGTCCCATCTGGACGATGCCGAGCAGGGCCAGGTAGCGCAGGTTCGCTCCGCCCATCTCGCCGACGTGGGCGAAGGGGGCGAACGCGGCGAGCACGAGGACCTGCGACAGGCACGTCGCCGGGGCCATCGACACGTCGGCGTTGTGCCGGGCGATGACGATCGTCGCGGCGAACGTCACCACGGTGATCAGGGAGAACACGGTGCCGGCGAGGTCCGGGCGGGTCGGCGCCCCGGCCATGACCGCGAAACCCGCGATCGCGACGCCCATCGCCGCCCACGTCCTGGGACGCACCGGGTCGCCCACCACCCGGCCGAGCAGCGCGGCCACCAGCGGGACGAGCGCCTGGATGACCAGAACGTTCGCGACCGTGGTGTCGTTGAGCGCGGTGATGAACGACGCCGACGAGGCCGCCATGAGCGCCGCGATCGCCAGTCCCGGCCTCCCGATGGCGCGAAAGGCGGCGAGCACCCGGCCCCGCTCGGCGACGGCGACGAACACGAGGATGGCGAGGATCGCGAACGCCGCCCGCCCGGCGATCTGAGAGGCCAGGTTCAGGTGCAGCTGCCGCTGCAGGATTCCGGCCAGGGACCACATCAGCGCGGCCAGCGCGATGTAGGCCGAGCCGAGCGAGCGCGTGCCAGCCCTGGCCGCCGTGATAGCCACTGCAGCGGTCCTCCCGACGACCAGACACCAACGTCAATGCGAGGTTATCGGTCATCGAGGTGCGAACAGCATTGCGGGCCGGCGGTCCGCGGGCTTCGGCACCGGATTCGATACGCTTGACCATGGCCTCGCTGATCACTGCCGCCGATCTTGGCATCGACACCCGGACCGACCAGGGACTGTTCGACTGGCTGCTGGCCAGCCTGCTCTTCGGGCGTCCGGTGCAGCAGCAGACGGCCGCCACCGCCTACCGCAAGTTCAAGGCGGACGGCTGGGATACGCCCGAGCACTTCACCGCCGACGACCAGCACCCGCTCTGGCACGAGCTCTGGGAGGGCGACTACCACCGGATGAGCTCGGTGATGAGCGAGGAACTGCGTGACGTGATGCGCGGGCTGTCAGCCGACTACGGGGGCTCCGTCGCGCGCCTGGTACGCACCGCCGGCTCGCGCGCGGAGGTGACCGCCCGGCTTGAGCGGTTCAAGGGCGTCGGGCCCAAGACCGCCGAGATCTTCCTCCGCGAGGTTCCTGACGCGCTGATCGGCAGCGGCTGAGGCTCCCTGGCTTCCGCCGAGGCCGAGCCTGACCCGGTTCACTGGCGGTTGGCGGGGCTGGCGTTGCCGACGATGGCGGCAAACGGCGGGATCACCAGCGCGACCACCGACATGATCACAGCCGCGATGATCGAGTACCGGTAGACCACCATCCACGCCAGCACGATGAGCACTAGGCAGACGCCCATCATGATGAAGTAGGCCCGCTTCCGCGTCCCCAGGCCGAGCGGCCCGGGCTGGCGCGGCGGTCCCGGCTCTGGCGGCGGTCCCGGTTCTCGCGGCGGTCCTGACTCGGGCGGCGGAGAACCGTCGCGCGACGACGGCGATGACGGCATCTGCATTGCGCTCGCCTCCTTTCCGGTTCCCCTCCCTGTGCACCCTTCCCCGGGCAGGACGCCCAGAACGTGACCTTCGCCCGGGTCTACTGAAGCAGCGACAGCAGTCCGACGAGCTCGGTGACCTGTCCGGCGTCGAGCGCGCGGAGCGCGGCAGGCGGCTCGCCGATGATGCGGTCGGCCAGCGCGGCCGCGTCCCGCCCGGCCGGGGTCAGGCGGACGAGCTTGCTCCGCCGGTCGCTGGGATGCGGCTGCCGTTCCACGAAGCCGAGCTGCTCGAGCTTGTCCACGATGATCGTGGCGTAGGGGCGGTCGACGCCGTGCGCGTGGGCCAGCTGGGCGAGCGTCATCGGCTGATCGCGCAGCAGGAACAGGACCTTGACCCGTCCCCTGCCCGCGCCAAGGCCCAGCCGTTCCCGCAGTTCGCTGTGGGTGCTGTTGGCCTCGACGAACTGCCGCATCAGCTGCCACGCGGCAGCGGCCGGATCAGCGGTGCCGGATGCGGCCCGCGCGGGCGCCACCGGGATGGGCTCGGACGATCGGTCAGCAGACGGCGGCTGAGTCGCGGTCATGGACCTTACCTTCCTCCGGCTCGACGATGAGCAGTTCACGGGTCCGCCGCGCGGTCGCCCGGGCCCAGTTGCTGGTCGACGCCAGGCCGATCAGCACCACCGCCAGCCCGCAGCCGCACACGACCGCCCAGCCGCCGTGACTGGCGGTGATGAACCCGGCCGCGTCCCGGCCGGCCACCATCGATCCCAGGACGGCGACCCCGAGGGTGGCGCCGACCTGGCGACAGGTCGATGCTATCGAAGCCGCGACCCCGGCCTGGGCGGGCGGCATTCCCGACACGGCGGTGGTGGAGATCGGCGGGTTGACGAACCCGAAGCCGATCCCGAACACGATGTAGACCACGACGATCTCGGCGATCGGGGCGGTCACGCCAACCGTGACAAGCACCGCCGATCCCGCCGTCAGGGCCAGCCCGGCGATGACCAGCGACCACCGGGCCCGCCCGGCCGCGACCAGCCGCCCCGACAGCCGCGCGGTCACCCCGATGGAGGCCGCCATCGGCAGGATCAGCAGGCCGGCCTCGATGGCCGGGTAGCCGCGGGCGGTCTGCAGGTACAGCGTGTTGAGGAACAGGAACCCGGCCAGCGCCCCGAACGCCGCCACCGCGATCAGCGCCGCCCCGGAGAACGGGGCGGAGCCGAAGAACCGGGGGTCGATCAGCGGCTCCCGCCTCCGGAACTCCACCATCGTCACGGCGACGGCGGCGATCACGGCGGCCGCGTAGCAGCCGACGATCAGCGGTGACGTCCAGCCCTGCTGCGGTCCCTCGATGGTGCCAGCGGTGACCCCGGCCAGCAGCACCACGATCAGGACCTGCGCGATCGGGTCGAGCCGCCGCGGCCGCGCCGCCCGCGACTCGGGCACGAACCGCCGGGTCAGCGCGATCGCGGCCAGCCCGACCGGCACGTTGACCCAGAAGATGGAGCGCCAGCCGACCGTGCCGACCAGCACCCCGCCGAGCACCGGTCCGACCGCGAGGCTGATACCGAACACGCTCCCCCACACGCCCATCGCCCGGGCCCGCTTGACCGGATCGGTGAAGGTGTTGGCGATGATCGCCAGCGCGACCGGGTTGAGCATCGACCCGCCGACGGCCTGCAGCATCCGGAACGCCACCAGCCAGCCCAGCCCGGGGGCGAGGCTGCACAGCAGCGAGCCGACCGTGAACAGCGCCAGCCCGGCCTGGAAGACTCGCCGCCGGCCGAGCCGGTCGGCCAGCGAGCCGGACAGCATCAGCAGGCTCGCCAGCACCACCGTGTACGCGTCGATCGTCCACTGCAGCCCGGCGGTCGAGGCGCCGAAGCTCCGCTGGATCGACGGCAGCGCGATGTTGACGATCGTGCTGTCCACCCCGACCACGAACAGGCTGAGACAGCAGGTGGCGAGGATGATGCTCAGCCGCCGATCCCGCGCCTTCTGCTCAGTCAGAGTGTTTGTATCCATACGATGATTATATGCCTACAACTATCTACCGTCAAACCGCGCCCGGTCGCCGATGAAGCCCGAGAGCCCGACGGGATCCGGGGGCTCGGCATGCAGCCACCCGGACCCGGCCGACCGCTGCCGTCAGGCAGCGGTCTGGAGGACGGCTCCCACGTCCCGCCCTGCGCGGCGGAGCTGACTGCGCGCGGCGATCTGGGTGACGCCGTAGGTCAGCGCGAACAGGCCGTACAGCAGCGCGAGGGTGAGCGCGCCGACGCCCGGACGGGCGAGCACGACCACGCCCGCTGCGATATCGACCAGGGCGAGCAGCAGGTGGCCGAGGACGGGGCCGAAGCCGTCGCTGCTGAACGCGCGCGAGCCCTGGGTGAAGGCGGCGCTGAACGCGTGGCATCCCCCTGTCGGCCATCCTCACCTTCTGCGGCGTGGTGTTCGGCTATCCGCTCCTGAACGGGGTGACCCACCTGGCCCGAGAGCTGCCGTCGTACACCTCGTCTATAGGCCGAGGCAATAGGGCGAGAGACGCCACCATCTTTGCCGCTGCGCAATGACCTGATGGACTGCCTAGGCAGGCGGAATTCACCGCTCGCGCCACCAGTAACCCGGAGGGGGAAGTGTTTCATGAGCAGCACCAAGGATATCCGCGAGGCTGTCGAGGACGAGCTGAACTTCGACCCGCTCGTCGACGCGTCGAACATCTCGGTGAAGAACGTGAACGGGGATGTCGCGCTCAACGGCACCGCGACGAGCTACCCGCAGTACCTGGAGGCCGCCGTTGCGACGCAGCGCGTCGTCGGGGTGAAGCACGTGCACAACCACCTTGCCGTCGTGCTGCCTGACGGCGACTACCGCGACGACGTGCAGCTGGCCACCGCCGCCAACAACGCCCTCGGGTGGGACGTCACGGTGCCCGACGGCATCGAGGCAACCGCACGCGACGGCAACGTCACGCTGACCGGGACGGTGCGCTACGCCGCCGTCCGCACAGCGGCCGAACGAGCCGTCGGCGGCCTGATCGGCATCCGCAACGTCAAGGACGAGATCTACGTCGACTCCGACGTCGCCGACCAAGGCGACGTCACCGCCGCGGTGCAGGCCGCGCTTGACCGCAACGCGCTGATCCTCGACGACAGCGACGTCCTGGTCGACACCGCCGGCAGCACCGTGTCGCTGACCGGGCACGTCCGGACCTGGGCCGAGCACGACGCGGTGCTCGACGCCACCTGGAGGGCCAGCGGCGTTTACGACGTCATCGACGACCTCGTGATCACCGGTTGACGGCCGGAGCCCACGCGACGGGCAGCACGCCGTGAACACGGCGTGCTGCCCGTCGTCCTGGCCGAGTCAGGAAGCGGCCGGAAGCCCCGGAAGCTGCTCCGCCGTGTCGGCGGCCTCGGGACAGCGCCGTCCGTGACTCCTCAAGCAGGACGCGGCCCGCGTCGGTCAGCGGCACGCCGTCACGCCTGCGGTCAAGCAATGGCGTGCCGATCATCTCCTCCAGCCGACGGATCTGCTGGCTCAGCGTCGGCTGCGCGACGAACAGCCGCTCCGCCGCGTGGGTGAACGTGCCAGCATCGGCGACCGCCACCAGATACCGCAAATGCCACAACTCGACGCCCTGATGCGCGTCGCCCGGCGCTCC
>Ga0335072_10017136_pt1 | contig 10251 bp, 9 predicted proteins | sample Lox_Sample_21_FD_206725 | JGI IMG/M metagenome (GOLD analysis project Ga0335072, IMG submission 206725) | Soil microbial communities from Loxahatchee National Wildlife Refuge, Florida, United States - Lox_Sample_2.1 | ecosystem: Environmental > Terrestrial > Soil > Wetlands | place: USA: Florida...
TCCTCGTTGCCCAGTTACACGCCTCCATGTAATCGACGACGACCGGACCTGGCAAGGAACGAGCAGATGCGAAGTTCGAGCCGAGCGTAAATGCGCCTGAATCAAGGAACCGCGACACCTCGTTGCCCTTGCCTTCAAGGATAAAGCCCTTATAGAACTTGCCGAGTAGCCGCCAGGCAGTCGAACCCTCGTCCATGCGTTGGTAGAGCAGCGTGAGATCGCGGCCCTCGAGGTTCGCCTGCGGGATCGTCGTCGGACCCGTTACGCCGCCGATGCGATCGTCGGACGCAAAGGACTCGTGTATGCCTTCGAGCCATTGCGGCGAACCCACGGCATCATCGTCCGTGCGCACGAAGATGACGCCTTTGGCTGCATCCATTGCTTGATTCGCTCGCCCGACTAGACCCAGTGTAGAATGGATCCTCTCGATGCGCAGCTTGCCCTCGTATCGATCCGCGACTTCTTTTGTCTCATCTTCCGCGAAATCGAACACCAACAGCACTTCAAAATCGCGAAATGTTTGCGCAACGAGTGCGTCCAGCGCGTCGCTCAGCGACGATGGCCGACGAACAGAAGGCAGAAAAACCGAAATTTCGGGAGCCGGCATCACGAACGTCCCGCCGGCGAACCCAAGAAGATTCTTCCGCGCGCAAACAAACCAGGTGCGCCGTCGGCCAGCAGCTGCCAGCCACCGCGCGGTATCACCCTGAAAAGTGCCCCGATCTTTTCGAGCCGAGAATTTTCTGCGGACGGGAGCACGTATGATCTCTCGGTGAGTATTTTCACCTCAGTTGCAATGAAGGCCCGGCTTTGCGCGATCGTCGGCAAATGAAGATGCTTGTAAAGATCGAACGCGCAATAGTCGACACCGAGACCGACCAGCGACATCAGGCGATGATACAACGTGTTTTCATTGGGAAGGCTGATGAGGACACGTCCGTCGCCTTTGCAGCGTCGCACCAGCTCATGCAGAATGGCGCGAGGATTCACGAGGTGCTCGAGAACTTCGCAGGCGATGACGGCGTCGAACGAATCGAGAGGTAGCTCTTTGGGAAACCCCCGGTCGGCATCCATGATATGAGGAACGATCCCCCGTGTCTGAGCCGTTTGTAGTGCCGCCTGATCGAAATCCACGCCATGATACTCGAGGTCGCGCGGAAAGAACTGCCGTAGCCCGCCGCGGTAACAGCCCATTTCGAGCACGCGCATTCCGGGTCGAAGGTACGGAAGCAGCACGCCGGCAGTGACCCGATAGCGCTCCCGGACATCTGCATTTTCCTCAACCGCGCCGTACTGATTTTCCGGCTGACGGGTCTCGATTGCGGTCGCCGAATGTTCCACGGAATCCTCAGGTGCCGACGAGCGCCAGCTCCGCAAAGAGCTCGGGGTTCTCGTCGATCCATGCGCACATGGTATCGACGCCGTCCGGAATCGAGGTCGTCGGTTTCCAACCGAAATCCCTGTTCGCCTTATCGATGCCCGCAATGAAGACGCGTTGATCGCCCGGGCGCCAGCTCGAGAACGCAACTTTCAACGGACGCCGGTAGCGCTTTTCCAGCAGCGCGATGAGCTCGAGGAGCGACATCGCGTTTTGCGGGCCGCCGCCGAGATTGTAGATTTGTCCGCTCGTGACATCGATGTGTTCGTACGCGGCATCATAGGCCGCGACGAGATCGTCGACATACAGCACGTCGCGGACTTGCTTCCCGTCGCCGTAGACGGTGATCGGCTGCGATTGCGACGCTCGAATCGAGAACCACGCGACCCAACCCTGATCCTCGACGCCGAATTGATGTGGCCCGTAGATGCACGATTGCCGGAAGACGACGGTCTTCAATCCGTAAATCCGCGCGTAGTCGCGCACGTATTGCTCGGCACAGCCTTTGGAGCAGCCGTACGGAGAGTGAAAGTCCAATGTCTCCGATTCATTGACGCCGGCATCGCCGGCAAACTCGTACCGACCGTTGCGTTCGATGACGTCGAGGTGCTCGAGACCGCCGTATACTTTGTTGGTCGAGGCGAAGAACAGCGCTGCATCGCTGCCGGAGTGTCGAAGCGCTTCGAGGACGTTCAGTGTACCGAGCGCGTTAATCTCAAAGTCGGTCCGCGGATCCAACACCGACGTCGTCACCGCGACCTGCCCGGCTTCGTGAAGGATGAGGTCTGTCGACTTCATCTGTGCCTGCAAGGCAGCATGGTCTGACCGTATATCACCATGAACGATTTTGATCGTACGATACGTCTCTGCCAGCCATGCTGCATTCACGCGCGATCCCGGCCGCGAAAAGTTGTCGAGAATCGTGACGTCGTCGCCGCGCCGAGCATAGAAGTGCGCCGCGTTTGCTCCGATGAATCCAGCGCCGCCTATTATCAATACTTTCATGCTGCAGACAGCCTTTTATTCATGTTGCATTTGCGTCCTTGTGACCAGGCCCGATCACGTCCGCTTGGCTGCGACGAAAAGCAGCGCGCCGAACGGAGCATTGCCGGGTGACTCGATGGCGGCCCGAACGACCTCCGATCGGGGCGGAATAGCTAGCTTGAGGCGGCTCCGGATGAAAAACTCGACGCTCAGGCGATCCCATGTGGAAACGGCTCTTTCGCCAAGATAAGACACGGCGTCGATCATTTCCAACCCGCACGTTTGAAGGCGCCCATGCCAGGTTTCCCGGTCGTGTAAGTTGACATGGTGAAGCTTCGCGTTCACTGCTTCGCCATAGATCGTAGCGGCGCGCCGAAGACCGAGCGAGTCTAACTTCCGCTTAACGAAAAGACCGTCCCTGAGTCCGGTGACGGGGACCGTTGCGACAAATCGGCCGTCCGGCTTCAAGACGCGGGCAATCTCATTCAGGACCGGATCGAGGTCGTCAATGTGTTCGATGACCGAATTCGAGAAGACGGTCCCAAACGAAGAATCCGGAAACGGAAAACGCCTGCCGTCGCCACGCACGGCACTGACGTAAGCGCCACTCGCAAGCGCATCGCGAATCATTTCGTCGTCAAGGTCCAAGCCGACGTCGAGGCCGCTCTTCGGAAAGACGATCGCTGCAAATTTGCCTTCACCGCATCCGAGGTCCAAGATCGGCCTGTTGAAGCGGTGCTTCGAAAATGCAGTTTCGATTGCTTTGGCCTCGATCGTTCGCCACAGCGCGATCGAAGGAACGAACGCGCGCGCCATCTCCGCCGGCCATTCGGCCGACGAACGCGTAGTAGCCGTAATGTCGTGTTCCGAGTACGTTTCTATGCGGCGGGCTTCACCTGGCGCACGCTGAAATCGGTCAAGTGCCCGAGGACGTACTTAACGCCACGCCCGATGAAATGCACGTCTTCCCAGCTGCGAATGTTTATCAGCTTGTTGAAGATGAATTGCGGGCTGATAAAGGCACGGTACAGGTCCTGCGTCAGGGCCAAGGTATCTTCGGGAGTTAGCGGGCTCTTGAGGATCGGACGACGCATGTCGTAGTCGTCCCACTCCTTGGTGAGGAGCCAGCCGTTTCTCTCGGCTTCCTTATATAAGGGCGTTCCCGCGTACGGCATGATGACAGTCGCTTGCAGCGTGTCGACGCAACCTGTGCGGAACATTTTTTTCGTGAACTCAATCGTATTGCGGGCTTCTTCTTTGCTTTCCCAGGGGTAGCCGATCATCGTCGTCAGGTGAGGCGCCAAACCGGCGCTCTTTGCCCAGCGCAGCTCCTGGGCAATCGTCTCCGTCTTCATATTCTTGGCCAGGCGCTTGAGGGTCGATTGATTCGCCGATTCGAGCCCGTAGAGAATGAAGCGGAAGCCGGCCTTCCCCATCAGCTGGTAGTCTTCTTTGCTCAGATAATTGAAGCGCATGTTGTGCCCGAAGCGCACGCGCTTGTTCAAGCCGCGCTTGATCAGGCCTTCGGCAAACTCATGAAGCCACTCGCCGACGGGCAGCGTTCCGGTGTCATCGAAGACTTCGCGCACGCCGTATTTGTTGACGAGGACATCGACTTCTTCGAGCAGCGATTCCGGCGTTCGCGTTCGGAATTTTTGCCCCGGGAACATGACGGTCCACGAACAGAACGTGCAGTGCCCCCACCAGCAATCGCGACCGACCATCGTGTAGGTGCCCGGCAAATATTTGAAGTTGCCGTTCTTGTAGGCGTACAGCTTCCATTTTGTTAGATCCCGATCGACAAGCGGAAGCTCGTTGAGATCGTTGACGAGCGAGAAATTCCCGCTCGTTTGGATTTTGCCGTCGGACCAGTAATATGTTCCCGGACCGATGGGAGCTGCCGTATCGAGATGCTTGACGAGATCGCGCAAGCTGAAGTCGAAATCACCGCCGGTTAAAACGTAGTCGGCAGGAGATTGCTCGAGAGACTCTTCCGGAAAGCCGGTCACGTGGTCGCCCATCAGTACTACGATCGTTTTCGGGCTCCGCCGTTTCATCTCGGCGATGAGTCGCCAGTGTTTCTTGATCGTCGGCGTCTTACTCTCGAACGCGATCAGATCGAGGCCGGCGCCTTCAAACCACGTCAGCCACTCCGCCTCCGCGCGCTGCTCGGCGATCGCATCGTCCCATACCACATCGTGGCCCATCGACTGCAAGACCGTGGCGGCTGATGCCGGCACCATCGGATAGATGAACGTCGGGTTATTGAACCACTGGAATTGCCGGTTTTGAGACAACAAAGCTACGCCTTTGTCGCTCTCGAGGGGCGGGTAGGAGACGGCGATCCTCATTGCCCCCGCCTTTCAGCGCGCGCAGGCGGAAGAGCCTGCTTGCCTCGCTGTCCGCTCAATGGTCGAGCTCCGGCGCGAGCAATCCGATCACAAAGCCGACCCCGTAGGTGAGGTGCGTCAGGTAGATTCCAATTGCGATCATGGGCGGGCTGGCCGGGTGAGTCCGGCGGACCGCAGCGACGGCCAGAGCCACGCAAAGCACATAGACTGCGCCGGCCACGAGCGCAGCGACCCGTACCCTCTCCGCAAAGAGCAGGGCAAGCGCCGCGACGTTGCCGAGGACGAAAATCGATGGGATGAAGTATTGCGGCCGCAGCGACGAGCCACGATAGCGCTTCGCGAAAAACCCGCGGTGCACGGCGTAATTCCACACCTGCCGAAAGTGGCCCCAAAAAAGCTTACGCCGATGATGATAGACGGCGACGGCCGGATCGTAAACGATTCGTCCGCCTTCGCCCTGCGTCAAGAGGTAACAGAGCTTCGTATCTTCGCCCGGCCAATATCGCAGGCACTCGGGCACATATTTCAAAAACGCCTCGCGGCGAACGATCAGATTGCACGACGGATAATCGTCGACGTCTCGCGCGCGCGAAGGAAGATAGCGGTAGACGAAGCCGGCAGAGACGAGGGGACTAGCATACACGGCTCCGCTAGCTTGTTGCGAAGCGGAATCGCTGCGAGGCGTAATGCCGGGCCCTCCGACTGCAAGGAGCGCCGCGGATGTGAAGTGCGCCGAAGCGGCTTCCAACCAGTGGGGAACCGGAAACGCATCGTCGTCGAGCAGCGCGACGATCTCGGCGTCGCTGTCCTTGGCCGCCATCATCCTTTTGACGTTAGGCGTTACCGGCCCCGAGGACATGAACGTCACCTTCAACTTCGGTCCGACGTCGCATGTTTCGGGACTATCCGTTATGACGTAGACGTCGAAGTTATCATAGGTCTGACGGGCCAGGTGCTCGAGGGCTTCACGCACGTAGTCGTTGATGCGGCGAAGCGGTATTACAACGCTGATTTTCGGTCTTGGGCGAAGGGTCAAGCCGGTTCCACTTCACGCGCACGCGCTGCCGCCGGCAGCTCCGACCACGTGCACGTCACGGGACGGTCGTAATACCGAAGAATATACATGCGATAAAAGATGGCTAGCGTATCGGTGAGAATTGCGCGCACATCACGAAAGCGTATGCGTCCAAAGCGACGCTGGAACAAAATCGTCACCGGCGCGTCGACGATCTTGTATCCAAGCCGGTGCGCGTTGGCGAGTACTTCGATGTCGAACGCAAAACGCTTGACGAGAATGCGCGGGAACACGTCCTCGATGACATTCTTCTTGAACACCTTCAGACCGGTTTGCGTGTCCTTTACGGGCAGCCCGAACATGAAGCGGATCAGCGTGTAATAGACCATGCTGTAGAGACGCCGGTGCCACGGGTAATTGACTCTGGACAGCTTGTGCCGCTTGCTGCCGATGACGATATCCGCGTTCTGCGTCTCCATCAGCTCGATGAGAGTCGGGAGCTGCACCGGGTGAAGATCCATATCGGCATCGAGAAACACGACGTGCTCGCCGCGAGCGAACCATGCGCCGCACATCAGCGCGTTGCCCTTACCTTGATTTTCGGCGTAGTGGACGACGCGGACGAGCTCGGGATGCGAAGACAGAAGCTTTGCGGCCTCGAGGTACGTCCCGTCGGCACTACCGTCGTCGACAACGATGACCTCGAAGTCGTAGCCGGCGTTTGAGAGGGTGTTGACCGTTTCAAGAAGGTTGGAAACGATGTGCCGCGCCTCGTTGTAGGCGGGCATCACGACGCTGACCTTGCCTGCTATCAATGGTTTGCAACCCGAAAGGAGCTACGGAAAGTGGGGCCGCAACGGAGGCGGGCGTGCATGTATTGGTGACGGGTGCGACCGGATTCCTGGGTCAGTCCGTGGTTCGCGCTCTCTCGCAGAGCGGGCACAGCGTCCGTGTCGTCCATCGCCGGACGAGCAACCTAGACCCCGTCCGCGCCTATGCCGCCCACACTGTGATTGGAGACATAACGGACCCCTTGGCGATGATTCGCGCGGCCGAGAATGTCGATGCAATCGTGCATTTGGCCGCCGACTTGAGCCACTGGCCGCGGCGGCGTGTCGACATTCTGCGCACGAACGTGACCGGCACGCGCATCGTCGCCGAAGCCGCCAAAACGGCGGGCGTCCCGATTCTGCTCCACACGTCGTCCGTCGCGGCCGTCGGCTTCAGCGAGGATGGCGTACCGGTCGACGAAAATGCCGCAAACAACTTCATTCCGCTAAAGCTCGTCTATCACGAGAGCAAAAGGTTGGCCGAGGCGGAGGCGCTCGACGTGCGCCGCTACGGCGTGCGCGTTACGATCGTCAATCCGGGAGTCGTGTATGGGCCGCGTTCACTCGGCCACGCATTCGGTCATACGATGCTCGAGCTCGCGAAGGGCCGGATTCCGGGCCATCCGAGCGGCGGGATCTCGGTGGTCGACGTCGACGACGTCGCACACGGCATCGTCCGTGCGCTCGAACGTGGTGGCGACGGCGAACGGTACCTGCTCGCCGGTGAGAACATCACATACGGAGATCTTTTCGCAAAGCAAGCTGCCCTCATTGGGGTCTCCTACCGCGGATATACGCTGCCGGCGGTGGCGCTAGCCGCGGCAGCCGGCGTTTTCGATTTGCGTGCGCGTGTAGACGGCCGCGAACCGCGCCTCACGCGCGACCACGCGAAGATCGCTTCCCTTCGACTTTGGTACGTCAGCGACAAAGCAAAAGCTCAGCTCGGTTTTGAGAACCGTCCTCTCGAGGCTACGTTAGAACGGATGGCTGCTGCGTACCGTGCGACAGGCGCACTGTCGCGAACGACGTGAGACGGTAGAGGCTCATGCAGAGCGCTGCAACATTCCCGATCAAGACGATACGAACGACCTGCCATAGAGTAGCGTGAAAGATCGAGATGACGAGCGGCTCGAGCAGAGCGATCAAAATGACGGGCGCCAAAAAATCGAACCTGTGCAGGCCGATCTTATAGTTCACGACAGCCGTTAAGGCTCCGAGCGTAGCCATCGCAAAGCCATAAGAGAACACGTAAGGCGCAGCTTCCAGAAAGTCCCTACCCGACATGATTCTCACGGCCAACGCCGGCTCGAAGTAAAGTACCGCGAGTCCACCGCAGCACAATATTGCGATCGCTACCGCTGCCTGAACGAGCACACCGACGGGCGACTCGCCACGCGTAACGCGCGCCGTGGCCTTCGGAAGGACGATCGTCGGGATGAATCCGACGACGAAGAGCAAGACTTTTCCGACGAGCGATACGGCGCTGTAAAGTCCGGCATCGTATGGAGAGAAGAAATGTTTCACGAGCAGCAGGTCGGATGAATTGAGGATGCTCAGCGCGAGCATCGCAGTAGCTACGCCGGTCGTCGTTTGCGCAAGCCGGCGTAGGTCGATACGCAGCTCGTCTGCAGCGCTCGGGAAGTTCCGGCGGAGAACAAACCACGTGTACGCGAGAGCCACCAGTATCGCACAGGCTTGCCCCGCAAGCGCGCCGTTGACGCCGAATCCGGCGTAGACCAAGCCGACGCCGAGGAGCACGCGTCCGAAACCTTCGATGAGCGTCGAAAATGCAAACTCCCTGAACGCTTGGATGCCCTGCAAGACACCTCTGATCACCGGACCGACAACGCTGAAGGCGAGAACGAAGGCAGTGAACAGCACCGAGCGCGGATCGTGAAGCCGCAAGTAAGCGCCGATCGGCGCTTGGAGGAGCGCCCCGAGCACGATCAATGCGAGCGCAACGAGCACGGTGCGCCGCAAAATCCATCTCGATAGCGCACCGAGCCGCGCGACGTCGCCGAGCGCGTGGAATTCGGCAGCGTAGCGAACGACGATCATCGTAAAAACGGTCGTCGGAACCGAGAACAGAGTGAGGGCCGCCAAGAGCGCGTAGAGCTCGCCGTAGCTGTCGACACCCAGACGCCGGGTCAATAAAACGTGGAGAATATAGTTGAGGGCGTTGACCGTCATCGACGAGGCGAAGACGATCGCACCGTGTCGAGCGAAATCACTGCGCAGAAATCGCCTAATCAATCTGCGGCAGGTGTGTTTCATCGGCCAAAGGAGTCCTTCCGTAGAACACGCGAAAGGACGGGACTTGTGCGCAGAATTTGCATAATCGGCGCGGGTTATGTCGGACTCGTCACCGCAGCTTGCCTAGCGGAACTCGGCAATCACGTCGTTTGCGTCGAGAAAAACCGCACACGTCTCGCGGCATTGGAGCGCGGCGAAGTGCCATTTCACGAGCCGGGCCTGGCTGAGCTCTTGTCGCACAATCGCAATCACGGCCGGCTGTCGTTCGGCGGCTCGATTGCCGAGGGAATAGGGGATGCCGAGATCGTCTTTATCGCTGTGGGCACCCCGATGCGGCACGATGGCCACGCGGATATCAAGGACGTTCGCGAAGCAGCACTTGAGATTGCGCGGTCACTCAACGGACCTAAGATCATCGTGAACAAATCGACCGTCCCGATCGAGACGGGCGATCTCGTCGCCGCGATCATCAAGGAGCATCGCGTCAGCGATTTCGACATTGCCGTCGTCTCGAATCCCGAATTCTTGAGAGAAGGCTCCGCGATCACCGACTTCATGAAACCGGACCGCGTCGTGCTCGGCGTCGCAAACGAAGGCGCTCGCAACATCATGCAGGAGCTCTACGCACCGCTCGAAGCGCCTATCATGGTTACGGATATTCGAACCGCAGAGTTGATCAAATACGCAGCGAACACACTTCTGGCCGCCCGCATCTCGCTGATCAACGAGATCGCCGCCATCTGCGAGCGCATGTCGGTCGACGTCAAGGACGTTGCCAGAGGCGTCGGCAGCGATCACCGGATCGGAACGGCGTTCCTAAACGCCGGTCTCGGTTTCGGAGGCTCGTGCCTCCCAAAGGACGTGACCGCGCTGAGCAGATTGGCGCAGGATGCCGGAGTGCACACACCCTTGCTCGAGTCGATTCTCGAGATAAACGCATCCCAGATCGAACGCGCGGCCGCCCGGTTGTCGGAAACATTGCAGGGCCTGCGCGGCAAAACGCTAGCCGTTTTGGGTCTGGCATTCAAAGCGAACACCGACGACGTTCGTGAATCGCCGGCGATTGCGCTCATTCAGCGTTTCTTGTCCGAGCAGGCCAGCGTCACAGCGCACGATCCCGTTGCTGAAAGCCCGGCGCGCGAGCGGCTCGGCAGCAGCGTGCGATTTTCGAATGACCCATACGATGCCGTCGTCGGAGCCGATGCTGTTTGCGTCGCGACCGATTGGAACGAATACAAGCAGCTCGATTTCGAGAAAGTCCTGCGCGCCATGCGCGGCAACGTCATCTTCGATGGCCGAAATATCTACGATCCGGCGCAGCTCGTCGGTTTCGGTTTCACCTATTTGGGCGTCGGACGCGCCGCACGGTCTCCGGCAAAGAGTCGACTTGGCAGCCGATAGTGTACTGATCACCGGCGCGGGCGGATTCCTCGGATCCCA
>Ga0335072_10017138_pt1 | contig 10249 bp, 14 predicted proteins | sample Lox_Sample_21_FD_206725 | JGI IMG/M metagenome (GOLD analysis project Ga0335072, IMG submission 206725) | Soil microbial communities from Loxahatchee National Wildlife Refuge, Florida, United States - Lox_Sample_2.1 | ecosystem: Environmental > Terrestrial > Soil > Wetlands | place: USA...
AGCCGTACGGTTCCAGACCGTCACTGACGCGCCGTCGGAGATCAGTCGTGCGGCCATCGCCGCACCCATCCGGCCGGTTCCTAGCCAGCCGAGCTGGTGGTTAGTCTGCATGATCGTTTTCCTTTCAGCGCTTGCCCGCGAACTGGTTCGGATGGGCCTCGTAGCCGATGTCTTCGACCGCGCCCACACCGCTAAAGATGTGCAGCACCGTGCAGGGCGCGTCGCTGACATTTCGGAACTCGTGCCAGTTGTCCCGCGGGATGACGAGTAACTGGCCGGGCTCGAGCTCCTCGGTGCGCTCTAAATCGCCGAGGAATCGCAGGTTTCCGGTGAGCGGGACCACGACCATGTCGGCGTGCGGATGCCGGTGCATGTGGTGAATGAATCCGGGCGGAAAGGTCAATACGTCCGCCACGATTTCCGGTGTGCCCGTCATCGATTCGCTGAGCAGGTGCTGGTTCACTTGGTGTTCGGTGATGTCCCATCGGGTGAAGACCTCTTTGGGAACGTCGTCGAAAGTCAGCAATTGAACGTCGGCCATCACAACCCCCAAGCTTTGGACTGCTTGCTGTGCAACAGATCTCAGGCTTTACCGTTTTCCGACTTGAGCATCCAGGCCTGCTTCTCCAGGTCGGTGATGATGCCGTGCAGCAGATCGGCTGTCGAGGGGTCCGCGGCGTCGACCTCATCGTGGACAGTGCGTACGGTGTCCACCGTCGCATAGATCCGGTCGGTGATGATGTCCACCGTCTCCGTGGTTCCCACCAGGCCGGCCGGTGCAGCCGGGACAGTCGTCGTCGCCGCGACCGTGTCGGTACGCCCGTCGGGAACGGCGTCCAGGGCGCGGATACGCTCGGCAATCGTGTCGGCGGCTTCGCGCGCGACGTCGACGATGTCGTCGAGGTGCAGGTGCAGGTCCCGGAAGTTGGTGCCGACCAGGTTCCAATGCGCTTGCTTGCTTTGCAGGTGCAGTTCGATCAAGTCGACGAGCACCCGCTGCAGGTTTTGCACCAAGCTGTCGGGTGCTTGAAACACGTGGACCCCGTCAATCGTGCGACGGCTGGTCACGGCGGTGGTTCCGGTGGCGGTCATGGCTCGCTCCTTTCGGGTATGCGTTGTGCAACATAACGCACGCCTTGTGTAGTCCAGCTCTTCAACTGAAGTGAGCAGCATCACAACTGTGCCGCGGACAAGGGTGGAATTCACGCGTTGGGTGGCGGCGCGCGTCGTACGATTGACTAAACGATCGTGCGCTTTACTGCACACCGGGAGCCGTCTTGACCGAGGATTCGGAGTTCCGCGCGACCAATGATGTGCCGGGTGGGCTCGGCAGTCGGCTCCGGCAGATTCGCACCGTACGCGGCATGTCCGTACGAGAACTCGCGCGCCGGGCGGGTTGCTCGGCAAGCCTGGTATCCCAGGTGGAACGTGGGGTGACTACGCCGTCTGCCGGCGTGGTGTATTCGCTGGCCAACGAACTAGGCATTTCCCTTGATTTCTTGTTCGGCGAAGGCGACGTTGAGGCGTGGGAGCCGCCGCGCCCCCCGACGATCAAGAAACCATGGGGTCGCGCCACCGGACCCGACGGGGCGGGCATCGTGCAGCGGGCCGACGATCGCAACACCATCGAACTCTCGACGGGTGTGCGCTGGGAGCGGCTGACTCCGGTGCATGACAGCCGGGTCGACTTCATCGAGATTGTGTACGAACCCGGCGGCCAATCCACCGAAAGCGGTCGGGCCCTCCGGCACGACGGCCGCGAATACCTTTATGTTCTCGAAGGCGAACTCGAAGCCGTCGTCGGATTCGAGACGTTGCGGCTGCTGCAAGGGGATTCGGCGGCGTTCGATCCCGAGACCCCGCATCACTATTACAACCGCACCGCCGGGACTGTCCGCGTGCTATCGGTCGTAGTGCATGATCCGGAACGGTAACGGCGCACGCATCCTTGTCACCGGACGGCGCTGGACGGGTACGGCAGAAGCGCCATCTCACGCGCATTCTTGATCGCGATCGCGGTCTGGCGCTGTTGTTGGACGGTCAGACCGGTGACCCGCCGGGGGCGGATTTTGCCACGCTCGGAGATGAACAACCGCAATCTGCCGGCGTCTTTGTAGTCGAGCTCGGTCACGCCGAGCGTCTTGAGCAGGTTCTTCTTGACGGGTCTCGTCTCGATCGCGCTGACTCGCCGGACGCGTTTGGACTTGCCGGCCATCTACCAGCTCGCTTTACGGATGCCGGGGAGCTGGCCTGCGTGCGCCATTTCATGCACCCGAACCCGGGACAACCCGAACGTGCGCAGATGTCCGCGGGGACGGGCGTCGACGGCATCGCGATTTCGTAGCCGCACCGGGCTGGCGTCGCGGGGTTGGTGCGCCAGCGCGCGTTGCGCGGCCAGCCGCTGCTCGAAAGTGCTGTCCGGCGAACGGATAACGCGCCTGAGCTCGGCTCGCCGCTCAGCGTACTGTGCGACGACGGCGCGGCGCCGATCGTTCTTGACGATCTTCGACTTTTTGGCCATTTAGCGTTCTTCCCGAAATTCCACGTGCCGACGAATCACCGGGTCGTACTTGGTCAGGGTGAGTCGGTCGGGATCGTTGCGCCGGTTTTTGCGGGTGACATAGGTGTAGCCGGTGCCCGCGGTGGAGCGCAGCTTGACGATGGGCCGAATCTCGTTGCGCGCCATCAGATCCGCTCGCCCGCTGCGCGTAGCCGCGCGACGACGGCCTCGATGCCGTCGCGGTCGATGACCTTGATCCCCTTGGCGCTCACCCGTAACTTGATGCGGCGGTGCTCTGACGGCAGGTAGTAGGTCTTGAGCTGGATGTTGGGTGACCAACGTCGCCGGGTGCGGCGCTGTGAATGCGATACGGCGTTACCGAAACTCACCGTGCGGCCGGTGACTTGGCAGCGTGCGGACACAGAACCGTTCCGTTCTATTGAAAATCATTTTCGACAAGCTTCCGGTGGCACTGTAGCGTGACTTGTGGCCTATTGACAATCGTTTTCAACAAGGAGTGGTGATGCGGACTCCCGTAGTTCTCGTAGCGGGCCAGGGCGATACCGATGCGGTGGTCGGCATTCTGTTGCACCGGCCCGGGACGCTGGTGGTCGAGCATCGATTCGATGGCCACGTGGTGCGGCGGACCACGGCGATGCTGCGAGGCTGCGAACTGATCACCACCGAGGACGCTTTGGAGCTCGCACACGGTTGCGTGGCGTGCACGATCCGCAACGACTTGCTGGTGCTGCTGCGCAAACTGCACCGCCGCCACGGCGTCGAACGGATCGTCGTACACCTGGCGCCGTGGCTGGAGCCCGAGCCGATCTGTTGGGCGATCAACTACACCCGCGTACGGGTAGGGCCTGGCTACTCCGATGGCCCGGCCGGTCGTGACGTGGTGATTGCCGCGGTGATGACTTGTGTGGCGACGCGCGATTGGCTGACGCAGGCGCTGGGAGACGACGAGTTGCCCGACGGACGCACGCTCGCCCAAGTCGTTGTCGGTCAGGCGGAGTTCGCCGACCTCGTCGTGCTGGACCACCCGGAGCCGGTGACGCTGGCGGTCCTGCGCCGGCTCACCCCACGCGCACGCATCACCGCGTGCCTCGACCGGGTCGAGATGGCGCTGGCGCACCTGGACGACGATTCTCGACGCGGCCGCAGCGATGATCCGCACGCGCCGCTGTTGGCCGGCCTGCCTCCGCTGGCCTCTGACGGGGCGGTCGGGATTCTCGAGTTCAGCGCCCGTCGCCCGTTTCACCCCGTGCGACTGCACGCTGCCGTCGATCTGCTCCTCGACGGCGTGGTGCGCACCCGCGGTCGACTCTGGCTGGCCAACCGGGACGACCAAGTCATGTGGCTGGAGTCTGCGGGCGGCGGGCTGAGGGTGGCATCTGCCGGAATGTGGCTGGCGGCCATGTCCGCGTCTGAAGTGGCATACGTTGACGCGGAGCGGCGGGCATTCGCAGATCTGATGTGGGAGCACCGATTCGGTGATCGGCACACCTCGATGACCGTCCTGGTGTGTGGCGCCGACCCGGCCGAGATCGTCGATGCGCTGAATGGCGCGTTGCTCAACGACGAGGAGATGAACTGCCCGCAGACGTGGCGTGGCTATGACGATCCGTTCGGTGACTGGCACGAAGACCCGTGCCATGAAACACCCGATATGGCCGGAGAATTCACTGCGCATCGAACTGACGGAGAAGCGCGATGAAACCGGTTATCCATCCCGACTACCATCCGGTGGTTTTTCAAGACGCCACCACCGGCGCCCTGTTTCTGACCCGCTCGACGTTGACCAGTTCACGCACCATTGAGTGGGAGACTCCCACCGGCGTACAGACGTATCCGTTGGTGGTAGTTGAGGTGTCCTCGGACTCGCACCCGTTCTGGACGGGCACACGGCGCACCCTCGACACCGCCGGACGGGTGGAAAAGTTCTACCAAAGATACGGCCAGCGGTTCAGTCGCGAATAAAGCCCTTGTTGCGCATGAGGAAGTCGGCCAGAAAGCCGTCATGCGGGATTTCGGGTGTCCCGTAATAGGTCGGGTGGTGGCCGCGGTACACGTTGGCGATGGTCGGCTCGGCGAGCAGATCGTCGATCAGGTCGTCATCGCCGGTGATCGCATTGATCACCAACGAATTCCGTAGCGGCTCTAGGCCGTCGGAGCGTGACCAGGGCGAGACCCAGACACACGGGAACGGCAGTTCGACGTTGAGCTTGGTGACGTCGGGGTCGGCCAGCAGATACACAGCCGGACGCAATGCCGCGCAGCCGTCGGTCAGCGCGGCGACCACCTGATCGGCGCCGAGCACTGGTGTGGTTCCGGCGGCCACCGTCGCCAGGTAGTCCGCCAAAGCGGTTGCCTGCTCGATGTTTTGGGTCGGCAGAAGGGCGCGCTCATCTTCGGTCGGTAGCACCGGAATCGCCGATAGCCGTTCGCCGATCGCGTGTGCCAGCTCGGTCGGATCGCCCTCGTACAACACGGCGGTGGTGTTGACGCACGCGATGCCGCCCAGGTTGGCGATCGAGTCGGCGATGACGTCGAGGTAGTCACGCCAGTCCTGTTCGGCGGTGATCAGGATTTTGGCCCGGCCCGGGCCGTTGACCAACACCGTCGGGTCGTTGGCGTAGAGGTCGACCACGTCTTGACCGCCATAGACCATGGCGAGATCGGCCGCGCGGGTGATCTCGTCGGCCCCGCGATGATCGGTGGGCAGGTACACGGCATCCTCCGGGCGAAATCCCGCTTCCCTCAGCGCATGAACCAACCGGTGCGCGGTGAGCGGCTCGCGGCGTGACGGGCGAACCGCCACCCGGTATCCCAGCGCGAGCGCCTGCGGCCACAGCCCGTGCACACCCGGCCCGTTTCCAGAGGCCAGCACCCCGAACACCTCTCCGCGCCGCACCCACACCGCAGCACCGTCGCGGGTGCGCTCGTCGCGCCAATCAGCCACCGCGCCCGTCGGCCGGGCCTGCTGCACCACGCCGAATGCCGAAGCAACCCCGTCGGCGACGCCGCGGGCTCCCGAACGTGTGACCGCGATCGGGACTCCGGAAATACGGCTGGCCAAATCGGCGTAGCTGTCGAAGTCGAGGCCCGCGATCACCCCGGTGGCGAAAGCATCAGCAGCTTTGGCCAACGCGGTCTCGCGTTGGCCCGCGGGTAGCGGCCGAGTGTTGCGTTGGGCGTTGACGGATCGCGAAACATAAAGCGGGGGAACGAGGCTGAGCTCGGCAACTGCGACGTCGGCGGTGGTCGTGATGATTTCACGATTGCGGGTCTGGTATGCGCCGCCCGGACCGAGCGCATCGATGCGCATTAGTAGACGCCTTCGATGACTGGCTCGCCTTCGAAAGCTGCGACGGGCTGCACCTCGCTGAGTGAATCGCCGACTTGGCCTTCGGGTCCCGGCAGCCTGATCGCGCTGTCCCGCTCCAGGTTGTTCGGCAGGAACATGCCCTTGCTGAGATGGTTCATCACGACCTGCCCGCGTTGCCCGTAGGGCACTTTGACGCCGGTGTCAGGGTCGACCACGGAGAAGACGACATACGGTGTGCGCGGGTCGAAGACAAACGGCTCGCCGTCGCCGGTCTGGCGAGTCATCGCCTGAGAAAGAATCATGGTGCTGCCGAACACCATGGTGATCGTGGTGTCCGGGAAGATCTCGCGGAGCAAGTCGAGCGTATCGACGTCGACGTGGGCGCCGCTGAGCAGCGTGAAGCGGACCTTGTCGTTCACCAGGTTCGCCACCCGGTCGTTGCGCGCGATGGCCTCGAGTAGCGGCGGAGTGGTGTGCAGATTCGCCACGTCCTGGGTCGCAAGAACGTGGACGGTCTGCTCGATGAGATGGTCGACGTACGCCGACACCTCGGAAGTGGCATTACGGGCGGCAATCTTCTTGACCCAGCGAGGATCCAGGTCGATCGCGTGAAATACGGAGCCGAGCCGCTGCGACACCAGACGCGAAAAGTAACCCACCCCGTGCGGCCCACTCGGCATCATGCACACGAAGCCACGGCCTGGTAGAAAACCACCGTTGGCGAAGTCCTCGGTTTGCCATTGGATGACCTGCTCGATCCAATCTGGTAGCTGCACAGTCCTTTTGGGTGCACCGGTGGTGCCGCCGGACTCGAATATCTGCGGCAGCGGCGGCGGGGACCCGTATCCGCGCGGGATCAGGTCTTCAATCGGCACGTTGCGCAGCTCGTTCAGTAAGTTGGGGAACAGCCGCAAATCCGCAAACGTGTTGACATCGGTCAGCGGGTTGAAGTTCAGGGTGCGCGCCGCGCGCAACCAGAACGTGCAGCCGGTGTCCTCGCCGAAATGCCAGGCTATCGCGCTGCGGAGGTACGCCTCGGCGTCGTCGACCGGTGCCGAGCGCGGCACATCCAGTAGCGAGAAATCGATATCGGCCATACCACCGATCATGTCGCAGCCCAGATCGCCCGGGCAATCCGCCACGGCCCAATCCGCTTCACCGTGAGGGCTTTTCGTATGCCGTTAACCGGCTGTAGCAACACAATTCGCTGCGCCGACACCTCCCGATCCGAGCTCGGGGTTATCCACAGCCGAACGCGGCCACGCGTTGATACCCCGCAGCTTAAGTAACGGGTTACGTTCGGCGACTACGCCGGGCCCAAAGGCCCTTTTGTCCAGGCCCGCGCTGCAGCAGAAATGTTAATGAGTCCGACCGTTACCAAACGATGGGGAATGGTGATGTTCGCCAAGACTAAACAGGTGGTCGCCCTCGGCGTCACCGTTGTAGCCCTGGGGTGGGTAACCGTGGCGAGCCCGGGTGTGGCGCATTCGCAGCCGCCGCGGATGCCTCAGGGCGACAACGTCACCTGCCCTGACATCGCGGGCATCAACTACGTGCCGGATCCCGAAGACTCGCATGGATTCTATCTCTGTGTGGATGGATTGATGCGCCATCACTTTCGGTGTCCACAAGTGACGGTATTAGTCATGGGGATCCCGCCCAAGTGCGTGCCCTTTCTGCCTGTCAGGCCGTAGCGCGCGCGAGTCGGCCCTGCTGTTAGCGCCGCGGATCGCTACACGTCGCGGGCTGCAGCCCGGTGACTTTCTGGCATCCAGTTCAGCGCTGAAAGGGCCGCCATTGGCCTTCCGGCTGTGCCAGACGGTCGGCGATCACCGACAGCGTTTCCAGGTTGTGGCCGTATCCGAGGTGGCTGCTGCGCACTTCGACGTTTTCGGTCTCCGGAGCCGGCAAGCTCATGCAGCACTGCCAGGCGACAATGCCGTCGCTTTTGCTGTAGATGCAGGTCGTCGGAACCGACAACGGCTGGGCGCGGCGCGTCAGCGCGGATTCGGAGACGGACTCGGTGGCGTCGGCGCCGCGGTTGACCAGCCGCCATACCCGCCACGCGGTGGTGGCCTGATGGTTGCCGCGGAATGGGGATCCCAACGTGATCACCGACCGGACATCGTCGGGCAAGGCGCGTGCGAGTTCTCGCGCATAGATGCCGCCGGCGCTCCAACCGATGAGGCTGACGCGACGCCCGCCGGTTCGTTTTCGAATGTGCCGCAGGCGCGCGGGCAGTGCCTCCTTCATGCTGGGCCGGTAACCCATGTTGTACCCCAAGCCCCAGTCGTAGACCCGATAGTCCAAGTTGCGCAGGACATTACGCAGCAGGTCCGTCGACCGCGGACCAGCCAGAAATCCGGGCAGCACCAGAACGGGATGGCCGTCGCCGTGCCGCCAGTCGGCCATGCGCCGCATGGCGAGGCGAGTCGCGAGATATTCAGCGCCGGTGCGCCACTCCAGCGCACGCAGCAGATGTCCCGGCAGTGCCGCGTTATCGGCGTCAGGAAGCTGCGCCGGTTGCTGTGCAACAGGTTCAGGAATAGAAGCCATCCAATGTCTCCTTGTTCTGCTCGGCGACCACGCCGCGTTTGACCTTCAGCGACGGTGTTAGTTCACCCCGCTCGACGGAGAGTTCATGGTCAAGCAGGGCCCATTTCTTGATCGTCTCCCAGCGATTCAGGCTGGCGTTGAGCTTCTCGACGTGCTCATCGACCATGTCATGCACGGCATTGTGTTTCGTGAGTTCGGCGTACGGCGTGTCGCCCAGGCCGCGGTCTTTGGCCCACCCGCTGATCGAGTCGGCGTCAAGGGTGACCAAGGCGACGGCGAAGTTGCGTCCCTCCCCAAACACCATGAACTGGCTGGCGTACGGGCACAGCGTCGCGAATTTCGCCTCGACCGCCGGGGGAGCGACGTACTTGCCGTTGGACAACTTGAACAGCTCTTTGATCCGCCCGGTGATCGTCAAAAAACCGTCGTCGTCGAGCTTGCCCTGATCCCCGGTGGACAGCCAGCCGTCGTCGCTGAGCGCCGCGGCGGTCGCGTCGTCCAGATGGTGGTAGCCGGCCATCACACACGGACTGCGGAACTGGACCTCGCCGGTGTCTCTAATGCGGACCTCGGTGCCCTCGAACGGCAGGCCGACCGTGCCCAGCTTGTAGTTTTTCGGGCGGTTGATGAAGCCCGCGCCGGAGGACTCGGTCAGCCCGTAGCCCTCCAGGATCAGCAGGCCGGCGGCCTCGAACCATTCCGCGATGTCGCGGTTGAGCGGCGCAGAGCCGGACACGAAGAACCGGATCCGCCCGCCGAACACGTCGCGGATCTTGGCGAATACCAGCCGATCGAACAGCCTATGCTGCAGCGCCAAGTGCGGGGGCACGAACTTACCCTCGCGGCGGCGTCGGGCGACTTCCTTGCCGACGGCGAAAGCCCGGTTGAACAGGCCGGCTTTCAGGCCGCCCTGACTCTGCTGGGTGGTGACGACGCGGGAGTAGGCCTTCTCGAAGATGCGCGGCGCGGCTCCCATGAACGTCGGTTTGACCACCCCGGTGTTTTCGACGATCTTGTCGACACGGCCGTCGATCGCGGTGGCGAAGCCGCACGCCAGTTGCGTGGAGATCAGCACCTTGCCGAAGGCATGCGCCAGCGGCAGCCACAGCAGCTGCAGGTCGTCCGGGCCGAGCAGATCCATGTCGGAGATCGCCCCGCCGGCGTACACCCACGCCTCGTGACGTAGACGCACTCCTTTGGGCTTGCCGGTGGTCCCCGAGGTGTAAATCAGCGTGGCGAGCCGGTCGGCGGTGATCTCCTCGGCGACATTGCGCACGCATGAGGGGTGCTCGGCCAGATACTTCGCGCCCTGGTCGGCCAGATCATCCAAAGTGATCACCCAGTCGCCGTCGGCGGCGCCGTCGAACACCACCACCTTCGTCAGGTTGGGCAGTTCGCCGCGGCGCTCGGTGAGCTTCTTCAGCTGGGTGTCGTCTTCGGCGAAGACGATCCGTGACTCGGAGTCGGCGAGGATGTACGCGGTGTCTTCGGCGTTAGTGCTCGGGTAGACGGTGGTCGTCGCTCCGCCGGCGCACATGGTCGCCAGGTCAGCCAGGATCCATTCCATCCGGGTGGTTGAGGCGATCCCGATCCGATCCTCGGCCGAGACGCCCAGCGCCAGCAGTCCGGCCGCCAGGGCTTCCACCCGTTCGGACGCCTGTTTCCAGGTGACCGAGGTCCAGCCGTCGCCGTCCGGGTAGCGGAAAGCCTCCTTGTCTCCTGATGCCGCGACACGCTGCAGGAACAGCAGTGCCAGATTCGGCGCGTGGGTTGAGGTCGGGCTCGGGGTGGTCTGGGTCATCGGACTTCCTTCTTGGTCTCGGCAACCGCGCTCTATCTGTCGCATGACGACCCGCTGCGCC
>Ga0335072_10017139_pt1 | contig 10249 bp, 6 predicted proteins | sample Lox_Sample_21_FD_206725 | JGI IMG/M metagenome (GOLD analysis project Ga0335072, IMG submission 206725) | Soil microbial communities from Loxahatchee National Wildlife Refuge, Florida, United States - Lox_Sample_2.1 | ecosystem: Environmental > Terrestrial > Soil > Wetlands | place: USA: Florida...
CAGTTCCAGGCCGAGGTAAGAAGGATGACGGACGAATCTATAGAGCCCGCTTCGCTCCAGACTCTGCCCGGCGCGCAGGGCTACGTTCGCGCTGAAGGCTCTGCCCAGCGTAACGATTGCCACGGCACGAATCCCCAAACCAAGAATCAAGATCCCAAAGGCCACGGGCCGCAGCCAGCTATAACTCCCCGGCATATCGACCGGAAAAATTTTGTGCATCCATCCATCGATCCAACTTGAGGCAATGATCACGACCCAGAGCAGGACCTGTGTTCCGCGGTCTTGTATCTTGCCCTGCCCCCGGCGCGTTGTTGTGATCACGGCGACGAGGATTTCGCCCACGACCCATACTTTGGTCAGTACACCAAAAAAGAATTCGAGATTCATGAACGTCCATCATCAGGCGAGAATGATTGGGAATTCCATCAAAAATTCCTAGACCGTCCTGATTTTATCAGCCTCTTGCAGAACCCTTCGACTTCGCTCAGAGCACGCTTTGAAGCCGCGCCCTTTTGAAACCATCTATCGCCTCATCCCAATATTCTCTGTTCTCTATTCTCTATTCCCTGCATTTCTCACTCCGCCCGCAGCGCCTCGGTCGGATTCACGCCGGCGGCACGGTACGCGGGCAAAAAGCTTGCCGCCATGGCTGCGCCCGCAAGCACCAGCGCCACGCAGGCGAAGGTGGGCGCATCCCACGCCGCCACGCCGAAGAGCAGCTTGCGGATGAGCAGCGACGCGTCCACCGAGCAAACGAGTCCGATGCCGATTCCAGTTGCAGTCAGGCGGCCGGCCTGGCGCATCACCAGCGCGTAGACCGCGCTGCGCTGCGCCCCGAGGGCCATGCGCACGCCGATCTCGCGCGTGCGTCGGCTCACCGAGTACGCAATCACGCCGTAGAGGCCCACCACGCCGAGAATGAGCGCCATGGCCGCAAAGCAGCCCACCAGCCAGGCGGAAAAGCGGTGCAGCAGCGCCGATTGCGTCTCGCCGATCCTCTGCTCCATGGTCTCTTCGTTGCTCACGCCCAGGTTGGAATTCAGAACGTGCAGCGTCTTCACCAGCGTGGGCAGGTACGCGCCCGGGGCCTGCCTGGTGCGCACCACCAGCGTGGTAAAGATGTCCGCATTCTGGTAGAGCGGCTCGTATTCGGTGTGCCAGACCTCGGTATCGAGCCCGCTCTCGTGCACATCGCGCACCACGCCCACCACCTGGCGCAACGAGTCGGGCGAGAGTTTGCCGTCGCCGATGGTCTTGCCGAGAGGATCTTCGCCGGGAAAGTATTTCCTGGCCAGGGCTTCGTTGATGACGATTACGTTCGGCTTTCCGGCGCGGTCGTCGTCGGTGAGCATGCGGCCGCGGATGAGCTGCGCTCTGAGCGTAGCCAAATACCCCGGCGACACTTCCCGCTCGTTGACCTCGTTGTGCTCACCGTTATATGGCTTGCCTGCGATCCGGATCCAGTCCGTATTGCAGTTGCACTGGACCGGAAGCACGCTGGTGAGGCCCGCTGAAACGACGCCCGGCTGGCTCGATATCTTATCCAGAACCTCGCGAAAGGCGGCGATCTGCTGTGCGTCTTTGGGATACACGTGATCGGGCAGCAGCAAATCGAGGGCGGCCAGGTGGCCGGGGTCGAAGCCAAGCTGGACATGCAGCAGCCGGTAAAAGCTCTGTCCCAGGAGACCCGCGCCCACCAGCAGCACCACGGCCACGGCCAGTTCCGCGACAACCAGATTGGCGCCCATGCGCCGCCAGAGCATGCCGGCGTGGCCGCGGCCGCCCTCTTGAAGCCCATCGCGAATGGGCTGCAGGGAAAGCCGCAGCGTGGGCGTGGCGGCCAGCAGCAGCGCCGCGCCCAGCGCAACGGCCACAGCAAAGAGCGCAGTGTCGCGGTTGAGACCCACCGCAGCCAGAAACGGAAGGCCGTCGGCCATGGCCTTGGGAACCATGTGCGTGAGCAGCGCCATCAGCCAGCACGCCGCAGACACGCCGCCTGCGCAGCCGGCTGCGGCCAGCAGAAGTCCCTCGGTGACGAACTGGCGCGTGAGACGCACGGGCGTAGCGCCCAGCGCGACGCGCACGGCAATCTCGCGCCGGCGGCTCTCCGAGCGCACCAGCAGCAGGCTGGCCACGTTGATGCACGCGATGAGCAGCAGCAGCCCCGCGCCGGCCAGCAACAGCTCGAGCACGGGACGGATATCGTGCAGGATCAGCTCCGAGAGCGGCTGTACGGCCGCGCCCTGGTCGCGATTCGAATCCGGATATTCGGCCTCGAGCCTTCTTGCAATGGCCTTCATGTCCGCGAGCGCGGCCTGCGGTGTGATTCCCTGGCGCAGCCGGCCCACACCGTACAGGTTGTGGCACGATCTGCGCTGCTCGCACCAGGCCGGATCGAGCAGCGGCACCCAGAGCTCCGCTTCGCCGAGCGGCGCAAAGGCATACTCGCGCGGCAGCACGCCCACCACGGTGTACGCCACGCCGCTAAGGTTCACCACCTGGCCCACGATGCCGCGATTGCCGCCGAATCGCGTGCGCCATGCGCCATAAGAGAGGATGACGATCTTCGGCTTACCCGGCTGGTCTTCGCCCGGAAGAAATCCGCGGCCGAGCATGGGCTTGACGCCCAGAGTGGAAAAGAATCCATCGCTGACCCGCGCGGCATTCACCGGCTCCACGCCCGAATGCGTCTCGAGGAGATAGCCCATCTCGGTATAGACGTCGAGCGAGGAGAAGGATTTGTTGAGCCTCTTGTAATCTTTGTAATCCTCGAGGGAAAGGTTCGCACGCGGCCACGCACGCGCCGTCTCGGCCACGTCCATCAGGCGGTTCGGCTGCCAGTAGGGCAGCGGCCGGATCATTGCAGCGTCCACAAAGCCGAAGATGGCCACGCTCACGCCCATGCCGAGGGCGAGGATGAGGATGGCGGTGACGGCGAAGCCCGGATTGTGCCGCAGCTGGCGCAGGGCGAAGCGCAGGTCCTGCGCCACCGTCTCCACGCGAAGGCCGATGGCCTCGTGGCTCTGCTCGCGCAGGCGCGTGGCGTTGCCGAACTGCCGATTCGCCTGCTCGCGCGCGGCCTCGCGCGAGCTGCCGCCGGCGACCAGTTCCTCTTCCAACTGCGCGCGATGGAAGGCCATCTCCTCCTCGAGCTCGCGGCGGAAGCGGCGGCGGCTGAAGAGCAGCGCAACTTTTCGTGCGAGGCGGTTCATCGGCATCACGCCTCCTGCGGGTCGCGCAGCACGCGGCCGATGGCCTTGACCATCTGCTCGAACTCGGAGAGCTCCAGGCTCAACTGCTTGCGCCCTGCCGCGGTGAGCGTGTAATAGCGCGCGCGGCGGCCGGTTTCCGTCATGCGCCACTCGCCCTTCACCCAGCCCTGCAGCAGCAGCCGCTGCAGCGCGGGGTAGAGCGAGCCCTCTTCCACCGTGAGCACGTCGTTGGACAGGCGCTTGATCGAGAGTGCGATGCCGTAGCCGTGCAGGGGGGCGCGGGCAAGCGTCCTGAGGATGAGCATGTCGAGAGTGCCGGGCAGAAGATCGGGTTTCCTGCTCATGGAGTTATCTATAGTTTATCTATGGATAGAATGTCAAGGGCTAGATAAACTGGGGCCAGGGAATAGAAAACGGGGACTACGCAGCCCCGACGAGGGAAAAGAATGCGCGGCGGAAATGAAAAGCCCCGGCGCAGCACCGCCGGGGCTCTCTATCTCCCTATTCCCTGTTTCTCAATGCTTGGCGAACATCGCCATTACGTCGTTGCGCAGCGCCACGCGGCTTGCCTCGCGGGTGTAGAACATGTGGCCGCCGGGAAACTCATGCACGGAGACGCGCGTGGGGTCGCCCATGGCGGGAATCTGGTTGACGGTGAGAATCGAGCCCATGAAGGGGCAGCTCAGGTCGTTCCAGCCGTGCACGATCATGACCCGCAGCTTGGGATCGGCGGCCACGGCCTGGCGCAACTGCGTGGCCGAGCCTGAGCGCAGAGTCTCGTCGCGCGACCAGGCCCTGTTCACCGCGTAGGAAAGCGCGTTGTAGCGCGCATCCACCTTCCAGCCCACGGTGTTGGTGATGAAGTTCACCATGGCCGTGGTCACGGGCGCAATGGCGCTGGCCAGGATGGGGTCGTTCGCCTCCTGATCCGGCGCGTAGGGAAAGGGATCGTACGAGGTTACGTTGGAATCGTAGATGGAGCCCAGCTTGCCCTGCTCGCGATGCACCTCGCGCAGGTAAGCGCCGATATCGAGACGGCCGCCGGAATACTTGACGAACTCGGGATCGAGGCCCGTCATCTCCGTCACCCTGGCAATCATTTTGTCGGTATCGGCTTGGTCCGCAGGGCCCTTGATGAGCGTGGTGGCGTACTCGCCTTCGTCGTAGGCGATCACGTCCTGCATCGCCTCCGGCGTCAGCTTCTTTTCGCGCTCCAGGTTGGCCGCGGTGATCGAGGGCAGCGAGACCATCCACGGAATGGGCGAGAGGTTGCCGTTCTGATCGATGGTCGGGTTCAAATAAGGCGACACCAGCACCACGCCGTTCATGGCCACGCCCAGCTGTGATTGGAGAAAATAAGTAATGCGCGGCCCGCGGAATCCTCCGTAGCTCTCGCCCACGAAATACTTCCGCGACTCCATGCGGTCGTTCTTCACCAGCCAGTCGTAGATGATGCGGGAGAGATACTCGATGTCGGCTTCGGTGGTGTAGAACTCCTTTTTGGTTTCTTCCTCGCTTACCTTGGAGCGGCTGAAGCCGGTACCGATGGGATCGATGAAGACGAGATCGGTGAAGTCGAGCCAGGTGCCCTGGTTGTCGGTGAGCACGGCCGGATCGGAAGGGCTATCGCCCTCGTTGCCGAACTGCAGATGCTTGGGCCCGATGGCGCCGAAATTCAAATAGACGCTCGAAGCCCCCGGGCCGCCGTTCAGCGCGAAGGTCACGGGGCGGTCCTTGCCGGGAATGGTGTACGCCGTCACCACCACTTCCCCGCTCACCTTGCCGTCCGTGTCGCGCACCGGCAGGGCGCCCACGGTCACGGTGTAATGAAGAGTTTTGCCGTTGAGCTCGATCGATTGATCGGCATGCGCTTCGGGCGGCAGCGGCGGCAACTCGTCCTTGGCTGCCTCCGGCTTGGCCTGCGCATTGCCGCCAGTGTCGGATTTGTCGCCCTTGTCGGCGGCTGCAGAGGGTTTGTCTTGTTGCGCCTTGAGCTGCGCGGCTGGAACGCCAAGGCACCAGACAGCAGCGCACACAACGAGCAGAGCGCGCCAGCGAAAGTTGAGGAAGGAGAGAATGCTCATTGAAATACCATACTAGAGCGGGTTGGGCGGCCAATCCCTTTTCCACTTGCCCGCGCGCTGGCCGCGCAGCCGCCGCATGATGTACCCTCGAACTCGGAATGAGATTCGGACTCCTACGCGTTCCCTCCGCGTTTACCGCAGTGGCTGCTTTGGCGGCCATGGTGTTGCCCGCACAAGCGCAGGACTCGGCTGCGGGCCAGGCCGTATCAGGGCAGACGGCGCCGGCGCAGGAGTTGCCGGATGCACCCCAGGCGAACGCGGCCGCAACCATCGTGCCCAACGGGCCGTTCGTGGTGATGGACACTTCGATGGGCCGCATCACCTGCCAGTTCTACCAGAAGCAGGCTCCCAACGCCGTGGCCAATTTCATCGGCCTCGCGGAAGGCACAAAGGACTGGACCGACCCGGCAACCAAGAAGATCATGCACCACAAGCCGTTTTACGACGGCACCACCTTTCATCGCGTCATTCCCGAGTTCATGATTCAGGGCGGCGATCGGCTGGGCGACGGCACCGGCGATCCGGGCTACACATTCGACGACGAGCTCGATCCCGACCTGAGCTTCGACCGTCCCGGACGCCTGGCCATGGCCAATTCCGGCCCCAACACCAACGGCAGCCAGTTCTTCATCACCGAGCAGGCGTACCCCTCGCTGGACATGCATTACACGCTGTTCGGCCAATGCGACGACCCCAGCGCGGATGTGGTGAAGACCATCGCCCGGGTGCCGCGCGACGATAACGACAAGCCGCTCACGCCGGTGGTGCTCAACAAGGTGACAATTGTACCGGAAGGCGCGCCCATGCCGCCGCTGCCGGCGGGCGATGCGCTACCGCCGCCGCCCGCTCCACCGGCCGGCGCAGAGACGCCGCGCAGGTTCGTTCCTCTTTCGGCGGGCGTGGCCGCGGCGACGCTCCTGAAGCGCACGCCGCCCATTTACCCGCCAGATGCCAAGGCCGCCCGCGTCTCCGGCACCGTGGTGCTGGCGGCGGAGATCAGCGAGTATGGAACGGTTGAAGACGTCAAGGTGGTGAGCGGTCCGCCGGCTCTGCAACAGGCATCGATGGACGCGGTGAAGACCTGGGTGTACAAGCCCTACCTGCTGAACGGCGAGCCGGTCGCGGTGAAAACCACGATCAACATCATTTTTTCTCTTGGCGGCAAGTAACGCCGAATTTTACGGAGGCGCCGCAGCGAAAATCATCTTTGCGCGGGGCAGCCGGAACCAACCAGAAACAGCCTTGCAATCCGGGCACTTTCCGTCAGGTGCCGCAAACAGAGAGCAACAGACGGGCGCGCGTTCAGGCCACCGGGGAGATCCCCTTCATCGGCCGCGGCCGCGCTCACATCCGCATTCCAGTCAAAAGGAGAACTCATGCCCCATTCACCCGGCACCTACGCTGTCTTCAATACCTCGGAAGGGAAGATCACGGTGCGGCTTTTTGAGCTCGACGCGCCGGTCACGGTTAAGAATTTTATTGAGCTGGCGCAGGGCGCGCGCGAGTGGACCCATCCCGTCACCAGCGAGAAGTCAAAGAACAAGCTCTTCGATGGCACCGTCTTTCACCGCGTGATTCCCGACTTCATGATCCAGGGCGGAGATCCGGCCGGCACCGGCATGGGCGGTCCCGGCTACCGCTTTCAGGATGAGACCAAGGGCTCGCCGCACAGCTTTGACAGGCCCGGCAAGCTGGCAATGGCCAACGCCGGACCCAACACCAACGGCAGCCAGTTCTTCATCACCGTGGGGCCCACTACGTGGCTCACCGGCAAGCACACCATATTCGGCGAAGTGGTGGAGGGCCAGGAGATTGTGGTGAAGATCTCCAAGGTAGCGCGCAACAGCCAGGACAAGCCGCACAAGCCGGTAGTGCTGGAGAGCGTGACCATCGAGCGCGTGGCGTAGGCGGAGACGGACAAATGCAGCCAAAACGCGAGTTGCTGACGACCGTTTATGCGGCATTCAACCGGCGCGACATGGATGGGGCTCTCCATATGATGTGCCCTGACGTGGACTGGCCGAACGCAATGGAAGGTGGGCGCGTGCATGGATGTGACGAGGTGCGCGCCTACTGGAAACGCCAGTGGGGCATTCTGGACCCTCATGTTGAACCGGTGGGTATGGAGGACGATGGGACCGGCGATATCGTGGTCGATGTCCACCAAGTGATTCGCGATCTCGCGGGAAACATCCTCAAAGACCAAATGGTGCAGCATGTGTATTCCTTCCGCGGCGGCCTGATCGAGAGAATGGAGATCAGGATACCGGCGACTGGGGCGGCGCACGAAAGTTCAGACTGAACCACTGCCGGATTCCACTTTCCCGCGCGCAGGCTTTATCATTCCTCATCGGCGTCACCCCAGTGCGGCTGCTCCTTCGCGCCTGTGTGTGCGCCATGCTTCCCCCAATTCGACCCCGCACTGGAGACCTGTCCATGATCCTTTCCGCGGCGCTGCGCCGTTCTCTCGTTGCCTTGACCGTGCTTTTTTCCTGCTCGCTTTGTCTGCTCGCCCGCGCGGCCGATGCGCCTCCGCTGCATCGCGGCTACTACACTGATCCCGCGCTCAGCGGCGACACCATCGTCTTCACCTCCGAGGGCGACCTGTGGACGGTGAGCGTCCATGGTGGCGCCGCGCACCGGCTCACATCCGGCTCCGGCGTGGAAGAGAAGGCCGTGATCTCGCCCGACGGCAAGACCGTGGCCTTCCGCGCCAACTACGAAGGACCCGCCGAGGTCTACACCATGCCCATCGAAGGCGGCCTGCCCCAGCGCCGCACCTGGGACGGCAACTCCCAGCCCGAAGGCTGGAATCCGGACGGACGCCTGCTGATTTCCACGAGCCGCTACTCCACGCTGCCCGAGACGGAGCTTGTCCTGCTGGATAACCGCGGCGGCCGCGAGCCGATCCCCATGGCGCAAGCTGCGGAGGGCGCCTACTCGACGGACGGGAACACGCTCTTCTTCACCCGCTGGTTCAAGCAGCCGAGCAACACCAAACGCTACAAGGGCGGCACGGCGGAAAACCTGTGGAGCTTCGACGGCAAGGACGAGGCCGTTCCACTGACAGCAAATTACGCCGGCGCTTCGACGAATCCGATGTACTGGAACGGCCGCGTGTATTTTCTCTCCGACCGCGACGGGGTGATGAACGTCTGGTCTATGGACCCGCATGGCAAAGACCTGCGCGAGGAAAGCCACCAGCGCATCTTCGACATCGAGTCCGCGTCGATCAACAACGGGCGCATCGTCTACGCGTGCGCCGCGGATCTGTGGCTGCTGGACCTGAGCACCGGCCGCGAAGAAACGATTCCCATCACGCTGGTCTCCGACTTCGACCAGATGCGCGAGCACTGGGTGAAAAAGATCACCGACTACATCACCGATGTGGATCTGGCGCCCGACGGCTCGAGCGCGGTCTTCACGACGCGCGGAGAAATCTATGTCCTGCCGGCGAAAACCGGCCGCATCGTGCGCGTGGCCGGCGGCGACTCCTCCATCCGTTACCGCTCCGCTACCTTTCTTCCCGACGGCAAGAGCATCGTCGCACTTTCCAGCCGCACCGGCGAGACCGAATTCTGGAAATTTGCCGCCAACGGCGAAACCCCGCCCGAGCAATGGACCAGTGACGCCAAGGTGCTGCGGAACGACGGCGTGCCTTCGCCGGACGGGCGCTGGCTTGCCTTTACCGACAAGGACCAGCAACTCTGGATCTACGACATCAAGAACAAGCAGGATAAGCGCATCGCGCAATCGATGAACGGCGACTTCGGCAGCCTGCGCTGGTCGCCGGACAGCCAGTGGCTTGCCTACAGTGAAAACGCCGACAACGGATTCGAGCAGCTCAAAGTGCTCAACGTAAATTCGGGCGAGATTCATGACCTCACCTCCGACCGCTTCGACTCGAGCGATCCCGCGTGGAGCTCCGACGGCAAGTGGCTTTACTTTTTGTCCGACCGAAATTTGAAAACCACCATTCCCTCGCCCTGGGGACCGCGCCAGCCCGCGCCGCACTTTGACCGCACCATGAAGATTTACGAACTGGCGCTGGTCACCGGCCTGCGCTCGCCCTTCCTGCCGCCGGACGAGCTGCATCCGGATACAAGCGAGAAGAAGGACGACGAAAAACCGGACGCGGGCAGCGATGCAAACGGCGAAGAGGCGCCTTCGACGGCGGACAAGAACGCGCCTGACAAGAACGGGAGCGATAAGAACGCGCCCGCGAAGAAGGGAGACACGGCGACCGGAGACAAGGGCCAGAAGAAGGACGAAAAGAAACCGCCTGTGGTGGCCATCGACTTTACCAGTCTCGATGCGCGGCTGGACGCTGTGCCCGCGCCCCCCGGCAACTACGAGGCGCTCGAGGCAACAGACAAGCGCCTTTGCTGGCTGAACTCGAGCGACGAGGTTGAACCCAAGAAAGCGCTCCAATGTTTCGACATCGCCAACAAGGGCGACGATCCAGAGACCGTGCTCGCCGACGTGAAAGGCTACGAGATCTCGCTCGACCGCAAAAAGCTGCTGGTGGCGAAAGGCGACAGCTTCCTGATTCTCGACTCCGACGTGAAGGCCGCGGCGCTGGCCGACCCCAAGGCCCTGCCCAAAGCCACCATCGATCTTTCGCACTGGGCCATCTCCACCACGCCGCGCGACGAGTTTCGCGGCATCTTTCTCGATGCGTGGCTCATGGAGCGCGATTATTTTTACGATCCGCACATGCAGGGCGTGGACTGGATCGCGATGCGCGACCGCTATCTGCCGCTGGTGGATCGCGTGGCCAATCGCGACGAGCTGAATGACGTCATCGCGCAGATGGTGGGCGAGCTCTCCGCGCTGCACACCTTCGTCTTCGGCGGCGACGAGCGCGGGCCCACCGACCAGATCGATATCGCCACGCTGGGGGCGGTGCTGCGCCGCGACGAGAAGGCCGGTGGCGACGTGGTGGAGCACATC
>Ga0335072_10017141_pt1 | contig 10249 bp, 7 predicted proteins | sample Lox_Sample_21_FD_206725 | JGI IMG/M metagenome (GOLD analysis project Ga0335072, IMG submission 206725) | Soil microbial communities from Loxahatchee National Wildlife Refuge, Florida, United States - Lox_Sample_2.1 | ecosystem: Environmental > Terrestrial > Soil > Wetlands | place: USA: Florida...
CTCCGTCTCCTGACGGATGAGCGACGCGACCATATAGGGATCGAGGCCGTTCTTCTCGGCGTCGGCCTTGATGTCGGCCCAGTAGTTTTCCGGGAAGAGGATGCGCCAGTAGGCGACGGGGATGGCTTCTATAGGCGCGGAGGCGTAGAAGGGCAGCGCGCGCTTGAGCAGGCGCATGGCATGCCACGATTCGCCGGCGGATGCGTAGATTTCGGCTTCGGCGAAGGCGCCCCATTCTTCGCTGCCGTCGGCGGCGCGAATCTCGGGCGCAATGTACTCGTTCAGCCCGGCGTTGGCGAGGAGCTGCGCTTTGACGACGTGCGGATCGTCTTCGGGAACATCATCAGAAAGCTCGGGGATCGATTCAGGATGCAGCGCGTCGAGGCTGGCGATGTGCTCCGGCGCAACCGAGCCCAGCGCGGCCAGGCGCTGCGTGGCCATCATGCCGTAGTAGTAGTGCGGATAGAGGCGCTGGACGGTCTTGTAGTACTCGGCGGCGAGGCCAGGCTTGTGCTCCTGCTCCTCGTAGATGCGGGCGCGCCAGTAGAGCGCGTCAGAGATCTCGCGGCCTTCTGGATAGAGGTGAATCTGTTCTTCGAAGATGCGCGCGGCCTCGGGATAATTGCCGAGCCGGTAGTTGAGCCAGCCGCTGCGCCAGTGGGCTGCCGAGGCGTACTTCGAAGTGGGAAAGCGCGTCGCCAGCTCGCCGTAGTAACGAATGGCGTTGGGGTAATCCTTTTTGAGCAGATACATGTTGCCGCTGGAGTAGAGCGCCTCGGTGAGCCAGGGGCTGGAGGCGAAGCGTGTCTCCATTTGGGTAACGATGGACTGCTGCGCGCCGGTGTCGTCGTGGTCGCGAGCCAGCTCCATGAGGAGGTAGAGGCGGCGGGCGCCAGCTTCATCGTTGGTGTCGGGGAGCGAATCGAGCTCGTGCTGGTTGAGGCGCTTCAGTTTCCAGTCGCACTCGGCAGAAGCGACGAGGAGCGCGTTGCGGGCGGCATCTTCGCCGGCAAGCTGGCCCGCGAGAGAACGATATTCCTCCTCGGCGTCGGAGTAGTGACCCGCGTCATAAAGGGCGTCGGCGTGGCGGCGGCGCGCGGGCGCGGCCAGTGAATCGAGGATGCCGCGCGACTGCAACTGGGCGCGGGCGTAGCCGGCTTCAGTAGAAAGCGGGTAGTCGAGATAGACATGCTCGAAGAGCTGATTGGCGGAGTCCGTGCGTCCGGCCAGGGCTTCAGCTTTGGCCTCGGCGAGCTGAAAGTCAGGGTGACCGGCGATGGGCTCGCCTGCATGACGGCGGAGGATGGTGAGCGCGCGCTGCGGATCGCCCTCCTGGACGAAGAGGTTGGCCTGCAGGATCGGAACGCTGGCGTTGAAGATGCTGTCGGGATACTTGGTGCTGAAGTCGTTCAGCACGTCTTCGGCCTTGGGCAGCTGGTTGCTCTGCAGGTAGGACTGAGCGGTAAGGTAGTCGGCGTAGTCCGCCAGGACGCCGTCCGGCCGGGCGGTGGTGGCTCCCGCGAGGCGTGCGGAGCGCAGAGCGGTGACGGCGTCCGGGTATTTCTGGTCAAGCAGGTACGCGTGACCGAGGGCGAGGTAGGCGGCCGCGGCGGCTTCTCCGGAGTGCGCGTGAGCCCATGCCGAGACACCGGCATAGGCGGCCGGGGTACGGTTCTGCGCCAACTGCTGGGCCATGGGCCGCAACTGCGACGAGGCGACAAAGGCGCTCCGGATGCGATGCGAGCGGGCGATTTCCCTCGCAGTCAGCGGACGGTGGCGATGGTGGACGCGATGGGTGACCGCCGTATGCTTGCGAGTCGTGATGCGCGACCCGGGTTTGGTTGTTGGCGCGGCAGCACTAGTGGAAGCGTGCGCGTTGCTGGGGACGTGGTGGTGAGACTTCTTCTTCGCGGAATGTTTCTGGCTGGTGGAGCTGCTGCTTGCCGACTGCGCGGCGACGGCAGGTAAGGCTAGCAGGAGGGCGAGACCGGCCACGAGCGCGGCGGCGAGGCGGAGATCTGATTTGAGACGGCGGGGGTTGTCCGCTTCCCTGCTCCGGTTTGCGCTGTCTTGCCGATTCTGAACGGTGAAAACTTGCCCGCTTTTCCCTGCCCTGTTGCCTGACGCCGACATCCGCACCCTCTCATTTCCACTGTAAGACGAAATGGCGGAGATTCCGGAGAAGAAAAACCGCGGTGCGCGGGAAAGTTGCTTCGGTGATTACCCGGTGGAGCGCGGTCGGAATCTCTGCTCTCCTTGACAGTCTGGGAGAGCGCTGACTATTCTCCCAGACAATCTGGGAGAAGGAGCGGCATGGGCAACGAAACGCCGATCGGTTTGCTGCAGGGAACGCTGGACATGCTGGTCCTGAAGGCAGTGTCCCTGGGGCCGCTGCACGGGTATGGAGTGCTGCTGAGGATCCAGCAGATTTCGCAGGAACGGCTGGAGATTCAGCAGGGGTCTCTGTATCCGGCGCTGTACCGTCTGGAGCATGAGGGATGGATCGCTGGGGAGTGGGGGCAAAGCGAGAACAAGCGGCGGGCGCGGTTTTACCGGCTGACCGCGGCGGGGCGGCGGCGGCTGGAGGCCGAGGCAAAGAAGTGGCACGACTTCGCGGGTGTTGTGGGGACGATCCTGAGCGCCGCAGCGAAATCGTAGGGGATGTGGGCGGAGGTTGCATGAGCGTGATGAGCAGGTGGACGACATGGTGGCGGGCGGTGACGCGGCAGACTGACGTGGACGCGCAGGTGGACGAAGAGCTGCGGTTCCATGTAGAGAGCTACGCCGAGGATCTGATGCGCAGCGGCCTTTCACGTGACGAGGCAGTGCGGCGGGCACGCGTGGAGATTGGCAGCCTGACGGTGGCGCGGGAGGAGTCGCGGCAGGCGTGGGGAACCCGCTGGCTCGACGAGTTGCGCGGGGATGTGCGCCACGCGCTCCGCATGCTGGCGAAGAGTCCGGGGTTCACAGCGGTGGCGGTGGGATCGCTGGCGCTGGGCATCGGCGCAAACACCGCGATCTTCTCCATTACGAAGCATGTGCTTTTGGACCGGCTGCATGTGCCGCGCGCGGGAGAGCTGCGGCTGCTGGAGTGGACTTCCAAACACAACAGCGCGGTGCACAGCATTTGGGGAGACTGGAACAAGGGCTGGGATGGCGTTTACAGCTCGTCGTTCTCCTATCCGATCTATCAGGAGCTGCGGAAGCAGAATCGCGATCTGAGCGATCTGTTCGCGTTCAAGGGCGTCGGGCGGATGGATGCCACCGTTGACCGGCAGGCACAAGTGGTGCAGACGGAGTTGGTCTCAGGCAACTACTACCAGCAGTTGGAGGTGCAACCGCAGCTGGGACGCGCGCTGGGGCCCTCCGATGATCGGGTGGGCGCGTCGCCGGTGGTGACGATCAGCGATGGGTACTGGGCGCGACAGTTCAACCGCTCGCCCGCGGTGATCGGAAAATCGTTTCTGCTGAATCTGCAGCCGGTGACGATTGTCGGGGTGAATCCGCGGGGATTTACGGGTGCGAAGAGCGCGCAGACGTCGCCGGAGGTGTTTGCGTCGCTGGCGCTGGAGCCGCTGCTGGGTGCGCACATCTGGGACGATCCGCTGATGACGAGCGCCAGGCGGTGGTGGCTGCAGATAATGGCCCGCACGCGGCCAGGGGTGAGCGAGGCGGCGGCGCAGGCGCAATTGACGACGACCTTGCAGGCCGCTGTGCGGACCTTGATGAAACCGAAAGCCGATGAGAGCCTGCCGCGCATGCTGGTGACCGACGGGAGCCGCGGGCAGAATGAGGCCGGTCAGCAGCTGAAGCGGCCTCTGATGGTGATGCTGGCCATGGTGGCGATGGTGCTGGTGCTGGCCTGCGCCAATTTGGCGAATCTGCTGCTCGCGCGGTCGGCGGCGCGGCAGCGCGAGATGAGCGTGCGCATGGCGCTGGGCGCGGGGCGAGCCCGGCTGCTGCGCCAGGTGATGACGGAATGCCTGCTGTTGGCGCTGGGCGGCGGACTGCTGGCATTGCTGGCGGGCCGAGCGATCCAGGTTGGCCTCCTGCATATGACGGCGGGGCCTTCGCCCGACAGCGCGCTGATGGAGGTGCCTTTCAGCTGGGGCGTCTTTGCCTTCAACTTTGCGCTGGCGGTGGCGACCGGACTGCTCTTTGGGCTGGGGCCGGCGTTGCATGCGACGCGCACCGACGTGCAGAGCGGATTGAAAGACACGACGCATACGATCACGCGGCGGCGGCGCGGCTATGCGGGGAAGGCGATTGTGGGATTCCAAATTGCGGTGTCGATGCTTCTGGTGGTGACGGCGGGGGTGTTTTTGCGGACGCTGGTGAACCTTAACCGCATCGATCCGGGATTCGATCCACGTAATCTCGTGCTGTTCGAGATCGACCCACCACCCTCCGGGTACTCCGCTCTGCAGGCTGCGGATTTGTTTCAGCGGATCGAAGAGAGGCTGAAGGCTTCGCCCGGCGTGGAGGATGTCACAGCGGAGAGCATTCCGCTGCTGTCAAACAATAACTCGAACGACGATTTCGTTCCCTCAGGCAAGGTGGTGAAGAAGGGTGACGACACGGGAGAAAACGACGAGTATGTGGGTGACGACTTCTTCGCCACGCTGCGAATTCCGATGATCGCGGGCCGCAGCTTCAACGCACACGACACCGCGATGTCGCAGCATGTGGCGATTGTCAATCAGGCGCTGGCGAAGAAGGACTGGGGCAACGAGAACCCGATTGGGAAGAGCTTCTGGACTACAGATGCGCACAACCAGAAGGTGACGTACACCATTGTCGGCGTGTGCGCGAATACGTACTACTCGAGCCTGCGCAGAGATCCGTCGCCAATCTTCTTCCTGAACTACCGCCAGGCTCCGGATCTTTCGTGGGGCATGACCCTGGCGGTGCGAACGCGGGTTCCGGCAGCAATAATCACGCCCTCGCTGCGAGCGGCAGTGCAGAGCATCGATCGCGATTTGCCGCTGATCGAAGTCCGCACGCAGAAGGAGCAGATCGACCAGATCACGATGAGCGAGCGGATCTTCGCCGATTTGAGCGGGGGGTTTGGCGTGCTGGCGCTGGCGTTGGCGTGCATCGGCATTTACGGGGTAATGGCGTACTCCGTTTCGCAGCGGACGAACGAAATCGGGATTCGCATGGCGCTGGGCGCGCAGCCTGGGCGCGTTCTGCGGATGGTGCTGGGCGAGGCGTCGTGGATGGCGGTGGGGGGCGTCGCTGCGGGCCTCGGGGGAGCCCTGGCGGCGGAGCGGCTGATTGCGTCGATGCTCTACGGGCTGAAGCCGTACGATCCGGAGACGCTGGCAGCCGCGGTGCTACTGCTCGGAGCAGTGGCGCTGGGTGCGAGCTGGATTCCTGCGCGGCGGGCTGCCAGGGTCGATCCGATGCGAGCGCTTCGCAGCGAGTGAGGAGTACGGTTTAGGGCCTGGCAACCGATCAGGGCGTCAGGGAGACCGCCGGCAATCCGCTCAGCCGCTGCGCAATGTGCTGGCCCAGAGTGTCGGTGATGGAATCCGGGCCAACCGTCGTATTGCTCAGGACAATCACTGCGAAGTCCTTGTCGGAATTGAAGAGCGCGTAGGAGCTGTAGCCGCCGGTTCCGCCGTTGTGCCAGTAGCTGCCAGTCGCATCAATGTGGAACCAGTTCAGCGCAATGTGCATGCCTCCGCCCACGTCGGCGCGGATGACATGGGTCATGGCAATCGCCTGGGGCAGCGTTTTTCCGGCCGGGACCTTCTTTGCCGAGGCAGGCAGGGCGTCGGGATGCTGTTCGGCCTGCAAGTAGGTGAGCATGTCGTCGGCGGTGGAACGAATGCCGCCGGCGCCGGCGAGCGCCACCAGATCCCACGCATGGGCCGGCTTGTGGTCGCCATCGTAGCCCTGAATGAATCGCGCCTGCATTGCCGGGGTGAGCGTGACGGCGGTGTCGCGCATGCCCAGCGGACCGGTGACCTGCGCCTGCAGCAACGCCGGATACGGCAGGTTGGCGCGGTTCGCCAGCGCCTGCCCCAGCAGTCCCACGCCAAGGTTGCTGTAGCCGAACGGAGCGTTGGTCGGCAGCGCTATACCGTGTTTCCCCATATAGGTGTAGAGTGCCTTCGCGTCGTAATCGGCGTACGGGTTGCTGGGATCGGCGGGATGAAAGTTGTCCGGCATGCGCGGCAACCCGGAGTGCTGATCGCTCAGATCGAGCAGGGTGATCTCGGCGCCCGATTCCGGTTTGCTGACCGTGCCCGGTGGCAGCAGGTCGCGCACCGGCTCGTCGAGACGCACCTTCCCCTGCTCAACCATCTGCGCCAGAATCGTCGCCGTAAATGTTTTGGAGATAGAACCAATCTCGAAGACGGAGTCTGGCTTCGCCGTGCCGTACGAGAAGACGAGACGCTTGCCGTGTTCGATTACGCCAACGGTCACGCCGGCATGGGTCGCCGGCGCGAGCTGGCCGCTGCTCAGCTGCCCGGCGAGATCGTGGTCGAGAATGGAGTGCAGGTCGGCCACGCTGACGGGCGGCATCGCCGGATCGGGCGGCTTCGGCGGCTTGGCCAGCGGCCCGGTCACCGCCTCTTTCTGGCGGGTGAGGACCAGGGGCAGTGCACCGCCCTGCGTCCAGGTTCCGGTGATCGTCTGCCCATCCGCCGACAGCGTCCCGGCGAATTTGCCATTCACTGCGGGCACGTCGAGGGTGAGGGCGTCCCCGGTCAATTGCACGTTGTTGCAAGGGATGCCGAAGGCCTTCTGGTCGATGCTGTCGAGGGCACACTCCTGCCCGTTGTTCCCCAGGCGCAGCTGAATGCGCAACTTCGTGCCGCCCGCATCCAGCGTGCCGAGCCAGATGCCGGAGGCACCGGAGGCCGGCGCGGCGGCCGAAGCTGGGGTCCCCTGTGCAGGAGCGGCACAAGCAAAAGATCCGGTAGCGAACAGAATCAGTAGCAAACGAAGACAGGGCTTTTTCATCGCCGCCTAGGATACATCCCGCGAAAGGCATGCGCGCCTCAAAACGGTGTTGACCGGCGAGACTCTCCCGTTTCCCTGGCAGGGCCGGTTTCCGAAACCGGATTGGGCTCAATGACGATGGCGCCGGTCATCTGGTCGTGGCCTTTGCCGCAGGCAATCGAGCAGCGCATGGGATAGACGCCGGGCGTTTGCGCGAGAAAGCGAACACTGGCCGGCTTGCCGGGCTGGACCGGCTCGTTGATATCGAGAGCGGGAACGTTGAATCCATGCTCGACGTCGGCGGTAGAAACTTCAAGCTCCACGTGAGCCCCCTGGGGGACTGCGATGCGGGCTGGGACGATGGCCCACTTCTTCATGACCACGGCGCGCACAAAGTCGGGAGGGCCCGCATATGCCGGAGTCCTTTTGCGGCACCCCGTCATCGAAAGAAGCAAAGGCACTGTGCAGAAAAGCACGGCTGCGGCCTTTGCCGTCGCGATGCCGTGCCGTTTAGTATGGAGGACAGGCCCGTTGTCCGCTGCAGCCACAATTCTGAAGCCTCTCATGTCTTCTTCCATCCAATCACAGGGAACGGCCGAAGTTCATCCTGATGTCCTGCTCGTCGAGCGAGCGCGGCAGGGGGATATGGCGGCGTTCGAAAAACTCGTGCGGCAGTACGACCGCCAGGTTTTCCGGATTGCGAATCATATCGTCCAGAATCGCGAAGACGCCGAGGACGTGGTGCAGGATGCATTTCTGAAGGCGTACGAAAAGCTGGAGCAGTTCCAGGGGAACTCGAAATTTTATACGTGGCTGGTGCGCATCGCGGTGAACGAAGCGCTGATGCGGCTGCGGAAGCGGCGGACGGGACGGATGGTCTCGATCGACGAAGATGTGGAGACCGAAGAGGGCTCGATGCCGCGGGATCTGGCGGACTGGAGTCCTGATCCGGAAGCGCTGTACGGGCAGTCGGAGATGGCTGATATCTTGCGCAAGACGATTCAGGGATTGCCACCGGGCTTCCGAGTGGTCTTTGCGCTGCGCGACGTGGAGGGCCTCTCGACCGAGGAGACGGCGGAAACGCTGGGGCTCAGCATTCCCGCGGTGAAGTCGCGGCTGCTGCGCGCGCGCCTGCAGCTGCGCGAGCGGCTGAGCCGTTACTTTAAGAACCGCAGCGGGGCTCGCGCAAAACAGGCCCAGGATGGTGTGAAGTGACCTGCACGGAGTTTTTGGCGCAGCTCGACGAGATGCTGGATCAGGATGCGGCATTACCGCTGCGGGCGGATCTCGAAGAGCATTTGCGGGAATGCGAGCACTGCGAGATCACGCTGAGCACGACTCGCAAAACCATCGAGATTTACCGCAGTCATGAACTGTACGAGCTGCCCGACGATCTGCGCGACCGGCTGCACCAGGCGATTCTGGCGAAGTGCCGGAAGTGCTGAAACCCAGGGGTGAGGGTTCAGGGTGTTAGTCGCGGCCGATGGGTCCGCGGGCGCTGAAATTCGGCGCTCGGCGGCCGGCTGAAATTCTCAGACAACTCAATTGCGGTGGGTGACGGCCAAAACGCGGTGCGTCTTGTCGATGCTGCCCAGGTCTTGCCAGGCGAATTGCGGATGGCTTGCGATTTCGCGCTGGAACCAGTTGTTGCTGGTTTCGTCCAGGACCACGAACGAAGGCTGGCTGAGAACTTGCGGTTCATCGAGCAGGTGGCCGGCCATGTAGCCGTCGCGGCGATAGTTTTCCATCAGGTGATACGCGCCGACGGCGGCAGGCGGACCGGCAAGAGCAGCATCCCAGTCGAGCGGAAACTCGACCGAGCGCGGATGCGCGCTGTAACGCAGCACGACCGTGAAGTCTGGAGCCCAGTCGCAGACGATGGGGCGGCCGGCGGCGAGGGAATCGATGTGCGCTACATCAAGTCGCGTTGGCTTGGCGGCGGCCACAGTGAGTGGAAGCAGAGCCAGCACGGCGAAGCCGAGTACAACATCCCAGGGCCGAGAGACGAAGCGATCGGCCCAGCCTGCGGTGAGAATCGCAACGCCGAAGACCGCCGGCTGCAGATAGCGCGCAACCCAGATAGGCGTCACCAAGTGCGAGACGATGAAAAAAACCACCGGCGCAACCACGAGCGCCAGGCCGATGGAGTACGCCGTTAGCTGGACAGGCGTGGCATCTCGAAGCGCATAGAAGGCCGCGGCTATGACACCGGTTACGCAGAAGATGGCGCATCCCCAGCCGGCGACCACACCGAATAAGGTGCCGTGGAACAAGGGAAAATAGATGCCGGCAAAGAGCCACGACGAAAGGCCGATGAGGACGTCGATGGGGGTGGGTTGCACGATCCAGCCGTGCGGCTTGGCGACGGCCATAGACGCGCGAATGGCCGGCAGCCAGATGAGCAGCGCGAGCCATCCTGCCATCGCGCACGCGTAGACCTTCCCGCGAAAGCGGCGGAGTTTGAGGTCGGCGCCCACAAGGCCGAGCAGCATCAGCCCGGCGAAGATGAGGCCGAGCACGTGGCCAAGGGCCACTCCCGCCTGGGTGAGGGCAACGACCAGCAAATCGCGCGGACTGGGGCGCGGGACCCCTCCAATGCGCAGAAGCTGGGCAATGGCCAGGGCGCAGAGCAGGAGGTAAAGGCCATAGCCGCGGGCTTCGGCATTCTGATCGACGACGATCATCGATGCGAAGAGGCCAAAGGCGACGCCGAGGAACGCAGCACGCGCGCTGAAGCAACGGCGAAGCGCGAGGATAAGGACGAGGAAGGCTCCGCAGACACCGCAGGAGGAATAGAGGCGCAGGGAGAGATCGCTGAACCCGAACAGATGCGCCCAGGGCCACGCCGTGAGATAGAAGAGCGGCATGCCCGCTCCGCCAAGGCGGGTGAGCGCGTGCATCAGGTGCCACAGAGAAGGATCGCTGACTTCGATGCGCGTGAAGATTTCGTCGGCCCACTCCTGCTTCTTCATCGAGAGCGCCACACAGGAGCCGAGCAGGCTAAGCACGCCGAGCGCGGGAAACAGCCAGCGACCGATGAAGTCCCCGCTGCGAGTTTTGGGCGGCGTGGGCGCGGCGGCCGGCTCAGGAACGACGGACGGAGTCATAACAAAGGCGCTTCGCTGCCCGGCTGCAGGCTTGCGTCCGGATCGGGGCAACGCGGCGCTTTCATTATCGAACGCGCAGCGTGGCCTGAGCTATGCCACCTTCATGGGATCGCGCTGGCGGTGGTCGTGGGCGCGGCAGGTTTCCACTGGTTAAGAAATTCCTTCATCTTTTCGGGATCGTAGCTTGT
>Ga0335072_10017142_pt1 | contig 10248 bp, 6 predicted proteins | sample Lox_Sample_21_FD_206725 | JGI IMG/M metagenome (GOLD analysis project Ga0335072, IMG submission 206725) | Soil microbial communities from Loxahatchee National Wildlife Refuge, Florida, United States - Lox_Sample_2.1 | ecosystem: Environmental > Terrestrial > Soil > Wetlands | place: USA: Florida...
TCTATAAACACACGCAACTTCAAGTAATCCTCAAACCATCGCCATCCGACGTTCAGGACCTTTATTTGAAGAGTCTCGGCGAAATCGGAATCGATCTGCGCGACCACGACATTCGGTTTGAAGAGGATAACTGGGAGTCTCCCACTCTCGGAGCGTGGGGAATTGGCTGGCAGGTGCTTCTCGACGGGCTGGAGATTACTCAGTTCACCTATTTTCAGCAGAGCGGCGGCCAAACCCTCGATCCCATTTCCGTCGAACTGACGTATGGGCTCGACCGCATCGCCGCCTACCTGCAAGGCGTGGAGAATATCTACGATGTGATGTGGTCGCGTGACGTGACCTATGCACAGGTACGGCTCGCCGAAGAACAGCAGTTCTCTGCTTACAACTTTGAATATGCCGACACCGGTCGGACTAAAAAGATGTTTGAGCTGTACGAGACTGAGGCCTCGTCTTTGCTCAATGCATGGCCAAAATCACACGCCGAGGGACTTGAAAGGTTTCCTATCCTTGCAGCTTACGACTGCACTCTGAAGTGCTCGCACCTCTTCAACGTCCTCGATGCTCGGGGTGCAATTTCGGTTACAGAGCGAGCGGCGATGATTGGCAGAGTCAGAAAACTTGCGGTGCGAGTCGCGGAATTGTGGATCCGCCAAAAAGCAGGGCCGCATCTTGCGCCCGAATTCCAGCAGGCGCAAAGGTGATTGCCATGGCGAACCGAAACAATCACTCGACGAATGTAAAGAAACACTTGAAAGACGAGTTTGGTGATTTCCTTTTTGAAATTGGATGTGAAGAAATACCTGCGGGAATGATTCCTCGCGCGTTGCAAGAACTGAAAGCATTACTTGAAAAATATTCTTTGGCGCACGCATTACTCGATCCTTCCTTGGCAGGAGAATCGATTGAGGCGCTCGGCGCGCCACGGCGGCTGACAGCGATTGCGCGGCGCGTTCTGCTTCGGCAGGAGGATGTGTCGCGCGAAATTATCGGCCCGCCAAAATCCGTCGCGTTCGACAATGTCGGCGCGCCGACCAGAGCGGCGCAGAGCTTCGCAGAAAAACAGGGAGTGAGCGTCAACGATTTGAAATTTGCCGTGACGCCGAAAGGCGAATGCCTCGCCGTCGTGCAGATTGTCAAAGGCCGCCCTGTCGCAGACATTCTTTCGGAAATTCTCCCGCAGATCATTCAGGAAATTTCCTGGCCGCGTTCGATGTATTGGACGGGCGCGGCGGGACCGCGCTTCATTCGTCCGATTCGGTGGATTGTGGCGTTGCTCGGCGGGAAGACGATTCGATTCTCCTTTGCGGGCGTCACCTCCGGCAATCGGACTGAGGGCCACCGCTTCCTCGGGAAGCGGGCGATCGTCGTATCTTCTCCGGAGGATTACGAGTCCAAGCTGAAGAAAAATTTCGTGCTCGTGCGCCCGGAAGAGCGCCGCAAGAAAATCGAAGAGGAAATTCAATCGCTCACTTCCAGGAAGCACCTTCGCACCCACGAGGATCCGGCGCTCCTTCAAGCCGTTACATTTCTGAATGAGTATCCGACCGTGATTTCCGGGAGCTTCGACCCCGCATTTCTGGCGTTGCCGGACGAGATCCTCATTACCGTGATGCGCGATCACCAGAAGTATTTTGGCCTCGAAACACGCAAGGCGGAACTGGCGCCGCATTTCCTCGCGGTAGTTAACCTGCCCCGGGATGCGAAGGGACTTGTCTGCGCCGGGCACGAGCGCGTGCTGCGCGCGCGTTTTGCGGATGCGCGCTTTTTCTGGGAGACGGATCAAAAGATCCGCCTGGGCGACTACCTGCCCAAGCTGGCGGCCGTCACCTATGAATCGCGTCTCGGCAGCTATCACGATAAGGTCGAGCGTATGCGCGCGATCGCCCGGTGGCTTGCGGAGCAATGGTTCAGCGCCGGGGTGACGCAGGCGGATGTCGCTGGTTCGGATCGCGCTGCCGAGCTTGCGAAGTGCGACCTGATTACTGAAATGGTGGGCGAATTTCCGGAATTGCAGGGAATCGTGGGCGGCCTTTACGCGCGGGCGCAGGGGGAACCGGAAGAAATCTCCTGGGCGGTCTACGACCATTACAAGCCCGCCGGTCTGGACGATCCTCTGCCTAGGAACCTCACCGGCTGTACAGTATCGTTCGCAGACAAGCTCGATTCTCTCGTTGCCTGCTTTGCTGTTGGGGCAATCCCTACTGGATCGAGCGATCCGTTTGCACTCCGTCGTGCCGCTCTGGGCATAGTGAAAGTAATACTGGAAAAGAAGCTTCCGCTCTCGCTTTCCGCAGCCGTGTCTGCTGCGGCTCGCGCGCTGCAGGAACATCCCCCAAGAATTCAGGCGGGGCCAGAGCTTGAAAAACAAGTCTTGGATTTTCTTCTGGAGCGTGCGCGGTTCATTTTGCGAGACCGCTACGGGTATGCGTATGACGAAATAAACGCCGCGTTCGCATCGGGCGCCGATGACCTGGGAGATGCGGTTGATCGAGTCGCGGCGGTAAAAGCGATTCGGCATACGCGCGATTTTGTCCCGCTGGCGGCATCGTTCAAACGGATCCGAAACATTCTGGAGAAGTCTGCAGACAAAGAAGAGCGAGGGCAGTTGACAGTCCAACCGGAACTGTTCCGCGAGGCGCCGGAGCGCGAGCTTTTCGAAGCGGCCAGGAAGATTGGCGAACGGGCCGTGCAAATGCGCAAGGCGCGTCAATACCGGCAGGCACTTGAAGCTATCAGTGGATTGCGTCCTGCAGTCGATCGATTCTTCGATAAAGTTCTGGTGATGGCAGAAGAAGTGGATGTGCGGAGGAATCGCCTGGCGCTGCTTGGCGGCTTGCTGAAGGAATTCTCTACAATCGCGGATTTTTCGGAAATTGGATCGGAAGAGGGGCGGTAGCTTCGCTCGTTTCTGAATTGCTTTGGAACTGAGAGCTGAAACTCCACTTCGCTTTCGAAACCGGATTATTTCGATGGTTCGCGCGAATCTCAAGAACCACTTGAAGGGCGCTTGAAACTTCAACTTTTTGTTGAACTGTCGGCGTGCCGACAAGCTGCAAGCTTTGATTCTCATATCTAAAATTCGGGGGACGAAATGAAATTTGTTTATTTTTTTGGTGCGGGAAAGGCAGATGGAACGACCGATATGCGCGACCTGCTTGGCGGCAAAGGAGCGGGGCTCGCGGAAATGACGCGCATCGGGCTGCCAGTGCCTGCGGGGTTCACGATCACAACGGAGACCTGCGATTACTACCTGAAGCACGGGAAAAAATATCCGAAAGAGCTGCGCGCGGAAGTGGCGAAGAACCTTGTTCGTCTTGAGAAACTGACTGGGAAGAAACTCGGGAATGCCAAAGACCCTCTGCTCGTCAGCGTGCGATCCGGATCGGCCCGCTCGATGCCCGGCATGATGGATACCATCCTGAACCTCGGACTGAACGAAAAATCCGTTCAGGGGCTTGCCGAATCGACGCGCAACGAACGCTTTGCCTACGACGCCTACCGCAGGTTCGTTCAAATGTATTCGACCGTGGTCATCGGCCTCTCGAAGGAAGACCTCGAAGCCCGGTTGCGCGCTTTGAAGCAATACCTCAAAGTCAAAGACGACACGGAGGTTTCCGCGCAGGGTTGGCGACAACTGGTTGGGCAGTACAAGGAGCATTTCCGGCAGAAGACCGGCAAAGAATTCCCAGAAGATCCGATCGAACAACTCTGGGGCGCGATTGGCGCTGTGTTTGAATCTTGGATGGCGGAAAAGGCTGTGACCTATCGCCGCGTCGAGAAAATCACCGGTTTGCTTGGGACGGCGGTGAACGTAGTCCAGATGGTGTTCGGGAACACAGGGGAGGATTCCGGAACGGGAGTGTGCTTCACGCGCGATCCCTCTACGGGAGAGAAAGTTTTCTATGGCGATTTCCTGTTGACCGCGCAGGGCGAAGATGTGGTGGCCGGCATTCGCACGCCGATGCACCTTTCGGAATTGAAGAAGGCGATGCCGAAGGTGTACGTGCAGCTCGAGAAAGTTAGAGAAAAGCTTGAGAAACACTATCGCGATATGCAGGACATGGAGTTCACGGTCGAACGCGGCAAACTCTACATGTTGCAAACGAGAACGGGCAAGAGGTCGCCGAGCGCTGCCTTCCAAATCGCCGTGGATATGGCGAAAGAAGGATTGATCAAAAAGGAAGAAGCGCTCGAGCGAATTAAAGCGGAGGACATCGAGCGGCTCTTTTATCCAATTCTCGATCCGTCCCTCTCTCGAGTGGAACTTGAGAAGAGAAAAATCGCTTCGGGCATCAATGCGGTCCCTGGTGCGGCGGTGGGGAAGGCTGTTTTCACCGCCGAAGATGCGGAGGAGTGGGCGGGCCGGGGAGAGAAGGTGATTCTGGTACGGCGCGAGACGAGCCCGGAGGACGTAGGGGGAATGTTCGTCGCGCAGGGAATTCTCACGGCCACGGGAGGCAAAACCAGCCATGCGGCAGTAGTCGCTCGCGGGTGGGGGAAATGCTGCATTGTTGGTGCGGAGTCGGTGCAAATCGATGCTGACAAGAAGGTGATGAACGTCAAGGGAGCGACGGTTCACGAGGGAGACTGGCTTTCTCTCGATGGCGGGGACGGCTCGGTGTACTCGGGAGAAATCGGCTTGGTGCGCCCGGAGCCCCCCAAAGCGTATGAAACATTGATGAAATGGGCGGATCGGACGCGACGGCTGGGAGTGCGCACGAACGCCGATACGCCGCACGACTCCAAGGTGGCGAGGGAATTGGGCGCGGAAGGGATCGGGCTGTGCCGCACCGAGCACATGTTCTTCAAGGATTTCGTGCATCCGGAACAAAGCGTGCTGCGCCAGCAGGCCATCCAGGAAATGATCCTCGCGGATACGACGGACGCCCGGCGGAAGGCGCTGGCGAAGCTGCTGCCATTCCAGCGGCGGGATTTCATAGGCATTTTCGAGGCGATGGACGGATATCCGGTGACGATCCGGCTGATCGATCCTCCGCTTCATGAGTTTATTCCCCGCGATCCGGAGAAGCAGGAAGAGCTGGCGAGAAAGATCGGCACCACTCGCGCGGCCATCGAGCGGCGCGTGGAGCAATTGCACGAAGCGAATCCGATGCTTGGGTTGCGCGGTTGCCGGCTCTGCATCATATATCCGGAAATTCTGGAGATGCAGGTTCGTGCCATCATCGAGGCGGCGATCGATTGCAAGAAACGGGAAATTAAAGTGCTGCCTGAGATCATGCACCCGCTGGTGATGGAGAAACGCGAGCTGAAAATTCTGGAAGAAGCGACGCGAAAAGTGGCGGACGCGATCATTTCGGAATCTCAAGTGAAGCTTGAATACCTAGTTGGAACGATGATCGAACTGCCGCGCGCGGCATTGCTGGCAAATGAGATTGCCGAAGTCGCGGAGTTCTTTTCGTTCGGCACAAACGACCTGACGCAGACGACGCTGGGACTCTCGCGCGACGATGCGGGACGATTTCTGCCGGAATACGTGGACGAGAGGAAGGCGGCCATTTTCCCGGCCGACCCGTTCCAGACGCTGGACATGCCGGGCGTGGGAATGCTGATGCGCTGGGGCATCGAACGCGGGAGATCGTCGCGGCCAAAGCTGAAGGTGGGAATCTGCGGCGAGCATGGTGGAGATTCGGAGAGCGTGAAATTCTGCCACCGCGTGGGGATGAATTATGTGAGCGCGTCGCCGTTTCGCGTACCGATTGCTCGGCTCGCGGCGGCGCAGGCCGCAATCGAAGAAAAGAAGGGCAAGAAAAAATCCGCGAGGTGAGGCAATTCGGCCGCTCATCATCGGCATTTGCGGAGGCACCGGATCGGGAAAAACCACGATCACGCGGAGCATTATCGGCGCGCTGTCGGAAGCGAACGTAGTTGTCCTGCAGCAAGATAACTACTATCGAGACATGCCGGAACTGCCGTTTGAAGAGCGGGTGAGGCAGAATTACGATCATCCCGCCTCCATGGATACGCCGTACTTGGTCGAGCAATTGAGGGGGTTGCGCGCGGGAAGAGCGATCGAGCGGCCCACGTACGATTTCACGAAATATGCGCGAATGCAGGAGACGGTGAGGATTGAGCCACGCGCGGCGATCATTGTGGAAGGGATCCTGATTTTCGAGAGCGACGCGCTGCGGGAATTGATGGACATCAAGATTTTCGTGGACACGGACGCGGATCTTCGCTTTATCCGGAGGATGGTGAGGGACATTCGGGAGCGCGGGCGAACAGTGGAATCGGTGGTCGAGCAATATTTGAAAACGGTGCGGCCGATGCACATGGAATTCGTCGAACCCTCGAAACGATATGCGGATGTGATCATTCCCGAAGGCGGGGAAAATCAGGTGGGAATCGACTTGGTGATCCAGAAGATTCGATCGCTCGTGCGGAACTGAAGCCGCGGAGAGCGATTCGATGTGGATTGTCGGCAGTCCGACAATTCGAGCAATACTTGAAGTGCGATTGTGCGAAATTGGCAATTGAAATTTGCTCGCGCTGCATCTTCCGCTTCCTTTCTTGCCGCCCTTTTCGAAATTAAAGTCGTAGTCGAGGAATTTCTGAGCATTCATCCTGGACTCGAGGAAGACCTCCGCAAAATTGCGGGCAGGGGGTCGAAAAATGTTGCGAACCGGAAGAGGCCCGGTCGTTTGTTTTCTGGAGATTAGGGCGATTCCGGTTTTTCGATGTGTTGCAAACCGAGGGGCCGTGGCCCGTGATCCGTGACCCGTGATTCGTGAAAAAGGGAAGAAAGCAAGCGCATGAGTTCGGGAGATGTGGCCAGGATTCGCAGATTTACGAGATGCAGGGCACAAGGGGAGGGAAATCAACGCAATAAAGGACTTGAGGCGCGAGTTTTGTTCGGGTCTAGAACGAGTGGGGAAGGATCGCCAAGGTTGGGAGGATTTCAGCGGCGGCGACATGGCGATTTTTCATACCTCTCGCGATTTTATCATTCGCGTCAAATGACCGTACTTGTGGACTTTTCGGGAGCGGGGAGAGCGATGAGAGTGATTCTGCTGGGGGCGACGGAGATGGTTGGGCAGGGGGTGTTACGGGAATGTGTGCTCGACAAAGATGTGGAACGAGTATTGGTGGTGGGACGAAGGGCGGCCGGGAAGCAGCATGAGAAACTGCACGAGATTGTGCTGAGGGATTTTTCGGAGTTTGGAGGGCTGGGCGATGCGATGAGGGGATATGACACGTGCTTTTTCTGCCTGGGAATTTCGTCGGTGGGGATGAAGGAGGAGGATTACCGGAAGGTCACATACGACCTGACGATGAGGGTGGCGGAGGCGCTGGTGAAAGTGAACCCGCAGATGATTTTTATGTACGTGTCGGGCGCGGGAACGGACAGCAGCGAGAAGGGGCGAACGATGTGGGCGCGCGTGAAGGGGCAGACGGAAAATGCGTTGCTGCGGCTGCCGTTTCGCGGAGCATATATGTTCCGGCCAGGGTATATACAGCCCGCGCACGGTGTGAAGTCGCGGACAAGATGGGTTGGGACGATATACGCGGTATTCGGGCCGATCTATCCGCTATTGAAGCGGGTGTTCGCAAAGCAAATGATGACGACGGAATGCCTGGGGAAGGCGATGATCCGGGTGGCGAAGGCGGGCGCGGAAAAACGAATCCTTGAAGCGGCGGATATCAATCAAATCTGCGAGGGTAATACGAAGTAGTGGCGCGGGCGAAGGACGAGGGATTTTTCCGCGCCGAGAATTAGCACGAAGGAAGGCGAGGGGCACGAAGAAGCAAGTTGTTGAGGGCAGAAAGGCAATTTCAAATCTAAAATTTGAAATTTCAAAGAGGGGCAAGAGTGGGGAAGAGATTTGAGGGGTAAGATTTGAGGCGGTGCGGAAGGAGGCGGCGATGAGGAACAAGAATGGAAGTAACAAGGAGCACGCGAGGAAAGGCAGCAAGGTGAGCCGGAGGGATTTTTTGGAGATTGCGGCAGCGGGAGCGATTGTGGCGCGAATCGATCCGGGAGCGAAAGCGATGAGCATTGAGAAAGAATCGAGGAACGGAATTCCTTACAGGACGCTCGGGCGAACGGGCGAAAAGGTGTCGATGGTCGGGCTGGGCGGATATCACATTGGAATGCAGAGCGATCCGGCGGTAAGCATACGGATTATTCGCACAGGGCTCGACGCGGGAATCAATTTTCTCGACAACTGCTGGGATTACAACGGAGGAGAGAGCGAAATCCGGATGGGGCAGGCGTTGCGGGGTGGATATCGCGAGAAAGCGTTCTTGATGACCAAGATTGACGGGCGGACAAAGGCGGCAGCAGAAGCGCAGATCGACCAGTCGCTTTCGCGCTTGCAGACCGACCACATCGATCTGTTGCAGTTTCACGAGATCATTCGCGACACGGATCCGGATAGAATTTTTTCGCCCGGCGGCGCGATGGAGGCCGTGCAGGCGGCGAAGAAGGCGGGGAAGATCCGTTATATCGGGTTTACAGGGCACAAGAGTCCGGACATACATTTGAAAATGCTGGCGACAGCGGCGGCGCATTCATTCACGTTCGACACGGTGCAGATGCCACTGAACGTGATGGACGCGCAGTTCGACAGTTTTCAAAAGAAAGTGCTGCCGGTGCTGGTGAAAGAGCGGATCGGAGTGCTGGGGATGAAGCCGATGGGAGACCACGTGATCCTGACCAGCAAGACGGTGACGCCGGTGGAATGCCTGCATTATGCGATGAATCTGCCGACGAGCGTGGTGATCACGGGATGCGATTCCGTGGACATTTTGCAGCAGGCGATTGACGCGGCGAAGAGCTTTCGGCCGATGGGGGAAGAACAGGTGGCGGCGTTGCTGGCGAAGACGGCTGCGGCCGCGCAGAACGGGCAGTACGAGCTGTACAAGACGAGCCACCAGTTTGACGGGACATACGCGAATCCGCAGTGGCTGGGATGAAGCTTTTTGCGGCGCGCTAGACTGCCACGAGGCTTCTAAATTTTCGCGGAGGTCTGCGTGGTTCGGGAAAGCGAACCGAGACTGCTGGCCGAAGCTGCCGCTCTGGGAGTGCTGGGAGCGCTTGCGGCGCAACTGTTCAGGTGGGCGCTGCGAAGGTGAGCGTCGGGCGAGGGATTTTGCGCCGCCGATTTCGGCATTGTCCTGGGTGCCTTGGCGGCGCGAAGCGAGACACGGCGACGCGAAGAAAAATGCGCGGGGAAGAGGGGTTATGGCTTGACGCTGGCGGCGGGAGATGTGGCATACTTCACGGCCATGAAGGGAAACGCGAAGGTTATCGAAGAGCTGAACAAGGCGCTACGCGAGGAGCTGACGGCAATCAACCAGTATTTTCTGCACGCGGAGATGTGCGAGAACTGGGGATACCGGAAACTGTCGGATTACATCAAGAAGCAGTCGATTGGCGAGATGAAGCACGCGGAAGCCCTGCTCGAGCGGATTTTATTTTTGGACGGTGCCCCGACGATGGAGCCGCTGAAATTGTCGGTGGGCTCGACGGTGAAAGACATGATCGAGGCGGATTGGAAGCTCGAAACGTCGGCGGTGGCACAGTACAACGCGGCCGTGCAAATCGCAACGGAGCAGAAAGACAATGGCTCGCGAGATCTGCTGGTGATGTTGCTGAAGGATGAAGAAAGGCACGTCGACTGGCTCGAAGCGCAACTGCATCAGATCAAGGAAATGGGCTACGAGCGGTATTTGACGATGCAGACGGGCGAGTTCAAGGAAGAGTCGTAGTCACCACAGGAAACGGCCGGCTTTTGATTCGGCAGCGCGGGATGAGAAGCGTCGTCGGCAAGCGGCCAAGCGGTTGGAAGCTCCTTCCAATTCACTTCCCAGGAATTTTCGCGAAATGAAAACAGCAATTCAAATGTGCCTCGCAACGGCCGGGGTGCTGGCGCTGGTGTGCGGGAGTGCCGATACGAAGAAGCTCGATAGCACGAGCGGGAAAAATGCGCGAACGGCGTATAGCATGGAAGCGCCAGCGGATGCGGAGCTGAGCACCAATCCGGGCGATGCCTTTTGGCAGGGAGCGCAGCCGATTGTGGCGGAGCGGGACCCGTGGGGAAAGACTGTGAAGGGATACCGGACGACGATCTATTCGCGGTGGACAGATAAGAATCTGTATTTCTTGTTTGTGTGCCCATATCAAGACCTGCGCCTGAAGGAAGACCCGCAAACGGCGACGGAAACGAACGAATTGTGGAAATGGGATGTGGCGGAGGTGTTCATCGGATGGAATTTCGATGACAT
>Ga0335072_10017143_pt1 | contig 10248 bp, 11 predicted proteins | sample Lox_Sample_21_FD_206725 | JGI IMG/M metagenome (GOLD analysis project Ga0335072, IMG submission 206725) | Soil microbial communities from Loxahatchee National Wildlife Refuge, Florida, United States - Lox_Sample_2.1 | ecosystem: Environmental > Terrestrial > Soil > Wetlands | place: USA...
TCTAGAACCCCGACGACCTAAGATGTAGGGCATTGATTACTTGCCATGTGTAAAGACATCTGAGTTATTAGATAATAATTGGAAATTGAGTCCCAAGCTCCTTTGACAGAATCCTAGCTGGATTGACATTCTGACTCACCATGTTGCTAACGAATCTCCCCCTTACCTATGACCGTTGACATGTGACTGCGAATGCGGTTTAGCATCCATCGTCCGCTTACCCAGTATACGTAAGCAATTTTTTTTTGATTATGGCATTGTGCTCGTCGATATATATCGAAAGGAGCAGTTCCTCAGAGCGACTTAATCGGTTTTTCAGTTCGTTCAAAAAAGAAAACAAGAAAAAATGGCAACACCAGCTAGAACTGGAGGCAATCCGCCTTACCCGCCCTTCACACAAGAATCAGCTCAACAGAAGGTCAAGGCAGCTCAGAACCTATGGAATACAAAGTTAGTGATCATTTTGAGTTCGCCCATACACTCTCATTGAAGCCACATTAAGGAACCCTGCTGCTGTGAAGAATGCGTACACGGAAAATTCGATTTGGCGGAACCGTGATACTTTCCTCAAAGGACATGATGCAATCGTCGATTTCTTGACCAAGAAGTGGGCCAAGGAGAATGGGTACAGGCTTCGGAAGGAGTTGTTTTCTTTCCAGGATAACAAGGTTGGTGACCTCACATTTCTTAATTTCGCCCAAGGCTGGCAGGATTACAGCTAGGATATGAGGATACTAGCAGGGCTATACGCATTCTTTCCTTTGGAGACTCTGAGCAGATTGGGCAATATTTTGGCTTACAAGTTCATTGATAGATAGCTGTCCAGTTCTGGTATGAATGGCACGACGAGGCTGGACAGTGGTATAGATGTTACGGACTTGAAGACTGGACTTTCGGGGATGACGGAAGGATGTGGAAAAGACAAATGAGCGGAAATGATGTGAAGATATCTGACTTTGAAAGATGGTTCAAGGATGGGGTGGATGTCAACGAAGTTTCAATTGGCCCCGAGCATTGGTGAGAGGCATTGGGGTTTCATGACATGCTACTTGACATGTGTTATTTCGTCGTGAGCAACCTTGGGTAACTTCTCCAATGCAAGAATGTGATCTCATGCTTCTATAAAGCCAAAAAGATGTTGACCGGAACAAGTGAATATCAGGTGCTCGTAGAGAGGACTCATTCCTGCCTTACCATATGTCTGGCCAAGATAGCGAAGCTGAGGAATTACGGGTTATAGGAGTAGAGCCCGGAAGCGCGGAAAAGAGTGCGTTTCCCCCGCAACGGCTTAAGCATTTTAGGTGCCTGGGAACATAAGGTATCCAGGCTATGCAAGTGACCGTTTCGAATGAAGGGGCCAACGTTGTAGAACATACAGAGAGATTTGTGGTGACCGTCACTAATCAACTTCCGCCGTAGCGTGGCCCGGATATATCCTGCGGGTGGGGACCAGTGTGCCTCTGTCCCTGGAAGCTTTTATTGGACGGCAGTTGCTAGCTTGCAAAACGCCTTGCAGTACTGCAAGCATCGGCCCGTACTCTTGCTACGGCTGCCCATACAAGGCAATTGGTCTGGCTTGGGCTTGAACTACTACTGTACCGATGCAGACAGTCATGCAAAGCAATATTGAGACGATGGCAGGTTGGGCTGGGGTGCGGTATCCGACGAGGACGAAGTTGGCCATGCTCCTTGCATGTCTGCCGCTTCTTCCATGCTAAAAGCTTGGATAATTCCAAGTTTCCATGCTCGAGGGACGCGTTAGCGCAATGCAGAGCGCAGATCGTCTGATCCTTAGCTCCCTTGCTCCAGCACAAACGCCCAGGGCTGTCGTCACTTTTAGGGCTATCTTGACGGGCTGCGAGTTTTAATATTGTGCTTGTATACCTAACATATTACCTGGGTTAACTCAATAGTCCCTGAAGTTATCGATACTTCTCATAGCCCGATCGCACGATGCCAAGCGGGAAGGTGATACTGTATGGAGGTGGACATTTGTTTGCTGCTAATCCTTGTTCCTGCAGCGTACTTTGTAGCTCAGTGGTCGGCTCCCCTTGCTCGATCGTTCTCGTTCCGCCCATGTCTATCGATTGGCGACCCAACTCAATCTCAAATGTTTCCACTTAGTGGATCTCCCTCGCTCACAGACCCAAGAAACAGAAGCTTTGTGAACGAGATAAGAGCGAATATGCACAACATTAATAACCGTTGTATGTCTCTTTCACGTCAAGGCGCGGCTGCGTGGAATCTTGAGTCATCTCTCAATGCGTGTCTATATAACAGATGTTGTATCCTGCGTACTGTATCAACTGAAAAAGAGTGAAGTCCAAGTAACCGTGTCACCCCTCACGCTCTGAACAGACCAGCATCTCTGCGCATGGACCATCAATTAACTAAAGGGCCGCTTTGAGCGTTTCTTATCCAGCATTACTACAGTACTGTACTGTATATAGTTGTGAAGTCAGTGCTGGTTGGCGGGAAGAAACTGCCTGTCAAACTTACATCAAAACAGGGACAGGGGTCCTATGAACACACTCCCCCTTGCTATGGTCAACAATAACCTAATATGCCTGCAAATCGATCGGAGCCGCCCCCCGCTGCAGCTACTTCCTGTCATTCCTTTTCAGCCATGCCCCGGCATTGGTGGGCGTGAAATGGCGGGCCAAGTTTAAATACACCATCATCGCTGGCTGCTGATAGCCGTAGACTTAGCATTTTGAGTATTGACAGGACGAAGTCTATGAAATCGGATCTCTGTCCAGGTATCCGTCTCGATTTTAAGGTACCACCATCATCGCATGGGGCAAGCCAAGGCGTATACCTATTAGTACGACACGCATACCTACCCCAGAGTTTCTTTTGACTTCAATCTTTCTCTCGCCTCTAGATGGGTGGCGGTCTTGAGGATGGTGTATTCTCTCACATATCGCCGTCCGGCATACACATCAAACTCTGGCCGCTCATCAATCGCCCCTTCAGAGGAATATGGAAGTAGCAGAGATTCGCTCAAATCTGGCTACTCTGGCAGCGTGTCTGCCGGCATACCAGATGCCTTGTCCTTCGATAGGATAGTCAATGGAGGAACTTGTCCCGTGAGTTCATCTTCTACTTCTGAGCCAGCCTTGTCCATTAGTTACATTTAGTGAGGAACTGAACTTATGGAGATATCTATGTGTATTCGCCTTCAATTAAAAATCTATCCAACTATGCCGCCGTAACTTCAACATATTATACATTTTTACTAACTACTACTGCATATCAGCCATGCACAGTCCGCGACTTCATGAATTACCTCGTTTATATCGAGCACTCTGCTGAGAACCTTCAATTCTACCTATGGTACCGCGACTATGCCAAACGCTTCGCCGAGGCCAAGACCTCTGATACAGGTCTTGCACCTGTATGGACCCAATCTCAGCATGATGCTGCTCTTCAGAGTGCCCAAATGGCGACAATAACCCAGAAAAGGGATACTAAACCCGAGGCGGCGGGGATTTTTCAAGGTACCGATTTTGAAAGGGTACCCAAAGTTACCGCAACTGAGTCCACGGCGGGCGCCTTTACGACGCCTCCACGGACCCCTGCCGAAGCTCTCTCCCCGAATGCGACTGCTCACCCTTGGGATTCTACTCATGGCTTGAGTGAACCACAATCTCTACACACTACTACAAACTCTAATGCTGAATCGCACCACCAGCAGGCTGGTGAGGCCTTCATTGCTGCTGGTCTCAAGCAACCATGTAAGTATAGGTGCCTGAGCTTCGATTTTCCAACACTAATGACTTCGTAGTTACGATTCAGCCCTTCCGTGAGGAGATTGACCGAGTGATTGTCACCTATATCAAGGCTCACGCTCCACGAGAGTTGAATCTCTCCGACCGCGAGCGAACTGCCCTACTCAAAGCACTTGAGTATACCACACATCCAACTGCTTTCCGAGCTATTCTGCAAACAGTAGAAAATGCTCTCCGTCATCAGGCTCATCCAAACTTTATTCGCTGGACAATTTGCAATGGCAACCGTCCCCGCGTCATCTTTGCTCGTGGCCTTGGAATTGTTACAATTCTGTTAGGCTTTATTGCTGCTATAATCATTACCTTAAGCCACGCTAGTCGGGGCTGGCGTGTCCTCGCCGCAGTCGGCTGGGTCATTGGCGTTGCAACCTTGATGGCGGGATGGAAAGGTATGTGCGTAGTCCTTCACGGCATGCACCATCGTCATCTCCGTCCATGGGAGCTCTTTGCGGATCCAGAAACGGAAGCCGAAATGAAGAAGGCTTCGTTCGATTCATTTGAGACGCACCACAGCTACGAAGATGCCCCCTGGGTGGTCAAATACGAGAAGCGCAACATCCTCCGCAAGATCTTCGATCGCGAAGTCTGGGTTGAAGAGCCGGCTTTGCGTCAGATTCAGGACACCATCTTTATTCAATCCGTGCTCACGGGTCTTTTTGTCGCCGCTGTCCTTTCCGCCATCTTCGTAGCAGTGCCTAAGGGTAACCTCTACTAGGAGTATATAAGTGTTTTAGTTTTTAAATTTTCCCAGTAAATGGAAGGGTATTGAGAGTGGCGAATAGGACATGCCTCCGAAGTAGCTTGGTGCTGGCTGAACTTGTCAGGTTCAGTGTAACTTGTTTCTGTTGATATTCCACTACGCTGGTCCCTATAAAAGTTCCTCGGACTATGCTGGGAGGGATGTAATTGGGTTTAAGCTAATAGTAAGAGTATCAGTCCTATTGCCTTAATTCTTCACGTTTTCGCTGAAAGCTTTCCTATGCTGATAGCTGCAGGTATAATATCCTTGGACATTGCTCTGGATTTTACGTCCGAAATAGACTATATAACCACAAATCAGTCATGTAAATGCCCCTTATTGTCTCAACTGTGATTCGTAAGAGTTTGCAGGTGATGTTCATAGAGCTGAAGTTGATAGGAGAGAGATCTTGCATAACTACGTGAAATATGTGCCCATGCATTTAGAGATTTTCAGTTCCGTGCGTAGAATTTCCGTGTTAGTCTATCGTTCCAGAAGGTATATAAAGACATCAGTCACAAGCAGATGCCAAACCCCACACTTAAATTGTACCGGAATTGCATTGATCAGCTACGGCTCAGCTTTCCGCAGCGTCGTAATAAGCTCAGCTCAGCTATTCCATGCATACGCGCCCGCCCAAACCCGTGTGACAAGAGTGATAGGAAAGCCTCCCCTTCCACCTTCAACCCCACTAACGACTCTTCGCGCTAACCTTCATCGGCGCTCCCTTCGCGCCCTGTTTGCTCTGAATCCTGCTCGTCTGTCCCTTCGCCGCGTTCGCCGCGCTCTTCGCCTTCTCCGCCTTCTTGGCGCTCTGGGCCGCTGAGCGCTTCTCTTTACCGGCTTGGATGGCCGCTTTGCGGGCTGCTTCGCGCGCTTCGGGGCGCTGAGAGCGGCGCTCTTTGATTACGTCTAGGGAGGCTCCGACGATGGCGCGTTGGTGCTTGACGGTGCGGCGGGAGCGCTTTTTCGCGACTTCCTGGATTTGACAGGCTAGTTAGTATTGGATGCCTTTGGGAAGGATTTGTATTGTTCTGTATGTTGGACTGGGAAGTTTTAGGAAGCAGTGGATAGTGTGGACCGTACCTCTGAGATACCCTTCTTGTGCTGTCTTCGGAAGAGGACGGTCCAGGCTATGCGGCGGGGGTTTTTGCGCTGGAGGAAGAGGGATTCGGTTTTGCCGTTTTGGAAGCGGAAGATCTTGCTGTCACCACGGACGTAGAGCTTGCCCTATTTGATATCCTGTCAACTAACTGCCCTTAACTCAGCCTACCAGATCTCCTGCTCCTCCAATGTCTCTCCTCTCCCGAGATTGTGCTTGCAAGGAGTGTATTCTACGGATGGGATCGAGGCGTTCATACCTTTCCTGGGTAGATCTTCTCACCAGAGAAGGTATCGTCGTAAGTACGCATTTTGAATGTTGCGTATGCTTCCGCCGATAGTTTCTGGAGATGTAGATTGCTAGCCCGATGTCGTTCGTGGGCTAGAAAGTAATTTGTCGTTGTCGTCACTGAATTGAGATTCCGTGAATGCAATTAGGGCAAATGTTTCGCTAACGATATCACGTGCTGGGCTAGCCTCATACGGTAATGGGGATTCGATCTCAACCAACTTCACACAGATGCAAAACAATGGGATGATACAATCAGAGGTGTGACTCCCTGTATTTTGGTAAACATGTGGTGGTATGACAGTTGATCGCCCTAACTTCTCAGATGTAGATCTGATCTCATCACAAATGATGTCCAGCCTAATGTTCAACATCAAAGTGCAATCTACTCAACTGCTAGAGTGACGTTCTGGTAACCAATCTAAGGACCCGGCATGGAGGGCCAAAAGTAGCTCCTTACAAACATGCCTTTCCAGCCACAGGCGTATCTGCCTGGAACTGAAGCGGCTCTCAAGGATGAGTCCGGGGTGGTTTGGACTCCTCTGTATTATCATTCCTGTTCATTTTCCACGGAGACTTTTGGAGAGGTTATGATGAACCTCATCAGAAACCCAAACATCAACTCAAGCCATCTCTTTCGTGCAGACATATTATTGGAGGTCCCATACACACCAGACTTCACCCACGATGTCTTCGCACCTCCAAAAATGGCATACTTCGACGGCTTTGACCTTAATACTGTGATGATCCGCAGGCTGATTCCAAGGAACGCGTTAGTCGATAGGCCGTTGGACCAGACTTGCTTACTGTATAGGAGGCAGGATGGGTTAGATACTAGGTCACTAGTCATCTATCTTCCTCATATTTCATCTCCGTCTGAGTCACCATTCTACCATCCTGCTGTGCATGGCATAGCTTTTCTACACACTTTCAATCATAGCTCTCGGGATGGAGTAGTTTCGATACACTATTCTTTCTTCGACTCCGAACCTCAAACGCCATTCCTCGACAGAACGGCACAACACCTTTTGGCGGTGTTGCACAAGCATGGTCAAGGTCTGGCAGCGGGTTACGTCAAAAGAGTTCATCATGATACTATTCTTTCTCAGGCTGTTGTACAAAACACGTATGCCAGACTCAAGGCTAAATATGCTAGGTCTCTAATAGCTACATGGGTTGAGGTCACCGATCCGACCAAGCATGTGTTCGAAGACCTTGGCATTGCGGCTTTTCTGATTGAGCTGTGGGCAGAGATCTATCCAAGCAAACCAGAATTCCCTGGCTTCGTCGATATTGGCTGTGGTAACGGTCTTCTTGTCCACATACTCATCAACGAAGGTTATTCAGGGTGGGGATTTGATGCTAGGAGACGAAAGTCTTGGAGTACCTACTCTCCTAAAGCCCAGGATTGTTTGAAAGAACTCGTCCTGATACCAAAATCTGTACGAAAAGAGGCCGGGGAAGACCTAGACATTCCAAGTTTTTCAGCAACAGGTGGTGAAGGAGTGGTTCCCAGAATACATTCTGGTGAGTTCCCAAAAGGCACCTTCATCATATCCAATCACGCCGATGAGCTCACACCCTGGACACCCATCCTTGCGACTATATCAGAATCGCCCTTCATGGCGATACCATGCTGTAGCCACAATCTCACCGGCGCTCGATTCCGTGCTCCACCATCAAAAGACACAGGTGCTTCGAACTCCACGTATGCTTCATTGGTGGCTTGGGTGACAAAACTTGTTGGAGATTGCGGGTGGGAAGTCGAGAAGGAGATGTTGCGAATACCAAGTACAAGGAATACTGCGTTGCTGGGACGGAGAAGGACAATTCCGTTTTCTGAAATCGATATTGAGCGGATATTAGCAGATTATGGTGGAGCAGCTGGCTGGAAGGAAAACGCAATGAAGCTTGTCAAGAGCGGTCCTAGAGGGCATTAAAATCTAGCATTAAATTGAGCACTTTCATAATCCAAAAGTTTCTCAAATTCTGGTCTATAAATCTCATGATCTTTTTCAATTAATCATCTTAACAAACCTAAAGGCCCCCAAGGATAGCCTGTATGCGCCGAATCTGCTCATCCCGAGCTGCAAGCTTTTCCTTCGTTTCAGCAAGTTCTTGGATTATCATGGCAAACTCTCCCTTGGCTTGGTCTAACCTCTGCTCAAGCAATGCTGCATGTTCTCTAGCAGACTCGGCCAATGTATTTGTCAAATCTTGGACATTCAAGGCCATCGTCGATGAAAGTCTTTGTTTTCCAGCATCTGTCTGTGCCTCCGGAAGGAGAGTTGGAAAGATTGGAACATCATCATCTGGGTAAAAGCCCCTCCTGTCAAAGGCTAACTCCGGATTTCTGCAGATTGGCTCTGTGAAACATTAGCCGGCTCGTGCACTGCATATAGCATCTGGTAGACCTACCTGCCATTTCAGTATTGTCCCTGCGGATTCGCTCCAGGCCAGCCAACAGGACTATATTAAATTAGCTATATCAAGCATGAATGCGGCGTGTTACGTACTGCTTCTCAACTCTCCTTCGGCTCTTACATGAGAACCATCTGGGTCGGGGAAGTCATGCGTAATAGCTTCAAATAAGTTAGGACATGTTGCCTCCTGGATACGTAGTTAGTTTTGAGAATACTTACTATAATTTCCGTTGAGGTCGAGTTTGATTCTAAAGCTATAATCTGTAACAACGACTCCCTCATCTTCGAAGTCTAAGATTCCCATCATGATGAGCAGAATCCTTTCAAATACAAGAATCATGGGGAATCATTTACCATTGCCACCAATGTAGTCACTATCATTCGTATCTTCTGAATCAGAAAGCTCTAGTAGCAATAGAGCCGCTCCAAAAGCCTCAGGGGAGCCTTCGTGGATAAAAGATCTAGCAACTGGCCTTGGTGAGACTGGGACGTGCACAGGCATACGGTGAAGGAAGTGATCCCAGAGTTGTTGTGCAGAACTCTGCTCTGTGAATGGAGGCGATGAAGATGATGACCATGTTGCGAGATCGTAATGAGCGGCACTTTGAGCAAGGCCTCTCCCGTTTAAGACAGCAGGTTCTTTGGTGTTGCTAGAGGCTTGCAGAGAATATAAGCAGAGCTCTTCCAAGTATTAATGAAGCACTTACAGCTCTCTCCACTTCCCACAGTGCACGACCTCTCTCCATCTGTGGGAGCGACGAAAAGAGGAAGTCTCATGGTTCAGAGCGTTTGAGCGCCGAGGTGTTGGCCTGAGGAAGTACACGATCTTGTAAAGGGATATATTGGTCTTTTGACCCGTCTTTATTTTTGGGAGCGTATGATATGCTTATTCGGCATTGCAGTTATGTTGAAGGGTATAGAGAAAAGGTAAAAAGAGCGTTCAAATCGTCAAGATTGAAGCTTATTAAGCTATAGAGAACGTTTGAATGAGAAAGTGTACGGTAACTGAACTACTGAATGAATCATAAATTATAAATAAGAGTGAAATATGAAATCGCGACCCGGGTTTGCGCCTGAAATAAGTATCCGCCAGGGCCAGTCCGGATTGAAATCTACCAGCACCCGCGTCATTGTGCTAGCCTTCTGGAAGATACTTTTTTGCGAAAGTATACTGAAATCAAACAAAACAAGAATATGGTAGGAATAAAGCACGAGTTTAGCGGGTTGTGAACTGTACCAGGCCGGCGGATGTGGATAAGCTTGCGACTCAGGTTGGTAATATTAGACTTAGGCGCTCTAATAGATCACCCATTAGAGACCCTGACGTCAGAAAAACTATCACGAAGTTCTGCCAAGAGTAGGCGGAGCAAACCAAGTCTTAAGTTTGATTTTGTACAAGCATGCCACCCTATGATGTGACCGTGCCCACCTGAGAGTTCGCCATGATAGCGTTTCCCTTTTATCGCCGTAATAAAGCATAGACATGCAACCCTTCCAGACGAATGAGTAGTTCGTGTAGCAATCATCAACAGCGTATTGCGTGTGATATCTCTCCTCGTAGTAGCCAGTCGCTTATTCGACATCCGCTTTGCTCTCGCTCTCGAAGTTCTCGCCCGCAACCAAATCTGGTATATCGTCATCATCATCGTCATCCTTCTTCTCGCCATCCTCGCCTTCCTTCTTCTGCATGGATTGGTAGCTTTCTGCGAGCTTTCGAAGCGATGCTAGTGAATCTGGACCAAGCTGGTTGAGAATGCCAGGTACTAGTTCAGTCAACTCCTTGTCCTCTCCGTTGCCGTATATAGCGAACGTGTTGGCAGGTACTGCAGCGTGAACTATTAGGCAACTTTTTAGCATTATTAATCTTCTTTTAAACCTTTCTTCAACCAATCTAGCACTGAAAGT
>Ga0335072_10017144_pt1 | contig 10248 bp, 9 predicted proteins | sample Lox_Sample_21_FD_206725 | JGI IMG/M metagenome (GOLD analysis project Ga0335072, IMG submission 206725) | Soil microbial communities from Loxahatchee National Wildlife Refuge, Florida, United States - Lox_Sample_2.1 | ecosystem: Environmental > Terrestrial > Soil > Wetlands | place: USA: Florida...
GCGGTCAGCGCGCCGTCGAGTGCCACCGATGTCGAGCTGATCGACTTGGTCACCGCCGAATTGGGTTCGGACTGGCCGCGTTTGGTGGCGCCGGTGTTCGACGGCAAGAAGGCCGTGGTGTTCGACGACCGCTGGGCCAGCGCGCGCGAAGACCTGGTCAAGCTCTGGCTGATCGACGAAGACGAGGCCAACGCCGACTGGGCGCGGCTGTCGGAGCGGTTCGAGGGCGCGGGCCACGTGGTGGCGACCCAGGCGACGTGGTGGCAGGGCAAGGCATTGGCAGCCGGCCGTCAGATCCATGCGTCGCTGTATGGCCGGATCGCCGCGGGCGCGGAAAACCCGGACAAGGGCGTGTACAGCGACGAGGTCGCGGTGGTGACCGGTGCCTCGAAGGGCTCGATCGCCGCGTCGGTGGTCGCGCGTCTGCTCGACGGCGGTGCCACCGTCATCGCGACGACGTCGAAGCTCGATGACGAGCGGCTGGCGTTCTACCGGACGCTGTACCGCGACCACGCCCGCTTCGGCGGTTCGCTGTGGGTGGTGGCGGCCAACATGGCGTCCTACTCCGACATCGACGCGCTTGTCGACTGGATCGGCCACGAGCAGTCCGAAAGCCTTGGACCGCAGTCGATCCACATCAAGGACGGCCAGACCCCGACGCTGCTGTTCCCGTTCGCCGCACCACGAGTGGCCGGCGACCTGTCCGAGGCCGGTTCGCGCTCGGAGATGGAAATGAAGGTGTTGCTGTGGGCGGTGCAGCGGCTGATCGGCGGCCTGTCGCGGATCGGCGCCGAGCGCGACATCGCGTCGCGGCTGCATGTGGTGCTGCCCGGCTCGCCCAACCGCGGCATGTTCGGCGGCGACGGCGCGTACGGTGAGGCCAAGTCGGCGCTTGACGCGGTCGTGACCCGTTGGCAGGCGGAGTCGTCGTGGGCGCAGCGCGTCAGCCTGGCGCACGCGCTGATCGGCTGGACTCGCGGCACCGGGCTGATGGGACACAACGACGCGATCGTCACCGCCGTCGAAGAAGCCGGTGTGACAACGTATTCCACCGAAGAGATGGCCGACATGCTGCTCGGGCTCTGCGACATCGAGTCCAAGGCCGCCGCGGCCGGATCGCCGATCAAGGTGGACTTCACCGGCGGGCTCGGCGACGTCGAGCTGGACATGGCCGAATTGGCCGCCAAGGCCCGCGAGGAGGTCGCCTCGGAGTCCGCGGCCGACGATGACACCGCCGACGAGGGCACCATCGCCGCGCTGCCGTCCCCGCCGCGCGGCTTCACCCCGGCGCCGCCGCCGGAGTGGGCCGACCTCGACGTCGACCCCGCCGACTTGGTGGTGATCGTGGGCGGCGCCGAACTCGGCCCGTACGGCTCGTCGCGCACCCGCTTCGAGATGGAGGTCGACAACGAGCTGTCGGCCGCCGGCGTGCTCGAGCTGGCCTGGACCACTGGGCTGATCAAGTGGGAGGACGACCCCCAACCCGGTTGGTACGACACCGAATCCGGCGACCTGGTCGACGAGGCCGACTTGATCGAGCGCTACCACGACGCGGTGATCGAACGCGTCGGCATCCGTGAGTTCGTCGACGACGGGGCGATCGACCCCGACCACGCCTCGCCACTGCTGGTGAGCGTGTTCCTGGACAAGGACTTCACGTTCGTCGTCTCCTCGGAGGCCGACGCGCGCGGGTTCGCCCAATTCGACCCCGAGCACACGGTGGTCCGGCCGGTGCCCGATTCCAGCGACTGGCAGGTTACCCGCAAGGCGGGCACCGAGATTCGCGTGCCGCGCAAGACGAAGCTGTCGCGGACCGTCGGCGCGCAGATCCCCACCGGGTTCGACCCGACGGTGTGGGGCATCAGCCAGGACATGGCCACCTCGATCGACCGGGTGGCGCTGTGGAACATCGTCGCGACCGTCGACGCATTCCTGTCGTCGGGCTTCACGCCGACCGAGCTGATGCGATGGGTGCACCCCGGCCTGGTGGCCAGCACCCAGGGCACCGGCATGGGCGGCATGACGTCGATGCAGACGATGTATCACGGCAACCTGCTGGGCCGCAGCAAGCCCAACGACATCCTCCAGGAAGTTCTGCCGAACGTCGTTGCCGCACACGTCATTCAGAGCTACGTCGGCAGCTACGGCGCGATGATCCACCCGGTCGGCGCGTGCGCCACCGCGGCGGTCTCGGTCGAGGAGGGCGTCGACAAGATCCGCCTCGGCAAGGCCGAACTGGTGGTCACCGGCGGCTTCGACGACCTGACGCTGGAAGCCATCATCGGCTTCGGTGACATGGCCGCCACCGCCGACACTTCCATGATGCGCGGCCGCGGCATCGCGGACTCGAAGTTCTCCCGGCCCAACGACCGTCGCCGGCTCGGCTTCCTCGAAGCGCAGGGCGGCGGCACCATCCTGCTGGCCCGCGGTGACCTCGCGGTCAAGATGGGCCTGCCCGTGCACGCGGTGGTCGGGTTCGCGCAGTCGTTCGCCGACGGCGTGCACACCTCGATCCCGGCCCCGGGCCTCGGCGCTCTGGGCGCCGGACGTGGCGGCAAGGATTCGGCCCTGGCCCGCTCACTGGCCAAGCTGGGCGTCGGCGCCGACGACATCGCGGTGATCTCCAAACACGACACCTCGACGCTGGCCAACGACCCGAACGAGACCGAACTGCATGAGCGGCTGGCCGATTCGCTCGGCCGCTCCGAGGGTGCTCCGCTGTTCATCGTGTCGCAGAAGAGCCTGACCGGGCACGCCAAGGGCGGCGCGGCGGTCTTCCAGATGATGGGGCTGTGCCAGATCCTGCGCGACGGGGTGATCCCGCCCAACCGCAGCCTGGATTGCGTCGACGACGAGCTGGCCAGCTCGGCGCACTTCGTCTGGGTCCGCGACACGCTGCGGCTCGACGGGAAGTTCCCGCTGAAGGCCGGGCTGGTGACCAGCCTCGGGTTCGGTCACGTGTCCGGGCTGGTGGCTCTGGTGCACCCGCAGGCCTTCCTGGCCACCCTCGACCCCGAGCAGCGCGCCGACTACCTGCGACGCGCGGACGCCCGCCTGCTGGCCGGACAGCGCAGGCTGGCGTCGGCGATCGCGGGCGGCCGCCCGATGTACGAGCGGCCGGCGGACCGTCGTTTCGCCCACGAGGTGTCGGAGAAGCCGCAGGAAGCGGCGATGTTGCTCGACGCCGACGCGCGGTTGGGCGACGACGACGTCTACCCCCAGTGAGGCGTCCGCTAGGTTTCTGCGAATGAGCCGCGCCGATGACGATGGTGCCGGCGTAGCAGGCACCGAGGAGTGGCGCGAATGAGCATCGTCGGAGTGGGGATAGACCTTGTCTCCATTACTGAGTTCGCCGAGCAGGTCGACCAGCCCGGAACGGTCTTCGCCGAAACCTTCACGCCCGGTGAGCGGCGGGACGCCTCGGACAAGAGTTCGTCGGCGGCACGCCACCTGGCGGCGCGGTGGGCGGCCAAGGAGGCGGTGATCAAGGCCTGGTCCGGATCGCGGTTTTCCCAACGGCCGGTGCTGCGCGAGGACATCCACCGCGACATCGAGGTGATCACCGACATGTGGGGACGGCCCAAGGTCCGGCTGACCGGGGCGATCGCCGAACACCTGCGGGACGTGACGATCCACGTGTCGTTGACACATGAAGCCGATACCGCGGCCGCGGTGGCCATCCTGGAACTGCCGTAGCTAGCCTCGAGACCATGAGCGATCTGGTCGAACGCGTGCGCCAACTACTGCCTTCGGTACGCAAGGATCTGGAGAACCTGATCCGCATCCCGTCGGTCGGGGCCGACCCGGCTCGCCGCGACCAGGTGCAGCGCAGTGGCCAGGCCACCGCGGACCTGTTGTCGCAGGCTGGTTTTCGCGACGTGCAGATCGTCAGCGAGGGAGGCGCGCCCGCGGTCATCGCAAGGCATCCGGCGCCACCGGGCGCGCCCACCGTGCTGCTGTACGCCCACCACGACGTGCAGCCCGAGGGCGATCCCGCCCAGTGGACGTCGCCGCCGTTCGAGCCGACCGAACGCGACGGCCGACTTTACGGGCGTGGCAGCGCCGACGACAAGGCCGGTATCGCAACGCATTTGGCGGCGTTCCGGGCGCACGGCGGGCAGCCTCCGGTGGGCGTGACGGTGTTCGTCGAAGGCGAGGAAGAAATCGGCTCACCCTCGCTGAGTCGGCTGCTGGCCGCGCACCGCGACGCGTTGGCCGCCGACGTGATCGTGATCGCCGATTCCGACAACTGGAGCACCGAGGTCCCCGCGCTGACGGTGTCGCTGCGCGGCCTGGCCGACTGCGTCGTCGAGGTCGCCACGCTCGACCACGGCCTGCACTCCGGCATCTGGGGCGGCGTGGTTCCCGACGCGTTGATGGTGCTGGTGCGCCTGCTGTCCAGCCTGCACGACGACGACGGCAACGTGGCCGTCGCCGGCCTGCACGAAAGCACAGCCGCCGCAGTGGATTACCCGCCCGATCGGGTGCGGGAAGAATCGGGTCTACTGGACGGGGTGCGGGAGATCGGTTCGGGTTCGGTGCCGCAGCGGCTGTGGGCCAAGCCGGCGATCACCGTGATCGGCATCGACACCACATCCATTGCGGCATCGTCGAACACGCTGATCCCGCGTGCCCGGGCCAAGGTCAGCATGCGCGTCGCGCCGGGCGGCGACGCCGCCGAGCACCTGAAGCTGTTGACCGCCCACCTGGAACAGCACGCGCCGTGGGGTGCGCACGTCACCGTCACCCCCGGCGACGTCGGCCAGCCCTACGCCATCAACGCCACCGGGCCGGTCTACGACGCCGCCAGGGCCGCGTTCCTCCAGGCGTGGGGCACCGAGCCGATCGACATGGGCATGGGCGGCTCGATCCCGTTCATCGCCGAGTTCGCCGAGGCGTTCCCGAACGCGGCGATTCTGGTCACCGGCGTCGAGGACCCCGCGACGCAGGCGCACAGCGTCAACGAAAGCCTGGACCTCGGTGTGCTGGAACGCGCAGCGACCGCGGAGGCACTACTGCTGGCGAATCTGGCCCCGCCCGCCTAGACGTCGAGATCCCGCCGCAGCTTGGCCACATGCCCGGTGGCCTTGATGTTGTACTGGGGTACGGGGCTAGCGCGGCCTGAGGCGAGAAACCATCCGGCCTGGCGTCGGGCAACTCCGTCAGCGCGTCTGCGGCGGGAATGTCTAGGCACCGGGGTTTAGTGTTCGCGTTCGCAGGCGCGGCCTCGCGAACAGGGGAGGGTCGAAGCCGAGCGTTCATTCGTGACGCGTCAGGTGTACGCCTCAGGCCCTCCCGGCGTCTCGCTGTTTTGGAGTGGTTGGTGGTAGGTGAGTATGGGTGGGCCGTCGGCGTATTGGGCTAATGCGTTGCTGATGCGAGCAAAGTGCGGGCTGCCGAAGTGGCTGTCGATCGCGGTTTGGTCGCGAAAGTGTTCGTAGAGAGTGAATTGTCCTGGCTGTTGGCGGTTTTCGTGGAGCAGGAAGGTGTACACGCCGCTCTCGGCGCGGGCGGCGGGCAGGAGTTCTTGGAGGGCCTGCAGGAGGTGGTCGCGTTTCTCGGGTGTGGCGGTGACGGTGGCGATGATGACGATGCCGGAGTTGGGGTTGGTCATGGTTCGGCTTTCCGCAGTGTATGGGAGAAGTTGGGGTTAGGGGGTTTTGGCTTCGCCGCCGTCGACGCGTAGGGCGGTGCCGTGAACCCAGCGGGCGTGGGGTGAGAGCAGCCAGGCGTAGCCTTCGGCGACTTCTTCGACGGTGCCGTAGCGCAAGATGCGGGCTTCGGTGGCGAACACCTGGGTCGCCTCCTCGATGTCGAGGCCGCGCGCTTTGGCGAAGAGTTCGAGCATGCGGCGGCGGCGGGCGGTCAGGGTGGGGCCGGGAAGCAGTGTGTTGACCCGGATTCCGTCGGTGGTGCCGCGATCGGCGAAGGCTTTGGCCAGTGCGGCGATGAAGGCGTTGATGGAGCTGACGGCGCCAAGTGCGGCGTTCGGTGCTGCTGCGCTGGCGCCGGAGGTGATGACGACGGCCCCGCTGGTTGCTTTCAGGTGCGGCCAGCCGGCCAGCAGTAGGCGGCGCATGGAGTGCAGTTTGACCGCCAGGGCGTCGTCCCAGTCGGTGTCGGTTAGGGCGAATAGGTCGGCTTGTTTAACCGCGCCGGCGATGGCGGCGATACCGTCCAGGCGCCCGAATTCGGCGATGGTGGCGGTGACGGCTTGGGCGGGGGTCTCGGGGTCGCGTAGGTCCAGCGGCAGGACCAGCGAGCGGGTTCCGCGGTGCTCGATCTGCTGGGCGACGCCGCGCAGGGCGTGCTCGCGGCGGCCGATCATGGCGACGGCGTCGAAGTCGTGTGCCAGACGCAACGCGGTGGCGGCTCCGATGCCGCCGCTGGCACCGGACACGACTACCACCCGTTGAGGTTGACGGGTCATTTCCTGTTGTCCGCGAACGTGGCGGTCATGATGTTGTCGACGGCCGCGGCGATGGTGTCGGCTTCTTCCTCGAGGGCGAAGTGGCCGGTGTCGAGCAGTTCGATGGTGGCGGTGGGGACGTCGCGGGCGTAGGCGTGCGCGCCGGCGGGAATAAAGAACGGGTCGTTTTTCCCCCAGATCGCCGATAGCGCGGGTTGGCGCCGGCGCAGCCACGCCTGCCAGTCGGGGTAGCGGGGCGGGTTGTTCTGGTAGTCCCACAGCAGCGCCTTCATGTATTCGGCGCGCCCGGGCAGGTCCAGGATTCGTTGGTCGTCGTAGGCGTGTTCGGGGTTGACGTGTTCGGGGTTGCGCGCACCGGCTTGCCACTGCAGTTGTGTGCCGGGCAGGCTGACGAACTCATCGACGGCGTGTTGTCCGGCGTCGCGGTCAGCCCACCAGTCGGCCAATGCACTGACTCCGGGTCCAAGTCCGTCGGTGTAGGCGTTGGCGTTCTGCGTGATGACCGCCCGCACCCGGGTGTCATGCCCAAGGGCGATCCGGAACCCCACCGGGGCCCCGAAGTCGAACATATAGACCGCGTAGTCGCCGATGCCGAGCGCGTCGATCGCGCAGGCGGTGATCTCGGCGAGCCGATCAAAGGTCGGCGATTCTGGCAGGGGGTCAGACAACCCAAACCCGGGATAGTCGATGGCCACGGTGTGCCAACGATGGGCCAACCGGTCGATTAGCCGCAGATAGGCTCGGCTGCTCGACGGATAGCCGGGCAACAGGATCAACGTCGGGCGGGCCGGGTCACCCGCCTCGCGCACGAAGACGCGAAGATCGTCGATGTTGAGGTGGTGGTGGCGGATGACGGACACGACGATGCTCCTTGACGGCGGGGACGTGGACGGATCAGTACGGGGTGGAAGGGTCTATACACGCTCGCCGCCGCGCCGGGCCGAGGCGTAGAGGATCAGCGCGATGGGCAGGCCGACCAGGAGGGCGTGATCGACCCCGAAGGCCAGGTAGTAATTGCTTAAGAACGGTTCGCGGGCAGAGCGCCCCAGCGGCAGCACTACGGCGTTCATGAACACCCAGATGGCGGCGCCGTACGTCACGCCGGCGATGCAGGCAGTCGTCAGGGTGTGCACCCGGGGGGAGATCACGAGTGCATAAAAGACTGCGAACGCTACCGACAGGGCGGCATGCGTGGCGAATCCCAGGGCTGCGGTGGCGATCCCCGCCCCGCCAGTCGCAAACGCGGCGTCTCCGAGCAGCCCGCTGGCAATGTATTGCAGCAACGTCTCGAAATTGAACCGACCGGCGATCAACACATACGCCACAAACGCAAACGCAGCGTCGGCGAGCGCGGCGGCCAGGGCGGCCACCACCACCGCACCCCACGACCACCGTCGCGATCGCACTCGGCGATGGTCATCGGTCGGGGAGGACGAGTAATCCGTCGTCATGGTGAAACTCCTCAAGATTGATGGGGACCGAGGGCCTGTCTGTCTAATGCTTCACAAGCATATGGATGCATTAGACATTTCGTCAAGCGACGCTCGGTCTGCCAGTGCTCACTCAGACGATGTCGTCGTTGATCTAACGGATAGAGTGGTCTCGTGAGTGCTAGTGGCAAGCCTCCGTCGTTACAGCTCTTGCAACAGGCGGGGTTTCCGATGGGGGGCGAACCCTCACTCGCGGTAGATCTCGTTGACACCCTGGTCACCGTCACCGACCCGCCCACCGACCTGATCACCGACCCGGATCAGTACCAGCGATGGTGGCAACTACAGGCCTCCCGCCTGCCGGCGGCAGGCCAACTACACCTTCCCGACCTCAGCGCCACCCGCCGTTTACGTCACGCCATCCGCGAGGCGTTCGACGCGCACCTCGCATCGGTGCCACCCCTACCCACCTCGGTAGACGACATCAACGCCGCCGCCGCCGCGGCTCCGATGAGCAGCCGACTAGAGCTGCGCGACAACGCACTGCACCGCAGCATTCGCTGGCACCTTGAGCGCGGCGGACACCCTTGGCTGGCAGCAATCGCCGACGACGCCATCACCGTGCTCACCGACAACCAACTACGCCGTCAGCTACGGCGCTGCGCCAACCCCGCATGCTCCATGCTGTTCCTCGCCACCAACCCCCGCCGCACCTGGTGCACCGCCAACATCTGCGGCAACCGCACCCGCGCCCACCGCCACTACCACCAGCATCACACGCGAAAATCACGACCGACAACACATGACTAACCGACACTTACAGACACGAAAACCCCTACTTTGCAACAAGACCGACAATGCAGACGTCGTTCGTCGCTCGAAGCGACGAGCCGGTCGAGTCCGAAGATTGATTCACTCAGATGGCATAAATCGCCTGACCCTATGTCTCACCAAACGGGCAACAGGTCAAACCGAGTTCGCTCTAAACTGGATCACGACCCACCAATCCCAGGCCGCATAACGACCGGACCACCAAACGGGTCCCTCTCACGAGGCGAACTGCCCGATTATCTTTCGGATCTTTGTTGTCGTATGTGCAGCCTTGATGTTGTACTGCGCTTCGGCGATCTTGCCCTTCTCGTCGACGACGAACGTCGAACGGATGACGCCCTGCACGGTCTTGCCGTACATCTTCTTTTCGCCGTATGCGCCGTAGGCCGTCAACACCTTGCGGTCCGGGTCGGACAGCAGCGGAAACGTCAGCTTCTCGGCATCGCGGAATTTGGCCAGCTTCTCGGGTTTGTCGGGGGAGATTCCGACGACGTCCAGGCCTGCGCCGTTGAGCTCGGCCAGGTTGTCGCGGAAATCGCAGGCCTCTTTGGTGCAGCCCGGCGTCGACGCGGCGGGGTAGAAGTAGACGATCACACGCCGGCCCTTGTAATCGGCCAGCGATACTTTCTTCCCGTCGGCGTCGGGCAGGGCGAAGGCGGGCGCTTTGTCGCCCGGTGCGAGGCGTGCGGTCTCGGTCAAGGAGCTGCCTTTCTGTTCACCGGCGGGTTGGCGCCCGCACCGGCTGATTTAGGGTAGGTCGGCAGGCACCAACCTAGACTGAGCCCGGCGTTGGTGCGCCGACGACGGGAGGACGAGAGTGGCCGAGCGGGATCCCGAAGCCATCAAGAAGGAGATCGACCAGGCCCGCAACCAGCTCGCGGCGACGGTCGACTCGCTGGCTGTGCGGGCCAATCCCCGCCGCCTCGCCGACGACCTCAGGGCCCGGGCGATCGCGTTCGTCAGGCAGCCGGCAGTCGCGCTGTCGTTGGCCGGTGTCGCGACGCTGACGGTCGTCATCACTGTCCGGCGGATCAGGAAACGCTGACCGCCGTCACTGCGCGTGCGGCGTGTTGGCGACCATCGCGTCGGCGATCTGGCTGGCCTGGTCGTTAATCTGCTCACTGCACGCGACGACCTCTACCACCAGGTTCGACACCGTGCTCAGAGCGTGCTGGCAGCCCCAATTGCCGCCTCCCTCTTGGGTTCTGGCTTGCACGATCTTCGAGTCGGTCTGTTTGAGGTCCCCCAAGGTCCAGGTGGCCGGGCCGCTCCCGCTGTTGACCGTGACGGGTGGTCCAGCGCAGCCCTTCCACGTGTCGGCCGAGCTGGTCAGAAACGCCTGGGCCTTATCGGCCGACGGGAAGACGACCGCGGTCTGGTCCACGTAGAAGTGGCCGATGTCGCTGTTGGGGACGGTGGACTTCTGCTGCAGGGTCTGATCGCTCACCCCGGACCAGCCGCTGTTGTTGTACACCGCAGCTTGGGCTGTTTCGAGGGCCCCGACGCAGTTTGGCGGGGACACCGTTGCCGAATCGTCAGACATCTTCTGTACGACGT
>Ga0335072_10017145_pt1 | contig 10247 bp, 8 predicted proteins | sample Lox_Sample_21_FD_206725 | JGI IMG/M metagenome (GOLD analysis project Ga0335072, IMG submission 206725) | Soil microbial communities from Loxahatchee National Wildlife Refuge, Florida, United States - Lox_Sample_2.1 | ecosystem: Environmental > Terrestrial > Soil > Wetlands | place: USA: Florida...
TACTTGTTCTCCTCAAGTATGGACATTATCTGCTCCTTTGTGGGGAACGGCTGCTTTATGAGCGGGCCCTTCTTCAGCGCTATGTCCAGCTCCTCGTAGCTCGGCCTATCGGTCTTGTAGAACAAGCCTATTGGTATCTTCGACCAGTTTGTCTGGAAGTCCTCGACCGCCTTTCCAAGAGCGGAGCCAAGGTTCGACGGGTCGTGGTTGGACTGGTCGAGCTTGTATATCCTGGGCTTGAACCAGTCATAGGTGTTATCGTGGTTGAATGTCACACAGGGGCTGAAGACGTCGACAAGCGAGAAGCCGTTGTGCTGTATCGCGCCCTTTATCAGGTCGGCGAGATGTGTCGGGTCACCGGAGAATCCCCTTGCGACGTATGTCGCGCCCGCGCTTATGGCGAGCGCGAGAGGGTTGACCGGCATCTCTATCGCTCCGAAAGGCGTAGACTTGGTCTTGTGGCCCATCATGGCAGTGGGCGAGGTCTGGCCCGTGGTCAGGCCGTAGGTCTCGTTGTCCATGACTATGTATGTCATGTTTATGTTCCTCCTTGCCGTGTGGATCAGGTGTCCCACTCCTATCCCGTATCCGTCCCCGTCCCCTCCGGTTCCTATGACCGTCAAATCATGATTCGCGAGCCTTGCGCCGCTTGCTACGGGCAGCAGCCTTCCGTGCAGGCTGTGCATCCCGTAGGTGCTGAAGGTCTGCGGCATAGCGGAGCTGCATCCAATGCCCGAGACTATCATGGCGTTGCTCTTGTCTACCTTGAGCTCGGTCAGGGCCTTGGTTATAGCGGCAAAAACACCGAAATCGCCGCAATTCCCGGAAGCAGTGACATTCGTTACAAATGTGTGGTCTGCGCTATCCATAGTCAGGTCATACACTGGGCCATTGTATGGGAAGGTCTCGATCTCCGAAATTGGAAGGTAAACTCTCCCATTCTTTATTATTGAGGAGCCGTTTTCTCCCTGATTTGTCCTATGGTAAGGCATGCCCACGATAGCGGCAAGCTTATTGTAATCCGCACAGTCAGAAACATATATCCTGTAAGCCTTCTTATGGATTCCATGCGCCTCTTCGCTGTGCATGATCGGGACTATCTCATACCTTAGGAGCAGTAGTTTGATCTGCTCGGACAGCACCACCGAGATGGTTGTATATTCTGCTTTTGTCTCCATGAAACAGCCATCTCCCCTCCACATCCCGCTCAGAAGCCCCATCTGCTTCTCCTTGGGCAGGAACATGAACTCGTGTGGTATGCGCTTTGTCTCAGCAGAATGCCCGAACAACTCTCTGAAGATATCGGAGAGGTAAGAGGAATTGAACAAGATGTCTACCCCTTGGGTATCGCTATTCTTGGATCTAAGTCGCCCCTCAAGCCCAAATATCCTTTTCATGAGGGATCTAACATCCTCGATATATTCATGCTCGTCTTTGTTGAAACTGAATATCATTTCCCTGCTATGGGTGCTTCCTTCTGCTATGTAATATCCAGCCAGGCGGAGGAAATCAGCATCCAGATCTATCTCGGATGGCAGTGCCCTGCTCCTGGTATCTTTCTCCTTCTTGTTGTAAACTAGCTTGAAAGTCTTTACGTCCTTGACCTCGTTCATTATTGGGAAGACCAGATAGTCACCCTTGCTTAGCTGGGAAGCCTCTATCTTATGTTCCAAGAAGACCTGGTTGTGTTTCTCCTTATCTACCCTCTTAACGCCGACGAAAGGATGCTCAGGAGTAGCGCTTAGCGTACCGAAAGACTTGACGCGTATCCTATACATCAAGCCTGCATGATGGTGTTCAATCTTCGCCGCGACGGTCTTGTAAACGCCTTCGGCTGTCAGTACCCTCTCCCCAACCTCAACCTCCATTATGGGCTTTACTGAGGGATTAGAAACTACCAATGTCTCTCCCAGGAGGCAGCCTGGGCACCATATGGGTTTGACTCCAGACGCATAAACCTGTTTTGTAATCGCTTCTATTACCATTGTATCAGATCAAAAACTTTTTATAAGCGGAACCGCCTTCTCAACTATTCCCTCCCCTGTTATCGCCTCTCCGTCGTACTCCAGTATTCTCCTCTCTATCTCTATTCCCGTATTCATCATTATGACCTGCGCGAGCTGGGCGGTGTAGTTGCCCTCGACGTCTATCAGCTTCCTGCCCTTGAGCATCTCCCTTGTCTTCTCCTTGTCGAGCGGCATCAGGTAGCTGAACGAGATGACACCCACGTTGTATCCCTTGTCCTTCAACAGCGAGACCGCCTCCATCGCTGGCTCCGTGGTCGACCCGAAAGTGACGAAGAAGCAGTCGGCCCCCTCGTTGTATATCCCCGGGACGAATATCGTCTCGTTCTTTAGCATTGTCTCTATCTTTGTCATCCTCTTCCTCATCATCTTCCTTCTCACCTCAACGTACTTGTCTATGCCGGAGAGCGCGTCGCTCACCAGGTCCCCGTACTCGTCGTGCTCGTCGCTCGGCGCGACGTGCTCAGTCCCCGGGGTTCCAGGGAAGGCCCTGGGCGAGACCCCGTCCTCAGAATAAAGGTATCTCTTGAACCTGCCGGGCTCGGGGTTGCTCTTCAAGACCTTTCCCCTGTCAATCTTGATGGAGTCGATGTCGAATCCATCGATAGTCTCTACGTGCTCCGAGATGTAGAGGTCCATGAGTATTATCACCGGGCACTGGTACCTGTCGGCAAGGTTGAAAGCCTCGCTTCCTATGTAGAAGGCCTCCTCGACGCTTCTCGGCGCGACCACTATCCTCGGGAACTCCCCCTGCGAGGCGTGCATCACGAAAAGAAGGTCGCCCTGCTCGGTCTTGGTGGGAAGGCCCGTGCTTGGCCCTGTCCTCTGCGAATTGACGACTACAAGCGGCGTCTCGAGCATTCCTGCAAGCCCAAGCCCCTCGACCATGAGCGAGAAACCTCCACCGCTGGTCCCGCACATCGAACGCACTCCTGCGTTGGAGGCGCCTATGGCCATGTTTATCGCGGCTATCTCGTCCTCGACCTGCTTGAAGAAGACCCCCTTGTCCTCGTGAGCGGCGAACCAGTGGAGTATGCCGCTCGCCGGTGTCATGGGGTAGGCCGAGTAGAAGTTGCATCCGCTTGCGTACGCCCCTATTGAAAGGGCGGTGTTGCCATCGAGCATGTACCTCGACTTTCCGTCGTTCTTGAGCTTGTGTATCGCCTGCAGGCCCTCAAGGTTGTATCCCTTGGAGGCCGCGGCTATGTTGCTGTTAACTACCTTCTCACCCTTCCTAGCGAACATCCCTGTTATGACCTTCTCGAAGACCGACATATCTATGCCTATCAGCCTGAGCGCGGTCCCTATTGCGACGGTATTCCTCATTATGGGATCGCCGCTCACCTGCATCGCTATGTCGAGCATGGGCACCGGGATGAGCTTGTACTTCGATGCATCGAGCGCATCGACCTTCACCTTGGTGGGGTCGTATATCACCGAGGCGTTCTCGCTCAGGTGGCTTGCCTGGTTGGCAATGCCGTCCTGGTTGAATACCACTAGTATGTCCACCTTGTCCCCGTGGCTCTGGAGCCTCGAGTCAAAGTCTCCGATCCTTACCTGGAACCAGACGTGCCCTCCCCTTATTATCGACTGGTAGCCACGGTATCCGAAGGCCTGCATGCCGTTCCTCGCAGCCACCTTCATGAGAAGGGCTCCGCTCGACTCGACTCCGTCTCCATTGGCTCCTGCTATCCTGACTGTAATGCTTGCCATTCAGCACAACTGGTTGTCTAAGTATCTGCAAGGTAGCTTTATAATCCTATTTGCCTGGTTCTGCGAATGTCGTTTGAGCCGGAAAAGTGAAAATTTATATATCATCCAAGTTCCATACCAATCCATAAGCAGCTGAATGATTCCCATGACCTATAGACAGCCCCAGGAAAAGGCAACAGACGCAAAGAAGCTGGAATATGCAACAGCGCTGCACGTCTCCATCGTGGAGGTCTCAAGGCTATTCGACTCGAATGTATTTGGTCAGAGCATCAGGCGCATGAGGAAGGCTGCCGGGAAGAACCAGGAGAAGTTTGCCAGCCTCATAGACGCAACAGGCACTTACATGTCAAACATAGAAGGAGGCCTGATCCCGTCTTTAGGCACCGCCAATAAAATAGCAGAGACGCTCGGCGTCGAACTGGCCGAACTCTTCGAAGAGCCCGCCGAACAAGAAGGCGCATTCGGCGCGAGGACGCGGCGATACTCGGCAGGCGCCATATTCGACAGGAAAAGGGAACTGGCAGTGCTTGTTAACACCCTCTTCCCCAAAAGCACTCCGCTGGATTCGAAGCTCGAGGAGGTTGTAAGGAAAAAGGCCTTCGGGGCGAAGCTGGAAAGCCTAATGCACGATATCGGAATGTCGCCCGAGCTACTGGCAAGCATGACCAGCGGCAATGCCATAGTCGTAACCTCCGGGGACATAATCCTGATGATGGAAGGCCAGAAGATCCCCTCTACGACAGTTTTTAGGAGACTCCTCAACGCACTCGGATGCAGCAAAGAGACGTTCTTCAATGGGCAGGAACCGGAACCTATAGGAGTGAACCACGCCGCGAAGATGGCAGCCAGGCGTCAGACCGGGTGACTCGATGCACGCAAATCTGTCAAAACCCGGAGCGGACATACGGATAAGCCCACACAAGCTAAAGGAGTATGCGGACGCACTTCACACCAAGCCGGATGTGGCGTTAGGCCTTCTCGAAAGGAAAGTCTTCGGAATTAATGTCAAGCGTTACCTTGCACTCAATGGCCGGGCCCAGGCCCGCCTGGCTGAGGATCTAGGGATGCATCAGACAGCATTATCCAAGATAATCACAGGTAATGGGGTGCCTTCCTTGAATCTGGCCAGGAGGATCGCAGACAATCTGAAAGTGGAACTTGCAAAGCTCTTCCAAGACCGCGATTTGCAGGACTCGGCAAGACCAGGCAGCGATGTCAGCCAGTCCCCGGAGGAGAGAGCGCAGGCCAGACGGGCCCTACTGGAGGCTAGAAGGAAGGAGAGGGAGGAGCAGAGGGCACGGGAGACATTAGCGACAAACATAAGCAACCTCAAAATCCTTCTGACGGCATTGTTTGGAGAAGGGAAAATTCAGCTGTCCGGGACCGATGAAAAAAAGCTCTTCCTGGAAAACGTGATAGGCAGGAACCTGAAGTTACTGAGAGAGTCACGCGGGCTTACGGGAAAGGACCTGGCAAACCGAGCCACGGCGAACCTCAAGGCGACCATCTACGGCGTCACAGAGAACAACATAATCCTCATAGAAACCGGCAAGACTGTACCCTATTCATTCTTCCTGGCTGCAATCGCGAAGGTCTTAAACGTGGAGGTCTCCATGTTCTTCAGGGATCCCGAGAAAGTCACTCTCATGCGAGACCGGGGTGCGGTGCCTGCAGCATCTTCCATCCCTTGGCAGGACAAAGCCGCGGTGAAGGCCGAGGTCAAGGACCCGAGGCAGGCGAGGCTCGCCGAGATACTTAACTATCTGGACACAAAGCACCCGAGGTTTACCAAGCGCCTGCACAAGGAACTACTGGATCCCATACTGGAAAGGCTTTCAAGCGGGACCAAGCCAATCACTCCGAAGGCGATAGAGGAAGCGTTCTTCAAGTACCTCGATATCAGCTAGGCGTTTACAACCAATGGGCGAACAAGCCCAGGCGATCCGATGAACAAGACAAGAACGTGCGCCCCAGACAAGAAGCCAAACGTGCCCCACAACCGGGCCACCGAGGTTCTGGCCAGGGTAAATGAGCTCGATCTTACCGTAAGAGAGACGGAAGCACTGGAGCGCCTCAGCGCATTGAACCCCAACCTCTACAAAAACGTAATCAAGGCAATCTTCCTCACCAATCCAACTACCTATCTGAAAACGGCGGAGTCATTCACTGAAACGGCCAGGAAGCAGGGAGTCGGCAAGGATGTCATGTACGAGACGCACATGCTCTCGGTGGCGATAGACCACGGGTACGTATGGCCCAACATGATACTGGCCCTATCGGACGTAGCTGCGCCTACAGCCGGAGACGCCATGATGCCCGTCCGCCCGGTTCAGGAACACGTGAGGCAGGAGCCCCGCGCCTCAAGCTTCGGGGAGCTTGTCAGGAAGCTGCGGAACGGCCTCGGGATGAGCCAGACTGATCTCGGAAAAAGAATACGCACCACCCAGACGAGGATTTCCGAGATGGAACGCGATGTTTTTTACCCCATTCACGGATCCGAACTGCTTGAAGACCTGGCCAAGGCCCTGGGCACCACGCCCGCGGAGCTGAACGCTTTAAGGGTGGCAAGGCTAGCCAAGCCTCCGGAAGCAAGGATTACCGAGACTCTTTCATCAAATACGCCTAAAACAGGAGCGGCAGCGCCTCCGTCTCCAGCCGCAGCCGCCAGGAAAGCGCAGAATCCTTATGAGGTTCTCGCACAGCTCTATAGAAGTGAGAAGAGAACAGGGCCACCGAGGCCCCGCTTTCCTCTGGCGATAGGCGTGGTGCCCTCAGAGCTCGCCGAAGCAAAACTCCATCCTCTCCCTGATGAAGCTGCAAGACCAGCCAAGAAAACAGGTGCCCTTGCCGAGGCGATAGAAAAGGCGACAACCGACCAGGCCGCAAACACCGAATTCAACAACATAATCCTGGCCAACACCCCCGAGGGCTTCACCGGTGGGACATACGGTTTCCCCGACAAGGCGGCGCTCAGGGCCAAGGTGGATAGCCTCTATTGCCTCTATCCCGAGACGACCCGCGAGATGCTCGGATACATGGCCAAGATCCACAACGACAACCTCGGAAAGGCGCTGGACAGGCTTGAGAATGCGGTGGGCACGCTTCTCAGGTCGAATCGCGGCCTGAATCCTTATGCCGCAACAATGGCAGTGCTCTGGTACCCCAGGGACCCGATGCCCGTCTTAAGGAATATCGCAGGGAAGCGCTAGGCAACGCCTCAGCTGCGGACCGGATGCGTCGGCTTTATAATGTTTACCAGCATATGGCTTAATGATTGGATGAAGGACGGGAGCGCCTCTTCAAGAAAGGGCAATGCAGAGGAGATAGCGGAGAAAGTCCTGCGCAAGGAGCTCTCCATGCGCCAGATTGAAGACTACCTAGGCCCGGCCGCTGCCGCGGAGGCGAGGAAGCTCGTCATCGAGAAGGCGACCGGCGCCAAGCTCTCCGCCATAGGCTCCTCCTCCCTGGATTACTCCCAGATCTCGAACAAGAACGCAGAGAACGTCATTGGATACTCGCAGATGCCCATGGGCATCGCAGGCCCGATGAAGGTCAACGGCATGCACGCAAGGGGCGAGTTCTACGTCCCGATGGCTACAACCGAGGGCGCGCTCATAGCGAGCGTCAGCAGGGGCATGAAGGCCATCAGCATGTCAGGCGGCGCCAGCGCGCGGGTGCTCAAGGACTCCATGACAAGGGCTCCTGTGTTCGAGCTTGGCTCGATAGTGGACACCGCGGAATTCCTGGAGTGGATAGAGAGGAACCAGAAGGGAATCAGGGCCGCAGCGGAGGCCACGACCTCGCACGGAAAGGTGAAGGAGATACTGCCTTTCGTCCTGGGCAACAACGTCTGGATAAGGTTCGCGTTCAGCACCGGCGACGCGATGGGCATGAACATGGTCACAATCGCGAGCGAGGCCGCGTGCGAATACATGGAGAAGGGATTCGGGAAGGCGCGGCTAGTCTCGGTGAGCGGCAACATGTGCTCAGACAAGAAGGAGTCGGCGGTCAACAGCCTGCTCGGAAGGGGCAAGACCGTCGTAGCCGACGCGCTGATAAAGGGGGAGGTCGTAAGCGAGCTGCTCAAGGCGACTCCCGAAGGCATAAACAACCTCAACATAAAGAAGAACCTCCTCGGAAGCGCGCGGGCCGGGAGCAGCAAGTTCAACGGCCATGCAGCGAACATGGTCGCGGCGGTCTTCGCTGCGACGGGCCAGGACATAGCCCAGGTCGTGGAGAGCAGCAGCTGCTTCACCCTGACAGAAGTAAGGGGGAAGGACCTCTACATCTCTGTGACAATGCCCTCCATAGAGGTGGGGACGATCGGCGGGGGGTCATCGCTCCCGACGCAGAGGGAGGCGCTCTCGATAATGGGGGTTGCCGGAGGCGGAGACCCGCCAGGCTCAAACTCCCTGAAATTCGCCGAGATAATCGCCGCCGCGGTGCTTGCAGGCGAACTTAACCTGCTCGCCGCTCAGTTCTCAAGGGATCTTGGAAAGGCGCACAGGAAGCTGGGCAGGAACGCCAAGGCATGAATGCTCCTGGTACAAGCTTTCAGATTTTTCATGCATACTCATGGTGTTGCCTCGTTCGAAGCAATTGCGCGCTGCAGGTTGGATCCGAACCCGCATTGTCCCCGTAGCGATTTGGTATTCCTATCCGATTCGGAAGACTGCAACCTTGCGCCTTCTGTTTTCTAATCCTAAAGGCCCGGAAGCATAACTTTCCTCAGAGCCAGGGCTTCTGCGCTTGTAAAAATAAAGGGGCAGCTGTGCCGCCCCCTTAGTTCTGGGTGCGCCAAGCCACGCTTGGCATTAGTATATGCATGTACATATTTATAACCCTTTCTACTTTAGTATCCAATCATATAGTAAAGTATAAATACTTTTATTCTGATAAACAAGCACAGAGAGCGTAGCCAGACGCTATACAAGATGGCAAAGGGCAGAACTGCCTTTAGTGGGGTGCAAAGATGGATAGGAACGGGAAAAGAAAAGGGGAGCAGGGAATGGACGCAAAGCTGAGGAGAGAGCTGCAAAGGGCCGTATGCGCGGAGGAGAAGAAGGACGGGAGGTACGGGACTGGTCTGCACAGGAAGCTGAAGAGGGACCTTTCCAAACTCCTGGCGGCTGCGGGGCTGGACGAGTCGAACATGACCGTCAGGGAGATGGCCCGCATGCTGTACGAAGTGGCAGAGGCCGTGTGGTGCAGCAGGGAGGTCTGGCAGAAACTGGAAAAGAAGAGGGAGTACGAGATGAGGGCCTACATAGGCAAGGACGGGATAAGGCTCTTCCAGACATCCACAATTGAGGCGGACTCTCCGCCGCCTCAGGCTCCCCCCATCCTATCCATCTTAAGACATCTGAACGTTAAATTTATATATGTTTATATGGTATAATGATCATGGTAAAGACGACAATAATCCTTGAGGATGCGCTCTACAGGCAGCTGGTAGATGAATCCATAAGGGAATACGGGAGCACCAGGAAACTCTCCCTGCTGATAAACAGCAAGCTCAAGGGCAATGAGCCAAGGGCGAACAGAAGGATAGGGATAAAGCCGATAAGGCTCGGCAGGCGCCTCACCGAGAAGGAGATAGAGCGCGCCATAGGCGAGAGCTGGGACGAGGGCGTAAGATGGAGAGCGTAATAGACACTAGCGTGCTGGTAGACTACATACTCCTGGATTCCGAGCTTCATGGGGCTGCCAAGGCAGGCCTTGAGAAGATAACCCGCGGCTTCCTTCCGAGCGTGGTCTTGGAAGAGCTGGCATCCGTACTGGACCGCCTGAAGATAGACAAGGGAACCATAAACGAGAAGATAGAAGAGGTGCTGGAAACTTACGAGGTATGCTGCGTAAGCGGCGCAGACGTGAGGGCCGCAGGCAAGATAATAATGAAGGAGCCTTCGACATCCTTCAAGCGATTCAACGACAAGCTGATACTTTCCATCGCAAAGGAGAGGTCCCTGCCGCTTTTCACCTTCGACAGGGAGCTTGCAAGGGAATGCAAGGCCAATTCCGTGGAGGTCCTGCAGGAATTATGACCTGCAGCTGCAGCAACGGCCCCAATTCCTACATCTTACCGGGTCTTCGCATCCGCATGTCCAGGCATATTATGTCCTCAAAGAAAATGTGCCTCTTTGCCTGGGACGATATCGAGAGCCCCAGCCTCTCCACTGCCTTCATCAGCTTCTCGAGGTTGCTGAACGAGCTTGCAACCAGGACTATCGCCCCATCCTCAGCAAGGTGCGGCGTCGCCTCCTCCAGAAACTTGATGGACAGTTCAACGCCCTCCTTCCCGCCGCTCCACGCGTTGCGCTCCCTCTCCTCGCCCTCGTTTTCGTTCCTCAGGTAGGGGGCATTGAAGATTATGAGATCGAACATCTCGCCCTCAGCTATCCCCGAGAGTAGGTCGCTCCTGAGGAAGCTCCCCCTGGCGCTGAACCACGTCCTGTTAGCCTGGAAGTTCGTCCTAGCCAGCTCAACTGCATCGGCATTCACGTCCGAGAA
>Ga0335072_10017146_pt1 | contig 10247 bp, 8 predicted proteins | sample Lox_Sample_21_FD_206725 | JGI IMG/M metagenome (GOLD analysis project Ga0335072, IMG submission 206725) | Soil microbial communities from Loxahatchee National Wildlife Refuge, Florida, United States - Lox_Sample_2.1 | ecosystem: Environmental > Terrestrial > Soil > Wetlands | place: USA: Florida...
CCCGGCTGGCTTGTCCAGCAACCACAGCCCGGCAGCTTCCGCTGGACCACACCAGCCGGCCGCAGCTACCTCGTCCAGCCCGACCTTTATCCCGTCTAGGAGCTGTCCGCCCTAACTGCCCGCGCACCCGCACGAGTTGCATCTGCTCACGCCCCGAGGACAGAGGCCCACATGCCGTGCTCCGTATAGAACCGCGCGACTTCGCTCAGCTCGACATCGGCATCTTCGGGGCGGTCCGCGGTCCTCCCAGCAACCCACCACTCGGCACCGGGCAGGCCTGCTGACAGGTACGCACGTGTCCCAGGATCATGCCGCTGTCGTGGTGCACGACGCTGGGCGACGGCTTCGCCGTGAGCGGGCTCCCAGAGCCGGACGGAATCCCCCTCATCGCCCAGCACGACCGCGTCATACCAACGCCACACCACGACATCCGCACCGCCCGGCACCTCAGCGATAGCTACCAGATGACCCGGCGAAACCCGCTCCCGCCGAGGTGCCGGGAAATGCGATGCGTACCGGACGGAGACGACCTGACCTTCACTCAGGACCTGGCAGTCATCCTCTCCGGCGCGCAGCACAATTCCGCACCGGAGCCTGGGGACCACCGGGGCATCTCCCACAGAATCAGTCACGCAGGAAATGTATCTGGGCGGTCAGGCGTCGTAGTCGACGGTCAGTTCCTGCGACACCGGCAGCGACTGACACGTCAGCACGAACCCGGCGTCGAGCTCTGCCTGCTCGAGCGCGAAGTTGCGCCGCATCCGCACCTCGCCGGACACGACGCGGGCGCGGCACGTACCGCACACGCCGCCCTTGCACGCGAACGGCAGATCCGGCCGAGCCAGCTGCGCCCCGTCAAGCACCGGCTTATCCGCCGGGATCGTCGCGGTCGTGCGACGCCCGTCCAGCACGATCGTGACCTCACAGCCACCGGTCAGCGGCTTCTCCTCGTGGTGCTCTTGCTCAGGCGCAACGTCCTCGACGTAGAACAGCTCCCGATGTACCCGCTCGCCGGGCACCCCCAGCTCCGCGAGCACGTCCATCGCGTCGGTCACCATGCCGTACGGCCCGCACAGCCACCAGTGATCCACCTCGGCCACGTCGGACAGCGCGGGCAACAGCCGGCGCAGCCGGTCGGCATCAAGCCGGCCGCTGAACAGCTCCACCTCCTGCGCTTCACGGGACAGCACGTGCACGAGCTGAAGCCGGTCCGGATAGGTGTCTTTCAGGTCGGCAACCTCGTCAGCGAACATCACCGTGTCCGCGCGCCGGTTCCCGTACAGCACCGTCGCATCTGATCGCGAATCGGCCAGGGCCGACGCGGCGATCGACAGCACCGGAGTGATCCCCGAGCCCGCCGCGATCAGCATGTGCCGCCCCGGCATGCTCAGGTCCGGAGTGAACGAGCCGGTCGGCGGCTGCACCTCGATCCGGTCACCAGCCCGCACCTCGCGAACGAGCCAGCCCGACAGCGCGCCGTCCGGCACCTCGCGCACGCCGATCCGCGGCGGCTGCCCAGCGGGCGCACAGATCGAGTACGACCGCCGCTCGTCCCGGCCGTCCACCATCCGGCGCAGCGTGAGCGACTGTCCCGGCCGGAACGCGTACTCTCCGGCCAGCTCGGGCGGCACTGCAAAGGTGATCGCGACGGCGTCGTCGCACAGCTGGTCGACCCGCGCGACGCTGAGCTCGTGGAACTGCCGCCGCCCCGCTCGGCCTATCTCCTCTGCCCGGCCTGTCTCCTCGGCCATCGCGGTCACGTCAGATCTCCTTGACGTGCTCGAACGGCTCGGCGCACGCCCGGCACCGGTAAAGGTCCTTGCACGCGGTCCCGCTGAACGCAGCCGTCCGCACGGTATCGCCCGATCCGCAGACCGGGCAGTTCACCACCGGCCCCCGCGCGACCAGGGTCAGCGGCACCGGACCGGCAGCTCTTTCAGGCAGGGAACGGGGTGGTGCGATGCCAGCGTCTGCCAGCTTCCGACGGCCTTCTGGGCTGATGAAATCACTCGTCCAGGGCGGGCTGAGCACCGTCCGCACCTCGACATCGGCAAAACCGGCCGCCGCCAGCTGACGAGCCAGATCCGCGCGGATCTCCGCAAGTGCCGGGCAGCCGGAGTATGTCGGCGTGAGCGATACCACTACCTGCGTGTCCGTGAGCGTCACGTCGCGCAGGATGCCGAGGTCAGCCAGCGTCAGCATCGGCAGCTCGGGATCAGGCACCGACTCGGCGATCTCGCGAGCGCGCAGCAGCATCCCTTCGTCCAGCGCCGTCACCATGTCGCCCCCGGCATGGCGCGGGCGACGCTCTGCAGCTCGGCCAGCAGGTAGCCCATGGCCTCGGTGTGCACGCCGTCGCGGCCGGCCTGACCGGACACCCCGGCCAGCCCGGCTATCTCCGGCCAGTGGAGCCCTGCCGCAGCCAGGACCTGCGCGAGCACGTCGTCAAACTCTGGCCTCACCAGCGCCGGGTTGACCGCCACCCCGGTAAGCCGCTCCTCGACAGCCGTCGGCGCGAACAGCTCGTCCACCAGCGGCGCAACCTCCGCCAGCCCGGCCTCCATCCGCTCGCGGGAGTAGTCAGTGCCGTCGCCGAGCCGGATGGTCCACTGCGCCGCGTAGTCCCGGTGGTAGGTGGTCTCCTTCACGCCGGCGGCCGCGACCGCCGCCAGTACCGGGTCGACGGACTCCCGCAGGCGCACCAGCAGGGCAAGCCGCCAGGTGCTGAAGACCAGCAGCCGGGCGATCAGGCCGGCGAAGTCAGCATCCGCGGCCTCGACCATGCGGACATTGCGGAACTCGCGCTCAGTCCGGCAGAACGCATAGTCGTCCTCGGTCCGCTTGGAGCCATCCGCCGTTCCCGCCCTGGTGAGCAGCAACCGTGCCGAGCCGAGCAGGTCGAGTGCGATGTTCGCCAGCGCGGTCTCTTCCTCGAGCTCCGGCGACCTCGCCAGCCACTGCTGCAGCCGGTGCGACATGATCAGCGCGTCATCGCCGAGCATCAGGCAGTACGCGGCAAGGTCGGCGCCGTCGACGCCTGCCGGGACGGTCGTGTCGACACCGGCCAGCGGGTCGCTGAATCCCGTGCCGAACGCCCACCGGTGGCCGCTGTCACTCTCCTCGCTGATCGCCTCGTAGGCGGTGTCAAAGCCCATGGCCAGCTCTCAAATGTGCGGGACGGAGTCGGGAATCTCATAGAACGTGGGATGCCGGTACACCTTGTCACCGCTCGGGGCGAAGAACGGGTCCTTCTCCTCCGGGCTGGATGCGGTGATGTCGGCAGCCTTGACGACCCAGATGCTGACTCCCTCGTTGCGCCGGGTGTAGAGGTCGCGGGCGTGATGCAGCGCCATGGTCGCGTCAGCCGCATGCAGGGATCCGACGTGCACGTGATTCAGCCCGCGCTTGCTGCGCAGGAACACCTCGAACAGTGGCCAGTTCGACCGCTCTTCCGCGCTCATGCCGCCGCCTCCTCCGCCCTGGCTGCCGCCTTAGCCGCGTGCGCCGCAGCTGCCTCGCGCACCCAGGCCCCGCCGTCGTGCGCCGCGCGCCTGGCGGCGATCCGCTGAGCGTTGCACGGCCCGTTCCCGGAAATAATGCGCTTGAACTCGGCCCAGTCCACCTCGCCGAAATCGTAATGCTCGCGGTCGGGGTTCCACCGCAGCGCCGGATCGGGCAGCGTGACTCCGAGCGCTTCGGCCTGCGGCACGGTCATGTCGACGAACCGCTGCCGTAGGTCGTCGTTGGTGTGCCGCTTGATCCGCCATCGCATGGACTGCGCGGTGTTGGGTGACTCCGCATCTGGCGGGCCGAACATCATCAGCGACGGCCACCACCACCGGTTGGTCGCGTCCTGCACCATCTCGCGCTGGGCCGTGGTACCGCGCATCATCGTCATCAGCAGCTCGTAACCCTGCCGCTGGTGGAACGACTCCTCCTTGCAGATCCGGATCATGGCCCGCGCGTAGGGGCCATAGGACGACCGGCACAGCGGCACCTGGTTGCAGATCGCGGCGCCGTCGACCAGCCAGCCGATGACACCGACGTCGGCGAAGGTCAGAGTCGGGTAGTTGAAGATCGAGGAGTACTTCTGCGCGCCGGTGATGAGCCGCCGGGTGAGGTCTGCGCGGTCCGCGCCGAGCGTTTCCGCGGCCGAGTACAAGTACAGCCCGTGACCCGCCTCGTCCTGCACCTTGGCCAGCAGGATCGCCTTGCGGCGCAGCGACGGCGCCCTGGTCACCCAGTTGCCCTCGGGCTGCATGCCGATGATCTCCGAGTGGGCGTGCTGGGCGATCTGCCTGATCATCGTCTTGCGGTAGGCGTCCGGCATCCAGTCCCTGGGCTCGATCCGCCGGTCCCGGGCGATCGTCTCCTCGAAATCACGCTCCAGCTCGGCCGTCTCTGGGACTCCGGTCATCGGCGCTCCTTATTAACCGATCATTCGGTCAGTAATTATAGCCGGAGCCCTCCTGACTGGCCTACCCCGCCTGCATCTCCGCGCTGATATCGCTCACCACTGCTCCCGGCCCGACCGTGATCACGGTTGCCTTCGCCTCCGAACCGGAGGCGTCCCACCACTGGGCCTTGTAACCGGTCAGGCCGCAGCCAGGCCTGAACTCGACTCGATACCGGCCAGGCTGCAGCTCAGCCAGGGTGTAGGTGCCCTCGCTCGACGTCTCATACACCGTGCTGCCACCCCTGGAGACTGGCACGGCGCTGACGCAGATGCCGGTGAGCGGCGCGCTCGCGGGCCCCGTCACCGACCCGGAGATGGTGCCGTCGGTACCGAGGACAGCGTTCACGTCCGCGCGGACATGGTCGCGGGACACCGTCACTACCGTGGCAGAACTCCGGCTTCCTGCTCCGTCGTACCACTGACTGGCCAGCCCGGGCGGACCGTCGCTGCAGGACGGGTCACCGAGCTGCACGTCGTACCGGCCGGGCGCGAGGCCATTGACCAGGTACTGGCCGTTCCGGCCGGTTGAGACCCAGGAGACCAGACCGCCGCCATGGGTGAACACCTCGGCGCACATGCCGGGCTCGGCGTGTCCGCCCGGTCCGGTCACGAGGCCGGCAACCGATCCGCCCTGCCCGACCGAGCCGTTGACGCCGGCCGTCACCCGGCCCGGGGCAACCCGCACCCGGCCGGTCAGGCGCGCTGGGGCGAGGGACTCCCCGCGTGACTCGCAGCCGTCTGCCGTCACGACGCTCATCCGGTACGAGCCGGCGTCGAGGCCGGTGATCCGGTACTGGCCGCTGCGGCTGGTTACTGCCGATCCGCCGCCGAGCGGGTCGGTGCTGCTGGCGACTACACAGACACCGCGGGCGGGAGCCTTCGTGCCGCGAATCGTGATCTTGCCAGCGATGGATCCGCCGCGCCGCAGCACGAGGTTGATGTTCCGGGTGCGGTGGCCAGCTCGCACCACGGCGAGGGACTTGTACCGGCCATCGGCCAGGTTGCCGCCACTACAGTCCTGAGCCACGACAACGTAACGGCCCGGCGCGAGCCCGAAGATGGTGTAGGCGCCGCCAAAGCCGAGCGTGTCGTTGCCGCCGGCGAAGCCGGTCCGCTTATTCAGCGCATAGACGCAGCTGAACTGGACCGGGTTGCCGGACGGGTCGGTCACGTTGCCCGAGATAGACCCGCCCGCGGTCAGGACGGCGTCAATGCCGTTAACGGGCTCACCGGCCTGCGCGCTGACCAATCCCGCGGTGGCATAGGTTGGCTGCCCCGGGTACCACTGCTGCGCCGCATCGCCGGAGCCGATGTCGCAGCCCCCGAAGAACGCGACCGCGTAGTCGTCGGGCGCCAGGTTCGCGACGGTGTAGCTACCGCTCTTGGTGCTGATCGCTTGTCCACCGAGGTCGCCGAGCTGGAAGCCAAGGTCGTACCGGTCGACCGCGGTTACGCAAACCCGGCCGACTGACTTACCGCCGCGCCCGGTTACCTTCCCGGCAATCGTCGCGCCAGGCAGCATGGCAGCGTCGACCCCGGCGGTGTCTCGGCCAGCTCTGATCGTCACGGTCCTGGCGGCAGCCGGATTGTCCTGCCCTGGATACCACTGCGGCGCGTAGCTGCCCCCTTTACCGCAGCCGCCGCTGAATGCCATCGTCGTCGAGCCTGCCGAGAGCTGATCGAGCCGGTACGTGCCGCTGGCACTGGTGACGCCGAAATCTCCGTCACCGTCGGCGACGCAGATGCCCGCGAGCGGCGTGCCGGTCGCGGCGCTAGTGACGGTCCCGGACACGATGCCGCCAGGCTGGAGGTAGACGTCGATGCCCGTCGCGGTCACTCCATCGGCAACGCTGACCAGCCGCGGGTAAGAGGCGCTGGCGTAGTTCCCGTTGTTGTTGCAGCCAGCGTTCACGAATATCTGGTACTTGCCGGCGGCTAGCCCGCGAATCGCGTACGTCCCGTTCCGCGCTGTCGAGGCGAATCCGATGGGCAGCGCCGGGTTCGGAGAGGCAGCGCTCACGCACATGCCTCGCAGTGGCACGCCGTGCTTGTTGCGGAGGCGCACAGTGCCGGTGATCGTGCCGAGCTGCACCAGCCTGGCGTTGATGCCGCGGGTCACGTGCCCGAGCCGGACCCGGATCGGACGCGCGCCGACAAGCTTCTTGGCGCTCGGCCACCAGGTCGACGCATAGTCGGCGGCCCGACAGCCGAGGAAAAGCGCGCGGTAGCGCCCCGGATCCAGGCCGACGACCCGGTAGCGCCCGTTAGCGCGGGTCGTGGCCTGAGCGACCTCGACGCCCTTGCCGGTAGTGAGCACGACGCAGACGCCCGCCAGCTTGCGGCTAGCCGCGCCGGTGACGGTGCCGGCTACCACGCCTTCCGGCTGCATGACCGCATCGATGTGCCGGACGACGTGGCCTGGCTTCAGCAGGACCTTTGTCGCGCCGCCCTGGGAGAACTCGTCCTTATACCACTCGGGCGCCCACGGCCCTTTCGCCAGCGGCGGCAGCGAGCAAGTGGAAGTGAACTCGACCGGATACCTGCCGGTTAGCGACGGCTGCGCTGGGATGAAGTACATCCCGTTCTTTGCGGTCGCGGACCCGAAGGCAAAGCCATTGCCGATGAGCCACGTGCAGATGTTCTTAAGCGGGCGTCCCGTCGGGCTGGTCACCTTGCCGTGAATGCCTCCGCCGGGCCGGCTCGAGTGCGTGGATATGGCTGTCCGCACGGCCAGGCTGCGCGGGAAGATGACCCCCGCCGCCGCGAGCGCTGCGGCATCACCCCCGTTACCCGGTGCGCGAGGCAGCGTCACTGCCGGGAGCACTGTGGGCGCGGTACCGGTGATCACGACCCCGCGCGTGGCAACGCCTGCGCCCGAGCGGCACGCGCGGTAGCGCAGCACGTAGGAGCCCGTCCCCGGCATTGCCAGCGAATACCGGCCTGTCAGGGTAGTCCGGGCGAAAGCTGTGCCAGCCGTGCCGGTCGCCATGACGCAGACGCCAGCGGCGGGCCGGCCCGCTGCTTCGTAGACCACTCCAGTGACCACGCGTGCGGCCGGCAGCTGCGCGGCCGGCCTGGGGCGAATCAGGTGCTGAGCAAAAGCGGGCGGCTGCGAGAGCAGCGCGCTGCCTGCCCCGAGGCTCAGGACAACCACCGCGACCCGGCCAACCACCGCGACCCGGCCAACAACCGCGACCCGGCCAACCACCGCGACCCGGCCAACAACCGCGACCCGGCCAACAACCGCGACCCGCAGGAATGGCTTGCGCATGATTCCCCCCGTTGTCCGCCAGCACGCTCGAGAATACATACGAGGGGAAAGCTATTCCTATCCGCATATACGGGGCAATAGGGCGCTAGGCCGGCGGCCACTCCTTGGCGACCATCGTGAGCACGTCGTACTTGGCGACTGACGCGCCGCTCTGGTTCGTCACGTCGGTGTCCCAGCGCACCTCGCCGTGCCCGGCGTCCTCGCGCGGGATGATCTGCTTGCAGGTCAGTGTCACGGTCAGCTCGTCGCCTGGGTAGACCGGCGTCAGGAACCGCAGATTCTCCACACCGTAGTTCGCCAGCACCGGACCAGGATCGGGCTGCACGAACAACCCGGCGGCAAAGGACAAGACGAGGTATCCGTGTGCGACCCGGCCGTCGAAGAACGGGTTCGCCCGCGCGGCTTCGTCGTCCATATGCGCGTAGAAGGTATCCCCGGTGAACTCGGCGAAATGCTCGATGTCGGCCAGCGTGACCTGTCGCGGCCCGGCCACGACCGTGTCGCCCGGCCGCAATTCAGCGAGCGGCTTGCGGAACGGGTGCACGCCGGCGCTGCGGGCCGCGCCTGGCACCCAGGTGCCCGTGACGGCGGCCAGGACCCGCGGGCTGGCCTGGACCGCCGTGCGCTGCATGTAGTGCAGGACACCGCGGATGCCGCCCATTTCCTCGCCACCGCCGGCCCGGCCCGGACCGCCGTGCACCAACGGTGGCAGCGGCGAGCCGTGCCCCGTCGACTCGGCCGCGTCGTCGGCGTCGAGCACGAGCAGCCGGCCATGCCAGGGCGCGACGCCCAGCACGACCGCGCGCGCGAACTTCGCGTCCGCGGTGACTACCGAGCCGGCCAGGCTGCCGAGGCCGCGCGCCGCGAGGCCGATCACTTCATCGGTGCTTCCGTAGCCCATGATCGTCGCCACCGGCCCGAACGCCTCGATCTCGTGCGGCTCGGCCCGGTGCGCATCGTCGCAGCGCAGCAGGAGCGGGGAGATGAACGCGCCGCGCTCGGCGTCCGCGCCCACGACCGTCACCCGATCGGGGTCGCCGTAGACCAGCCGGCCCGCTGCCAGCAGGCCCTTGATGCTGCGGCGGACCTCCTCGCGCTGCTCCAGGCTGGCCAGTGCGCCCATCCGCACGCTGGGGTCGGCCGGGCTGCCGACGACTACCTTGGCGAGCCGCTCTCGCACCGCGTCGGTGACCGCATCGGCCACGCCAGCGGGCACGAACGCGCGCCGGATCGCGGTGCATTTCTGGCCCGCCTTGACGGTCATCTCGGCGACCAGCTGGCTGACATAAAGGTCGAACTCCGCCGTTCCCGGTCCGGTGTCGGGTCCCAGGATCGAGCAGTTCAGCGAGTCAGCCTCCGCGTTGAACCGGACCGACCGGGCGACCACCCGGGGGTGAGCCCGAAGCTGGCGCGCGGTGGCCGCGGACCCGGTAAACGACACCAGGTCCTGCTCGGTCAGATGGTCGAGGAGGTCGCCGGCGCTGCCGCAGATCAGCTGGACCGAGCCGGCTGGCAGCAGGCCGGAGCCGACGATCAGCTCGACCAGTCGCTCGGTGAGATAGGCGGTCTGGCTGGCCGGCTTGATCAGGCTCGGCACGCCAGCCAGGAACGCAGGCGCAAGCTTCTCCAGCGGGCCCCAGACCGGGAAGTTGAACGCGTTGATCTGCACCGCGACCCCGCGCAGTGACGTCATGATGTGCTGGCCCGCGAACTGGCCCGATTTGCCGAGCGGCTCCAGCGCACCGTCGAGGCAGACAGTGTCGTTCGGCAGCTCGCGCCGGGCCTTGCTGGCGTAGCTGAGCAGCACGCCGATGCCGCCGTCGACGTCGAACTTGGCATCCCCGAGCGTCGCGCCGGTCTTCGCCGACAGCGCGTAGAGCTCGTCCCGGTGCTCCCGCAGGTGCGAGCCGAGCGCCTTCAGCAGGGCTGCACGCTGGTGGAAGGTCAGCTCGAGCAGCCCAGCGCCACCCACCTCCCGGCCGTATGCCAGCGCTCCGGCCATATCGATCCCGGCGGCGGAAATCTGGGCGACCTCGGCGCCAGTGACCGCATCGAACACCGGGCGGCCTTCGCCGTCCGGCGTGACCCAGTTCCCGTTCACGTAGCTACGCAGCAGCGCCATTGCCCTCGCCTTAGCTCGCTGGCCTGGCCCAGCTGTCTGGCCTGGCCCTGGATGACCGGTCGGCCGCATCATTTTCTGACCGTACGTTCGGTACGTTATCTTGTCGGCATGGCACATGGCCAGGCTGGGAACGGCCAGTCAGCACCGGCGCAGACGGCACCGCGCCGCGGGCGGCCAGGCTACGACCTGGAGTCCTTGCTGGCCGTGGTGGTGACGGTCTTCAACGAGCGCGGCTATGACGGCACCAGCATGGAGGACCTGGCCCAGCGGCTTGGCATCTCCAAGTCCTCGATCTACTACCACGTGGAGAGCAAGGAGGACCTGCTGGCGCTGGCGCTGGACCGGGCGCTTGATGGCCTGTTCGCCGTCGCCGACGAAGCGAAAGCCAGCGGCGGGCC
>Ga0335072_10017147_pt1 | contig 10246 bp, 5 predicted proteins | sample Lox_Sample_21_FD_206725 | JGI IMG/M metagenome (GOLD analysis project Ga0335072, IMG submission 206725) | Soil microbial communities from Loxahatchee National Wildlife Refuge, Florida, United States - Lox_Sample_2.1 | ecosystem: Environmental > Terrestrial > Soil > Wetlands | place: USA: Florida...
CCTGGTCGGTGGGATGCAGACCCTTCTTGATATCGTCCTGCTTCAATACCGCGTAATCAAACTTGACCTTTGAATTCTGTTTCACGAATTGGTCGTAGATCTCAGACTGACTCACGGTCGCGGTTCCAGAAACGAGAGCCTGAAGCTTGGTCAGAAGAATGTCGTCTCCAACCGAGCTCTCGAACTTTTCCGGAGTCATATTGGCCTGCTGCAGACGTTGCTCGTATTCCTGCTCTCCGATGAAGTTGCCGCCGGGGAAGAAATACGCGGCATAGCGGCCGTGCTGCAGTTCGTCTCTGATTTCAGCCGGAGTGACGCGCAGCCCCATGCGGTGGGCCTCGATCAGCAACGCCTGGCGAGTGATCAACTGCTCGGCCGCGCGCGAGGCGAAGAACGGTAGAAGCATGTTGGCATTCGCGCCACCTTGGGGCATTTGCTGCTGCAGCATCTGCTGCGCAGTCTCATGGACTTCGTCGGCGGTTATATTCTCGCCATCCACTTGGGCGACTATGTGGGCGTTGGGGTTGCCGAAGCTCTGATTTCCGCTGCTCGGAATCAGGTAAACCAGCATGGCCAAGCTGATCACGATCAAAATGCCCCCGAGGACAACTTTTTTGATCGGCCCGGGGGTCTGCAAAAATCGAATCATGTTGTTGTTAACTCCAGTGGGGAAAAGCCGGAAATTTAATTATAAGCTAGCGGCCAGGTTCTGTGCGGGAGCGAACCCGAGTTCCGAACTGCAGGGCGCGATGCCTTCCCTGGGCGAGTAGCGTTCTTCCACGGTTCAAAAACAGCTATTGAAACGTGTTAATAAGGCGTGTTATCCATTCTGCGAACGTTTTTTCGTGATCGATAAGATCCTGGAAGGGCCGTGCATAGGAGCACCATGAAATCAGGGACGCGCTTCGCAGTCATAGTTGCTTTTGTCGGTGTAATCGGCTTCGCATCGTCAGTCGTTGCTCAGGAGAGAAAGAGCCCCACCGATTCTGCGGCAGCAGACCGGTTCGAGTTGCACGAAGGCTGGACACTGCAGACTTCGGCGAAGGTCGAGGCCAAGGGTGAAGTCATCTCGACCGCGAAGTTCTCGCCGCAAGGCTGGCACCACGCGACGGTGCCGACCACGGTGGTAGCAGCGCTGGTGAAGGACAAAACCCTGCCGGACCCGTTCTTTGCCATGAACCTGCGTGACTTCCCCGGAGTGACGTATCCGATTGGCGGGAACTTCTCGAACATTCCGATGGCACCCGACAGCCCTTATGCGGTTTCCTGGTGGTATCGCAAGGCGTTTGAGGTGCCGGCATCCTACAAGGGAAAGACGGTGTGGCTGAAGTTTGATGGCATTAACTACCGCGCGAATATCTGGCTCAACGGAAAGCAGATCGCGAATTCCGATAGCGTGGCGGGCGCGTGGCGTACCTACGAACTCAATATCACCGACGCGGCAAAGCCCGGCACCGAGAATATTTTGGCGGTGCAGGTTTTCTCGCCCACCGATCAAAATCTCGCCATTACGTTCGTCGACTGGAATCCTGCCCCGCCGGACAGAAACATGGGGCTTTTCCGGGCGGTGTATTTAAGCAGTAGTGGGCCGGTCGCGTTGCGCTATCCGACAGTCGTTTCCAAAGTGAATTCGCCCAGCAACAATCGCGCTGAACTTACCGTAACAGCGCAAGTAAAGAACAGTTCGGATAAGGCCGTGAGGGGCATTCTCAAAGGGCAGATTGAGAAAGTGAGTTTTGACCAGGAGGTAGAACTCGGTCCTAACGAAACCAAGAATGTGACCTTTACTCCGGATCAATTCAACCAGCTCATTTTCGATAATCCGCGGCTGTGGTGGCCGGCGCAGATGGGCAAGCCGAATCTTTATCCGCTCACCATGGAGTTCGCGGTGAATGGCGCGGTGAGTGATCGATCGCGCACGGAGTTCGGCATCCGCGAAATCACGTCCGACTTCAATTCAATTGGCGGACGCGAATTTCACATCAATGGCAAGAACATTCTCATTCGCGGCGGCGGCTGGACGCCGGACATGCTACAGCGCGAGAACTCGCAGCGCCTGCAGGATGAATTCCGTTATGTTCGCGACATGGGACTGAACACGATTCGTCTCGAAGGCAAGCTGGAAACGGCCGAGTTTTTCAATCTGGCCGATAAACAAGGCATTCTGGTTATGGCTGGCTGGTGCTGCTGCTCGTTCTGGGAGCGGTGGCCGCGGTGGAAACCGGAAGATTTCGACATCGCGAAAGAATCCCTGCGCGATCAGATTTATCGGCTGCGAAGTCATCCCAGCCTCGTCATGTGGCTGAACGGCAGCGACAACCCTCCACCGCCGGATGTGGAGCAGATGTATCTCGACGTGGAAAAGGATCTGCTCTGGCCGAATCCCATACTTTCCTCGGCGACTGGCAAGCCGACAAGTGTGACTGGAGAGAACGGCGTCAAAATGAGTGGGCCTTACGAATACATTGCGCCCAGTTATTGGGAGGTCGACACGCCTGAAGGTCAGCCGGGGCGCAAGCTCTGCAATCCCGGAGGTTGCGGCGGCGGCTACCGCTTCAACACCGAGACCAGCATGGGGCCGGCCGTGCCGCCAGTGGAGAGCATCCGCGAGATGGTGGGCAAGGACCATCTCTGGCCTGTGGATGAAGTGTGGAACTACCACGCCGGCGGTGGCGAATTCAAAACCATCAACGTCTTCAGCACAGCGCTGGCCGAACGCTATGGGAAGTCCGACAACGTCGAGGACTTCGCCATCAAGTCGCAGATGCAGACCTATGAAGGCGTGCGCGCCATGTATGAAGCGTATAGCCGCAACAAGTATCAGGCGACGGGCGTCATTCAATGGATGCTCAACAATGCGTGGCCTTCGATGATCTGGCACTTGTATGACTATTACTTGCGTCCCGCAGGCGGATATTTCGGGGCCAAACGCGCCCTGGAAGCACTGCACCCGGTCTATGGCTATGACGATCACTCGATCTGGATGGTTAGCAGCCAATACGAAGATGCAAAAGGGTTGAAGCTGACGACCAAGGTTTATAACCTCGACATGACTGAGAAGTTCTCGCAGGAGAACAACCTCGACGCTCCGGACGACAGCACAGCGAAAGTTTTTACGCTGCCGGAGATTGACGGCTTGAGCACGACCTATTTCCTGGTGCTGCGGGTCGAAGATGCGAGCGGTAAATTGGTGGGCTCGAATTTCTACTGGTTGTCGACCAAACCCGAAACCCTCGACTGGGCAAAAACGACCTGGTGGATGACACCGACCGCTTCCTATGCGGATTACACGTCGATTTCGCAACTGCCCAAGGTGAAGCTGAACGAAGCGAGCCGCACAGAAATGCATGGTGAGGATGCGATTACGCGCGTCACTCTCACCAACCCGAGCAAGAGCCTGGCTTTCTTCGTTCGATTGAAAGTCGACAAGGGCGCAAAGGGCGAGGAAATTCTGCCGGTGGTTTGGGAAGATAACTACATCTCTCTGCTGCCCGGGGAAAAACGGGAGGTCACGGCGACGTATCGAGCCAAAGAGTTAGGAACGGCGAAGCCGGTGCTGGAAGTCAGCGGCTGGAATGTGGAGTGAAGGGACTTTTGCAAAAGAGTAATCGGTTCATTTCGTAATTTGCGGCTTTCGGGTTGGTTTTGAATCGAAGTATCTGATTTCAAAATCAGCGCATGACTCAAGCTACATGCTCGGAAACCGAGAGAATATTGCCATCCGGATCTTTGAACCAGGCGACTTTGTCCCCGCCCGGCGCGGTCCAGATTCCAAGCTCGTCTTGCTTGAAGAATCCGAAGACTTCGAAGTGGACGCCGCGATCGCGTAACGACGTCACGACTTTATCGATTTGCTTCACTTCCCATCCTAAGATCGTGAAGTGCGTGGGCGTGACCTCTTTCATCTTCACGGCGCGCAGCCTGATCCCATTGGCATCGAAAACGACCGCAAAGTCGTCCTCTTTTTCCAAGTGAAGTCCTAGCTTGCCTTCGTAGAATTCTCGGGCTTTGACGCCGTCAGTAATGGGAACGAACGCGACAATATTTGTCGACCCCAGCAGTTCATTGGGCATAGATCACGCTTCTTCTGGCGGCAATTCGAAATCAATCAGGTTGCCGCGGAACCCTTTGGTTTTGAGCGCGCCAAACCCGATGCCCACTATCATCCAGATGGCGCCAACAATCTTGGCGGGACGGCTCAAGTTCAGCCAGAGCAGCAGGCAGATCAGGAATCCAGCCAGTGGAAACACGAGGTTGGTTATCTTTTTCTTCTCATCCCTCACGTAATAACGCATGAACGCGGCCAGGTTGACTCCCATAAACGCGATCAAGGCTCCGAAATTCAGCATCTCGGCACCCAAGCCGTAGCTGATGATAAAAGCTCCTGCCAGTGCAACAACGCCCACAAAGATCACATTGTTCCGCGGGACGTGCTTTTTGGGATCGACAGCGCCAAAGAACGACTGCGGCAGCGCCTTGCTTCGTCCCATGCCATAGAGCAGGCGCGCAGCACCGAGTTGAGCACCCATGCCCGATCCGAAATTTGCCACCAGCAGAGTAAATCCCAGAATCGCGAACATCGGCGCCCAGGCCCTGCCCGCAACGAAGGTGAAAGCGGTGTCGATGTCGGGGAAACGCTCCGAGGCGGGCCAAATCAATTGGGCCGCATAGACCTCGAATGCAGAAAGAATTCCGATGACCAGACAAGTAAGCACCGTGGCGAGAAGGATATTGCGCCGTGGATTCTCGGCTTCTTCCGAGAGAGTTGAAATTCCGTCAAATCCGATATAAGTCAGAACCGCGATCGAGGTGCCGCCCAGCACGGCGCGCGCGTCGAACATTTGCGGATTGTAAAACGGGTGCGTGAAGAAGCCCGCGCCGTCGTGTGGATGACCGAAGATGTATCGGGCGGCGGTCACGAAGAAAATCGTAATCACGACTCCCATGCCGGCAGCCAGGGCCGAATTCACTCGCGCCGAAGTTTTGACCCCTTGAATATTCAAGGCCGTGAAAACGATGGCGAAGAAGATCGCCCATCCCCAGTAGGGAACACCGGGCGCGAACACGTGTGCCTGCTGGCTGCACCAGATGATGCAGATCATGGGATTGAGCATGTAATCCATGACCATGCTCCAGCCGGTGACGTAACCAAGCGCAGGATTGATCTCCTGCCCTACATATGTGAACGCGGAACCCGCGCTGGGATAGGCGCGCGCCATCTTGCCGTAGCTGATCGCGGTGAACAGCATGGCTACCATCGCAATCAGGATGGTCGTCACCACATGTCCGCGGCCACGGTCGCTGAGCACGCCAAATACCGACATGGGGGCTACCGGCTGAATGACGATTACGCCGTAGAGAATCAGATCCCAAAGCGTGAGCGTGCGGCGTAGACGCGGTGCGGCAGGTGCGGCGGTTGAGGTTTCCATGGGAACGGCTATTGAAGTATGGGAAGGGCGAAATTGTCAATTGTTAAAACGATTCTATATGAGCCTGGAGCCGGGCATCAGGGGATCGGTTGTGCGCAACCTGGGGAAAACCGAGCTTGCCCCTGATTTCCCGCTCTTCAGTCACTTCGCTCCGTAATCAAACGCATATCCGCGCTGCTCGTTTCCAGACATGTGACGCGTGTTGTATTCGAGAAGATAATTCACATGCGCGTCGTCGAGTGGGAACGACTTGGGCGGACCGTAGGGATAGTCTCCCATGCTCAAAAAGGGCAACGGCGCGACATAATTGCCTTCCGCGGCGTAGAAGTCCATGTCTTTTTCATAACCGTTGGCGGCGAAGAAATAGTCGCGGACCCAACCGGCGGGAAGCGCGGGAAGGGTCGAGGGATTGAAATCAAGGCGAACTTCATCGCCCGAGCCGAATACAGCAAGCTTGTCGTCTGTTTTTGTGAGCAGGGGCAACACATCTCCATAGCGCGTATAAGTGCCCATGGGACGTGTGTAAGGGCCTGTGGCGCTGGCCCTCTCGTAAACATAGTTCACATTTCCGGGCGGCGTGCCTTCGATCTTCAATGGATAGCCATGATATTCGAGATCGGCGTGGACGAGCGGGATGCTTGTGAGCCGATATTCCGCGCTGGGCGCCTGCACTTCCGCATCATCCCGAAGACCGGCGCTTTCACCGGCTGGGCGAGGGATCTCACGTGCAACGGATTGTGGCGTGCGATCGACCAGAATGCTGTCCCAATAAATCTGCAAGTTTGTCGTGATGCGAATCCTGCGCGTTCCGCGCGGCAACTTACCGCTCAGATCGGCAGTCATCGTGCGCGGACCGCCAGCCGGGAAGCCCATGTCTTCGACTACACGTTTCCAACTTCCGCTGGCGTCCTGTGCTTCGACGAACGGCGGGATTGCTGTAACTCCAGCCTGTGATGCCGCGTACATGCTGTTGGCAGAAAAATATTCGACCTCCCCGTGCATCAGTAGCCAAAGCGGACCGCCACTGTAGGCTTCGCCGAGATCGAGAGTGAGCCCGTGGGGTTTGGCGAAACCGAGAAATTGGGTCAATGCGAAATCGCCAATATAACGATGCGCGAGCAAGTCGGGCAGAACATTCTGGCCGTGATCATCCCAAGCACCCACGGGCGGATGCGCATTCTGGCTTACAACGACTTTGAATGGTGGGTAGGGAGGATTCGAGGCAAAATACTCGTTGGGATATACGTCCACGTTCGCGGGATGATCAACCGCCAACAACCGCACCTGATCGAGATAGACGGCTTCTTCGAGCGGCTCCATGAAGCGGAAACTGAAAGTTCCAGTCGCATTTCTTGATGCCTTGTCATCCTGAGCAGCCGGATTTTCCTTCTCCCGAATCATGTCCCGGTCAATCTTGATCCACTCCACAGGGCGCGGGATGTCGCGCTGGCCCGGACCGACCCAGTGTCCGACAACGCCAGCACCGAGCATGTCAGCAACAAATTTGTACTGCTTGCCGTTCCAGACGAACAGCGTGGGACACGAGCTGCCGCGGCGGTCGATCTCGAGGAAATTCTGCTGCTTGTCGCCGACAACGTTGATTTCGTCTTGTAAGACGCCTGTGGGCCAAAGCATGCGAACGATATCGGCTTGGGTCGATTGGCCCAGCCCGACGGTGAGGTACAGAGAGTTCTGTCCGAGATAGCCGTTCGATCCGTAGATTTCGAATTTCTGCCGGTTGCCTCCGGCGAAAACTTCCACTTTCGTTCCGATCGCCGATTTATTGTCGGCGAGTCCCTTGAGCGCCAAACGCAGCCAGTGATTCTGATTGCCGCCTTCGTTTTTCAGCAGCACGGCTGGCCCGTGATTCTGCGTGATCAGCAAGTCGACGGCCCCGTCGTTGTCATAGTCGCCGGTAATGATCGCGCGCGGACTTTCGAGGTGAATCTTGTCGAGGCCGACATCGGCAGTGACGTCTTTGAATCCGTCCGGGCCGAGATTGCGGAAGAGCTTGATTTCGCCCTTGCCGTCTTTCGTCTCGCCGACGGCGACCAGATCAACCCAGCCGTCGTTGTCGTAATCGAAAGCCGCCACACCGTAGGCGCGAACCCAGTTGGTTTCGGGGAGTTTCACTTGGTCGAACGTTTTGCCGTGATTATTGCGCCAGAGCGTGAGGCCGGGAGGGCTCAATCGCGTCAGGGCTATATCCATCCAGCCGTCATGATCGAAATCAAGAGCGGTAACTCCAACGGTTGGGATAGAGGGAGTTTGCTTTGGATCGCCACTCTCCGGAGGAGTGAAAGGATGCAACGGCAAGAACTTTCCTTCACGGGGATTTTGGAAGATCGTTCCACCCGCCCAGTCTGCACTCAAGAGATCCACGGCCCTGTCGTTGTTGTAATCAGTGCCAATTGCATTCATGACTGGGAACGGAACGACGAACCCTTCTTCCTCGGTTACGTTCGTGAATGTGCCATTGCCATTGTTTTGCCACATAGCGGTGGCTGTAGCGTTCATGCCCCCCACTGCTTTGAACTCGGTGCTCGAAGCGTAGAGGTCCAGGTCCCCATCGTGGTCAAAGTCGATGAAGTTGAGACCGTACGCGTTCATCTGTCTGATCCCCGCTGTCGCAGCCTCATTCTTAAAGGCGCTGCCTTTCTCGTTGTGCAGCAGCAAAACCGATCCGAAAGTGCTCACTGCGAGGTCCGCAAATCCGTCGTTGTCGTAGTCACCTGCTGTGCAGGCAACCGCACGGGTCTTCGCATTAAGCCCCGCCCTCGCAGTTACATCCTCAAATTTCCCACTTCCGAGATTGTGGTAGAGGGCGATTCCTCCTTGCGGGCCGTTGTCGGCGAGGAAGAGATCAATTTGGCCGTCATTGTAGTAATCGAGAAAACAAGCCCCCGAGCCTGGCTCGAACAGCGGCTTTGTGAGGTACGCTGCCGGCAAAGGCTTCGATATGAGCCCCGCTTCTTTCGTCACATCCACGAACTGCACCTTGATCTGCGGCGGAGGCTTCAACTGCGATTGCGGAGATTCGACTGTGCGCGAGTATTGTCCCTGCTCGCCGTAGGCGAGGCTCATGGGCGTTCCGTACTTGTTTTGCGTGATGTATTGAAAGCGCTTGAGGTGCGCGCGGGCGTCGTTGGTGTCGCCGGATTGCTGGTAAGCGCGCGACAATCCGAACTGCGCCGAGGCGTGCAGCGGATTGATTTTCAGCGCATGGTCGAACGCGTCAATCGCCTGTGGAAACTGCTTGTCCTGCACGTAGGCTGTGCCCAGGAAATACCACGTGTCGGCATCGTTCGGGTCCATTTCGGTCACGCGCTTGAAAGCGCTGATCGCCGCATCCGCATCGCCGGAATTTTTCGCCAGCAGGCCCAGGTTGTACCAAGCGTTGGGAAGTTTCGGGTCTTGCTTGAGCGCGTCTTCCAGCGTCGCTTTCGCCTCGTCGACCTTCTGCAGGTTCACCAGCGCGATGCCTTCATTCAGGCGCGCGATGACCAGCTTGGGATCAGCGGCTTCGGCTTGCTGAAACGACTTGAGCGCTTTTTCGAAAAGCTGCTGATTCATGTAGGCGCAACCGAGATTGTTCAGCCGCGCGGCGTCGGTGGGATTTGACGAGGTGGGCGCAAGCAGGCCCAGAGCGGCCAGAACCGCGGCGCAAAAAATGGCAAAGATTTTCAGATTCATCTGATTTAGAGATTTAACCACAGCGGACACGAGGGAACACAGGGGAATTCGCGCCTATTTCTTTGCCAGGCTGGGCTGAGGGGCATGACGCGATGCAAGGTAAGGCCGCGCCCTCACCATTCCCTTGCCTTCTTCGACTGTGATCGTTTGTCCAGCGTTCACGTTTGCAAGCTTGTCAATTTGTCCGCTCGGCCACTGAATTTCGACTGTGTCCGCAGTGGAATGCATCGCCAATCCGAATGTGAGCACGAGTTCGCTCTGCGAAAGATAGCTGGAGCCGGAGCGCAGCATCTTCCATTGTTTATCGGCGCCAGCCCTCACGCGTACCACGGAGCCGATGCCGTCGCGATTCGACTTCGTTCCGATCAGCTTGATGCGCAGGCTGTGATTGGTTCCACCTTCGTTGCGAAACAGGTAAGCCGGGCCGGCGTTGGTGGTGAGCAGGATATCGAGGAAACCATCGTTATCGATGTCGGCGTAAGCTGCGCCACGCGCCACTTTCGGCAGGGCGAAAGCTTTGCCCATCTGTTCGGTGACTTCGGTAAATCTGCCTCCGCCGAGATTGTGAAACAGATGCGGCGGCTCAGCGTAGCTGACGCGCTTCTGCACACGTTCGATCTCATCTTCAATGTGGCCGTCGGCGACGAAAATGTCAGGCCAGCCGTCATTGTCATAGTCGAAGAAGAAACAGCCGAAGCCAAGCGTAATCAGCGTGGCGCGGCCGATTTCCGATTGCGGCGCTTCGTCGACAAAAAGTCCGTTGCCCTCGTTGTGATAAAGCGAGACCATCTGGTTGGCAAAATTCGTGATCAACACGCTGGGATGGCCGCTGCGGTCGTAGTCGGCGGCATCGACGCCCATGCCTGCGCGCGCGACGCCGTCTTCACTGAAACCGATTCCAGCCGGAACACCGCGCTCTTCGAAGGTTCCGTTGCGCTTGTTCAGATAAAGTTTGTTGGGCTGCGTGTCGTTGGCAATCAGAATATCGGGCCAGCCGTCGTCGTCGTAATCGACGATCGCGATCCCCAGACTCTTCGAGGTTGGATCGTTGAGCCCGGCTTTCTTTGTCGCATCCTCGAACTTGCCCTTGCCGAGATTGTGCCAGAGCCGCACGGACGCGCCCT
>Ga0335072_10017148_pt1 | contig 10246 bp, 12 predicted proteins | sample Lox_Sample_21_FD_206725 | JGI IMG/M metagenome (GOLD analysis project Ga0335072, IMG submission 206725) | Soil microbial communities from Loxahatchee National Wildlife Refuge, Florida, United States - Lox_Sample_2.1 | ecosystem: Environmental > Terrestrial > Soil > Wetlands | place: USA...
CGTAGTGATCGATCTGCTGTTGCAGTGTTTCGATCTCGCTGGTGATCGCGTCGTGTACCACCTTCCTCATACCGGGGTCTTCGCGGGGTCGAAGCTCCCGTGTCTCGTTGGCAGCCAGCTCCTTTTCGAAGCGGGCGATCCAGCTTTTGGTGATGCGGTATTCGCGCTGGTTGGTGATCACGGGAGGCCTGCCAGGTCGATCGCGATGATGCCCTATGCGCGGTAATGAAGCGCAGCCCGAGGGGATCGTGCTCGGTCACTCTGCGTCGAGCGAGGGTCTGGAGGTCGAGCGATCGGCAGAGTCCCTCATAGAGCACATCTTGATCGGCGGGGGCGACAGAATACGTGCCCTCAGGCTCGATACTGCCGATCGCCTCCGCAAGTGAACGTGCTCGCTCGACGCGCGTATGAAGCTGGCTTTCGCTGAGCTCTTCGTCGGCGGGCTCGTCCTGAGCATCCTCGATCGTCCCTGCCAGACCCTGGGCCAGGAGATCCCGCCAGCCCGCCGGAATCGACACCCCGGACACCAGTGCCGCGCGGCCTTCGCTTTTGAGTCGGCGCGTCTCGCGCCGAAGGTGCCGTATTGCCATCAGGCGCTGCGCGATCATCTCCTCTTCCTCGTCAAGGTCCGCGTCGTCTGCGCACTCAGCCTCCAACTCGTCATCGCGCTCGGCGTCTGTCATATATTCGAAAGTGTGGCATAAGCGCGATGAGGCAGAGCGCGGGGCGAGCGCACGGGGCACGACACGCCACGGCCGGGTCGCGCGCGGCACGGCGGGGATCGAGCTGGGCTCGTGTCCCGCTCGCCGGGAAGAGGTTGGCTGCATACGCCGGGAAGAGGTTGGCTGCATAGAGTGCGTGCGCTGTGCGTGAAGCGAGCATCGACTACGACCGGCACGCGCCGGCCTACCCGCGTCATCGGCGTGCGGATCCGCGGATCGCTGCGCGTGTCCACGCGGCGCTTGGCGACGCGCGGACCGTCCTTAACGTTGGCGCTGGCAGCGGCTCCTACGAGCCCACCGACCGCTATGTGCTTGCAATCGAGCCTTCCGCTGGGATGCGCGCCCGACGTCCCACCCCGCTCGCGCCGGCGATCGATGCCAACGCCGAGGAGCTGCCGCTGGACGACGATGCCCTCGACGCGGCGATGGCGATCCTCACGCTGCACCACTGGCGCGACCCGACTGCTGGGCTACTTGAGCTGCGCCGCGTCGCGCGCGGCCCGGTCGTCGTGCTCACCTTCGACATCGACGTGCTCGCCGACTACTGGATGATCCGCGACTACCTGCCCGAGGCGCTCGCCGACGACCGTCAACGCTTCCCAACGATCGACACGATCACAGGCATCCTTGGTCATGCCAGCGTCGAACCTGTCGCGATCCCGGCGGATTGTAAGGACGGCTTCTTCGAGGCGCACTACGCGCGGCCGGAGGCATACCTCGACTCCAGCCTGCGCGCGGCCCAGTCCGTCTGGCCGCGCTTGCCAGACGGCGTCGAGCAACGTGCCCTCACGGCCCTCGCGGACGATCTTGCCTCCGGCGCCTGGGATGCCCGCCACGGTCACTTGCGCACCCAGCCTGCCTACGACGGCGGTCTGCGCCTCGTCTGCAGCAGGTAGCAGCCACGTATACCGGCCGGCGACTGGCCGCGAAGCGCTCATCGCCTGGATGGCCGAGAACGAAGCGAGCTGGGGGCTCTCCTCGCTCGATGGCGTGCCCTCCTCTCAGGCGAACACATGACCGAAGTCGGCGACCGGCGCTCGACGAGCTGCTGTTCGGCTTCGGCGAAGAGGAGCGTTACCATCCGCGCGACGACCGGCTTCCCGGAGTACGAGCCGCATAGCCGCCGCCCGAGGTGCATGTGCGCGCCGGTGGCCCGGCGGGAACGGAGAGGCCGCTGGTGTACCGCGACGTGGTGGGCCTGGCGTCGACGCGCTCGCACCGCAGCGACGGGACGGTGGTGGTCGAGCCCGCGCACCGTCCGTGCTCCTCGTGCTCGGCGCGCGCGACGACCGCCCCCGCGGCACGGGTGATGTCCTGCTCCGATGCGCGCTCCAGGCCCGGTCCCACCAGCCCGTCGAGTCGCGCACGCAGGTCGCCGTGCAGTGTGCGCTCCACCAGTGGCCACAGCTCATGCGGCGCCGCGACCACCAGGTGCTCGTGGGCGCGGCCTTGCTGCGCGCGCGCCAGCAGCGCCGCGGCGCGCTCGACTCTCCACGCGGCGTGCCGCTCGGTCACCTGTAGGCGACGCCGAGGCGAGTGCGGGGACCGACCGCCCGCGCCGAGCATGGCGGGCGGGTCGTCGTGGACGTCCCCGTACTCCACGAGCATCCTGGGTCCGCCTCTGAACAGACGCAGGGTGTGTGGTCCGAGCACGGCCGCCCCCCATGCGCCGGAGGCGCACATCCCCGCCACCGGCTCGAGCCACGGCACGGTGTCGAGCACCGCCTGTGGGCGCACCTCGCAAGGCAGCGGCACCACCCGAACTTCGGGAATCCGCCGCGCAGCCGTGGGCGCAAACTACGGAGCTCCCACCGATAGCCGACGGGCAGCGCCCCCACTCGGTCAGGCCATCGATCGCAGGTGGTCCGCCTCCGTAGCTAATCCCGATCTGCGATGGGGTGCCTCCCTGATGTGGGCCGCTGCGAGCAGGGGTAGGTTCGCATTGCAATCACTTCACCTGATGGAAGGAGCCCGAATCATGCTGGCAACGTCGACACGTCGGGAGCCGTTCGCCGAGCTCGGCGAGCTGCGCAGTCGCCTCGACCGCATGTTCGGTGAGCCGGGCGGCCGCGAGGGCGGGCACGACGGCGTCGTCGAGGTGACGATCCCGCTGCCGAAGGAGCCGGAGAAGCAGAGGATCGAGATCAAGCCGACCGCGGCCTGAACGATGGCGACGCTCGCTCAGCCGCGCCGGATCGGGCTCGCTCGACAGGCGATCGACCGCCTGGCGAGCGTGGACACGCACGGCAATCGTGTGCTGAGCGTGTACCTGGGTTTTGATCCCTCGCGGATGCCCAACCTGCGCGAACGGCGGATGGAGCTCGACGCGCTGCTGGGGGAGGCGCAGCGGCGCTTGGACGGTGACGCGGAGGCGCCGCACGGCGAGCGCATGGCGTTGCGCGAGGACATCGCGGCGGTGCGCGCCCTGTTCGAGGATGGGCGTGAGCTGGCGCCGTCCTCGGCGCGTGGGCTGGCGGTGTTCTGCGCCGCGCCGGCGGGCCTGTGGGAGGTGGTGAGCCTGCCCGAGCCCGTCGACCCGCTGGTCGCCGTCGAGGAGCGGCCGTTCATCGAGCCGCTGCTGGAGCTGATCTCGCCCGAACGCTGGTGTGTGCTGCTCGTCAGCCGTCGGGCGAGCCGTATCTTCACGGGCACTCGCGATCACCTCGTGGAGGTTTCGCACGTGCTCGACGACGTGCATCGTCACCACGAGCAGGGCGGTTGGTCGCAGGCCCGCTACCAGCGCGGCGTGGAGACCGAAGTCGACCGGCACCTCCGCGGGACCTGCGCGCTGCTGGCCGACCGTTTTGCGCGGCGTGCCTTTGACCGCCTGCTGCTGGCCGGTCCGCGGGAGCTTCATCGCCGCGTCGAGCGCGAGCTTGCCCCCGAGCTTCAGGGGCTCCTTGCGGGCAGCTTCGAGGTCGACGTCGAGCGCGCCACGGCGGAGGAGGTTCGCAGGCGCGCCACGCCGCTGATCGAGGACGCCGAGCGTGTCCGCGAGCAGGACGCGCTGCGACGCCTGGAGGAGGGTCTTGCGCCCTCCGGTCACAGCGCCGTGGGGCTGGAGGAGGTGCTGGAGGCGCTGGGCGAGCGCCGCGTGGGCACGCTGCTGCTCGCTCACGGCTACGCCACGCCGGGGGTCGCCTGTCCGGTCTGCGGGCGTCTTGCCGCGAACGCCCGCCCGTGTCCTCTCGATGGTGCGACCCCGGAACAGCGAGGGGATGTGATCGAGAGCGCGGTCGAGCTCGCCCTTGCGGAGGCGGCCGAGGTGCTGGTCGTGCGCCATCTCCGCGAGCAACTCGCCGCGCACGGCTCGATCGCCGCGCTGCTGCGGTTCTAGCGCTGCCCGGCGGGGCCCTGCGGTTCTAGCGCTGCCCGCCGTGGCCCGGTCGCTCTCGCCCGCGGCCAGCGGACAGAGCAGGAAGACCGGCAGGCGGGTGGCGTGCAGGAGCGCCTCGTAGCTGTCCGGGAGCGCCCCGCGGACCCGCTTTCGCTCGGCGGGCCCGCCCCAGTCGGACGCGGCGGTGACCGTGCCCGAGTACGTCGTGAAGCCGACGCTCACGGCATCGTGCCCGTGGCGCTCGCGCACGAGCTGCCCGATGTTCAGCTCGCCGCGACGACCCATCTCGGTCGCGCGGGCGTCGCCGACGTGCGAGTTGTGCGCCCACACGACCACCCGGGCGCTGCCGCCGTGACGGTCCAGGTGCGCGAGCAGATGGTCGAGCGTGTCGGCCATGTGCCGGTCGCGCTGGTTCCAGGAGCCGGCGCGGTCACCGAACATCGTGCGGTAGTACTCCTCGGCGGTCGCCACGATCGCGGCGTTCTGCTCGGCGAAGAAATACTCGTCCTCGGCCGCCATGCCGTCGCGCGCGAGATACTCGCCGGCGCGACGGCGCAGCTCCACGAGCTGCTCGATCACGTGCCTGCGGCACGGCTCGTCCACGCCGAGCAGCACCGCCTCGCCGTACCGCGCGGCATCGCCGGCGTACGGCTGCAGGCACTCGTACCGCGCACGTGCGCGCCTGGCCGCCTGCGGATCCTGCGCGTCGAGGTAGCCGATCACGGCCTCCATCGAGGCGCCGAGGCTGTAGAGATCGAGGCTGTAGAACCCAGCCCGGCGGGCGGTGTGGTGGCGACCCTCGTTGAACGCGCGCAGCCAGCCCGCCGACCAGCGCGAGCAGTGCGTCGTAGTCGCGCTGCTCCCCGGTCAGCGGGTGCGCCTGCGCGCGCAGCGCGGCGATCACCTCGTGCTCCCCGACCGGCAGGCTGAGGGTCTGCGTGCTCACTCTTCGCAGACGTCGGCGACGGTGGCGGCCGTGATCCGCACGACCTCGCGAGGGTCGAGGCGATCGACGGCGGTGATCGCCGCGATCACATACGCGCCGCCGTCGCGCAGCACGACTGTCTTGGCGACCTGCTCCGGAGGCATGTGGGCGGCGTGAGCCTTCGCGGGGCCCCTGATGGTCGGCTCATGCTCGACGAGCTCGAAGGCGACTCCGGCGCCCTCCAGGAAGCCGGCGATCGCATCGGCGTGCCTGGGTGTGACCGCGCCCGCCGGAACCTCACTCGACATCACGATCCTCCTTACGATCATCGTCGTGCGAAAACACGAATCGCACGCTACGCCCGCCGGTAGGCCGCGTCATTGGGGTGAACCACTGCCCCTGCCACGGCTTTCCACCTGTTCGGGGCCTTTGGGCGCTGGTGGCCGGTGGCGTGGTGGGGCCGACTCCGATTTTTGTTCGCCACCGCATCCGGGAGGTCAGGCCTCGATCAGAGCCCTGAACTTGTCTGGCAGGACCGCCAGGACGTCATCGATCTCACCGGGAGAGACATGGGCTCGCAGCACCCTCGCGACCGCACTCACCGCGAGCGAAGCCTCGGTCTCTCCGGCCATGCGTCCCTCGCGGGCGACGTGATCGAGGAACGCCTCGACGTCGTGGATTGGTAGGGGGTGCGGCTGGGGTCCCAGTCCTCGTAGTAGATGCCGCGGATCAGGGTCGGCAGCTGCGCGGCGAGCTTTGCCGCCACGTCGACAGTCAGCCGGTCGCGCAGGGTGTGCAGCACGGCGCGCAGCGCCCGGTAGGCATATTGGCGATCTTCGACGCCGAGCTACCGCGCGACGCTGCGGCGCGAGCTGCGCGACGGCGACGCCCTCGGCGACCACACTTTCACCCACCCCGATCTCGAGCTCCTGAGCGCCGGCGGGGTGCGTGGCCAGCTGCGAAGACGAGGGCATCTCGGGGCCGCTGCCCCCGGGGTCGATCGTCATGCGGTGATGGCCCTCCGCGAGCTCACGGCCCTGGCCCGCCGCCGTGACCGCGGAGCCGCTTCTCGCCGCAAGACCCGCGAACGGGTGCTGGCGGGCACGCGGCGGATCGAGTGCAGCTACACCCGAACTCTCTACGGATGGCACCAGTGAGGCAGAAGCCTATGGTCGCTACCAAAGACCTAGCCATCAGGGAGATCCGAATCGAGGCAGCCACCGATTGACCTTCCGTGAATGCAGCGGCAGCGGGACGCACGTCCCGCGAAAGGAGGCGCATCCAAATGCCACAGACCAAGACCCAGCGCAGCAGGACAGCAGACAAGGGCACGAGCGCCCATGAGCGCAGCACAACGAGCGCCCATGAGCGCAGCACGAATGCCGGCAAGCACGAGCACCCGAGAGCACTGGACCGGACCACCGACCTCTCCGACGAAGTGCTCAAGTCGCTCGAGTCCGGCCAGCGGGCCGCTATCGATGCGGTGCGCAGGTTCGTCGACACAGTCGACCAGACGCTGCCCGCGCTCGGCGAGCGTCCCTCCAGGCGTCAGGAGATCATCGACGCCGCCATGGAAATGGCCGACCGACTGGTTCACACGGAGTACGACTTCCTGCGCAACGTCGTGCAGAGCGCCGGGAAGGCGTTGAGCAGGCAGGACGACGCGAAATAGCCGCGCTGGAAACGCGGCCCACCCCGGGCGCCCGGGGCCGCGCGGTGGGCAAGCCCGGCCCGCCGCGCGGCTACGGCGGTCTCACAAGGCGGGCGTGGGCGGCGCTGGCCGCGTCACGGGCTTCGCGTTGCTCGCGCAGGATGGCGAGCAGGAGCGGCGGCCCACGCTCGCGGGATTACTACGGAGCGTTGACGGGGGTCGCACCCGATGTGTGGTTCGCGGCCGCCGGGTAGCGTCGCTGGCTCCCCGCAAAACTGAATAGATGGAGGTATGTCATGCCTGGAGCACTGACACGCTGGGAACCGTTCGCGGAGCTCGGCGAGCTGCGCAGCCGTTTCGACCGCATGTTCGAGGATCTCCTCGCCGGCGGCGAGCGCGGGTGGGTGCCCGCGATCGATGTGGAGCGCGAGAACGGCAACCTCGTGGTGCGCGCCGACGTTCCCGGGATCAAGCCCGAGGAGGTCAAGATCGAGATCGAGGACGACATCCTCACGGTCTCCGGGGCACACGAGGAGCGCAAGGAGAAGAAGGACAAGCACTTCCTGCGCCGCGAGCGCCGCTACGGGTCCTTCAGCCGCTCGCTGGCGCTGCCGGCCGGCGTGGAGGCCAAGAAGATCAAGGCCAAGACGCACGACGGCGTCGTCGAGGTGACGATCCCGCTGCCGCAGGAGACCAAGAGGGAGACGGTCACGATCACCCCGACCGCCGCCTGAACGCCCCGGGGGAGACGCCGGCCGCGGCGCTCAGGCGCCGAGGCCGGCCCTCCGCCGCGGCAGCCCCCTCAAACGCACAATCCACAGCCCAGCCCGGCTCTGCGTGGCGCGCCCCCCGGTTCATTCCGTGCGCGAAAACCCTCGGATGGCCAGCGCGATGACGACGCTCATCGCCATGATCCCCGGGAACATGAACTTCTTGAAGTCGAACCCTTCGATCGACCCGACCAGCCCGGCCATGCCGTAGCCCATCACGACCAGGAACAGGATCGGCTGGACCTGGTCGCTGGCACCCGATACCGCCGATGAATCAACGACTCAGGGCACCAGTGTGGATTAGGTAGGCTTCGGGGACGAGGATGGGAGCCTTCTTTGTCCACACCCTGCTGCAACCTAACGCGGATTAGGCAGCGGCTCGGGGTAGGGGAGATGGGATCTTTCTTTGCCGACACCGGGGCACAACCTAATGCTCGCTAGGTAAGGCCACGGTGTCGCCAAACAGAACATCGACACCCGTCTCCGGCGGGCCCGGCGACTCGACACCCGTCTCCGGCGAGCCTGTCGACTGGACACGCCTCTCCGGCGAGCCCGGCGAGAAGCCCATCGAGTTGCTGCCCGCGGCGGAGGTGCCGCCTGGGTCAGGGCCGCCGGCCGCAACGGCGACGGGGTACTCCATCCGCCGCTCCTCCCGCGCCCGCCGGGTTCGGGTCAACGTCCATACCGACGCCGAGCGCCGCGCGGTCGCCGTCGAGGTGGTCCTCCCGGCGCGCGCCCCCGAGCGCGCGGCGGCGGCCGCGGTTCAGGAGCTGCGCCCCTGGATCGAGCGTCGCGTCGCCCAGGCCCACGCCGCCCTGGCCGCGGTGGCGGCCCGCAACGGCACGGTCCCCTACCTCGGCGAGACCCTGCACCTGATCCCCGAGCCCAGCCGCACGAGGGTCCACCGTCGCGGCGAGCACCTGCTGGTGCCCGCCGGCGACCCCCGTCCGGCGCTGGAGCTGTTCTACCGTCGCGCCGCCCGTCGCGAGATCGCGTCCCGCCTGGATCGCGCGAGCGCCCTGGCCGGCACCCCGTACAACGGCCTCTCGATCCGCGCCCAACGCAGCCGCTGGGCCTCCTGCTCGTCGCGAGGCCAGATGAGCTTCAACTGGCGGCTCCTCCTCGCTCCCGAGCGCGTCCTGGAATACGTCATCTGGCATGAGATCTGCCACCTCCAGATCCACGACCACTCCCTCCGCTTCTGGTCCCTGGTCGAGTCCCACTGGCCCACCTGGCGGTCCGAGCGAGACTGGCTGCGCCGCCACGGCACGACTCTTGTGCTCTGAGCTACCCGGGCAGCCCGCGCGGTCGTGAGCCCTCGGGTCGTACGGGGCGAGCCCGCGGGGGCACGGGGCGAGCCCGCGGGGGCACGGGGCGAGCCCGCGGAGGCAGGGGGCGAGCCCGCGGGGGCACGGGGCGAGCCCGCGGAGGCACGGGGGCAAGCCCGACCGCTACCCCCGCTGCTCGACGGGTACGTAGTCGCGGTCGCGGTCGCCGGTATAGATCTGCCGGGGCCGGGCGATCTTCTGCTCGGGGTCCTCGACCATCTCTAACCACTGGGCGATCCACCCGCTGGTGCGCCCGATGGCGAACATGACGGGGAACATCGCCACCGGCAGCCCGAGCGCCTCGTAGATGAGGCCGGAGTAGAAGTCGACGTTGGGGTAGAGCTTGCGGGAGGTGAAGTAGTCGTCGTCCAGGGCTCGCTTCTCGAGCTCGGTGGCGACGTCCAGCAGGGGGCTCTTGCCGCGGACCTCGAAGACGTCGTCGAGGTATTTGCGAATGATCCGCGCGCGGGGGTCGTAGTTCTTGTAGACCCGGTGGCCGAAGCCCATGAGCCGCTCCTTGCCCTCCTTGACGCCTTCCAGGAAGCCGGGGATGTTCTCGACGCTCTCGATCCGTTCGAGCATCCGCAGGGCGGCCTCATTGGCGCCGCCGTGCAGCGGGCCGTAGAGCGCGGCGACGCCGGCGGCAACGGCGGAGTAGGGGTCGACCTGGGTGGAGCCGACAGAGCGGACGGCGCTGGTCGAGGCGTTCTGCTCGTGGTCGGCGTGGAGGATGAAGAGAACGTCGAGCGCCCGTGCCAGCCGCGGGTCGGGCTGGTACTTGAGCTCGGTCATTTTGTACATCATCCCGAGGAAGTTGCCGGCGTAGTCGAGGTCGTTGTCGGGGTAGACGTAGGGCTGGCCCATGTTGTGGCGGAAGGCGAAGGCCGCCAGCGTCGGCATCTTGGCGAGCAGGCGCGTGATCTGGACGTCGCGGACGTCGGCGTCGTGGATCTTGTTGGCGTCGGGGTAGAACGTCGAGAGCGCCCCGACGGAGGCGACGAGCATCCCCATTGGGTTGGCGTCGTAGCGGAAGCCCTGCATGAAGTCCTTGACGTTCTCGTGGACGAAGGTGTGGATCGTGATCTCGTGCACCCAGTCATCGAGCTCGGCTTTGGTGGGCAGGGCGCCCTTGATCAGCAGGTAGGCGACCTCGAGGTAGCTGGAGTGCTCGCAGAGCTGCTCGATCGGGTAGCCCCGGTGCTGGAGTATGCCGGCGGCGCCGTCGATGTAGGTGATCGCGCTGCGGCAGGACGCGGTGTTGGTGTAGGCCGGGTCGTAGGCCATCAGCCCGAAGTCGTCCTCGCCGGTCTTGATCTGGCGGAGATCCATCGCGCGCACGGTGCCGTCGGTGATCGGCAGCTCGTAGCTGCGGCCGTTGCGGTTGTCGGTCACCGTCAGCGTCTGGGCAGCGGCCGAGCCGTTGCTCTGGGCCTGGGGAACCTCGGTCTCGGTGCTCATCGCCATCTCCTGTGTCGGGCCTCTGTGTCGTCTCGCCTCGATTATGGGGCAAGTC
>Ga0335072_10017149_pt1 | contig 10245 bp, 4 predicted proteins | sample Lox_Sample_21_FD_206725 | JGI IMG/M metagenome (GOLD analysis project Ga0335072, IMG submission 206725) | Soil microbial communities from Loxahatchee National Wildlife Refuge, Florida, United States - Lox_Sample_2.1 | ecosystem: Environmental > Terrestrial > Soil > Wetlands | place: USA: Florida...
CCCCTCGGCCTCTGCTCGGCACCGCCCGGCGCGGCTTCGGCGTGGGCGGACACCTCGCGCTCGGCTTGGCTGCAGTGGTTGCGGTCATGCTCACCGGGCAGACCCTCGCGCACCACACCACGCACGCAGCCGTGGAGGCCGTGGAGAGCATCCAGGCGCGCTACGAGCCGCTCGCACGACGCGCCAGCAGCATCATCGAGAAGCTCGAAGCGTATGACCGCGCGGTGGCTGAAGACCTCGAATCGGACCGGCCGCTGCCCACGCATTCGCTCACCGAGGCGCAACTGGAGCTTGCGGGAGCCGTCTCGGGGTACTTCGCGACGCCGGGGTCTCTCTCCGAGGGAGTCGAGCAGGACGCGCTGCGGGCGCGGATTACGCGGCACCTCGAGGATGGACGCCTCCTCACCAATCACGCTGGCGAGCGGCGCGAGTGGGATGCTCGCCGGCACGCGCTGCTGAGCGGCGTCGCGCACCGCATCGCTTCGGCCGGTGGACAGGGACTCGACGTCGGAGGCAACCAGATCATCGCGCGGCGCTCGCTCGCGGACCTCGATGCCGCAATCAACGCTGTGCGCTCGGCGGGCGATGCGGCGGCGGCCGCCCCGGCCGAGGACCGGTTTCTCGCGCTCCTCGATTCCAATCACGACGAGCTCGCGCGCTCGCCGGGCCGAGCATGGCTCGAGCTCGTCACCGATGATTTCCAGGAGGCGGCGCACCTGCGCCGCGAGATCGACCGCTTCGACGCCTCGGACGCGCAGGCGCGTCGCGAGTATCTCGAGGAAGGCGCAGCGCTCCTCGCCGCCGCACAGACTTCGCTTCAGGAGCCCGCGCGCGCAGCACTCGCGAACGCGGCGGAGCACGCCGCCGGGGCCGCAGCCGCGGTTCAGCGCACGCTCGCCGCGACCGGCATCGCGGTCGTGGCCGTGGTCCTGCTGGTCTCGGTGCTGCTCGCCGTGCGCATCATTCTGCCGGTGCGCCGGCTCACCGTCGCGACGCGCCGGCTCGCGCTCGGGCACCGCGACGCCCGCGCGCGCCGCGCCGGACTCGCCGAGCTCGACGAGCTCGCCGAGTCTTTCAACGCCATGGCCGATCAGATCGCGACCGTCGAGCAGGCGCTGCGCAGCCAGCAGGCCGAGCTCGAGCAGCACGTGGCCGAGCGTACCCGGCAACTGCACCATCTCGCACACCACGATCCGCTCACGCAGCTGCCCAACCGGCGCCATCTCTCCACGCAACTCACGGCCGCCCTTGCGCGCACGAGCAGCCTGCGCCGACGCGCCGCGCTCCTGTTCGTCGACATGGACAACTTCAAATCGATCAACGATACGCTCGGACACACCTTCGGCGATCGGGTGCTGCAGGCAATCGGCGAGCGGCTGCAGCTCGCAGCCGGCGCGCAGGCCTTCATCGCGCGGCTCGGCGGAGACGAGTTCACCGTGTTGATCGAGGATGCCGTCTCGGAGGAGGCGGTGGCCGCCCGTGCGGCGACGCTCCTCGAGGCCTTGCAGCGTCCGCTCGTGGTTGACAGCCGCGTCATCGTGACGAGCGCGAGCGTCGGGGCGAGCCTTTATCCGGACCACGCGCGCGACGCGGATGCGCTGCTACGCGCCGCGGATGTGGCGTTGTTTCGGGCGAAGGACCTGGGCCGCAATCGCTTCGCGCTCTACAGCCCCGAGCTCTCCGATGCGGCGGCGCATCACTTCCGGCTCGAGCAGTCGCTGCGCCGCGCAATGGATGCGGGCGAGCTATTGCTCATGTACCAGCCGCAGGTGGCGCTCCATAGCCTCGAGCCGAGCGGCGTCGAGGCGCTGCTGCGCTGGCGCAAGCCCGACGGTCGGGTCGCGACGGCCTCGGAGTTCATCCATGTGGCGGAGAAGGCCGGCCTCATGCGCGAGCTCACGGCGTGGGTGCTGCGCGAAGCGACGGCGGCGGTGACCGCGTGGCGCGCAAGCGGCTGGCACCGCGCGACCGTCGCGATCAACGTCTCGGCTCCCCAGTTCTTCGAAAGCGACTTCGTCGATCACGTGAGCGAGGCGTTGCGCGTCACCGGGCTGCCCGCGAGCGCGCTCGAGCTCGAGCTCACCGAGACGGTCCTGCAGACCGGTCCCGCGACGATCGATGCACTGAAGCGCCTGCGCCGTCTGGGCGTCGAGATCGCACTCGATGACTTCGGTATCGGCTACTCCTCGCTCACTTCGCTCGAGCAACTGCCGATCTCGCGCGTGAAGCTCGACCGGATGCTCGTCGAGGCGATCGACGCGAGCCCCAGATCGTTGGCCATCGCGCGCTCCGTCATCGCGTTGTGCCACGGACTGGGACTGCAGGTGGTTGCGGAGGGCGTCGAGCGCGCCGCGCAGCTCGAGCTCCTGAGCCGCTGCGGACCGGTGAGCGTTCAGGGCTTTCTGCTCTCGCACGCCGTGGAGCCGAATGCGGCGCCGAAGGCGGCGCAGGCGGCCGTCGAGCGCGCAGGCGAGCTGCTCAACGCCGCATCCGAGGTGATCACGTATGAAAGCCCCGATGACCGGGCGCTGGTGTTTGCGACGCCGCGGCGCACCCGGCCGCGCTGAGCGTCACCGCGGCGCGCAGGCGCCGTGTGCGGCGATGAACGCATCGCGCGCGCGCACCGCCGCGAACGGCTGATCGGCGAACAGCCCATCGACCCCGGCCGCGAGGTATGCGGCAATCTCCCCGCTCAGGTCCCCGAGCGCCCCCGGTTCACTCCCCGAGCGCAGCGGTACCGGGAGGAAGGCGTTCTCCGCGCGAAACGTCCAGGCGTGGACGGCGAGCCCCGCCGCGTGTGCGGCGTTGACGAGCGAACTCGGGGCGGCGAGCGCGCCGTCCTCGGTGCGCGGCACCACGAGCGTTTTTTCCACTCCAACCGCATCCGCGTAACGCGCGATCTCATCGAGACCGGCGGGCTCGATGAGCTGCGCGTAGCGGCGCGCATCGCCGCGCGCCAGAAGATCGTACGGCGCACCGTCGCGCTCGATGAGTTGCACGAGCGGCAGCTGCGTGCGCTCGCGCAGCGCCCGCAGGTTCCCCATCTCGAACGATTGAATGAAGATCGGCGCGTCCCGTCCTTGGTATCCGTGCCGCCGCAGCGCCTCGAGCAGCGGCCCCTCGAGCGCGAGACCCTGCTCGGCGAAGTAGGTCGGATGCTTCGTCTCCGGATACACACCGATCGGCGCCGGCGGGGCGATGCCGCGCGCGTGCGCGGCGGCTTCCCGCGCGCGCTCGAGCGCGCGCACCAGCCCGAGAATCTCATCGAGCGTCGCGATCTCGAGCTGCCCGTCGAAACGCGCATTGGCCGGGCGCAGCTCCCCGATGCGCTCGCGCGCGCGCAGCCGCTTCACCTCGGCGAGGGTGAAGTCCTCGGTGAACCAGCCTTCGCGAGCGACGCCGTCGATGATCTTGCGCGCTCTGCGGTTTGCGAACTCGGCGCGCTGCGCCACATCGGTCGTCGCGCCGATCTCATTCTCGTGGCGCGCGACCAGCACGCCGTCGCGGGTTGCGACCAGATCGGGCTCGATGAACTCCGCGCCCTGCTCGATCGCGATGAAGTAAGCGAGCAGGGTGTGCTCGGGCGCGTAGCCGCTCGCGCCGCGATGGGCGATGATGATCGGCAGCGGCCTCTTTGCGGGACGCCGGCGTGCGGTCGACGGTTGAGGTGCGGACATGACGGCGCGATGATCGCAACGGGCGTCGCGAAACTCAATGCGGGGCGCCACCCGCGATACCTGCCCGTGTACGATGGGCGCGATGGATGAGCTTAAGGGCTCGCGCGGCCGCCTCCAGATCGGATTTTCGAGGACTCCATGACCGAGCTCACCGCGGACGACATCTACCTCTTCAAGGAGGGGACGCTCTATCGGGCCTACGAGAAGCTCGGTGCGCATGGAGCGAGCGTGGCGGGACGTGCCGGCACTCGCTTCGCGGTGTGGGCGCCGAATGCGGAGTTCGCGAGCGTCGTCGGTGACTTCAACGGCTGGAACGTCGAGAGCCACCCCCTCGAGCCCCGCCCGGATCGCTCCGGCATCTGGGAGGGTTTCGTCGCGGGCGTAGGCCCCGGCACGCTTTACAAGTACCACATTCGCTCGCGCCTCGGAGGGTATGTCGTACAGAAGAGCGATCCGTTTGCGTTCCGCTGCGAGTTGCCGCCGCGCACGGCCTCGGTGGTGTGGGACCTCGCCTTCGAATGGCGCGACACCGAGTGGCAACGCGAGCGCACGCGCGTGAACGCGCTCGATGCGCCTTGGTCGATCTACGAGGTGCATCTCGGCTCCTGGCGACGCGTGCCCGCGGAGGGGAATCGCCACTTGACCTACCGGGAGCTCGCCGCGCAGCTTCCCGACTACGTGGCCGAGATGGGCTTCACGCACGTCGAGCTGATGCCCGTGATGGAGCATCCGTTCTACGGCTCCTGGGGCTACCAGGTGACCGGCTACTTTGCGCCCACTGCGCGCTACGGCACGCCGCAGGACCTCATGCACCTGGTGAGCGAGCTGCACCGCCGCGGCATTGGCGTGATCCTCGATTGGGTCCCCTCGCATTTCCCGAGCGACGAGCACGGACTCGCCTACTTCGACGGCACGCACCTCTACGAGCATGCCGATCCGCGCCAGGGCTATCATCCCGAGTGGAACAGCTCCATCTTCAACTACGGCCGCGCCGAGGTGCGCGGGTTCCTGGGCAGCAGCGCGCACTACTGGCTCGACGTCTTTCGCGCCGATGCGCTGCGCGTCGACGCCGTCGCCTCGATGCTCTACCTCGATTACGGCCGCCGCGCGGGGGAGTGGATCCCCAACCGCTTCGGCGGGCACGAGAATCTCGACGCCGTCGAGTTCTTGAAGCACTTGAATGCGGAGATCTATCGCGAGCATCCGGCCGTCCAGACCATCGCGGAGGAATCGACCGCCTGGCCCATGGTCTCGCAGCCGACGTACCTGGGCGGTCTCGGATTCGGCCTTAAGTGGAACATGGGCTGGATGCACGACACGCTCAAGTACTTCCAGACCGATCCCATCTTCCGCAGGTACCACCACCACGCACTCACGTTCTCCATCTGGTACGCATTCTCGGAGAACTTCGTCCTGCCCCTCTCGCACGATGAGGTGACCCAAGGCAAGGGCTCGCTCATCGGCAAGATGCACGGTGATGAGTGGCAGCAGTTCGCGAATCTGCGTTTGCTCTACGGCTACATGTGGGGTCATCCCGGCAAGAAGCTCCTCTTCATGGGCTCGGAGTTCGGTCAGAAGCGCGAGTGGCAGCACGAGGAGAGCCTCGAGTGGCACGTGCTCGCCTATCCGCTGCACGCGGGTGCGCAGCGTTGGGTGCGCGACCTCAATCGCCTCTACCGCGACACACCGGCGCTTTACGAGCTCGATTTCTCGCCCGCGGGCTTCGAGTGGGTGGACTGCAACGACGCCGATTCGAGCGTCATCGCCTTTCTGCGCAAGGCGCGCTCGGGAGAGCGCGAGGTGCTCGTGGTGTTGAACTTCACGCCCGTCGTCCGCGAGAGCTACCGCATCGGCGTGCCGCGCGGGGGCTTCTGGCACGAGCGCCTGAACAGCGATGCGCACGAATACGGCGGCAGCGGGCAGGGCAACCAGGGCGGTGTTTCCGCCACGGCGGCGGGCGCCCACGGCCGCTCGCACTCCGTGAGCCTGCGCCTGCCGCCGCTCGGCGCACTATTCCTCGAGCCGGGCTGAACGGACGAGCGCGCGGGCCGGGCCCATGTCTGTCGCCGAACTCCCGGGAGAGAGCACCGCTCACACCGCGGCGGCGGATGCGCTGTGGTATCGCGATGCGGTGATCTACGAGTGCCACGTGCGCGCGTTCTTCGACAGCAACGACGACGGCATCGGGGATTTTCCCGGACTCACCCGCCGTCTCGACTACCTCGCGGACTTGGGCGTCAACGCGATCTGGCTGCTGCCGTTCTATCCCTCTCCCGGTAAGGACGACGGCTACGACATCTCGAACTACCGCGACATCCATCCCCACTACGGCACGCGCGCCGACTTCCGCAGCTTCATTCGCGAGGCGCACCGCCGCGGCCTGCGCGTGATCACCGAGCTCGTGATCAATCACACCTCGGATCAGCACCCGTGGTTCCAGGCCTCGCGACGCGCCCCGCCAGGGTCGCGCAAACGCGACTACTACGTGTGGAGCGACACCCCCGAGCGTTACGCGGGCACGCGCGTCATCTTCACCGATGCCGAGAGCTCCAATTGGGCCTGGGATCCCCTCGCGCGCGCATACTACTGGCACCGCTTCTTCGGCCATCAGCCGGATCTGAACTTCGACAATCCGCACGTGGAGCGCGCGATCAGCCGCATCATGAGGTACTGGCTCGATCAGGGCGTCGATGGCCTGAGGCTCGATGCGATTCCGTATCTCATCGAGCGCGACGGCACGAGCAACGAGAACCTGCGCGAGACGCACGCAGTGGTGCAGCGGTTCCGCAAGTTGATCGACGAGCGCTACGGCGACCGCATGCTGCTCGCCGAGGCAAACCAGTGGCCCGAGGACGTGCGCGACTACTTCGGCGTCGGTGATGAGTGCCACATGGCGTTTCACTTCCCGCTGATGCCGCGCATGTACATGGCGATCGCCCAGGAGGATCGCTACCCGATCACCGAGATCATCGACCAGACTCCCGACATCCCCTTCAGCTGCCAGTGGGCGATTTTCCTGCGCAATCACGACGAGCTCACGCTCGAGATGGTGACCAGCGAGGAGCGCGATTACATGTACCGGATGTATGCCGCCGACCCGCGCGCGCGGCTCAACCTCGGCATCCGGCGCCGGCTCGCGCCGCTCCTCGACAACGATCCGGATCGCATCAAGCTCATGAACGGGCTGTTGCTGTCGATGCCGGGCTCGCCGGTCATCTACTACGGCGATGAGATCGGGATGGGAGACAATTTCTACCTGGGCGACCGCAACGGCGTGCGCACGCCGATGCAGTGGAGCCCGGACCGCAATGCGGGCTTCTCGCGCGCCGACCCGCAACAGCTCTATCTGCCGCCGATCATGGACCCGATCTACGGCTTCGAGGGGGTCAACGTCGAGGCGCAGACCCGCGATCGCTCCTCGCTCCTCAACTGGATGAAGCGGATGCTCCAGGTGCGCAAGACCTCGCAGGCCTTCGGGCGCGGGGGCATGCGCTTCATCCGGCCCGGCAACCGCAAGGTGCTCGCGTATGTCCGCAGCTACGCCGGGGATACGATCCTCTGCGTCGTGAATCTGGCGCGCTCCGCTCAGCCGGTGGAGCTCGATCTCGCGGAATTCAAAGGGATGGTCCCGATCGAGATGTTGGGCCGCACCCCGTTCCCTCCGGTTGGCGATCTGCCATACCTCTTGACCCTTCCGGGCTACGCGTTCTACTGGTTTCGCCTGAGCCGGGAGGCCGAGGCGCCGCTATGGCATCACGAGCACGCCCCGCCCGAGGACGCCCCGGTTCTCGTGCTCATCGATCGCTGCAAGAGCTTCTTCCCCGATCAGGTCTCGGTCTGGCGCAGCGGACTCGCAGAGCGACTGCGCGTGCAGCTCGAGGAGCGCGTGCTGCCTGCTTTCATCCACGCGCAGCGCTGGTACGCCGCCAAGAGCGCAGTCACCGGACGCGCGCAGCTCGCCGACCATGCCCTGTGGACCGGCCCAGCCGAGGAGTGGCTCGTCGGCCTGTACGATGTGCAAAGCGCAGGCGCGAGCGCCCGCTACTTTCTGCCGCTCACGCTCGCGTTTCAGGATCAATCGGGCCCGCGCTGGAGCCGCCTGCAGGCCGCGGTCGTCGCGCGCGTGCGCCAGCAGGCACGCACCGGGTTGCTGGCGGATGCGTTCGCCGACGATGCGTTCTGCCGAGCGCTCGTCGATCTGATCGGCGCGGGCGGAGAGGCGCCGCTTGCCGCCGGGCGGCTGCGCTTCACGGCGACGAGTGCCTACACGGAGCTGCGCCCCGACTCGGCGGCCGAGCTCGCCGTCGGCCAGCCGCTCGCCGAGAGCAGCAACACCGCGCTCAGAATCGGCGAGCGGCTGTTCCTGAAGGTCTACCGCCGCATCCAAACGGGCGTCAACCCCGAGCTCGACATCGGCCGCTTCCTCACCGAGGTCGCACACTTTGCCAACATCGTGCCGCTCGCGGGCGCGGTCGAGTATCTCGCGAGCGACGGCTCGGTCGCGACGCTCGCTCTGCTGCAGGCGTTCGTCGCGAATCAGGGCGACGGCTGGACCTACACGCTCAACTACCTGGCGCGCTTCCTCGAGGAGCGCCGCACCCGCGCACCGCTGCACGCCGAGGCGCATGGTGCCTATCTCGCGCTCGCGCACACGCTCGGCGAGCGTACCGCGGACCTTCATCGCGCGCTCGCCACGCCCACCGCGGATCCGCTGTTCGCGCCCGAGCCGATCCGCGCCCACGACCTTAAGAGCTGGCGCGACCGCGTGCGCGGGGAGCTCGAATCGACGCTTGCGCTCGTCGCCCGCGCCGAGGAGCTGCCGGAGAGCGTGCGCGCCGGCGCCGCCGACCTCGCCGCCGCCCGCGAGACGCTGCGGCGGCGAATCGATGCGGCGCTCACCGCGCCGTCTCGCGGAATGAAGATTCGCCACCACGGAGACCTGCATCTCGGGCAGGTGCTGCTGCAGCGAAACGACTTCATTTTCGTGGACTTCGAAGGCGAGCCGGCGCGGCCGCTCGCCGAGCGGCGCGAGAAGGGCTCTCCGCTGCGCGATGTGGCCGGGATGCTGTGCTCGTTTACGTATGCACGGCACGCCGCGCTGCGTCGCATCACGGAGGAGCTCAACGAGGATGCCGTCCGCGGGGAGCCGTTGCTTCTCGCATGGGAACGCGAGGCGCGCGCCGCGTTCCTCGCCGCGTACGATGCGCGTGCCCGCGAGGCGCATTTATACGAGTCGCTCGCGGAAGTGGCACCGCTCCTCGCGCTCTTCGAGCTCCAGAGATCGCTCTACGAGCTGCGCTACGAGCTCGCCAATCGTCCCGACTGGGCGAGCATCCCCCTTGCTGCCCTGCGCGAGTTGCTGGAACATGAGTCCTCGCCATGAAGCCCCGCTCCGTCGCCTACCTCATTGCGCTCGTGCTTCTCGGTGTCTTCGTGCTCGCGAACTGGAACCTGGTCGCGCGAACCGAAGAGCTGAGCTTCCTCGTCGGTCGCGTGCGGGCACCCCTCGGTCTGCTCATCGTGCTGCTCGTGGCGCTCGTCTTCGTGATCGACTTGGCCGCGTTCGGATTTGCCCGCCGTGCCTGGGGGCACGAGCGGCGGACGCTCACCCAGGAGCTCGAGCTGCTGCGGCTGCGCGCCGACCGTGCCGAGGAGTCGCGGATCAACGAGTTGCGCGCGCTGGTCGAGCGTGAAACCGCGGCCATCCGTGCCCAGCTCGATCGGCTGAGCGATCATCGCGGTTGACCTCGCGAGCAAGCGCCAGGTCGCTCAGCGATAACCGCGCGCCTGCAGCGTGAAGAGGTGCGCGTAGCGCCCGCCGCGGCCCATGAGCTCCTCGTGGCTGCCGTGCTCGATGATCCGCCCGCGGTCGAGCACGACGATCTCATCGGCCATGCGCACCGTCGAGAAGCGGTGCGAGATGAGGATCGTGATGCGGCCCTGCGAGAGCTGACGGAAATGCTCGAAGATCTCGGCCTCCGCCTGGGCATCCATCGCCGCGGTCGGCTCGTCGAGCACCAGGATGTCCGCACGCGTGCGCATGAACGCGCGCGACAGCGCGATCTTCTGCCATTGACCGCCGGAGAGCTCGCGCCCGTCGCGGAACCACTTGCCGAGCTGTGCCTGATAGCCCCCCGGGAGGGTCTCGATGAACTCGCTCGCCCTGCCCTTCGCCGCCGCCTCGCGCCATCGCTCCTCGTCCTCGAAGAAGCGCTCGTCTCCGGCGCCGACGTTCTCCCCGACGAGCAGCTGATAGCGGGTGAAATCCTGGAAGATGACTCCGATCCGCTCGCGCAGCGCCGCCTCGTCCCAGGCGCCCAGGTCCTCGCCATCGAGCAGGATGCGCCCGCTCGAGGGGGCGTAGAGCCGCGTGAGGAGCTTGATGAGCGTCGTTTTGCCCGAGCCGTTTTGCCCGACGAGCGCGAGACTCGCGCCGGGTGCCAGGTGCAGTGTCACGTGCTCGAGGGCCGGCTCGTGCGCACCGGGATAGGTGAAGCTCACGTCCTCGAAGCGGACGCCGTCCTCGGGGCGCGGTCCGCGCGCGAGGGCGCCGGAGGGCTCCGGCACC
>Ga0335072_10017152_pt1 | contig 10244 bp, 11 predicted proteins | sample Lox_Sample_21_FD_206725 | JGI IMG/M metagenome (GOLD analysis project Ga0335072, IMG submission 206725) | Soil microbial communities from Loxahatchee National Wildlife Refuge, Florida, United States - Lox_Sample_2.1 | ecosystem: Environmental > Terrestrial > Soil > Wetlands | place: USA...
CCAGAGCTGTCGTCTGTGACACTTCCTTTGCCTTTGTCACTCGCTGGGGGTTCAATCGAGATCTCTCTGATCTGTCGCAGGAAATCATTGGTCCCATTCAAGAGTCTTGCGAAATCCACCTTTTCCCAAATATAGCTTTGCGGACTCGTTCCGTAGATGCATTCGAAGAACACGGAGACACGGTTAAGCATCGGATTATTAATTGCCAGGGGTCCACCAGTGGCTTTCAAAAGGCGACGTATGGCTGTATAATGCATGTCTGCCGAACTCGCTGAGCCAGAGCGTCTGTCTAAATTTCCTAGAGCCATGATGGAGGCAAGAAGATCGTCTTTCAGCTTTGGCTCTTTCGATTTATTGTATTGCACGCTCGTGCCGTGTACAAGCCGAATGGCTTCGACTTTGTGGCGTAACATGGCAAGCTCCAGAGCTTTCTTTTCCTTGTCGGAGTCATACGTTTTGAGAGAGCCGCGATAGAGTGCAGCTCGAGCGAGAATCGTCTGAAAGCACGCAGGTGTGGTTAGTGCTATTTTGAAGTTGCTTGCTACCGGGTGAGGCTTGAGCCTCGGAGAGAAGCCATAAGTTGCATGAGGATAATGGAACAAATAGAAGCTGATGAGATGCTCCTGAAAGCGGTTCAGATTGGTTGGGAGTGCTGCAAAAGGGTCGAATTTGTCTGAGCACGGTAGCAGATTCTGGCGTATGTACGTCGAAGCCGGGACGAGTTGTCCAGACTCGTGTTCCGGCACGAGAACCTCTTCAACTCCATCTACTTCAGTGACAGTCCTCTCGCCGCTTCTTTGCCCTTCGGCGACAGTCCTCTCGCTGCTTCTTTGCCCTTCGGCGACAATCCTATCGCTACTTCTTTGCCCTCCGGCGACTCGCTGTACCTGAACGCTGTTCGCAGGGAATCGGCGATAGGCCGCTGCCGAGAGCCTCTTGCCAGTATTGGGTTGGTGAACGCTAGTTATTGGCGGCCCTCGACCCTGCCGATCCGCTTCGTTTGGTCTCCCCAGCGTCGACATTTGCAGGAGCTCTGCTCTCTAAACTAACTTGCCAGATCCATCGGACGTTGACTGAATCGCGCACAAAGACAAGAAGGGAGATGCAGAAACGATTTGGTGGTGGGCGCGAGATTAGTGATGTAATCCCGGTACAAGCTGTCAGACGCTTATGCTTGTCTTCCAGGGCCTGTTCCGCGTACCCGCCCCCTTTTTCTAGGTATATGCAAATTGCACATAACAGGAAGAACTGAGGGGGCCAGATTGGCGATTGGACCATGCAGAGAGTCACACCGGTTCTAGAATGAGTCGACACAGCTGGTTCCCCGTCTTGGGGGAAAACTTTGGTATGAAAATAGAACACTATCTTTTCCCGTTGAAGTGAACCCTCTCCACTCAGCATCTCCACACACTCCCAGGGTTCCATTCCTTACATGCATTTAGCTAGAAGTTTGTCCGCGGCTTGGCCAGCTTCTTTCCCAATCATTCGAAGGCCATCCGATTTTTAGTGGATCCCAAATGCTCTACCTTTACCTCGACGATATCTCCCTCCTTCAACCATACCGGTTTTGGTTTCATGCCGAATGCCACCCCTGAGGGCGTGCCGGTCATTCTGATAGTGCCTGTTCCAAAGTTGTGCCCTGGCTGATGAAACTGATGATCTTCTTTACATTGAATAGTAAGTCATTTGTGTTGGAGTCCTGTCTCGACTCTCCGTTCACGAACGTCTGGATTCGGAGGTTGCCAGCCTCGCCAACAAGTTTGGGGGACACCATCATAGGTCCAAGAGGCGCATACTTATCGAAACCTTTACTGAAGCACCACTGAGGCACTCCGCCGGCATACTGAACACACCGTATAGTCAGCGATTGTTTCTCAAACAGATCGGACTTGTGAGACAACCGCCAAAATGAACCTCTCGAGAAATCATCCCTCGTTATACGTCGCGGGCAAACTTACTGCAGGATCGCGCTGCCACTTTGCGCGACGAGACGTCATTGGAGGAAACATAGCCTGCCACATAGTCCAACGCTTCTTCTTCCTTGATGTTCTTGCCGATCTTATCAGTCTTACCAATGAAGATGCTCAGTTCGCCTGCATAGTCGCATTGATCGTCTTGAGCCAGTTTCGGAACTGGCACATCTTCGTCGTAGCTTGCAACCGAAGTCCTTGCCTTAAGGAAGATGGAGAGGTACAGCGGTGGCGTCCGTCCTCCTTGGATGTGCTTCATGTAATTCAGACTAATGCATTTTATAACGGGCACATCCTTAGGTGTCAAATTCCTAAATCTTTTTGACGGGCCACTTTGAGCCTGGGCCTGTCAACACAAATGAGGTTGAACCCTCAAGGTCGCTTGCGAAGAGCTCGCCTCTTTCTAGAAGCAGGTTCAGATCTTCAGCGCTGTCAATCACTGGTTCGCCAAAAGGAGTGACTCCGGCGTCATCCTGGAACCGAATAAGTCATGTCCCATGCCATCGCTCTGGCCCTAACTTCCGCGTCTTTAGGACTAGTTCAGGACCTGTCTTTAATGACTCTGAAGCGGGCGTCGAAGTACTTGGTATGTAACATTACGTCTTATAGCATTTGGTCACAGCTTCGCACCCTAAACTGAACTTCAAAAAATACTGCCACTTTGAAGCCACCTTAACCGCTCTAACCGCTTTAACTAGAAGGGAGCGTGGGTGGCGATCTGCAGACCGGAGTGGGGTCGGTTTATTGATGCTCTAAATTCGTTGGAGCCGCCCGGATGATTTCCCATCAATTCGAAGTTTGCTAGCAGGAAACGATTCCGAGATCAATCTGTTTCCCTTGGCCTTGCTCTCGCTAGAACCCGGTGGCTTTTGCATTCCTCGTAGGGCTTAAAGGCCCCCAATTGGTTATCATCGCCCAATCGCAACTAATTCTAGGTATGCCACAAAGGCCACAAACATGACTGAGACAAATTCAGCCCCAAACTCAGTACCACACACTCCAGACGATCGATCTGGCGCACCCAAGCCAAAGAGACAAAAGGTCACTATAGCTTGCGATGAATGTAGATCCAAGAAGATCAAAGTAACTATGTCATTGTTTTCCTCAAAGCCGGCGCTGACTGATAAACTGCAATAGTGTGACGGTGTTCGTCCGGGTAAGCTTCCGGTCCCGATTCTGCACATGAATTCAATAACGAGAGGGCACTGTGGCCTGCATGAATCTCATTTCTGACATTTCAAAGTATGCCAGCCTTGCCACAAGAAATATGGCCCAGGCGCCGTTTGCGAGTGGAGCGTCTCCACAGGTCGGGGAGGTGGCATCTCAAGAGATTACATAATGCAACTTGAAGACCGGATCAGGGAACTCGAAGCTAGCCCTTCACGTACTTCGCAGTACACCTCGCCGACAGGGATTTCACGATCTAGCATTGACTCGGGGCTCCTCAGTGACGTTCCTAACTACCCTACCCAAGCCCAATCCTACGCCAGGAGCAGTTGGTCGGGCCAAGTCCGAGATAACGGCATGAAGCGCGACTTTGCGTCAGTGACTGGTTCTACGGCGCAGAACTCTTGCCATTCCAGTCACCCACAGTTGCGGGAAGGCTCATTTCAGCCTGTCACCGACCCAAGCCTCCAGTCGCCATATAAGAAGGGCCGCTCGGGTGTGGTATCCGCCATGATGGGCGCGGTGCTAGATGAACCGCAAAGTCAGGGCTTCTTTGGCGGCTCCAGTACAGGCAGCTTTATCAAACAAGTTCGCAAAGCCATCGACAACAAGATTGAGTCTCCACGAGACCGCGAGCCATCCAACTCGATCCTTGATCAGATACAGCTGTCTATGCACATACCTGATGGGGATTCGCAACAGAAGTCTAACTTGAATTACGTGTTACCACCAAGGCAGGTCGCAGACTCTCTGATGGCGCTGTATTGGAAGATAGCGTATCCTCTGTATCCCTACGTGGACCGGGACGAGATAGAGACTGCATACCAAAGTCTTTGGACAGGCAATTACGATGAGCCAATGTTCCTGTGTATTTTGAACATTATATTCGCGTTGTCGTGTCAACTTAGCGACGCCATCAAGCCCGAGCAGAGAGAACCTTCTGCGGACGTTTTCTTCGTCCGAGCCAGGGAGACTTTGAATTTCAATGTATGGCAGGCCGGCTCTATACAATCTGTGCAGGCTTTCTTGCTCCTTGCGCAATACTTGCAAAGCACGAATGAACCTCATCAGTGTTGGATAGTCGTCGGGCTAGCCGTGCGCACCGCTCAGAGTCTCGGTCTCCACCTTCCAGAGACTAGCGAAGGGGTGTCATCACCCCGCCTCCGGGAGTTGCTCCGCAAAATTTGGCATGGCTGCGTCCTCATGGATAGGTTCCTTTCAATGACGTATGGAAGGCCAGCAATGATAGGAAAGAGAAGTGCTGCTGCTGTGCCTTTACCCATGGCCATTGATGAACACTACCTCTCCGGTGACCCTCTCCGCAAAGACTCCCAGCCAGAGGACCGTCCTTCGATTCTGGATTTCTTCATTCAGTCGCTCGACTTGTATCGGATCTTAAATGAGATCCTGCTAAATGTCTATGCAGCTGACCCAAAGACCGGTCCTAACATCGACGAGTGGGAGTGTTTTTTTCCAAGTCGGTACGATGGACAAAGAGGCTCCTCCTTTCTCGACCTCGATCGTGAATTAACGCTCTGGGAGAGAGGTCTCCCATGCCACCTGACAGTCTCCAATGTCGGGAATAGTAATGAAATTCACACGCGTCAAGCGGTTGTCCTGAGACAGAGGTGAGTGACCTATATCTTCAGCAAGTATAGCAGAACCCTCGTATGGAAAAGATCTTGGCTGGCCTTTACTTGCTTAACGGTGGCTTTTGCGTATGATCAGCGCGACTTCTAATAGGGCCCATGACTGACTTTCTTTTACAGATATCTCCACGTCAAAATCCTACTTCTACGGCCAATTCTTTCCCGCTTCGTAACTTCTTCAGACACCGAACCCCAGGAGGTGACTGCTGCATTAGGCTCGTTGCCTTACCGCATTGCACTGCAGTGTTCCGTTGTTTGTGTCAAGACCGCACAGGAAGCAATTGAACAAATCCACTCCAAACTGCCTGCCGACCCCAACACTACCGGACCACTAGCCGCATGGTGGTTCAACATTCTCTTCATTTACACAGCAGCCACAGTGCTTGTCGCTGCTCGCCTTCGATCTGCTATCCTCTCTGAGATCTCGGAAGATGCAATAGCACTGTCTTGGCAACATGCCATTGAAATTCTGAACAGGTATGAGGCCTTTGGGGCCTCCGCCCAACGAGTCGTCGCAACATTACAGATCCTTTACGACAAGGTCCCAGAGAGGTACTTGCAATACAAAATTCAGCCACAGACAAGCAATATGGCTGCCGAAGACACCCTGAATGCACAATCACAACCAAATCCTAATCCCGGAGTTGGAAGCCAGAGCTGGGGGTTTTCTTCGCCGTGGCCTCAAAACAACAATAAGCTCGACGGTGTAGCAGTACCGCAAACCACCGGTACGGAGACCAACTTGGGCTATTTGGACAACTTCGACTTCAACTTTGATGTGAACGACGTTTCCTGGTTGGACAGTGCGCCATTCTATCAGACATAGTTCTTGGGTCTTCCACGACAGCGAAGAGGCTAAAGAATGCCTCCTGGGATATGGGAGCACGCGGCTGGACGACTTAGAATACCCTTAGTAGCACATATGATGCCCGTCATGATAGTAGACGAAATGAAATAAGGATCATCTGGAGTATTATTACCCAATGTCCAAACTGAGGCAGTTTGGTCCCATTCATTTGTCCTTCCACGCTTGGCGAAGCTAAGCCAAAGGAAGCTACTGTTTTCGCGCAAAGATCGGGTTTGTGATGGTGTCTCAACTCGCTGGTATGCTGTGCGTAGTTAGAGATTTTGCGATTAGGGGGGTGCGGCGAGGACTACAACCTTTACGAGTGCATTGTCAGGATGATCACCTTACACAATTGACCACATGATGCCAATCGTGATCGCTGGTGTTGCTGGTTTCTTGGCTGACACAAAAGCCTGCATGTTGATTGGGTTGCCCCTTAGGGTTGTTGCTTTGCTTTTGGGCCTGAAACATCAAACTTGCAAGCGCGTTGGACGCGCCCACCTTTTTGCTAGGGGTCGCTATTTTCATATCGATAACCTCCTTAGTGTCCGTCTCGCTTTCCAAACCTGGACGGGGCAACGGAAAAGGGAAACAATCACTTGATCAGCTGCCCCTCCTGTTCTCCTGACTCGCTCCCTTCCCTCTACACTTGCCGTGACTCGTCGCCTTCCTTTGGTACTCTTCACCAAACACATCTTGATCTATTGGACCTTCCCTTGCGATCAGGCCGCGAACCACATCGTCCTACGCCTGAACCCCAGTCGTCATGGTCTCTTTCTCCTGCGAAGTAAGTTGATTGCTGCCACGAATACTCTCCTGTTGGGAGACTATGACTGACTTACTGTTTGTCAGGCTTGTGGAGATATCCTCATAAAGAAGAAACTCGACGCGCATCGGAATCAGTGTCGTGGCGCTTCATTTACTTGTCTGGACTGCATGGTTCATTTTCGAGGCACAGACTACAGATCACATACAGTAAGATACATTACGATGCTACCAATCCTTCCATGACATTCCTATCATATCAACTTGCATCCTCCAGGGACAACCATACTTTGCCAACACCTATTCATGCCAAATCCTGACCCTTCTCTAGTCCTGCATAACAGAAGACCAAAAATACAAAGGCGCGTTATATCGAGAAAAGCCTTCGAAGGCGTCGAAAAGAAAGTCGGTCTCTATTGTTGAACCTGGATCACATAGTGCACTCGTTCCACGAAATGCTTATGTGGAAGATGACCCAGAGGAAGATGTTCCCCCAGCAGTACCTGATCCACCTCCTGCAGTCCTTGCGCCACCTGTCGAAGCCGTAAACGTGTTCGACTATCTTGTCAGTGAAGAAACCCCGAATGCCTCTCGAACGTCTCTTGGAGGATCTCACGAACCAATGACCATGAAGAAAGACGCACCCACAATTTTTGCTGAGGGAAAAGATGAAAGAATGTTATCTCGAGCTGGATACAAAAACAAGGAAGAGCAAGTACACGATGACAATTACATGGAACATGGCTTTTCGTATGGTGCAGAGCCCGTCAAGCCACTTCCCTACCCGCACCCCAACGGGAGCCTGGTCTCCCTGGATTTCATGACGCCGTCCGCAAAGGCTACAAGAGCCAAGTTAGATCGCATCGAGCGTCCCACTCATAGCAGGACAAACAGTGGTAACGCGAGTGATAAGAAACGCAAGCGGGGTGAAGTTGACGAACAGCGCTACGGACTCGAAGGTGACATCGTCCTGCCAGATGCCCCAAATAGTACCAATGCGAAGGCTGAGACGCCTGGCTTGGCGCATTCAGGCCTCACGGGTGGTCTGACCCGCCTCCTCTCACACCCAAGCCCATTCCCCCCTTCGCCAGAATACTCTGATGAGAGAGATCGCACCAAAGAATACGACCACAACAATCGCCTTAGCCATAAGCACGAAGACCCTACAAGCCCACTCAAACGAACACGACACTCGAAGGAGGACACAGGTTTGGGAATCTCCATCAAAGGTCGAGCTGGCAAGGTCAGATCGATAATCGGTGGAGCGACAGTTGCAGGCGCACTCGCTGCATTTACCAATCCAGCAGCTGCCCAGAATGGCAACCACAGTCGAGAGCTGGCACTGGTAAGGACAGGGCGAAGAAGAGCCAGTTCATCTGATGATGGACATGCAAGGGGGAGGGAGACTCAAGTCCGGGATAGAAAGAAACATAAAGTACACAGACAGCACGGGTCCACCTCCGCACGTTACGAGCGCCCATTGCATCACAGTCGCTCCAAACGGAGAGAGAGTAACGAGAATGAGAGTCCCGATTCTCGACGGAGAAAGATGAAGGCGATCGAGTATCACAAACATGACCGCGATGAGAGTGGCTCGGACTCCGAGGACTCCGATCGGCGTGTGAAGAATGGAGGGGCGACAGACATGGTCGTATTTGGGAGGGAGGAAAAGATGAGGATCAGGGCAGATTCTTTCTTATCTGTTGTGAAAAAAGGCCCAGAGAGTGAGAAAGGGTATTCGATGAACAAGGCACTGAAGAGGTGGCACCGCGATGGCGGGACTGGGAGTGGAGCCAAACACGAAGAGGAGAAGGAGCTGTGGAGGAGTTTGCGCCTCAAGAGGAATGATAGGGGTGAGGTTGTGCTCTTCTTCTAGAACGATCTCTAGGACGATCGGGATTTGAGAATTTGCTCTGCCCAACTAGAGTCTTTGATTTTCGAGGTCCCCCTTCTGCGACGTACCGGAAGAAAGGTAATACGCCGTTCCATTCACATTCAATAAGTCCTTGTCCAAGTAAGAACTTTTGTCTTTTGTTGTCGACGATTCAGTGTACATCATGGCATATAATCACCTTTTCATTGGCAAGAGCAAGACTCAAAGTTTTGGGTATAGCAGCGCCTTTGCGAGCTTGACGGCGTCTATTGGCCTTAATGTGTACATACATTAACACAAGAACTTCATCTCCAGTCCTTCTCTTTCTCTGAAGCAAAAGACTTACCCGGTCCCAATCACCGTCGGTGCTTGTACGGCTGAGCGGATATCAGTTGCTTCAGGTAATGCCCACTATTAATCAATTGGTTGTCCTCTTGAATGGTCCAAGGAGCTATGTCAGTGGTTTCAGCTGGGTGAAATGCTGAAGTCGCCATCAAATTGCGAATACGTAGGCTCTGGTGGACAGACGAAGTACAATTACCGTATGTGGCAGCTCACCAGCTCTTTTAAGCCCGATCTGAAAAGCCTGAACTATTGTAGTGCCAGCAACGTGCTTGAAGAGATGTTACTAGTAGATCAGACCATGCAAACGAGTGGGTCGTTTTCTCGAGATTCCTCCAAAGGGCGACCTTCAAGTATGACGTACTCGGACGTTGAACACTTGCCGCATAGATCCGACCGCCACTGGCCACCATCCACGCACGTGGAATTGGAAAACTGAATTCGGTATTCAATTCGCATGATCTCATGGCAAGAGTAGCCTGCATAATGTCCTTGCGTCCCTCGCGCAATGCCACGCAACCCAATCCATTTGTGACTGCCCGGTATCAACACGGAGTGAGACCAAGAAGCAGAAAGCGGATGACCGGATCCTCTGGATGTCGCTTGACATCATCTTCAACGTTGTTTATGCCAGAGTTCACTGATGACACGCGATCACGGCATAGATTGCGTATGGCACACTCTTGAGACCCGCTCCAGGAGGAAGCCTCAGCGGGTGAGTAAATACCTTTCGTTTCCCACCTTGGTCAAACCTTTTCCATGGAAAGATTCGGTACAACCAATATCTTCTCGTTCTTCTCTATTCTCTTCCAATGCGAATCGTGATCAATCAACGGCATAGTTCACAAGCATCCAATACTGCCGCAACAGGAGACTTTTTGGTAAGCCTTATAGCATATCTCCGGTTGAAGCCATCGTGACAGTTTTGTTGCACGACGGCCAAATGAAGGTTGTCTCTTATTTCGCCGCAGTGGTGGCCTTGTTGGCGTTGACCCGAGGTGCGTTGTCTACTGCGCTTGTTAGCACTTCAGAAGCTAATGGCCATACAGGATATACAATCTCATCTGTGGATGTTATCTCTCGAGCCCTTCCAAATTCGCCAATGGGCTACACACCAAGCGAAATCAACTGCCCCGCTGCTCACCAATCAGTTCGCTCCGCTTCCACCTTATCTGCCAACGAAGCTGCATGGCTTGAAAAGCGCAGAAACAATACCATACCTCCCATGAAAACCCTGCTAAGCAGGCTGAACATTACCAACTTTGATGCTCAGTCTTACATTGAAAATCATTCCAAGAACCTTTCCAATCTACCGAACATTGGTATCGCTATATCGGGAGGAGGTTGGAGAGCACTGTTGAACGGAGCTGGTGCTATTGAGGCCTTCGACAGCCGCACGCCGAAGTCTACAACTGCTGGTCATCTTGGTGGCTTGCTGCAGTCATCTACTTACCTTGCTGGTTTGAGTGGTGGCAGCTGGCTGGTTGGATCTATCTACATGAACAACTTCTCCACTGTAACTGCTTTGCGAGACGATAAATCAGGGTCCGTCTGGGAGTTCGGAAACTCTGTACTCGAAGGTCCTGACCAGGGCGGCATTCAAATTCTCGACACTACGCAGTACTACGCTA
>Ga0335072_10017153_pt1 | contig 10244 bp, 9 predicted proteins | sample Lox_Sample_21_FD_206725 | JGI IMG/M metagenome (GOLD analysis project Ga0335072, IMG submission 206725) | Soil microbial communities from Loxahatchee National Wildlife Refuge, Florida, United States - Lox_Sample_2.1 | ecosystem: Environmental > Terrestrial > Soil > Wetlands | place: USA: Florida...
GATCGACCTGGACGAGGACAACGCCAAAAAGGTGTTTCGGCTGATCGAGGCCCTCGAGGACTCGGACGACGTCCAGGATGTCTACGCCAACTACTCAGTTTCCGACGACATCATGGAGAAGCTCGGGTGACCTACCGCGACATCATGGAGAAGCTCGGGTGACCTACCGCGACATCATGGAGAAGCTCGGGTGACCTACCGCGACATCATGGAGGAGCTCGGGTGACCTACCGCGAAACCTGGTTGCGCGACGCAGCCGCCTCGGTGGGCACCGGAAAAGCCCGGGTGAGCTTCTGAGCGGCATAGAGGTCCGCCCGCTAGGTCCTGATGACGACCTTGAGGCCGAAATTGACCTGAGTCGGCGCTCGTTCGGCCCTGTCCCAGCCGGAACCCGGCTGCTCCGCCTCGCCAGCGTGGAGCGCAGCATCAAGGCCGGTGAGTTGCTCGGCGCATTCGACGGTGCACGGCTGATCGGCAGCGCCCGCTATCACCCCATGCGGCAGTGGTGGCGTGGCCGGTCCATGCCGATGGCCGGCGTCGCCGGAGTGAAGGTCGCCCCTGAGGACCGTGGCCGCGGGGTCGGCCGCGCGCTGATGATGAGCCTGATCCCGGAGATGGTCCGCCAGGGCTATCCGCTGTCGGCGCTGTATCCGGCGACGGTCCCGCTCTACCGCTCGCTTGGCTGGGAGTTCGCGGGTGGCATATACGAGACGACCATGCCGACCAGTGCGCTGGCGACGCTGATCGGTCCAGACGAGGCGGCGGCAGGCGCCAGCTCGGAGATGGCGCCTGAGCTGCGCCGGGCCGGGCCAGCCGACAGCGCGGCCGTAGTGGAGACCCTGGGCCGCGTCTACCTGGCGCTCGGCGATTGCGGACCGGCCACGCACGAACCGGACCTCGTCGCCGGCTGGCTGGACGACGCCGAGTCCTTCGCCTACCTGGCCGACGACGGCTTCCTCCTCTACAGCTGGGACGATGGCCACGACACCGTACAGGTTGACCTGCTCGTGGCGGCCTCTGCTCCGACCGCCCGGGCATTCTGGCGGATCATGTCCAGCCACGGCAGCATGGCCGACACCGTCCGGGCCTGCCTTGCACCCGATGATCCGGTCAGCTGGCTGACGCACGAAGAGGCGGCGGCCACGCGGCAGGTGGAGGGCTGGATGCTGCGCTGCCTGGACGCACCTGCGGCAGTGGCGGCTCGGGGCTTCCCCGCGGCGACGGGGGTCTCGGTCCGCGTTGAGCTCAGCGATCAGGTCGTGCCAGCTAACTCCGGCACGTGGGACCTGGAGATTACCGGCGGGAACGGGCAGCTGACAGCCGCCGCCGGCGCCGGGGCGCCGTCGCTCCGCCTGGGATCGCGCGGCTTCGCGGCGCTCTACAGCGGCGTTCCGCTCAGCACACTGCGGCGCGCGGGCATGGTGTCGGGCGGCTCTGCGGCCAGTGATGACGCCCTGGACGGCGCGTTCGGCGGTCGTCCGGCCTTCATGCTGCACGGGTTCTGAGCTAGCTAGTTCGGTGGCGGCCCAATTCGGTGGCTGCACAGCGTGCCGGCCCCCGCCTGTAGGCCCGGACCCGGTAACGTGCAAGCCGAACAGGTGTTCGCAGGCAGGCCTGGCGGGACGGTGACGGATGCGTGTGCTCGGCGTTGACCCGGGCCTGACCCGGTGCGGCCTCGGAGTGGTCGAGGGCGAGCCCGGTCGCGCACTCCGGCTGGTCGGTACTGACGTCGTCACCAGCCCGGCCAGCGATGACATCGGAGCCCGGCTGCTGGCCCTTGAGGCCGAGCTGGACCAGTGGATCGCTCGCCACCGGCCGGACGCGGTTGCGGTCGAGCGGGTCTTTAGCCAGCACAACGTCCGCACCGTCATGGGCACCGCACAGGCGGGCGCAGTCGCCATCGTCTGTGCTGCCCGCCGGGGCGTGCCAGTCGCACTGCACACGCCGAGCGAGGTCAAGGCTGCGGTTACCGGCAGCGGCCGGGCGGATAAACAGCAGGTCACCGAGATGGTGACACGCCTGCTGCAGCTCCCAGACCGGCCGCGGCCCGCGGATTGCGCGGACGCTCTCGCGCTGGCCATCTGCCACCTGTGGCGCGGCGCCGCTCAGCAGCGGCTGGCCGCGGCCGCGCGACAGGTCGCAGCTCAGGGCTCGATCTCCCACGACGCTAGCTCCGCAAGGGGCCGTATCTCCACCCACCACCCAGGCGCCGGAGGCATCAGGTGATCGCGCACGTAACTGGATCAGTCGCTGCCGTCGCGCCCGACGGAGCCGTCATCGACGTCGGCGGTGTCGGCCTGCTCGTCCAGTGCACGCCCGGCACCCTGGCTGGCCTCCGGGTCGGGGAACGCGCACGGGTGGCGACGTCGCTGGTCGTCCGGGAGGACTCGCTGACGCTCTACGGCTTCGCCAGCGACGACGAGCGGAACACCTTCGAGCTGGTTCAGACCGCCAGCGGCGTCGGGCCCCGGCTCGCGCAGGCCATGCTGGCGGTCCTGACCCCGGACGCCCTCCGGCAGGCGGTGGCTGCCGAGGACCTGGCGATGCTGACGTCGGTTCCAGGCATCGGCCGCAAGGGAGCGCAGCGCATCGTGCTGGAGCTCGCCGGGCGCCTTGGTGCCCCGGCCGAGGGTTTGGCCACCACGGCTCGATCGGCTCCCGCTGCGTCGGCAGCCAAGTGGCGGGATCAGGTCAGAGCTGGCCTGGTCAGCCTGGGCTGGCAGGCCAGGGAGGCGGATGAAGCGATCTCCGCGGTCGAACCCGAGCTGACTGGGCCCGGCGGCACTGGTGCCAATGGCACTGGTTCCAATGGCGCTGGGCCCGACGGCAGCGGGCCTGCCGAGGTCGACGTCGCGATAGCCCTGCGGGCGGCACTGCGCGTCCTGGGTCGGCCATGACGGGGCGACAGGCTGACCGGGTCGTCTCAGCGCTGGCAGATTCCGACGATCGGGTTGTCGAGAGTGCTCTGCGGCCCAGGCAGCTCAGCGAGCTGATCGGCCAGAACCGCGTGCGCGAGCAGCTAGCACTTGTGCTGGAAGGTGCGCTGCGCCGCGGCCGGGTACCCGATCATGTGCTGCTCTCGGGTCCGCCGGGGCTGGGCAAGACCACGCTCGCGATGATCATCGCAGCCGAGCTCGGCGCGCCGCTGCGTATTACCAGCGGCCCGGCAATCGAGCGGTCCGGTGATCTTGCTGCCATCCTGTCAACGCTGAGCGAAGGCGAAGTCCTGTTCATTGACGAGATCCACCGGGTGGCTCGGCCCGCGGAGGAGATGCTCTACCTGGCGATGGAGGACTTCCGCGTTGACGTGGTGATCGGCAAGGGCCCAGGCGCGACCGCGATCCCCCTGGACATCGCGCCGTTCACCCTGGTCGGCGCCACTACCCGGGCGGGCCTGCTGCCGGCCGCCCTCAGGGACCGGTTTGGCTTCACCGCCCACCTGGACTTCTACGAGCCCGCCGAGCTCGGCGTCATCGTGCGCAGGTCGGCAGGCCTGCTCGGCGTCCCGCTGAAGGACGATGGCGCGGATGAGATCGCAGTCCGTTCGCGTGGCACGCCCCGGATTGCCAACCGGCTCCTACGTCGCGTCCGGGATTATGCCGAGGTTCGTGGCGACGGCGTAGTGACCAGGGACTGCGCGAGGGCGGCTCTGGAGTTGTACGAGGTCGACGAGAACGGCCTGGACCGTCTTGACATGGCGGTGCTCGGCGCCCTGGTCCGCAGGTTCGGCGGTGGCCCGGTTGGATTGTCCACGCTGTCGGTAGCCGTCGGGGAGGAGGCCGAGACCGTCGAAGTGGTGGCCGAGCCGTTCCTGGTCCGGGCCGGCCTGATGGCCCGGACGCCGCGGGGCCGGGTGGCGACGCCGGCCGCCTGGCAATATCTCGGGCTACCTGTGCCGCCGCAGGCCCTCCTTACCCGTCAGCCGCGCAGCGGGCCTGAATGGGCAGGTCAGGAGGACGCCGCCGGAGAGGCCGAGCCGACGCTTTTTGACTAGACTCGGGTAGCAGAAGTGCCCATAAATGTCACAGCGGGTCGCGGGCTGGTCACGATCACTCGTCAGACGCCGTAGCCTGTTGGTGCGCCGCGTGCGCGCCGCTACACTGCGGCAGTTGGTCCAAGACACGCCGCTTCGGCGCTGCCTCGGGGTCATACCCACGGGCTGGCCAGTTTCGCTGGCCGCCGGGGCAGAACTAATCGGAAGGATGCCCCTCGATGGGGATAAATGCTCTGGCCGCCGCTGAGGCGGCCGCCAAGTCCACCGGCTCTGACTCTTCGCTACTGATTATCGTCGTGATCTTCGCGATCATGCTGATCTTCATGTTCCGCTCGCAGAGCAGGCGAAAGCGTGCCGCTCAGGACACCCAGCGCCAGGTAGTGGACGGAGCACGCATCCGCACCACGTTCGGTGTCTACGGGACTGTGGTCGAAGGCGACGACCGCAATGTCATCGTCGAGGTGGCGCCAGGCACCCGGATCAAGATGCTGCGCCAGGCCATCGCGATGGTCGTGCCCGATGACGAGCCCGACGGCGTGGCTCAGACCATGCCGACCTACGGCCAGACCGAGCCTGACGTGACCGCCACGGGGCCGGACCTGAACGGCGACGGTACCTCGGGCAAGCCCGACGACCGCAGCGACCTGACGATCTAGCCGAAGCGCGGCGCTCGCGCCGCAGCAGTCGCGTCGTACCGGCCTAGCGAAAGACAAGGGCACCCTTGGCACCCCGAAGCACCCCCACCTCCCACCCGGGGCGGTATCTGGCCGCTCTGGGTGTGCTGATAGTCGTGATGCTCGTCAGCGTGCTTGGCGGCAACATCTTGAAGCCGGGCGACTGGCACAAGAGCTTCGTCGTCGGCCGCGGGCTTGACCTGTCCAGCGGCACCTCGATCACGCTGCAGGCACTCACGCCCAAGGGCCAGACGCCGAGCCAGGGCGAGATGACTAAGGCCATCCAGATCATGACGAACCGGGTCGAGTCCACCGGCCTGACCGGGTCCGAGGTGGTCCAGCAGGGCCCGAACGAGATCGTTGTGTCGGTGCCGGGCGCCGGCGCCCAGAAGGTCGCGACGCTGGTGGGAGAGACCGCGTTGCTGCGCTTCCGGCAGGTGCTGCTTGAGGCGCCCAACGAGACCACCGCCTCCTCTACCACGACGCCGTCGCCGTCGCCGTCGTCAACCCCGTCGGCGTCAAGTTCGACGTCGCCGAGCCCGTCGTCGTCAACCTCGGCGTCCGGATCCGCGAGTCCGTCACCGTCGTCAGGCTCCGGCCAGGCAGCCGGTGCCAGCAAGATCGGCGCGACGGCGACGCCAACCCCGAGCTCGTCAGGGTCAAGTAGCCCGAAGGCATCCAGCTCGCCATCGCCATCCCCGAGCCCGAGTTCCTCTGCGTCAGGCAAGCCCGTGCTCTCGACCACCACGAATGGGGCCACCGGCGATCCGGGCGCGCTGAATCCCACCACGACGAAGCTGTTCAATGAGCTGAACTGCAACAAGAACTGGAAGCAGCTCATCTACCACAGCACTCCGAGCGCCTGGGACAACCCGAAGGCCCAGACGGTCACCTGCCTCAAGATCGCGGGGTATGGCTGGGAGAAGTACGCGCTGGCCGCGGCCGTCGTCCAGGGCAAGGACATCTACAACGTCTCGGCGCAGGACACCAGCACCGGTCAGGGCTGGATTGTCAGCGTCAACGTCAAGTCCCCTGCATCCACGGCGCTCGGCGCGCTGACGTCGACGATGGCCACCAAGTACTACGACAGCAGCACTGGTGCGGCGACGTCGCCACTTGACCTGCTCGGCATCGTGCTCGACGGAACGCTGCAGGGCACGCCGCCGCAGGTGCAAGGCCAGTTCACCACCTCGTTCGAGATCACCGGCGGCGGCAGCGGCGGCTTCAGCCAGGGCCAGGCGACCACGCTGGCGGACGTGCTGAAGTACGGCAGCCTGCCGCTGTCATTCAAGAACCTGTACACATCTTCGGTGTCGGCCTCGCTTGGTTCGGACCAGCTGTCGGCTGGCCTGTTCGCGGCCCTCGTCGGCCTGCTGCTCGTGGTGGTGTACTCGTTCACCTACTACCGCGGGCTCGGCGTGGTTTCCGTGTCAAGCTTGGCGATTGCGGCCGCGCTGTCGTACCTGTCGGTCGTACTGCTGTCCCGGTACGCGAGTTTCACCCTGTCGCTCGCTGGCATCGCCGGACTGATTGTCGCGATCGGCATTACCGCCGACTCGTTCATCGTGTACTTCGAGCGGCTCCGTGACGAAGTGCGTGAGGGCAGGTCGCTACGGGCAGCGGTGGAACGAGGCTGGGGACGGGCCAGGCGGACGATCCTGGTATCGGACACCGTGTCGTTCCTGGCCGCGCTGCTGCTGTACATCCTCTCCGAGGGCGATGTGCGCGGTTTCGCGTTCACGCTCGGATTGACCACGCTGGTCGACGTCATCGTGGTCTTCCTGTTCACTAAGCCCATGGTCACGCTGCTGGCCCGGACCAAGTTCTATGGCCAGGGGCGCCCGCTGTCCGGGCTTGATCCGGCCAGGCTCGGCGCCAGAGCACCGTGGCGCGGCGGCGGCTCGCGGCCTGCGGTCAGCGGAAGCGCGGGTGCCGCCACTACGGCACGGACCTCGACCACCACCAGGGAGGCGTGATGTCGCGGCTGGGCAACGTCACCGGCCGGTTGTACCGCGGCGAGGTCTCGATTGATTTCGTCAGCCGCAAGAAGCTGTGGTACACGATCTCCGGCATCATCCTCCTGGTCAGCGTGCTGGCGCTGCTCTTCCGGGGGCTGGACTACAGCGTGGAGTTCAAGGGCGGTTCGCAATGGACCGTCCCCGCCGCCGCGTCGGTGACGCAGACGGGGCTGGAGCAGATCGTTACCAACGGCGGTGGCTCGAGCGCGAGCGCCACCGAGGTCAAGCCCTTCGACGGCCATGGCGCCTTCTGGCAGGTACAGGCCGGCCTTATGCCGACCGCGAAAGCGTTGAAGATCGGTGACAACATCGCGGCGAAGTACCACCTTCCGGCTGCCGGGAAGAACGCGGTGTCCGTGACGACCGTGGGGTCAAGCTGGGGCTCGCAGGTCACCCAGAAGGCGGTCGAGGCGCTGATCGCGTTCCTGATCGTGATCGTCATCTACCTGTCGATCGCGTTCGAGTGGCGGATGGCTGCGTCCGCCTTCGTCGCGCTGGCACACGACATCGTGATCACAGTGGGTGTGTACGCGCTGACCGGGTTCCAGGTCAGCCCGGCAACGGTCATCGGCCTGCTGACCATCCTTGGTTACTCCCTCTACGACACCGTGGTCGTGTTCGACAAGGTGCGAGAGAACACGGCGCCGATACTGGGTACCCGCAAGAGCAACTACAGTCAGGCCGCCAACCTCGCCCTGAACCAGACCCTGGTCCGGTCCATCAACACCTCGCTGACCGCGCTGCTCCCGGTTGCGGCAATCCTGGTCGTCGGCACCCTGCTGCTTGGCAACGGCGAGCTGAAGGACCTGTCGCTGGTGCTGTTCGTCGGAATGCTGTCCGGCACCTACTCCTCGATCTGCATCGCCACTCCGGTCCTCGCCGACCTGAAGGAGCGTGAGCCGCAATACAAGCAGCTCGCTAAGCAGGTAGCGCTGCGCGCGGCCGGCGGCCGGGCTGCCCTGCGCAAGGCGGCCAAGTCGGGCGCGGCGGTGGCGACGGCGAGTCAGGCGACCGGTAACGGCGGAGTGGCCGCCTCCGGGGGAGCGGGCAATGGGACGGCCAAGGGCTCAGCGAGCGCTGCGGGCACTGACCTCGCCAGCGCGGATCTGGCCGGAGCCGACCTGACCGCCAGCGGCGATCTCGACGGCGTCGGGGACGACGACCTCGAACCTGACGACACGGTCGGCGAGGCAGTGCCTGCCACGTCGGCGGCTGGCCAGGCACGAGCCGCGAGCGCGCGGCAGCCAGGCGCCCGTCAGCAGCCGGTCAGGCGGCCTGCGGCGAAGCGGCGGCCGAGCGGCAAGAAGAAGCGGCGCTAGTGACTCAGGTGGCCGGGAGCGGGGTCGGCGACGATGGCGCCGAGCTGCTCGAGATCACCGGCCTGCTGAAATCACGGATCCGCGACGTCGTCGATTACCCGCAGCCGGGCATCGTCTTTAAGGACATCACTCCGCTGCTTGCCGATGGCGCCGCATTTGCCGCAGTTGTCGCAGTGCTCGCTACGGGCCACGAGGGTGTGACGAAGGTCGCAGGCATCGAGGCTCGCGGCTTCATCCTGGCTGCCCCCGTGGCCCTGGCGCTCCGGGCCGGGTTCGTCCCGGTCCGTAAGCAGGGCAAGCTTCCGGCGCAGACCTACGCCGAGTCCTACGAGCTCGAGTACGGCACCGCAACGCTTGAGGTGCATACCGATGCATTTGACGCATCCGACCGAGTTCTCATTGTGGACGACGTGCTTGCAACTGGCGGAACCGCGGCCGCGACCACCGAGCTAATCCGCCGGACAGGGGCGGACGTGGTGGGCGTCGTGGTCTTGCTGGAACTCGAATTCCTCTCAGGCCGGGCGAAACTGCCGGGCCTTGCGGTTCGCTCGCTGCTGTCGGTGTGACGCAACGTACGGAGCCCGGCACTTCCCGAATCGTCCGCCGATAGACTTGTTGAACGGCGGAACGTGAGGAGCGCATGTGGCCGGTGACGTGGTGACGGCCAGGACGGCCGGACCCGATGTCACCCAAGACCTGCCCAGGGCGGATGAGAGGGTGACATCGCCTGGAGGCATGCCCGAGGCGCCACAGGCTGAGCGACCCGCAGACTCGGACAGCCGCCGCAGCCCGACGGGCGAGCAGGAGGCCGCAGCCCCGGAGACGGACGCTCCAGCTCCGGCCGGTCCGGCGACAGTGGCTCCGGCGACAGTGGCTCCGGCGACAGTGGCTCCGGCGACAGTGGCTCCGGCGACAGCCGCTCCCGCCACGGCCGTTCCCGCCCCAGGCGCATCTGCTCAGGACCGGGACGCCCCGGACACGCGGACTCCCGCGGAGGACGATCATCTCGACGAAGAAGACTCTGAGGCGATAGACGACGCCGTCCCTGCGGAGCAGGACCACGGAGGCCGGAGCCCGGTCCGGCGGAAGCCAGGAGCGCGGATCCCCAACGGCGGCGGGAAGAAGTCTGCGGCACGCGTGGCCGCCAGCCGAGTTAGCCGCCGGGTAGCTGCTCCAGCCGATTCCGCAGGCACAGCTGAGCCGGCTGGCGAAGGTGGATCAGGCGCGGCCGCCATGCGGCGCAGACTGGCCCGGCTGGGATCCCCGCGTGGCGGAGGGGTCAACCCGGTGCTCGAGCCCCTTATCAGGACAGTCCGCAACACGCACCCCAAGGCCGACATCCGGCTGATCGAGCGCGCTTATGAGGTGGCAGCCAGGCTGCATGCGGGTCAGTCGCGCCGAAGCGGCGACCCGTACATCACCCATCCGCTCGCTGTCGCCACGATCCTGGCCGAGCTGGGCATGCCCCACGACACGATCTGCGCGGCGCTGCTGCACGACACCGTCGAAGACACCCAGTACACCATCGGCCAGCTTCGGCAGGAGTTCGGCGAGGACATAGCCGCGCTCGTTGATGGCGTGACCAAGCTGGACAAGGTCAAGTACGGAGACGCTGCCCAGGCCGAGACCGTCCGCAAGATGGTCGTCGCCATGTCCCGTGACATCCGCGTCCTGGTCATCAAGCTCGCCGACCGGCTGCACAACATGCGTACGCTGCGCTACCTGCCCAGGGCCAAGCAGGAGCAGAAGTCCCGCGAAGTGCTGGAGATCTTCGCGCCGCTTGCCCACCGGCTCGGCATGAATACCGTGAAGTGGGAGCTTGAGGACCTCGCCTTCGCGACCTTGTTCCCCAAGCGGTATGACGAGATCGCCAGGCTTGTGTCCGAGCGCGCGCCGCGACGCGAGATGTTCCTGCAAGAGGTGATCGAGGACGTCCAAGAGGACCTGAAGGACGCCAAAATCAAGTCCACTGTGACCGGGCGGCCGAAGCACTACTACTCGGTTTACCAGAAGATGATCGCCCGTAATGTCAGTTTTGATGATATTTATGACCTAGTCGGCATCCGCATTCTCGTGGAGTCGCTGCGCGATTGCTACGCAGTGCTGGGCACCGTGCACGCGCGCTGGAATCCGGTTCCTGGCCGGTTCAAGGACTACATCGCGATGCCGAAGTTCAACATGTACCAGTCGCTGCACACGACGGTGATTGGCCCCGAGGGCAAGCCGGTCGAGCTGCAGA
>Ga0335072_10017155_pt1 | contig 10244 bp, 9 predicted proteins | sample Lox_Sample_21_FD_206725 | JGI IMG/M metagenome (GOLD analysis project Ga0335072, IMG submission 206725) | Soil microbial communities from Loxahatchee National Wildlife Refuge, Florida, United States - Lox_Sample_2.1 | ecosystem: Environmental > Terrestrial > Soil > Wetlands | place: USA: Florida...
CGAGGGCTGGTCGGCCGACAAGCCCTTGTTCGGCGGCGACTTCGCCGGCCTCGACAACTACCAGGACCTGCTGACCGACCCGGCTTTTGTCGGCAGTCTGGGCATCACCTTCGCCTACACCGCCGCCGCCGTTGCGGCCGAAATGGCGGCCGGCCTCGGCATCGCCCTGCTGCTGAACATCGATCTCCCGGCCATCAACCTGTTCCGCACCGCGCTGATCATCCCGATGATGATCACCCCCGTGGTCGCCGCCTTCTGCTGGAAGCTGCTGCTGGACCCTGATCACGGCATCATCGACTACCTGATCGGCAGCCACATCATCTGGCTGGGCCGGACCGACACCGCGCTGATCTCGGTCGCCGTGGTGAATTTGTGGCAGAACGCCCCGTATGTCGCCGTGCTGTTGCTCGCCGGGCTGCGCTCGCTCCCCAGCGAGCCGATCGAGGCCGCCGCCATCGACGGCGCCAGCCGCCTGCAGGTGTTCTGGCACATCACCCTGCCGCTGCTGCGCCCGTACATCGTCGTGGCGCTGCTGCTGCGCACGATTTTCGAGTTCCGCGCCTTCGACAACATCTACGTTCTGACCAGCGGCGGTCCGGCGGATGCCACCATGGTGCTGTCGATGTTCACCTACCTGGCCTCGTTCGTTCGCTTCGACCTCAGCCTCGGCGCCGCGGCCTCCTGGATGATGCTGCTGATGTCGATGGCGCTCTGCGGTTTCTTCATCGCGGTGATCCGCCGCCGGGAGCCTCTGTAGATGTCCGCCCTTGCCCGCGTCGGCTCACGCCGCGGCCGCGTCGCCTTCGCCGCCTCGGTCTATGCCGCGCTGATCGCCCTGACGATCGTGTTCTTGTTCCCCCTGGTCTGGATCATCGGCCTGTCCCTCAAGACGCGGCTGCAGATCTTCGCCATGCCGCCGGTGCTGATCTGGTGGCCGACATTGCAGAACTACGTGGCAATCCTCGGCAGCGGCGATTTTTTATTATGCTTCTGGAACAGTCTGGTGGTGGCGACCGGGGCGGTAGTGCTGTCGCTCTGCGTCGGCGTTCCGGCCGCCTACGCCATCGCGCGATTTCCGTTTCGTGGCCGTTCGCTGTTGTTCTTTGGGTTGCTCGCGATGCGCATGCTGCCGCCGATCGCGGTTCTGGTACCCATGTACATTCTATTTTCGAAGATCGGCCTGACCACGACGCGGCTTTCCGTGGTACTTGCCTACACGACATTCAGCCTGCCGCTGGTGGTGTGGATCATGCGCGGCTTCTTCGAGGACCTGCCACGCGAATTGGAAGAAAGCGCCTGGGTCGATGGTGCCTCGCGAGCGACTGCCTTTACCCATGTCGTGCTGCCGCTGATCCGTCCCGGCCTGGTCGCGGTGTGCATTCTCAGCCTGCAGCTCGCATGGAATGATTTTTTGTTCGCGGCGGTGCTGACCAACAATGCAACGCGGACGCTGCCGGTGCTGATGGCGGCGTTTTCCGGCGGCGATACCGGCGTGGACTGGGGCGGCATGACCGCGTCCGGCGTGCTGGTGATTTTGCCGGTGGTCATCTTCTCCTTCGCCGCGCAACGGCATCTGGTCGCCGGCCTGTCGTCCGGCGCGGTGAAGGGCTGAGATAATAACAGGGGAAAACGTACCATGGCCGCACTCAACAGACGGCGCCTGATCGCGGGATCGATCGCAGCGGGCGGCATGCTGGCTGCCCCGCAGATCAAGGCGCAAAGCAAGCCGGAGAAGCTGGTCTACGTCGGCGACAACGGCCCCTGGCACTGGACCATGGTGGAGGAGGTCGCCCCCGAATTCGAAAAGCAGACCGGCATCAAGATCGACTTCACACTGCTGCCGGTCGATCCGTGGCGGGCACGGCTGCGCGCCGAACTGGGCGCTGGCAGCGGCGGCATCGACATCGTGCAGTGGTCGGTCGGCATGGCCGGCTGGATCGCGCCGCATATGGAAGACCACGAGCTCGTGGTGAAGCAGATAACGGCGAAGCATCCGGATTTCGACTGGGATGATTTTCTCGGCGGCACCAAGCGCGCCGCCACCTATGACGGCAGGCTGGTCGGCATCCCGTACCGCATCACCACCGGCATCATGCACTATCAGAAGGCGCTGATGCAGAATGCCGGCTTCGCCAACCCGCCCGGCACCTGGCCCGAATTCCTGAAGGCGGCAATCGCATTGAATACGCCGCCCAACCGCTACGGCTTCGGCATTTTCGGCCGCCAGGGCGCGGCGATCTTCGTCGGATACGTGCCGTGGCTCTATTCCAACGGCGGCAGGCTGGTGGATTTCAAGACCGGCGAAATCTTCATCAACGACGCCAAGGGCGTGGAGTCGCTGACCTTCTATGCGGAACTCGCCACCAAGTACAAAGTGGTGCCGCCGGAATCGATGACCTGGGAGTTCGACGAAATCGTCGCCGGCGGGCAGGCCGACCGCTACGCCATGGTGCAGATGTTCGCGCCCTACGGCACCCTGATCAACGATCCGAAGCTGTCGAAGACCGGCGGCAAATGGGCCTGGACCACGGTGCCCGGGCCGACCTCGCCGGATCAGGGCCGCACCTGGATCGACGGCCACAACATCGCTGTCCCCAAATATACCAAGAACAAGGAATGGGCGGCGGAGTTCATCGCGCTCGCGTGCAGCAAGCAGTGGCAGAAGCGCGCGATGATCCGCGGCAATGCGCCGCCGCGCAATTCGGTGCTGACCGATCCGGAAATGGTGGCGAAAATCGGCTGGCCGCCGGTTGCGGCAAAGGCGATCGAGACCGGCTTTCCGACGCCCGCCTATCCGGTGTGGGACACGCTCGAGATCCAGTTGCGCTCCGGCCTGTCGCAGGCATTGCTTGGCCAGAAGGCGCCGAAGGATGCGCTGGACGCCGTGGCGGCTGACTGGCACCGCAGCCTGCGCCGGGCGGGAATCGGCCGCGGATGAGCGCCGGTTCGGCGCCACGTCCGCATTGGCCGCGGCGCCTCGCCCCTCCGAGCCGCCGCCGGCTGCTGCAGGCCGCTGCCGCCGCGCTGGCCGCGCCCGCCGTCGTGCGCGCACAGAGCAAGCCCGAGCGCCTGGTGTTTGTCGGCGACAATGGCCCCTGGCACTGGTGCCTGGTCGAAGAAGTCGCGCCGGCGTTCGAAAAGGCCACCGGCATCAAGATCGATTTCACTCTTTTGCCGATCGATGCACTCACGGCTCGTTTGAAGGCCGAACTGAACAGTGGCGGCAGCGGCATCGATGTTGTTCAGTGGAGCCCGACCTTCGCCGGCTGGCTCGGGCCGCATATGGCGGACCACCAGAAGCTGCTGGCGGCAAGTGCCAGCCGGCATCCGGATTTCGACTGGGACGATTTCTCGCCGCCGATCCGCGAGATGGCGAGCTACCAGGGCAGATTGCTCGGCATTCCCTATCGCGTCACGTCGAGCGTGTTGTGCTATCAGAAGCAGCTTCTCGCCGATGTGGGATTTACCAAACCGCCGTCGAACTGGGCGGAGTTCCTGGCTGCCTGCATCGCCACCACCAAGGCCGGCGCGCCCCATCGCTATGGCCTCGGCATCTGGGGACGCGAGGGGCCGGCGATGGTCGGCGGGTTCTCGCCATTCCTGCGCGGCAACGGCGGCAGCTATTACGACCCCGAGACTTATGAGATCCACATCGACGACGCCCGTGCGGTCGAGGCGCTGCAATTCTACGGCGACCTGATGACGAAATACAAAGTCGTGGTGCCCGACGCGGTCACCTGGGAATACGACGAGATCGTCGCAGGCGGCCAGACCGACCGCTACGCAATGACGCTGACACTCGCGCCATACGGCACGCTGATGAACGATCCGAAACTGTCGAAGACGGCGGGGCGGTGGGCGTTCGATGTGGCGCCCGGCGCGCATTCGCGGGCGGAAAGCCGGGTCGCCGTCGGCGGCTGGATGTTTGGCGTGCCGGCGAGCTGCCGCAACACGGAATGGGCGTTCGAATTCATCCAGACGGCGACCAGCAAGGCGTGGATGCGCCGCTCGCTGGAACGTGGCAACGCGCCGCCACGCGCTTCGGTGCTGAACCAGCCGGACGTGCAGCGGCGTTTCGGCTGGGCGCCGGCGCTGGCGGCGGCAATGCGGACCGCGACGCTGGAGCCGCGCGACGCGATCTGGCCCACGCTGGAACTGCAACTGCGCAGCGGTATCTCGGCCGTATTGCTCGGCCAGCGGGCAGCCAGGCAGGCGTTGGACATTGTCGCGGCGGATTGGCGGCGCAGCCTGCGCCGCGCCGGGATCAAGTCGGGCTAGCGAAACGCCTTCAGGGCCGCATGGCGGCAACACCGCAAATTGCGCGGGCCGCCCGACAAAGCCTTTGGTAAGCATTCTGCAATTCGCCCCGGTGCAATCCATCCGCTCGGTGGTGTATTTTGGCGCCAGCCAGGCTGGCGGAACTCCAGCCGGGATCGACCGGCGATTTCCCGCCCGATGCGTCGCCTCGCTGGCCTGGGGCGGCGGAAACGCATAGGTTTGTCGCGGACACCTATCGGGAGCAATACGCAAAACAATGTTGAGCGATGCCCGCAACCGTCTGCTCACCGAGGTCGGACCTGACAAGCCGATGGGCGTATTGCTGCGCCGCTATTGGCATCCGGTCGCGGCCGTCGCCGAGCTGGACGACAATCCCACCAAGCCTGTTCGCCTGCTTGGCGAGGATCTCGTGCTGTACAAGGACCGCTCCGGCCAGTACGGCTTGCTCGAGCGCCACTGTCCGCACCGCAGTGCCGATCTGTCGTACGGTATCGTCGAAGCCTGCGGCCTGCGCTGCAATTATCACGGCTGGTTGTTCAACGCTGCCGGTGCCTGTCTCGAACAACCGTTCGAGGATATCGACGCGCCGGAAATCCGGTTCCGTGACCAGATTCGCATCAGGTCCTATAAGGTGCGGGCCCTGGCGGGGTTGCTGTGGGCGTATCTTGGGCCGGATCCGGCGCCGCTGGTGCCGAACTGGGAGCCGTTCACCTGGAGCAATGGCTTCGTCCAGATCGTGTTCTCCGTCGTGCCGTGCAACTGGTTCCAGTGCCAGGAGAACTCGATCGATCCGGTGCATTTCGAATGGATGCACGACAACTGGGGCGGCCGGTTGCGCGGCGGCAACGGCGCCTATGCGCCGCGCCATCTGAAACTGGGGTTCGACGAATTCGAATACGGCCTGGTCTATCGGCGCGTGCGCGAAGGCGGCGACGAGAACAATCCGTTATGGACCGTGGGGCGCGTGTGCCTGTGGCCGAACGCATTGTTCACCGGCAACCATTTCGAATGGCGGGTGCCGATCGACGACACCAACATGCTGAGCGTCGGCTGGTTTTTCACCCGCGTGCCGCAGGACCGCGAGCCGTACCGGCAGGCGCGCATTCCCTATTGGTACGCACCGATTGCCGAGGCCGGCAGCGGACGCTGGATCACCAGCCACATCATGAACCAGGATTTCGTGGGCTGGGTCGGCCAGGGCGCGATCACCGACCGCAAGCGCGAGCATCTGGGGCGCAGCGACCGCGGCATCGTCATGATGCGGCAGCGCTTTTTCCAGCAGCTCGATGCGGTGGCCGCGGGCGAGGAGCCGAAGGCGACAATTCGCGACCGGGAACTCAATACCTGCATCAGCCTGCCGATCATCGGCCGCCGCCATCTGACCGAGGGTGCGACCCGCGCCGAGGTTGAATCCGGCGGCGCGCGCGGGGAGGCGGTCCCGCGCCGGGAGTTCCCGTTCCTCGCGGGCTGGCCGGACTCGATCCGGCGAGAGTATGAAGCCGCCATGGGATTCGGGAACGGCGCCGCTGCATGACTCAGCCGAGCCAATCGTCGTCCGCCCTGCGCGCTGCCCCGGGTCTTGGCACCGATTGGCGCCTTTGGCTGCGCCGCGCCCGCGCCTTCGTGCGGACCGCGTTGTTTGGGCCGCTCTATGCCATCTACCAGCGCCGGCTGCTGCGCCAGGTGGGCGCCAATCCGCCGCCGCGGCATGTCGGACTGATCCTCGACGGCAACCGCCGCTGGGGCCAGCTTTGGGGCGTCGCCGATCCGGCGCGCGTCTATGCGCTCGGTGCCCACAAGCTGGATGCCGTGCTGGACTGGTGCGGAGAGCTGTCGATTCCCGCCGTCACGCTGTGGGTTTGCTCGCCGGAAAATTTGAACCGCGCGCCGCACGAGGTTGCCGGGATCCTGGCCGCCGTCGAGGCCAAGCTGCATCAGCTCGCCGTCGATCCGCAGATTCACCGCCGCCGCGTCCGCGTGCAGGCGATTGGCCAGACCGCCTGCCTGCCGGACGGTCTGCGCTGCGCCATTCGGGCCGCGGAGGAGGCGACCGCCGGTTACGACGCGATGGTGCTGACGATTGCCGTCGCCTATGGCGGGCGCGAGGAAATCGCCGACGCCGTGCGTGCCATGCTCCAGGCGGCGGCGGCGCGGGGAGAATCGCTGGCCGAGGCGGCGGCGAATGTGACGCCGGACGCGATCAGCCGGCATTTGTACCTGGCGTTGCCCGAACCCGACCTGATCATCCGCACCAGTGGCGAACTGCGCCTGTCGGGGTTCCTGTTATGGCAGAGCGCGTACAGCGAATTCTATTTTACGGATGTGCTGTGGCCGGCGCTGCGGAAGATCGATTTTCTGCGGGCGGTGCGGGCATTCCAGCAAAGGAAGCGGCGGTTCGGCAGATAGAAAACCTCGGCCGCGAAGTGGGAGAGGTCGGCGAGCCGAAGCTCGCCGGGTGAGGGTGATCGGGCCGATACACTATAAACTCGTGCCGACCCGATCGCCCTCACCCTCGATGCTTCGCATCTCGCGTCGATCCGCTTCGCGGCTCAACCCCGCGCGCGCGAACAGCGCGTGCGGGAGAGGTTAGTGCACGCGCTGCCGCGGCCACGCAGCGTTCGAACGTCGTCAGGTCACGCCAACGGTCGGCCGGTTCGTCTTCCGGCACCACCAATATTCCGCCCGACCCGGCAATGCCCCCCTCGATCATCAGGTTGTCGTGCCGCTTGAATTGCTCGATCAGCAGACCGTCGCCGTCGCGCCACACCCTGCCGGCGCTTCCCATCGCGACGCTGTGGGTAAGGACATAGTCGAGGCTCCGTTGCGTGAACGGCACAGGGCAGTTGGTATATCCGAACACAGCCAGCCCCAGTGCGCGTGCGAACCCCAGTTCGTACACGGTGCCGACGTCGGCGCTGGGACCACGGAACGGCGTCAGGTTGGCGATCACCGCGTCGCAGTCGCGGATATGCGCCTCGTTGCGGCGCGCGATGCGCTGCCATTCCGGCAGGTGCGAGCATGCCGCGTCGTCGTCCCGCGCATCCAGCGGCGAGATCGCGGCCAGGCCGTGGCGTGCGCAGATCGCCGCGCGGCGCGCGGCCCAGGCCGCGGCGTCGGGCAGGAACACGTCGGGGCCGGCGAGGTAGACGCGAGGGGTCATGGCGCCACGATACGCCACGGCGCGCCGATCGCCACACGCGGGCGGCCTTGCAGCGCTCGGATTTGGCCTCGCCGCTGAGGCCGGGAAGAATTAACCTCGCCGGCGAAGCGGGAGAGGCTGCCTATGGACGTCCCATATTCCCCCATCCTGCACCGTCCGCCGCTGCGCTGGCCGAATGGCGCTCGCGTTGCGGTGTGGGTGGTGCCGAACATAGAGCATTACGAATACCTGCCGAAATTCGTGCGCACGCGCGATCCGTGGCCGCGCTCGCCGCATCCCGATGTGCTGGGCTACAGCGCGCGCGACTATGGCAACCGGGTTGGGCTGTGGCGCTTGTTTGATCTGACCGACGCATTCGGCATCCGCTGCACCGTCAGCCTGAACATGACGGTGATCCAGCACTATCCCGCGATCCTGGAAGCGATGGAAAAGCGCGGCTGGGAGTACATGTCGCACGGCATCTACAACACGCGCTACCACTGGGATTTTTCCGAAGACGAGGAACGCGCCGCCATGTTGGAAAGCCGCGCCATTCACCGCGCGCTGACCGGGCGAGAGCAATGCGGCTGGTTCAGCCCGGCCATCACCAACACGCTTCGCACCTTCGATCTGGCGGCGGAATGTGGCTATGACTACACGGCGGACCTGTATCACGACGACCAGCCGTTCCCGCTGCGGGTGAAGTCCGGGCGGCTGCTGTCGATGCCCTATTCCGTGGACCTCAACGACGTGATCCTGCATCGCCGCGGCGAGGAGGTGGGCGATTTCGTCCGCCAGATCCGCGATTATTTCGACACGGTCTATGCGGAAGGAGCAGAGCAAGGCCGTGTGATGTGCATTGCGCTGCATCCCTATTGGGTCGGCCAGCCACATCGTATTCGCGTGTTTCGCCAGGCGCTGGAATACATCCTGTCGCATCCGGGTGTGTGGCTGACCACCGCCGCGGAAATCGCCGATTGGTACAACACGAACCATCTGGCCGCGGTCGAGGCTCATCTCGCGGCGAGGGAGGCGGCGAATGGCTGAGTTCGTGCCCGCTCGGGTTCCGCCGACCGATGAAGCGCGCGCGCCGGGGATGGACCACGCGCATTATCCGTTTCGCGCGCTGCCAGACGCGCCGCGCTTCGTTTGGTCGGATGGTGCGCGCGTGGCGTTCACCGTGACGTTGGTGCTCGATTGCTGGGAACTGGAGCCACCCGAGGGGGCAAATGCCGATCCGCGTATCGTCTCGCCGCTGGGGAAATTCTTTCCCGATTGGCTGACCTGGAGCCATCGCGAATACGGCGCGCGCGTCGGCATCTTCCGCGTGCTGGATGTGCTGGACCGGTTCGGCGTGACCCCCAGCGTGGCGTTGGGGTCGGCAGCGGCGCAGCGCTATCCGGAATTGCTCGATGAACTGATGCAGCGCAACGCCTGCTTCATGGCGCACGGCGACTATGCGACGCGGCGGATCAGCAGCCGGATGATCGAAGCGGAGGAGGCGGCGTTCATCGCGGCGGCGCGCGATGCGGTGTCGGCTGCTACGGGGGCGGGGCCGCTGGGTTGGTGCGGGCAGGATTTCAATGAGTCGGCGGACACGCCGGCGCTGCTGGCAGAGGCCGGGTTCGTTTACACCACCGATTGGGCGAACGACGATTTGCCGTACTGGCTGGGACCTTATGATGATGGCCGGCGCGTGCTGGCGCTGCCGCCGCAGCCGGAATGGAACGACCTGGAGTGCATGTGGCTGCGCCGGGTCAGCGCGCCGGTCTGGGCGGATGGCATCGCGGAAGCGTTCGCCGTGCTGCACGAAGAGGGGGGCCGGGTATTCAACCTGACCCTGCACCCGTGGATTGCTGGGCAGGCGCACCGCATTCGCTATCTGCGGGAGGCGTTGGCGCGGGTGCTGGGCAAGCCGGGAGTGTGGCGCACGACGACGGATGCGCTGGCGCGGGCGGTGGAGGGGCAACTTGCGGTGGGTGGGTGAGGTGCCTATCGATTATCGCAACGCCGGCTGGGAGTGGTTCACGTGTCGCACGCGGTCCTGACGGAGCCATTGGTGACGATCGACGCCTTCGACGCGTTCCTCGACGCACAACGCGACGACTCGCTGTGGGAACTGGTTGCCGGCCGGATCGTGGCGATGACGAATCCCACCGAAGAACATGAGCAAATTGCGGGAAATATTGGAGCGCCGTTGAAGCTGGCCATGGATGCCAAGGGGTGCCGCGCCTACCAGGGTGGCATCCGCGTCCAGCGCTCGGACGATTCGCGCGGCCTAGATAAGCCGCGTCCGGATGTCGTGGTACGGTGCGGGCCATCTGGAGGCCGCAACTTTATCACCGATCCTCTGGTCGTGGTCGAGGTGCTGTCGCCCTCGACGATCGATGTGGATCGCGGTGAGAAGCTGAGCTTCTACAAGCGCCTGCCGACGCTGCGGCATATCGCGTTCGTCTATCAGGACCAGATGCGGGTGGAGCATTACCGTCGCACTGATCTGGGCTCGGGTTTGGAGACGCTCACGCAGCCGGGCGACACTTTGAGCTTCGAGGCCGTTGGGTTCGCGATTGCGTTGGAACGGGTTTATTTTGGCGTGGATTTGATCACTGTTCGGGCGGGTGGCTGAAGCGGCTCCGCATCGCAATTCCTACGGTGATCGGGGTGCTTGTCACCGGCCCCTGACCGGGGCGTCCTCGGTCAATGCTGCGTTGCGCGACCTGCCGAGCGTCCGCTTAGGCCTCGCCGAGAAATAAACGAATCAATCGGATAGCAAGAACGCAGGAATAGAATCGTAGAATTTCTGGACACGACGCGGAGCGGTGATGCA
>Ga0335072_10017156_pt1 | contig 10244 bp, 9 predicted proteins | sample Lox_Sample_21_FD_206725 | JGI IMG/M metagenome (GOLD analysis project Ga0335072, IMG submission 206725) | Soil microbial communities from Loxahatchee National Wildlife Refuge, Florida, United States - Lox_Sample_2.1 | ecosystem: Environmental > Terrestrial > Soil > Wetlands | place: USA: Florida...
GCCTCGTCCCGCCGCCCCAGGTCCGACAGCCGATTCGACATGTCGCTCAAGGACGTAGCCAAGTCGGGCAAGAACACATCAGGACGCGCCCCAGCCAGCCCCCGGCGAATGGCGACGGACTCCTCGCATACCGCCAGCGCCTCTTCCCACCGCCCCAAGTCCCCCAACCGGATCGCCATATTGTTCAGCGACATGGCTAGGTCGGGCAAGAACACATCAGGGTGCGCCCCAGCCAGCCCCCGGCGAATGGCGACGGACTCCTCGATCACCTCCAGCGCCTCTTCCCACCGCCCCAGGTCCCCCAGCCAGTTCGACATGTTGTTCAGCGACGCGGCCAGGTCGGGCAAGAACACATCAGGGTGCGCCCCAGCCAACTCTCGGCGAATGGCGACGGCTTCCTCGATCACCTGCAGCGCCTCTTCCCACTGCCCTAGCTCCGCGAGCAGCACCGAAGACGTTTCCTGCCAGGATGCCCATTCGTTAGTACCCGGCGAGTATGTAGCCGCAATCTTACGAGCGAGGCTAGCGTCGGCCTTGGCCAATGCCACGCTTGGGAAGGGGATCGAGTTCGCTACCGCGATCAGTGTTTCTCGCGGGGCCTTAATTCCCGCGGGTACCTCAGGGAACCGAAACAGCGCTGATTCCAAAAGCGGCTTGGCTTCAGGATGATCTGCCGATGCACGAGCTAGCAGAACGAGAGCCTGCTGTGCCTGCCGCTCAGTAAGCTCGGACAGGCACCTATCAGTCAAGACGGCCGAGGCCGCAAGTTCGCGGGTTACATGCAACTCAGCGAGCCGATCTGGATGCAGCGAACCAAGCCATAGACCTCTGTCTTCTGGTGGGTACAAGCCCCGCAACCACAGTGCCGCAGCTATTGACGGGGCCACTCCAGGAACCCGGCCCGATAGCTCAGTTGCCTCTCCTTCAGATTCCGCACCTAGCAAGCAACCAACAGCGACGGCCTGCGACAACTGGCCCGCGCTAAGACCGCCCGCTACATCGAACAAATTCACTACTCGTGCAGTACCCTGCCAGTAATGTTTCTCGTGGCCAAGCAGGACATCCAGGACGTTGCTAACGTCGATGCTGACTATGGTGGCGGCAGGCCGCTCCAGTGCTCCTAGCACGGCGACCAGCGCTGCCGCATGTAGATCCAGTATCCGTGCCGACTCTGCACGGGTTACTCTCACGATGCCGATATCGGCGATCGCCACTCCCAATCGGGCCGCGAACCACGGCAGCGCGTCCAGGACGGTATCCACAGCAGAGAAGCCTGGCGTGACCGCATCAGCAAGTTCGATCATCTCGTGGGAGGCGTCCATCACCAAGATCCGGGCTGCCTGGCCACCGCCTTCGAGCCGATGCCACCACTCCCCAGCCTGTCGGGCTAGCAGCAGCACCCGCACACGCACCGGATCACGCGCAAGGGCATCCAGCAGTTCACCTAGTCCAGCGCGAGCATCGGCGTAATCTACTACAAGCAGAAGCCACTGGCTCCCCGCCGCCGCCCGTTCAGCTCTGAGTGCAACAGCCTCTGCCCCAGCATCGACGTCTGCGCACCTCCAGCCACCAGCCTCAGCCAGCAGCTGCTTCAGCTCCAACGCCAGCCGGGTCTTCCCCGCGCCGCCACCACCAGCCACCAGCCGTAGGGGACTTCCCGCATCATCGCTGCACCACCTCAACAAAGCAGTCAGCTCCGCGGTACGGCCAGTAAAAGGCACCACTCCAAGCGCTGGATCAAGTAGCGACGCCGGTCCCAGTCGCCTTGCTGGAGGCTCTACACCGCGTGCGGCCTCACCGATCTCCAGCCGACGCCTGACCGACTCCACCAGCAGCGGAGCTACTACTCCCGCAGCTACCCCGATCCCCGCACCCAGCGCCCCACCTACCCAGAACCCGACGGCGCCCAGGGCAACCGCGAGCGCTGCTGCAGCCGCCGATGACCACGAAACTCGACCAGGCCAACGCACCACACCAACCTCCCATCCGTTCAGCCCGCATAGCGACACCAAAACGGCACGAACCACCAGCTATCGGCAAAGAATCCCCGGGTCGGCCTCATACGGCAAAACCTCAACCCCACACCATCTGAACCCCACCAAAACGTCAAGACCGAGAGAGACAGGGGAATGATGCGGGAGTACGCGTTGCCGCCCGAAAGCCATTACTGGCTGACGCATGCCGGGCATGAGATCCTGACAGAGGCAAGCAGGCTCGGTGCGCCTAACTCGACGGGATGGTTGCCGCCTTCCATGGATTACGAGGACCCACCGCCTCCGCCGGGCGTGGACACTTCCCGGCCAAGTCCAGCGCGGATATGGAACTACACAATCGGCGGCAAGGACAATTTCGCCGCCGACCGGCAGGCCGCCAGCGCCGTGCTCGAGGCGATGCCCTCGCTGGCCATGACCGCCAGGCTCACCCGCCAGTTCCAGGCCGACGCCGTCCGCCGCCTCCTTGCCCGGGGCGTTCGGCAATTCCTGGACATCGGGACCGGGCTGCCCGCCGCCGGGGCAATCCACGAAATCGCCCAGGGAGAGGCCCCGGAAACCCGGGTCGTCTATGTCGATAACGATCCGCTCGTCCTCGCGCACGCTCGCGCGCTGCTGAGAAGCGGCCCCGAAGGATCGTGCGCCTACCTGAGCGCCGACCTCCGCGAGCCCGGCAAGATCCTCGCCCACGCCGCGGAGACCCTCGACCTTGAGCAGCCCACCGCGATCTTCCTGCTCATGGTCCTGCACTTCATCCCGGACGACGATCATCCCTGGCGGATCGTCCGCCGGCTCATGGACGGGCTGCAGGGCGACGGGTACCTGGTCATCGGGCATGCCGGGGCGGACATCGACTCTGAGGCCTCGGCGGCGGCCGGCGAGGAGTACAACGCCCGGTCGCCGGTGCCGGTCCGGCTCCGCACCCACGAGGAGGTCGCGAGGTTCTTCAGCGAGGCCGGAACGGACCTGCTGGAGCCCGGCCTGTTGTCACTTGCCGACTGGTGGCCGGACCAAGACCGGATCTCGGGGATCAATGGCCATGTCGGGATGGGCTGGCGTCCCGCCCGGCAGCCCTGATGGCGCACCAATTTCATGAGTCCTGGGCGCATCTCCTCGGCCGCGGCCGAGGACCTAGCTCAGGGAGCCGCGGGGCCGTCCGCCTGGCGTTGCTGCCTGGCGACGGCCCGAGCGGGCGTTCCTTCTTCGGGGACGGGCTCCCGTCCGCTGGTTGTGGTCGGTGGTTCAGCTGGGCAGGGCCAGGAAGGACTGGTTGGCGTAGCCGCCGTTCCAGGGCCAGGCGTCGATCGTGCCGCCTGCCGTCGTGCTGCCGCCGAACACGTCGATGTACAGGCCGGAGGCGGGGTTCTCGATCGGGGAGCCGAAGAAGCCCGCGCCGAAGTCGGCCGGCAGTTGCCACAGGTCCTGCGACGTCGATGTGCAGAACCATAGGAACAGCTGGGCGCCGGCGGTGCCCGAGGTCGTCAGGCAGTCGTTGTCGGACAGGTTGACGATCTGGTACAGCGACCCCACCGGCACCAGCTCCCACAGCTGGCTGCTCGTGCCATTGGGGACCTGCTGGGTGATGTAGCCCGTGGCGCCGTCCAGGACCAGCGAGTTGTTCGACGCGGGGGCCAGCAGGAACGCGGTCTGATAGGTGATCGTCACCGACGGGGCCTGCGTGACGACGGAGTAGGTGGCATTCGCGGGACCGTAGCTGGAACCGCCGCCACCGCCGCCGCCCTCAAGATCCGAGGCGCCGCCACCACCGCAGTAATAGCCGCCACCGCCGCCGCCACCGCCCCAGCTGTCGCCACTCCCGCCGGAGCAGTGGCCCACCGGCCCGGAAAGGAAGTTACCGCCCGCGGCGGTGTCGGTGGCGCCGAGACCGTACTCAGCCCACGCTTCCCCGTCGGTGCCCAGGCTCGCGTTGGCGCCGTCAGGCGTCCCGCCGTTGCCGCCGGTGCTGTCGCCGCCACCCCCGCCACCGCCGCCGGCCACCAGCAGCAGCGTGCTGCCGCCCGTGTCGATCGGCTGGCAGCTGGCCACCGGGCAGGCCTGCAGGCCGGACGCGCCCCCGCCGCCAGCGCCTGAGGACGGCAGCACGCCGACCTGCTGCGCGAACCAGCCGCCGTTCCACGCGCCGCCGGGCTCACCGCCATTGGCACCACCCGCGGCGGGCTGGTTCTCCGTCAGGTCGGCCCCCGCGCCGTTGCCGCCGACCTCGGCGTAGATCGTGCTGCCCGGGGTTACCGCCACGCTCGCCTTGACCTCGGCGCCCAGGCCGCCGGGGGAGTACCCGCCACCGCCCGCGCCACCGATCGCGGTGACCTGGACCGACGTGACGCCCAGGGGAACGGTGAAGGCGTGCTCGCCCACCGTGGTGAAGGAGACGGTCTGCGTCGGCACGTTCACCGTGGCGGCCGACGCCGCCCCGGCCGGCACCGCGACCGCCACCAGCCCGCCGGCGGCCGCCGCTGCCAGGGCGCTCCACCGCGCCGTCTTCCCGATTCCGCCGTACCGCCGGCGCTGCCCAGCCATTTTCGGCACTCCCTTGTCCGCTAGCGTGCGACGCCAGGGCCTCCGCAATCTGCGTGGGTCTCCTGGCGCCTGGCACAGCTTGCCAGGCGCGAATTGATTACCGCTTAACCGTGATTGAGTTGGTAGGCCAGAGAACCCAGAACGCGTGCTGGGTCACGTGCGCAGGACTAGGACGGCAAGTATGCCGACTTGGTTGCCCGAAGGTCCGGCCATGGAGGCGGGAACGCTACCAGGAAGCAGCTTCCAGAACCCGGGCAGCCCGCCCGCAGTGCCATCGTTCACCGCGTCGAATACCTCATCGGCTATCGGCACCAGACCCAGGCCCTGCCGCAACGGTACTAAGGCCATCGCCGCATGCCCGCCGATGACTGCCGACAACACCACCGCCGACCCGATGACCGACTCAAGCCGGTAGCCCATGCCCTCCAGTCGTCCCGTCAGCCTGCCCCACCAGGGGACCCCATGCCAGCCCCGCGCCGAGGGCGTGTCGAGGCGCGGCTCGCTGCAAGCGTCGCCGAGCGTCCCTGGCGAGAGCCGCGCAACATCCAGCTGACAGCAGAGCTCACCGCAGAGGAGTAACTGGGCAAACTCGCTACTCCTCTCTTGCGAGCTTCCGGTCAGCTAGGACGTTCTGGAGGGCCGCGCTGAGCGCCTCGGGGTGACGGGTTGGCACGATCCAGGTGGGGCTTGGCTGGGGGCGGATGAGGTGCGAGAACTGCCCGTCCTTGAAGTTGCTGTAGTAGCGGGACGGGCGGACGTGGCTGGCGGTGACGGCGAACGGGTTGACCTCGATGACCAGCGCCGCGCGCATGAACGGTGAGGCGAGCACGCCGATGTTGCTGTGGGTCACCCGGCCTTTGTTACCCCACCGGTTGGTGAAGGTATAGAACCTCGGAGAGTTCTTGATCTGCCGCAACTCGTCCCGGTCGGTGACGACCCGGACGCCCAGGACGGCCGGCCACGGGCAGGTGTAGAGCCCCCAGCTCTGGTGGTTGACGTTCGGCCTCCTGGAGCCGGCCTGCGCCGGCCCGACGGCGCCGATGCTGATGCCCGACTCATCGAGTCGGATGCCGGTCGGCCAGTTCCGGGACAGCAGGTCGGTCGAGATAAGGACGAGCACGAAGAGCGCCCCCATGATCACGAAGAACCATGGCAGGTTCGCCGCCACGCCGACGACCAGGCAGACGATCTCTCCAACAAGAGGCAGCAGTACGTAGGCCAGGAACCCGCCGTTCAGGGCACTGTGCGCTTCCCGGTAGCGAGCTACGGGCATGGGGGCACTCATCGCGCCTGCTCAGTGATCAGGTTCAGCATGATCGCGGCGAGCCCGGTGAAGTTACACTGGGCCGATTCTGCGCCGTCCTGACCGGGCCTGAACAGGCGCGCCCTCTCACCATCGCCATCGACAGTGACCTGACAGCCGACCGGGGTCCTGCCGTCGTAGTGGCGGTAGACGGATATCGTCCATCTCGGTTGCTGCGATGGCGGGCTGATGGCTACCTCGGCGAGCGCTTCCGCTGCCTTCCGCGGTGAGACCAGGACGTGACGGTAGAACCTGCCCAGCGGGCCGAACCTCGTGACATGCGGGTAGTCCGGGGCCATGTCAGCAGGTAGCGATCTGCTCGTAGGTCAGGCGCAGCAAGCCCTCGCGCATTTCCTCGTGCTCGTTGCGGATCGCGTGGCCAAGCGCGTCCCGAAATGGCTTTTCGATGTCAGGGCTTATGCGCGGGATTGTCATGGCTCCTCTTCCATCCTTCCCGTACGACCGGTACGAGTAGCCCGACAATCGCCGCGACGGCCGCAAGTAGGGCCTCAAGGCTGGTCCGGCTCTCTTCGCTGTCTCCGGGCGCGTCGGGCGCGGCCTGCGGCCGGTCCTGGAGCCGCTGAACTTCGTCTTCCAGGCTCTTCATCCTGGCCTCGTACCTTGCTTCCACGTCCTTCAGGCTGGCCCGTACTTTGTTTGCAGGTCCTGCGGGCCAACTTCTGAACCCGTGTCCGGATTGGGTCTCGGTGCTGGGCGGAACTCACTCATGGCCGACCCAGAGCGTGCCCGCACGAGTGTCCTCAGCGCTGGGTGGCACCGGGCGCGCCGGGTGAGGTGAGCCGACGCGACCGCAGCATCAGCGCCGGGAGCAGGTCCAGGTCTGTTGCCAGGGCGGCTTCCGTTGCCTCCTCGATCCTGTTGAGGTACTCCCACCAGTCCTCCTCGGCTCTGCTGAACGCCACGAGGAGGTGGCCCGTGATGACGAAGGAAAGCGTGGCCGCATCCTCGATCGGGGAGAGCACCGTGTCGAGCTGCTCACCCCGCAGCGCGACGCGCTTCACGTATGCGTAGGAATCTTCGGCCTTCAGGCCGAACGCCCGCGCGTTGTTCGATGTCGTCGTCTCTTCCGCGATCCCGTGTAGGTTGTCCTCATCCGGCCACTGCCTTCCGCACACATCGATGGCCACGTAGCCTGCCACCAACGCGCACAGGTTCAGGCAGGAGGCGATCTGCTCGTCGTTGAGGCGCAGCAGGCCCTCGCGCATCTCGTCGAGCTCGTTGCGGAGCGCGTGGCCGAGCGCCTTCCGGAAAGGCTTCTCGACGTCAGCGCTTATCCGAGGAATTGTCATGTATCCTCTTCCATCCTTCCCGTAGGGTCGGCACAAGTGCCCCGATGACCGTCGGAACGGCCGTAACTAGGGCGATCACGGCGTCGCTTGGACTCTTCAGTATGACCTCGGAAATGGCAGCCGTCGTAATCGAGGAGCCGACCGCACCGTACAACGCGTATTTCGCATTCGACCACAGTCCTGGCCTGTCATCTTCGGGTTTGACTTCTTTCTGGCTCTTCTGATCTACGGGCAGTTTGCGGTCGCTATACCGGGGCTGATCGGTGTCTCTCCCAGTGTCTCCCGGCTCGTCGGGCGAGGCCTGCCGACTGTCCTTGGGTGCCTGAAGTTCGGCTTTCAGCTCGGCCATCAACTCGGCTTTCAGCTCGGCCCTGAGCTCGGCTTTCAGCTGTTCCAGGCTGGCTCCTGGAGCGCCCTCCTGATCGGCGTGGCCGTCATGAGGCTGTGCTTCCTGCCCGCCAGGGGCATCAGCCTGTGCTGCCTCATCATGCGGCGGTTCTGCGGCGCCAGCTTCGGCCACGCTGCTCGTGTCTGCCGGTGCCCCGGAAGGTGACAACCCGGGGGCTGCTACGTCGCCGCCTTCCCGTTCAGGAGCGGCTACGGCACCGATGCCGGGAGCCTCGGCAGGCGGAACGTCCGGGCTTGCGGTGGCTGACGGCGCCTCGCCGACGGCATCCTGGCCCTGGTCGCCGTTGCCGCCATCCAGCCCATGGTCTTCACCAGTGTCCGGGGTGCGGTCACCGCTCGCGAGTGAGTCGGGGCCTTCGGCGTGTCCGGGGGCCGTGACGTTGCCGTCTTCTTGTCCTGGATCGGCTTCGGTGCTGGTGCCGGGTAGTACGGCGGGCGGGTCGCCGGGCTCTGCGGTGGCTGACGGAACATCGCCGGGGGCAGCGCGGTTGCTTTCGCCGCCGTCCGGGGCGTGTTCTTCGCCGGTGGCTGTGGCGTGGTCATCGGCCGCGAGTGCGTCCAGGTCGCCGCCGTGTCCGGCCTCCAGGCTGGCCTCGTCGTAGCCGGGGTCGTCGTCCCAGCTCTCAGTGCCAAGAGCCTGCCGGAGGGGCAGCCGGTCATCAGCCATGAGCGCTTCGAGGTCCCCGTCGTACTCGTCGGCGAGGTCGGCCTCGTCGTAGCCGGGGTCGTCGTCCCAGCTGGTCCGGGCATCCTGCCGCAGGGGAAGCCGGTCTTCAGCCGTCTGCACCGCGCGGTGCCCGTCGTATCCGGTGCCAGGGCTGGTCTCGGTGTGCTGGAGCGTATCGCTAGTGGCCGGTTCGGTGGTCTCGGTCCTGGAGCGGAGCTCACTCATGTCCGGCCTGCTTCGCGGTGGCCTGGGCGCGGGGCGGGGAGCGGCGCAGCAGGGCACGCGACCAGGGCGCCGGAGTGAACGCGGCCAGCATCCCGGCCAGCAGCGCGGGCCAGCCGGGGTCGCCGAAGCCGCAGCCGACGGCCTGCTCGATCGCCGGGCGGGGGCGGGTGCCTCAGATGACGGTGGCCACGGCCTGGGCGTTGCGCTGGTCACGGGCGTACCAGCGGGTCACCGCGGCCAGCTGGTCCTTGCTGGTGGCCCCGGGGATCGCCGTGCCGTATGCGCGCTCCCACTCGCCGCTGCGCGGGTAGCGGCCCTCGCCGTCCGCAACGGCCCGCAGGACGTCCCGGACCAGCGCCCACCGGTACGACGGCGCCAGGTACTGGGGCTCTTCTGGCTCGCACGCCCGCGTGCCGTCGCTGATGGCCTGCCGCATCACGACCGCCACGTGGATGGCGAGCGGGGCCGGGCTGAGGCGGGCGCTGATGGCCGGGACCCGGGCCGCGACCGCCGCGTCAACTGCCTGGGACACCGCGCAGTCCCGCAGCCGGGCGTCCATCGCGCGCAGGTCCGCGGCGAAGTCCGGGGCGGGGCCGGGCATGCCCCAACCGGTCAGGTGCGCGACCACCGTCAGCTCAGCCCACAAGGTGACCCGCGGATCGGTGACAGCCAAGCGCTGAGCCGCGCGCACCTGCCCGAGGGTGCACGGCTGCGCCTGGCAGTCGGGGCCGCAGGTGGCGCTACGGCGGGTGATGACCGGCTCCGGCGATGCGGCGAAGGTCGCGGCGCTGGCCTCACGAAGCGAGCCGTCGGGCATCCGGGCCAGCAGCGGGTAGTCCATCCCGTCGGTGAAGACCGCCGCCTCACCCGGCCGCAGCGTGACCAGGTACTGCGACTGCGCGACGGTCAGGTTCATGGTGGCGCCCACGGCGTCGCGGTCGTCTTGGGCGGGCAGCCGGTGGGTGACCTTTACAGCGGTGTTCTTGATGACGTCGGGGATGAGCTTGGAGGGGATCTGCTCCGCGACCACCAGGCCCTCGCCGTAGGCCCGGACCTCGGCCAGCAGGTCGGCGAACATCTCCACCGCATGCGCGGCGGGCCCGGCCCCGGCACCGGGCGGCGGCTGGCGCAGCAGCCGGTGGGCCTCCTCGATCACCGTCAGGTGCCGCAGCCCCTTGGCGGCCGGCCCCTCGGCGCGCTGCCGCAGCCGCAGGTACTCGGTCAGCCGGATCAGCACCGCGCCCATCAGGAACGCCTTGTCGTGGTCATCGCCCGCGTCCTCGATCTCGAAGACCACATTGCTGTCAAGCAGGCGGGCAAAGTCCATGGGGTGGCCGCCCTCGAGGAACCGGCCGGCGGTCCCCAGCCGCAACGACCCGATCCGGACCGTGACGAACCCGCGCACGTTGTCGGCGACCTCCCGGCCGTACCCGATCTCGTTCACCACGTCCATCGCGGCCGACTGCAAGTCCTCCAGGCCCGGGTAGGCGGGCTGGACGCTGGGCAGGGCCGGCTCCCCGGTCACCAGGTCCCAGCCGGCCTGCTCATAGCAGCGGGTCAGCGCGGCGGACAGCACCTGCGGGAACGGCTCGTCAGCGGCGAACGCGGCCAGGAACAGCGAGCGCAGCAGGTCCGCGTGCACCGGCAACGGGAACCGGGTCCCGTCCGGGCCTGCGGCGGGCTCCAGCGGGCTGATCCCGGCCGGCGGCTGGTCCAGGTCACCGGGCCGGATCCGGATCACCTGCGCGCCGGGCAGGCGGGCGGCCATCAGACGGTACTCGGCCTTGGCCGGCTCGATCACC
>Ga0335072_10017157_pt1 | contig 10243 bp, 8 predicted proteins | sample Lox_Sample_21_FD_206725 | JGI IMG/M metagenome (GOLD analysis project Ga0335072, IMG submission 206725) | Soil microbial communities from Loxahatchee National Wildlife Refuge, Florida, United States - Lox_Sample_2.1 | ecosystem: Environmental > Terrestrial > Soil > Wetlands | place: USA: Florida...
TGCCCGCGGAGCAGCGCGCCTGCGTCGAGCTCGCGTATTTCGAGGGGCTCACGCACAGCGAGATCGCCGCGCGGACCGGCGAGCCGCTGGGCACCGTGAAGACGCGCCTGCGCTCGGGCGTCGAGACGCTGAAACGCGCTTTGCATTCGGAGCGGTCGTAAACGCAATGAACGCTCACCCAACTCGCGACGAAGACTTCGATCTCCTCGCTCTCGGCGCTCTCGAGGGCGACGAGAAGCGGGCGCTCGAAGCGCACATCGCGGCCTGCGCCGATTGCACGCGCAGGCTTGCCGAAGCGCGCGGCCGCGTCGCGCTGCTCTCGCTCGCTGCGCCGCCGGTCGCCCCCTCGCCCGCCGTGAAGCAGCGCCTGATGAACCAGATCCGCGCTTCCGCCGAACCTGCGCCGCAGCCGCGCGCCGCGCGCCCGCTTGAATCGCCGCGCACCGCGTCCAGCCGCTGGTGGAACGCGATTCTCATTCCCGCGGGCGTCGCTCTCGCCGCGCTCACCATCTTCCTCTGGCACGAAAATCGCTTGCTCGACGCGCAGCTCGCCGCCCTGCGCGGCTCGATGAACGATCAGCAGCACCAGCTCGACGAAGCCCGCGAAGTCGCCGAACTCATGACGTCGCAGAACACGATCACCGTCGCTCTCGCCGAGCAACCTGGAGCGCCCAAGGGCGCCGCGCACGTGATGTACAACGCGAAAATGAACATGGTCATGTACGACGGCGCGATCGCGCCCGCGCCCGCCGCCAAGACCTACCAGCTCTGGCTCGTTCCCGTGAAGGGCAATCCCATCAGCTGCGGCACGTTCAGCGGCCAGCCGGATCACTGGATGGTGAAGGTGCCCGAAGGAATGTCGCCCAAGGAATTCGCCGTGACGCTCGAACCTGCCGGAGGCATGCCTCACCCCACGGGCCCGACGGTCCTGATGGGCTCCGTCTCGTGATTCTTACTTCTCCATGGCGAAAATGTTTCTTCTGGCCTCCGGCGCGCGCCTGGGGTATAACCATTGTGCCCGACCTGGGGGGAGCCCGGCGGCTCTTCCGCGATCGATTCACCCATCTCCACAACAACAATCACTAGTTTGAAAATGGTTGGCGGAAACCGTTAGCCGGGCGAAGGACGAAATTTCTGAGGAGGAGGAATTCATGAGGAAGGTCATCAGCATGTTCGGTCTGCTCGCGCTTGTGTTCGCCGCGATCAGCGTCGCCAGCGTCACGGCCACACACGCCAGCGACAAGACGATGACATGGACCGGCTGGATCAGCGATAGCCACTGCGGCGCAAAGGGCATGAGCGCGGACCACAAGGCCTGCGCCGAAACCTGCGTCAAGACCAAGAACGCCAAGTGGGTCTTCGTCAACGACAAGACCAAGCATGTCATTCCCATCGCCAATCAGGATTCGATCGTTCCCGATGACGCGCTCGGCCACCCGGTAAAGGTCACCGGTCACATCGACAAGGGCGTCCTCACGATCGACAAGCTCGAAGCTGCGAGTTGACGACGCAAGCGAACAAGCGCCTCGCGGCTGGCAGTTTCAGATTTGGAGTTAGCAGGCTGTAGACTTTCGGTGGCAGGGATTGCGGCAAGAGCCCGCCAGGGTTTTGGCCGCAGCCTCTGCCACCATTTTTTTGCGCGCAGCGAATTCGCGCGCCGGCGAAGGCCCCTAGGGGGTCGGAGCTTCAGCTCCGACATAAAACGACCGCGCGAAGCGCGCCACAATTGCGCAGCCTCACCCGCAGCATGTGTCGTTTGGCTTTTTCGAGTTTCGAATTTCGGCTTTTGCGCTTTCCTCTTTTCTATTTTCCCTTTTCTATTTTCTCCACTCCCATGTAAGGCCGCAGCGCTTCGGGAATCAGAATAGATCCATCCGCCTGCTGATAGTTCTCGACAATCGCGATCCACGTTCGCCCCACTGCGAGCCCCGACCCATTCAGCGTGTGCACGAACTCCGACTTCCCTCCGCCCTTCGCCTTGAATCGAATCCCTGACCGCCGCGCCTGAAACGCCTCGGTGTTCGAGCACGAAGATATCTCCATGAATTCCTGCGAAGACGGCAGCCACACCTCGATGTCGTACGTCTTCGACGACGCGAATCCCATATCGCCCGTGCACAGCAGGACCACCCGGTAGTGCAGCCCCAGCTTCTGCAGCACCAGCTCGGCGCTGCGCACCAGCGACTCCAGCTCCTCGTAGCTCTGCTCCGGCCGCGTGAACTTGAAAAGCTCCACCTTCTGGAACTGGTGCTGCCGCTTCATCCCGCGCGTGTCTTTTCCGGCCGCGCCCGCTTCGCTGCGGAAGCACGCCGTCCACGCGCACATTTTCTGCGGCAGCGTGTCTGCGTCGAGCGTTTCCTCGCGGTGATAGCTCGTGAGCTCCACTTCCGCGGTCGGCGTGAGCCACAGGTCGGTGCCTTCCAGGTGGAACATGTCCGCCGCGAATTTCGGCAGCTGGCCCACGCCCGTCAGCGACTGCGTATTCACCAGAAACGGCGGCAGGATTTCCGTGAATCCGCTTTCGCGCGTGTGCACATCCAGAAAGAAATTCGCGATCGCGCGTTCCAGCCGCGCTCCCAGCGCCTTGTATACGACGAACCTCGAGCCCGCGATCTTGATCGCCGCCTCGAAATCGATGATTCCGGCGGCCTCGCCGATCTCCCAGTGCGGCTTCGGCGCGAAATCGAATTTCGGCGGCGCGCCCCACCGACGTACCTCGATATTTTCCGCCGAGCTGTGCCCCACCGGCACGCTCGCGTGCGGAATATTCGGCACCGTCAGCATGAATTGCCGCAGCCCTTCGTCCAGCTCGACGATTCGCTCATCATTGCGCTTCAATTCGTCCGAGAGCGCCTTCATCTGCGCGAGAATCGCGCTGGCATCGCCGCCCGCTTTCTTCAGCTTGGCGATTTCCTCGCTGGCCTTGTTGCGCTCCGCCTTCTTCGTTTCCGTCGCGTGGATCAGTTTCCGGCGCTCCGCGTCGATTTCGCGAAACGGAGCGAGATCGAGCGCCACGCCGCGGTCCCGCGCCATCTTCTCGATCACATCCAGGTGTTCCCGCACGTATCCGAGGTCTAACATAGCCCCCAAGAATAACGGAATCAGTGAGTGGTGAGTAGTGACGTCTGACTTGTGATTTATAGGCTATGGGCTTTTGCTCTGTCTTTAAGGCGCTCAATATCTTCGAAGGCCTGAAGCGCGTCCTCAATCGATATATGGGGCTTAAGCCCAACAAGCTCTTGGGCCATATCTTCGACGGAAGTTCCATCGCTACGCTCCGCGATGAAAAAGGCAGTCGCGATCCTTTCGAGTTCTGCGACATTCATCCCGCCGAGTTCGTTTGCTATGAATTCGATGGATGCCTGGTGTTGCCCAAGGGTTTTGGGGAATCTCTCAAGATAGACATCGCTGAATTGGGTCGGGACAAGGGCTGGGCCGTATCCGGGCTGCCGCACCTGAAGGCTGATGAGATCATCGGCTTGCATCAGGGACAACTCGTCACGCAGCTCAAAGGAAAACGGCCCGTGGCGATAAAGAACAAAGCTAAAACCCAAGTCAACCCCCATCAACTCCTGCAAGAAAAACGTTGCCTTTTGGACGTGAGTCTCCCCGCACCAACTTCCCCTACTTAGCATCCTTCGGATTAGCAGCGCCAGCACCGCCGCCCTCTGGTTTCGTTTCATGATCCTCGTCCTCCTGTTCCCGCGCAGCGGAAAGAATCTGTTCGCGATTCTTTAGGAGCCATTGCTCCGCTTTCTCTCTGTGATCGGGTCTGACGAATACGCAATCGATGGAAGTCGGCTGAAGTTTTGACAACATCTCTGAGACCGAAATCGCTGGCTCGATTCGGCCATCCCGGGCAAGGACCGGATAATCTGAGGCAACGTTCTTTAGTCTCGGCTGACTGTAACGAATTGAATCTGCCCCGAATTCCTGAGCCGCTGCTCGTGCTACCGCTCCGCCGGGATCAGAGTTTACCTTAGCGTCTTGCGGATTTCTCTCGTAAAGAACCCTAAAGTGATTATGGGTCATGATACGCTTAGCTGGGTCGTGCCCCGGTTGTTTCGAGTCCAACGCAGCAATTCGCATCGCAGCATTGACTTCGTCATCGGTCATTTTCAAGTGATCTTCAAGCTCTATCGAAAAGACCCCTTCTTTAAGCAATGACCCTTCCGCGAGCCAGGAGCTGAGGAAATCCTGGAGGTGGCGATCGTATATAAGTCTGATCGGATGATAGTAGACCTGCGAAAACATATAATACCGAGCCAGGGCAAGAGCCTCGGCCGAATAGATTCCCCCCTGCTTAATGCCGAGCGCTGCCTCGGTCGAGCCGCTGAACGTCGGCAAGATACGGAGCTCGTCAATAAGCCGGTAGTGATCGAACTTGCCATAGGCCACTCCAGTATGATGAGAGTCGCGAAGCAAGTAGTCGATACGGTCAACGCCAAAAGCATCCCCTACAATCACCTCGGCGAGAATTCTTTCCCATCTTGAAAAGTTGAGATCACTAGCTTTCCTTACGCCAAGGGCCAGCTTAACAATATGCTCTGGGTCAAGCGGCGGAGTCATTGACTTCCAGATTGACTTCATTTCGTCGCTTTCTATCAGGCAGCGGGAAAGCCGCTCGTGCGTCCAGCCACTCGGCAATAATTGCTCTTCCGCTGCGTGAGAAAAAGGCAAGTGCCCAACGTCGTGACAGAGCGCTGCCATTCTTAAGACGTGCTTCCAATAGGAAAGCCCATCGAGATGCCCCAGCTCAGGGAGAAGTTTCCGAACCTCGTCCGTCACGTTAACCGGATTGGTGATTACCTCGAAGACTCGACCCGCCAATTCCATTACGCCTAGCGAGTGTTCAAACCGTTTGTGCGTCGCCCCGGGATAGAGCAGGTAGGTTAATGCCAGCTGAGATATCTGGCGCAGCCGCTGAAAAGCACGGGAGTCGAGCACCTTTTTCTCGTGCAAGTCCAGATGAACGAAAACGTGAATCGGGTCTCGAATCTCATGGAAAAGCTTAGTCATTAGAGCCTTCCGAGGGAAGCACCGCTACTGCAGTTTCTTAATTCCTCCCCACATAGCTTCGATGTTCTCGCAGGCGGCCTCAATGTCGCGACTCAGTCTAGTCCGAGCCTTGGCTCCGACATGCTGCGTGCCCCTTGATATGTCGAGATAGACCACATGGGACGGTCTGATTCTCATGCCGCAAGACACGGCAGCTTCATACGTGACCTGCAAAACAATTCGAATCATGTCTTCGTCCGCAGGGTCAGCCCCGAGATCGAGGCGAATAAGCTTCTCATCGTTTCCTTCCTTCACGAACAGATCCGGTGTCGCGCTTACCACGACCTCGCCATGAGAGTAAGTTAGATTTGGCGACCTAAGTATTTGGAAGCGTTTCGTAGAGAAATGATGGAGATAGCGCTCGATTGCTCGAATGTTATGCTCGAGACGGATTCTTTTCTGCCCAACTGCTCTATCAGCCTTAATGCGAAGAATGTCTACTGAGCGAACCAGCGTCGAAGCGTCATTCTCAGATGCGTGATAGTCGCGAATTCCGCTACGTGCCTCGGCATAATAAACAGTCTGTGCTCTGGCCTCAGGTTCTCTAGGAAACTTAAAGTCACGCAGCACGACGCGTTGTGCGGCGGGCCCTTTCCGCATGAATTTTGCGAGGCCCTTGACTGTTATCCGTATCACAACCCCCTCGCTGTTCTGTTGCCGGATATTGTAAGGCGAACAATTAGCGAAAACAAGAAGATAAGCGTGCATCCCACCACCACGCGCTAGTTTTTTCCCGGGCGGAGCTCCCGGGATGTCGTGGGAAGTTAGGCTTTGAAGGGAAGAGATTCGGTTTCGAGAGTGGCGAGATCGAGGATTTCAGAGGCGCGCTGGATGTCGATGCGGACGATCTGGCCGTTTTCATCGAGGTCGATGACCACACCGTCCTGAACCTCGCGCGAATCGACGCTCGGGCGCGTTCAGGGCCACGAATTCCGCTTCAAAGCGATGCACGAATCGTCATGCTCCCCGGCAACAGGCGCGCAATCCTCGCCGCGCGGCTTGTGAATTCGCGCGCGGTCCACGATAATCTGGAAACTCATGGACAAAACGAAACGCTCTCGCGCCGAAGCGTGGTTCCGCTACGCCGACGATCTGGACATCGGTCCGTACTATCTCGACCGCGCGCCCCAAACATCCGGGCAGCCGCAGGCGGCAGAGTCGTTCGCGGGTGTCGAGCCATCGAGCGCCGCTCCGCCCATCGCCGCGGCGACGAAAGCAACGCCCGTCCCCGCGAAGCCCTCCGCGCCATCCGGATTCGCTGCGGCCGCGGCCGCTGCAGCTCCCGCTCTCGTGCAGCGCGCTGCGGGACCATCGCTCTTCGAATCCGCCGACCGCGTCGAAGGCGACACGCTCGATCGCATCCGCACGGACATCACTCCCACCTGCACGCGCTGCAAGCTCCACAAAGCGCGCACGCAGATCGTCTTCGGCGTGGGCAATCCGAAAGCGCAGCTCGTGTTCGTGGGCGAGGGCCCCGGCCGCGACGAGGACGAGCAGGGCGAGCCCTTCGTCGGCCGCGCGGGAAAATTGCTCACGCAGATGATCGAGGCGATGAACCTCAAGCGCGAGGACGTCTACATCTGCAATGTGGTGAAATGCCGGCCGCCCGAAAATCGCCTGCCCGAAAAGGACGAAATCGCCACCTGCTCGCCGTTCCTTTACCGCCAGCTCGGCGTCATCAACCCGAAGGTGATCTGCTGCCTCGGGGCGTGCTCCGCGCAAACGCTTCTGGACACCGCGCAGGGAATTTCGCGCTTCCGCGGCGAATGGTTCGATTATCGCGGCGCAAAGCTGATCGCCACGTATCATCCCGCCTACCTCCTGCGCAACCCGGCGGCCAAGAGTGAAGTCTGGAAGGACCTGCAAAAGGTAATGGCCGTCCTCGGATTGCAACCCAAGCGCCGGTAAGCGGTGAGCGCCGCGCTGTCCCTCCGCGCTCCCTCAAGCACCAGCAGCAGCGGTGCGCGAAATGGCGAGGCCGCGCGCGTTGTTGCTCTTTAGGGGGTCGGAGCTTCCAGCTCCGACATAAAACCGCCGCGCGAAGCGCATTCCTCTGCGCAGGTTCATTCGCAGCATGTAGTCCCTTCGGCGCGCCATTCGATCGCCCGGTCGGCCTGCTACACTATTCGCGCTCATGCCTGCCCGCTATTGCGAAGTCGCGCTTCCGGTGCCGCTGCGCTCGACGTTCACGTATCTCTTGCCGCAGGCGCTCGCCGCGCCGCTCGACGGGCAACCGATTGTCGGGAGGCGGGTGGTGGTGCCATTTCGCCGGCGCGCGATGATCGGTGTCGTCCTCTCGGAATCGGCCAAACCGCCAGACATGTCGCGGATTGCCTCTTCCTCGGGAGCGGCTGCGGCGGCTGCGCCGGCGATTCGCGAAATTGCCGAGGTGATGGATCCGGTCCCCGCGCTCCCCGCAAAACTCATCGAACTGGGCGACTGGATCAGCCGCTATTACGTTGCGCCGATCGGCGAAACATTCCGCGCGATGCTTCCTCCAGACGTCGAAGTCCGCCACGAACGCGAATATTCGCTCACCGGCGCAGGCCGCGCGCGCCTCGACGAACTCGCGCAAAAACTCACGCTCGCCGATGAAGAACGCGATGAAGCGGATTTGCTACGACGATTGGGCGCTCCCAACGCCGAAGGTGAACCGCGCGGCCGCCGCAAGCGCATTGACGAAAGCGCCGCCGAGGCCCTCGTCCGCCGCGGCTATCTCATGGCGCGCGACGTTCTCCGCCATCGAAAGACGCGCAAGCAAAAGATCGTCGCTTGGAATCCCAAATCTCCGGACCGTCCTTTCGGCGAGCCCGAAAGGCGAGTTCGCGAAGCTCTCACGGACGCGGGCGCGCCCCTTCCGCTCGAAATGCTTCTCGAAAGAGCCAGCGTCACTCTTCGCGTCGTTCGACGGCTCGAAAGCGCCTGCATGGTGCTCACCTGGGAGGAAGCGATCGTTCCCGGCGAAGACCCGTGGGACACGGACTTCACGCCGCCGTCGAATACATTGAACGCAGAACAAAACGCCGCGCTCGCCGAAATCTGGCGCTGGCTCGTGGCCGGGAAATTCGAAGCGGGCCTGTTGCATGGCGTCACCGGCAGCGGCAAGACGGAAGTGTATCTCGGCGCGATCGAGGCGGCGCTATCGCGCGGCAAGACCGCGATTGTGCTGGTGCCGGAAATCGCGCTCACGCTCTGGGTCGGGCGGCTGGTGCGCGCGCGGTTCGGCGAGCGCGTCGCGGTGCTGCACAGCGGCTTGCAGGATACGGAACGCGCGCGCGAGTGGTGGCGCGTGCGGCACGGCGAGGCGCGCATCGTCGTCGGGACGCGCTCGGCGATCTTCGCGCCGCTCGAAAATCTCGGGCTCATCATCGTCGACGAGGAGCAGGAGACAAGCTACAAGCAGGAGGAAACGCCGCGCTACAACGGGCGGGATACGGCCGTCTACCGCGCGCGGCTCGAAGGCGCGGTGGCGCTGCTCGGCTCGGCCACGCCTTCGCTCGAGACGTACCACAACGCGCTCGCGGGAAAATATCAGCTGCTGCAGCTCACCTCGCGTGTCGGGAATCGCCCGCTTGCCGCGGTGCGCATCATCGACCTGCGCGAGGAATTTCGCCGCGAGCATCGCGCCACGCCCGTTTCCGAATCGCTGCGCGCGGCCATCGCGCTGCGGCTCGAAGAAAAAACGCAGGCCATGGTGCTGATCAACCGCCGCGGCTATTCATGGTCGCTGATGTGCCGCGGCTGCGGCGCGATGGTGCAGTGCGAGAATTGCAGCATCGCGCTCACCTACCACAAAAGCCGCCAGCGCCTCGAATGCCACTACTGCGGCTATTCGATTCGCCCGCCCAAGCAGTGCCCGAAATGCAATTCCGAATACATGTATTTCGTCGGCGACGGCGCCGAGCGCGTCGAGGAATATCTGCGCGAGCAATTTCCGGCGGCGCGCATTGCTCGTCTCGACCGCGACACGGTTCGCACCAAGCGCGAGTACCAGCAGGTGCTCGGCGCGTTCGCTGGGGGCGAAATCGATATTCTCGTGGGGACGCAGATGGTTGCGAAAGGGCACGACTTCCAGCGCGTGACGCTCGTCGGCGTGGTCGCCGCCGATCTCGCTCTCGGGCGGCCCGATTTTCGCGCGGCCGAGCGCACATTCCAGCTGCTTACGCAGGTGGCCGGGCGCGCGGGGCGCGGTGAGCTTTCGGGCGAAGTGCTCGTCGAGACGTATTACCCCGAGCACTATGCGATCCAATACGCGGCGCAACAGGATTACGCTTCCTTCTACGAAAAGGAAGCGCAGTTTCGCCGGCTGTTGCACTATCCGCCGTTCACCGCGCTGGCGACGGTGCTGATTCGCGACCGCAAAGTGGAGAACGCGATTCGCTGGTCGCGCGCGCTGGCCGCTTATTTCGCGCCGTTCGAGGAGCGCGGCGTGAAGGTGCTGGGGCCGGCAGCGGCGCCGCTGGCCCGCCTTCGCCGCGACTACCGCTTTCAATTCGTGCTGAAGTCGCCGCACCGCGCGATGCTCGGCAAAGCGCTCGCAGGCGCGCTCGACTTCTGCGCGGCGAAGCAGTTCCCCGAGACGGCGGTAATCGTCGACGTCGACCCGACTAGCTTGTCGTAGCGTGAGGTGAAAAATGGCCTCGGCGAATCCATCGAAAATGCGTGTCGTGCTGCCGGGCGGCTCCGGGCAGGTTGGCGCCATGCTCGCGCGCCATTTTCAGGCGCAGGGCCACGGCGTGACGGTTCTCGCGCGAGACGTGAAGCCGGCGCCCTGGCGCGTCGTCGCGTGGGATGCCCAGACGGCGGGCCATTGGGCGGCCGAACTCGAGGGCGCCGACCTCGTGATCAATCTCACGGGGCGAAACGTCAATTGCCGGTACACGCCGGAAAACCGGCGCGCGATCAAGGAGTCCCGCGTGCGTTCGACGCGTTTGATCGGCGAGACGATCGCCAAGCTGGCGCGCCCGCCGAAAATCTGGATGAACATGAGCACGGCGACGATTTACCGTCATGCCTTCGACCGCGCGATGGATGAGGCCACGGGCGAACTCGGAGGCCAGGAACCCGATGCTCCGGCGAAGTGGGCGTTCAGCATCGAGGTGGCAACGAGCTGGGAGGAAGCTCTCTTTTCGTCTGCGACGCCCGCCACACGCAAGATTGCCTTGCGCGCGGCGATGGTGATGAG
>Ga0335072_10017158_pt1 | contig 10243 bp, 6 predicted proteins | sample Lox_Sample_21_FD_206725 | JGI IMG/M metagenome (GOLD analysis project Ga0335072, IMG submission 206725) | Soil microbial communities from Loxahatchee National Wildlife Refuge, Florida, United States - Lox_Sample_2.1 | ecosystem: Environmental > Terrestrial > Soil > Wetlands | place: USA: Florida...
TCCGCGTCTTCGTCCCGGCCACGAGTAATGAGGCTCGGCTCATCGACAAGATTGACGAGCACATCAACAAGGCGGTGGAACTCGGCTTCCTCCGACCGGTCGGCGGCAAGTCCGCGACGGCGGCCATAGGCGCCGACCAGGCCTTCGAGGTGCGCCGCATCCTGAAGGCCTTCATCGACGGCCAGTGGCTCGCGGACTTCAGCGAAAAGCTTTCGCAGTACGCGGGGCTGCTGGCCGGCGCTGCGAGCGAGGAGGGTGTCGAATGAGCGCCGAGGCCAGCGACCCCCGCAGCGGCTTCCGGCTGGCCCGGCTGGAGGTCTACAACTGGGGCACGTTCGACCAGCGGGTCTGGATGCTGCGCACGGATGCCCGCAATGCCCTGGTCACCGGCGACATCGGCTCAGGTAAGTCGACGATCGTGGACGCGATCACCACGCTGCTGCTACCCGCTAACCGGATCTCCTACAACAAGGCGGCGGGCGCCGAGACCCGCGAGCGGTCATTGCGCTCCTACGTCCTCGGTCACTACAAGTCCGAGCGCAACGAGGTCACCGGCGGCACTAGGCCGATCGCGCTACGCGACCCCACCAAGTTCAGCGTTATCCTCGGAGTTTTCACCAACGAGGGTTATGGCGAGACCGTCACGCTCGCTCAGGTCTTCTGGATGAAGAACGGCGACACCGGCGGTCAGCCGGACCGCTTCTACGTCACGGCCGAAAGCGCCCTCTCCGTTTCCGGGCACTTCACTAGCTTTGGTACGGACATGACGCTACTTCGCAAGCGCCTGCGCGGTCAGCCCGGTATCCGGTTGCACGATCAGTTCCCTGAATACGGCAAGGACTTCCGCCGCCGCCTCGGGATCGAATCCGAGCAAGCCATGGAACTGTTTCACCAGACCGTCTCGATGAAGTCGGTCGGCAACCTCACTGACTTCGTCCGCGAGCACATGCTTGAGCCATTCAACGCCGCCCGGGCGGTGGCCGACATCATCGCCCACTTCGAGGATCTCACCAAGGCGCACGAGGCGGTTCAGAAAGCACAGGCCCAACTCGCTCTGCTTGAGCCGTTGCTCAAGGAGTTGGATGCCCACGACGCCGTCGATGCCGAGCTACGCACGCTGGCCGCCCGTCAGGACGCCCTGAGGTACTACTTCGCCGACCTCAAGGCCGGCCTGCTCAACGCCTCGCTCGAGATCTCCCATGCCGAGCGAGAACGTCTTTCTGCCCAGCTCGAGACGCTGGTCGGCCACCTTCGGCAGCTCCGTGACCAGGAGACGAACCTGCAGGTCCGGCGGGCCGGGCACGGCGGCACCCAGCTCGCGGACCTAGAGCGGCGGATCGAGGACAACGAGAAGCTCAGGGGTTCCCGCTCGGCACGAGCGGAAAGCTTCGGAAGCCTGCTGGCCGAAGCCGGTCTTGAGCCCGTGGAGACGCTGGAGCACTTCGCGGCCCGGCGGCGGGAGATCGCCGTCGGCCGCGATGCCGCCCAGCGGGACCTCGACGAGGCCCGAGGCAAGGTCAGGCAGGCTGACCTGGTCAAGCAGAAGCTCGACGAGGAAGCCGCCGAGGTCAATGCCGAGCTGCGCAGCCTGAGGGCGCGCAAGAGCAACATCCCCGTGCGTGACCTTGAGCTGCGCCAGCGCCTGTGCCATGAGCTGAAGCTGCGCGAGGACGTGCTGCCGTTCGCCGGTGAGCTGATCGCCGTCCGCCCCGAGGAGGCCGACTGGGAAGGTGCCGCCGAGCGCCTGCTTCATGGCTTCGCGCTGTCGGTGCTCGTTCCCGATGAGCACTACGCCGCCGCGTCCGAATGGATCAACGGACACCACCTGAACGGACGGATTGTCTACTACCGCGTGCCGGTGAAGGCCAGCCTCGGGCCGCTACCACCCGGCTCGTCCGACCGGACGCTTGCGGCCAAGCTAGAGCTCAAGGACTCGCCGTTCGCCCCCTGGCTAGACCGGGAACTTGCCCGGCGGGCCGACGTTGAGTGTGTCGAGACGATGGCCGAGTTCCGCCGGATGCCGAAGGCGATCACGAAGGCCGGGCAGATCAAGGGAACCGGGGGACGACACGAAAAGGACGACCGGTATCGCATCGACGACCGTAGCCGCTACGTCCTCGGCTGGAGCAACGAGCGCAAGATCGAGGCCGTGCTGAGCACCGCCGCCCGCCTGGCTGGCCGTATCGAGAAGATCAAGGCGGAACTATCGGGCCACGAACGCGAGATGGACACCGCCGTCCAGCGTGGTCAGCTCCTGGCCCGGCTCGATGAGACAAGTGACTTCACTGACCTCGACTGGCAGTCTCTCGTCAACACGATCGCCGACCTCAAGGGCCAGCATGAAACGCTGAGAGCCGCATCAAGGGAGCTCGCTCAGCTCGACGAGCAACTGAAAGACGTTCAGCGGCGGGTCGGCGAGGCGGATCACCAGCAATCGCAGAAGACCGTCAGGCTCGGTGGGGTCAAGCAGAGCATTGACGAGGCGGAGCGGCATCTGGCCTACGCGCGAGAGATTCTGGCCGAGCCTGATTGCGCGTCGGCCCAGGAGCACTTCGCCAAGCTGACGAGCGTCTTGGCGAAGGCGGGCCTGAAGCTGCCTGCCGCCGCGCAGTCGTGTGACAAGGCCGAGGCCGACGCGACCCGGGTTCTTGCCGACATCGCCGAACGGCGCGGCAGGCAGCGCAGCCAGCTGGCGGGCCGGGTCGCTGGCCTGATGAGCGCCTTCCGCGGCCTGTACCCAGCCGAGACCGCGGAGCTCGACGCCAGCGTGGAGGCCGCGGCAGGCTTCAGGGAGCTGCACACCCGGCTCACCCAGGATGACCTGCCCCGCTTCCAGCAGCAGTTCAAGAACTACCTGAACCAGAACACCATCCGCGATATCGCCACTTTCCAGTCCCAGCTCAACCGGCAGGCCGAGCTGATCAGAGAGCGAGTCAGCACGATCAACGACTCGCTGGTCGATGTGGACTACAACCCCGGCCGGTACATCCGGCTGGAGCCGGAGCACACACCGAACGCCGACATCAAGGACTTCCGCGGGGACCTGCGCGCCTGCACCGAGGGATCCGTCTCGCCCGGCGGCGACACCGACGACCAGTATTCAGAGCAGAAGTTCCTCCAGGTCAAGCGGATCATCGAGCGATTCCGCGGCCGTGAGGGCATGACTGACGCCGATCGCCGGTGGACGGCGCTGGTTACCGACGTGCGGAACTGGTTCCTGTTCTCCGCGTCCGAGCGTTACCGCGAGGACGACACCGAGTACGAACGCTATGCCGACTCGGCCGGGAAGTCCGGCGGGCAGAAGGAGAAGCTGGCCTATACGATCCTCGCCGCGTCGCTCGCCTACCAGTTCAAGCTGGAGTGGGGCGCGGCCAAGTCACGGACGTTCCGGTTCGCGGTGATCGACGAGGCGTTCGGGCGCGGGTCCGACGAGTCCACCCGGTTCGCGCTTGAGCTGTTCGGCAAGCTCGGGCTGCAGCTGCTGATCGTAACGCCGCTGCAGAAGATTCATGTCATCGAGCCGTACGTCACCTCCGTCGGCTTCGTCGACAATCCGACCAGCCAGTACTCCCGCCTGCAGACGCTTACGATCGAGGAGTACCGGGCGCGGCGCGATGAGCACGCGCTGGCCGGCCTGATAAGCGAGGCCGCGGCCTCCGTCACCGTGGCCGCTGGGGCCTGACGTGGTGTCACCGTGGACGCGGCCCGCTGACGTGCGGGAGATCGTACGCAAGCGGCTCGGCTCGCTACTGAGCGGATGGCTGGGAGGACCGGGGGAGATCCCGTTCTGGATCGGGCTAAGGGGGCCGACGGCGTCCGAACTTGGCGCGCGGTTTGATGAGGTCCGCGGCTGGGCGGCCGAGTGGGAGCGGGCCGCCAGCGGGCCGCTGCGGGTGGAGTACAAGAAAGTCGGCGGGCGGTCCTTCGGCGCGAACGAAGTCCCCTACCGGGCCTGGATCGATGGCTACGAACAGGCCTGGCAACTGCTTGGCGTCCGGCCTGAGGCCGAGCGCCTGCTGGCGCTGGCGGAACGGACACGGGATAGCCACCCGCGACTGGTGTCCTGGCTGGTCCGCCGGCCGCTGAAGGCGCTGGAACTGGCCGGTGACTGGGAGCGACTACTGGCCACCGTCGCGTGGATCGACTCCCACGACGTGTCGGGCCTGTACCTGCGCCAGGTAGACGTGCCCGGCGTGGACACCAAATTCATCGGTAGCCACCGCGGTGTGCTGTCGGAACTTCTGGACTTGCAACTGGCTCCGTCGCGGATCGACGTCGCCGGTGAGGGATTCGAGGGGCGCTACGGGTTTCGCCGCAAGCCGGGATACGTGCGCTTCCGCCTCGAATCCGGCTCCACTGGCTTTTCCGAGATGGTCGTCCGCGTCGATGAGCTTCAGGCCGCGCCCGTCGGCGTGACTCGGGTTTACGTCATCGAGAACGAGGTCACGTACCTGGCGTTCCCGCTCCGAGCTGGCGAGGCCGTGATCTTGGGCGGCGGCTATGCGGTCGGCCTGCTGGAGTCGCTGACCTGGCTTTCTTCTCTTGATGTTGTGTACTGGGGTGACATTGACACCCACGGCTTCGCGATCCTGAACCGGCTGCGGCGACACTTTCCCGATGCCCGCTCGATGCTGATGGATCGGGCCACGCTGCTCGCGCACCAGTCGCAGTGGGTAACCGAGTCGGCGCCCACCGCAGTCGCACTGGATTACCTGGACCAGGCCGAGTCGGAGCTTTACCGGGCTCTTGTCGGCGGGGACTTCGGCCCGGCGGTTCGCCTTGAGCAAGAACGAGTTAGCTTCGCGCGCGTATGGGGAGCCGCCAGTGGCGCAGGGGCATTAGGCTAGCCACTCAGCATGTGCACGGGAGCGATGGGTGGCTAAGAGCAACCGCCGAAAGAAGCAGGACCGCGCCAGGGCGGACGCGAAGCAAGCGCTGGAGCAACGGCGGCGAGACCGGGTCGAGCAGGATCGTCTGGCTCAGCGTCGGCTTGAGCTCATCCGTGACCCGGCGACCCCGCCCGACGAGCTGGCCGGGCTGCTTGACGAGCATTACGAGGGCAGCGCCATCGACGGCACGCTGGTGACCAGCCTGCTAGAGGGCGAGGCCGGCCCGCAGCGCCTCGAGGAGACCTCGCGCCTGCTGTGGAGCGACGACTCGCTGACCGCCATCACGTTCGCGGCCGGGGTGGCCCACGCCTGCGGTGACGAGGCCGAGGAACGCAACCTCCTGGACAAGGCGCTAGCGGTCAGCGACCCGGCCCGGTTCTCCGATGACGAGGCGACGACCGGGCGGCTGGGCCTGACCCGCTTCCTGATGGACCTCGGCTACCTGGGCGAGGCCGCCGAACTGCTCGAGGGGCTGGCCGGTGACTGGCCGCAGGACGAGGAGGCCACCGAGCAGTACGGTGTCGCGATCGAGCGCATGACCGAGGCCGGCGACCAGGCCGCAGAACGGGAGCAGGCCGCCCTGGCCAGGTTCAGCGACCGCTCGGGCCTGCTCGAGCTGTACACGGCCCTGGGCAAGTACCTGGCCGGCACCGACCACGGGTCTCACCTGCAGGCCACCCTGGAGGCCCACCGCAAGGCCGTCCTCGACATGGGCTGGGCCGACGGTGAGGCTCAGGGATTCGGTGAGTTCGCCGAGGAGCTGGCCCTGCTCGGCACGAGCGATAACGACGACCCGGCCGCCAACCCGATGGCGGCCTTCGCCGCCGGGCCGTCGGTCACCGCCGACCTGGCCGCCCGGGCCACCGCCTGGTATGAGCACATCCGCTACGGCCTGTGGAAGGTCGAGGACCCGATTCCCTCGCCCGGGGTGTGGGTGACCGACGTCGTCTCGGCCGCCCGGCGCTACGTCCAGTTCCCGGCCGAGCGCGTCGGTCGGCTGCCCCGCTGGGCGGTGTGGATGGGCGGCCTGCTGCCCGTGGACGGTATCTGGCGGATCACCGGGCGTGGCGTGTGGCTCTCGCCCCGGGAGGCCGACGCGGCCGCCGAGTTCATCGACCGCGCCGGCGACGAGCTCGCCCGGGCCGTCACCGGCAGCGTCACCCGGGGCATGTCCGATAACCACCCGGAGAAGATCAGGTTCGCCTCGGCCGGGCCGCGCGGCGTCCAGGCCGGCTACGACGCCGCCTTCGACCCCGAGACCGCGGTCATCTCAAGCCGGGTCATCAACGCGCTGGCCACCCGGGTCGCCGCCGAGGTCTACGACTACCGGCGCAGCCCCGCCCGCGCCAAGCACGTCGCGGTCGCCGAGTACGACGAGCGGCTGCCCATGCTCCGCGGCCGGACCATCCGCCAGGCCGTCCGGGGCATGCCCGAGGACCAGATGCGCGTCGAGGCCCTGCTGCGCGACTGGGAGTACCAGTCGGACCTGCTGGCCGCGGTCGGCAAGCCGACCATCGACGTCGCCGCGCTGCGGGCCGAACTGGGCCTGCCCAGCGACCTCGACGGCGTCGAGGACATCATCGGCGACATCAGCGACGCCTCCTAGCCACCCGGCCCGCCCCTACCGACCACGCCGCGCGACTGCGGGCCGGCCGTGGGGCGTAGGCTTTGCGCGTGGCCGACTTTGACCCGAAGAAGCCGAGCATCGCACGGGTCTACGATTACGTCCTCGGGGGCAAGGACAATTTCGCCGCCGACCGGGAGCTCGCCGAGCAGCTCATCGCCTTGTTCCCGCCGATCGTCACGACGGCCAAGGAGAACAAGGAGTTCCTCGACCGGGCCGTGACCGCGGTCGCCGGCCGGGGGATCAGGCAGTTCATCGACGTCGGCTGCGGCATGCCGACCCTGCCGAGCACGTACTCAAGCGCGCGGGCCGTCGAGCCCGAAGCCCGGGTGGCCTACATCGACAATGACCCCATCGTCATCAGCCACCTCAGCGGTCCCCTGAGCGCCGACCCGATGGTCACGATTATCGATGGGGACGCGCGCCAGGTGGACACGATCATCGAGGCCGCCTCGGCCGACCTCGACCTGTCCCAGCCGGCTGGCCTGATCATCGCGGCCATGCTGCACTTCTTCGACCTCAGCGCCGGGCGGGACCTAGTGGCCGGGTACGCGGCCCGGCTGGCGCCCGGCAGCCTGGTGATCCTCAGCATGCTGCTGGCCAACGGCGGGGTGGCCGACGAGTTCTTCGGCCGCTACAGCCAGGGGCCGGCCCGGCTCTACCAGCACTCGGCGGACGACTTCGCCTCGTTCTTCGGCGACCTGGAGCTGATACCGCCCGGCATCGCCGACGCCCGGACCTGGCGGGCCGAGTGGTCCACGGTCCCGGTGCCGGAACGGCGCGATGCCGAGATGATCGTGGGCGTGGCCCGCGTGCCCTAGGCAGCCGCTACGATCGGCTTTCATGCCTGCCGGTAGCGAATCCGCCGATATTGATCCCAAGGTGCTTGGCGTCCTCATGGCGGCCATCGAGGACGGCGGCCAGGTCAGCAGCTACGCCGACCTGGCCGAGGTGACCGGGCTGCCCGTCAGGCGCATCGGCGCGCTGGTCACCCACCTGGAGGACGAGGGCCTGATCGAGGTACGCCGTGACAAGGGCGGGCGGGTCAGGACGCACACGATCAGGGCCGCGGGCCGGGCGCAGACCCGCACGGTCCCCGTGCTTGGCCGGGTGGCCGCCGGGGTGCCCATCCTGGCCGACAGCGAGGCCGTCGAGGAGTTCATCTCGCTGCCCGCCGACCGGGCCCGGGGCGCCGAGGTGTACATGCTGGAGGTCAAGGGCGAGTCGATGATCGGCGACGGCATCCTCGACCGCGATCACGTGGTCGTCGTCACCGACCCCCGCCCGCCCCAGGGCACCATCGCGGTCGTCCTGATCGGCGAGGAAGCCACCGTCAAGCACGTCCACTACGACTCAGGCGCCCTTCGCCTCTCCTCGTCCAACCCCGACTTCCCCGACCAGGTCTACGGCGAGCACGACAACCCGGTCATCCAGGGCCGGGTCATCGGCGTCGTCCGCTGGCTGCCCGGCTAGCCGCCGCCGCTCGTCATCGCCGGACGTACTGGGTCAGCTCCCGCCATGTGCCGTCGCGCAGCAGCAGCGCGGCCGCGCCGCACAAGGCGAGCACGCCCGCGCTGGTGCCGATGATGCCGACGATGGCCCCCCAGTGACCCGTGCCGAACACCGACATGAATGCCGCGACGCTGCCGAAGATCCCCGCTATCACGCCGAGCAGGCCGAGGCTGCTCAGCAGGAGGATGATCACGTTGAGGCCGTGCTGGAGTCCCCGCTCGATCTGATCGCCAAAGTCGCGGATGTTGTCGGCTAGCTGGCTGATGAGGTCGGGCAGGCCGTTTTCCTCACGGAAGCAAGCCAGCGCATAGGTAAGCCAGGGCCAGTCCGAGATCCGGCTCCGCCACAGCCGGTTATGCAGGAAGCGCATGCGCAGCTCGATCTCGTGGAATTCCCGAGGTTCCCTGACCGGATCTTCCATCCGGTCAAGACGTGCCCCTACTTCGACGGTGACCAGCAATTCCAGGTATCCGAGCAGCAGGATATCGGTGTAGATCGACTGGAAGACCGGAACGAAATCCGACAGGATCTGTTCGATATTGGGGTCAGTGTCGATCGGCCTTGTGCCAATGATGGCGATGCCCGATCGGTCGACGATCGCGGTGCGATGCGGCAGCGGGACGGACCGGCCGGGTCCCGCCGGCGGCGTCACGTCGCGCAGCATGGCCGCCGTGGGCACCGTTCCCCTGGCCAGTGCCCAGGCCCACAGCCTCAGCGCGTCCCACTCTTCCCCCTGGCTCGGGTCCGGGCGCAGGGCCATCAGCGTCGACTGCGGGCACGCGACGTTGATCGCCAGCGTGATCTCGGTATCCGGGTCGAGGGACAGGCCCCAGCCGGTGATGAACGCCTCGATCCCGACGCCGATGCCCCGGCCCGGCGATGGCCGGGTCAGGTCCTTGATCGCGCTGGCCAGCCAGCGGACCGGCAGGCCGGTGTCAGCGGCCGGGCCGGGGCCGCGCATCTCGGCGTGCACGACCAGGATGCCGCCCGGCCCGAAGCCGGGCCTGATGCCCGTCGGCAGGAATTCCAGGCGCTCCGCCTCCAGCCAGGCCCGTCGCCCGGCCGCCGCGTCAAGCACGTCCAGCTCCACCGGCGTAAGCAGGCAGTGCCACCGGCCGTCGTACAGGGTCCGGTGCGCTCCCGGCGCGATCAGCCGTGACCGCCACGACCGGTCAGTGGTAACTCCTGACTCATTCTTAACAGGAAAATCACTGACTGACTCTTGCCACGTCGGCAGCTGCGATGCCGTGGACTGACCGGACCCTGATGCCGGAACCGGAGATGATTCATGGACAGGCACCAGAAACGTGACCTGCGCCCAGCTAGCCTCTGGCCTGACTAGCAGTCGCTCGTCGGTAACGGCATTCACGGCTCGTGGAACACTCGCTTCGGCGTTATAGTTCTTCAGGGGATTTTGACGTGGCGCTCAGAGACGCCTGTGATGAGGTTAAGGCATAGCCGTAATGCTAGTAAGCGCGTACCGTAATGGCCCGCTGCGCAATGGGTTGGGGAAGGGTTACGTGCTGGTGGCGGAAAGCCCAGCACGAGTCGGTGAGGCGGCCGCCAGGGACATGGCGCTCCGGGCCGTCCTTGACCGGCACCGGATGCGGCTGCGAACCGATCAGCGCTACCCGGCCAGCCTGTGGATCGACACGGGCCCGGTCTGGCTGTTCACGCCGCAGGGGCGGGCCAGCGTGCTCGCCTCGCTCGCAGAGGCGGTGTCGGCCCTGGCCGCCGCGGTCGGCCGCCACGGCGGGCTGCTGATGCCGTCCGCGGCCCGGGCCGCGTACCGCGATCGGTGGTCATGGCTGTGCGAGGACCGGCACTGCGTCGAGGTCGTCAACGAGCGCCAGCGCGAGGTCGTCACCAACCTCCTGCGCCGGTGGGTACCCGAGCTGATTGCCGCCTCCGGGCGCGCGGCCTTCGGCACCCGCACCGCCGACCGGTACGGGTCGCGGCGGCTGGCCGACGTCGGGGATCAGGTGCCCGCTCGCTACATCGCCTCGGCCTCCAAGCTGCATCTGGACCGCGTCCGTGAGGCCCTGCGCCGCGATGAGGGCGTGTCCGGCCTTGACGTGATGGACATCAACCCGCTCGGCGACGACAGCGTCGGCATGCCGAACGTGGGCGCCCGCTGCATCGACGCCCAGGCCTTCCCGGCCACCTTCATCAGCCACGCGATGCTCTTGCAGGCCCTGGCGATGAAGGCCCGCCGGAC
>Ga0335072_10017159_pt1 | contig 10243 bp, 8 predicted proteins | sample Lox_Sample_21_FD_206725 | JGI IMG/M metagenome (GOLD analysis project Ga0335072, IMG submission 206725) | Soil microbial communities from Loxahatchee National Wildlife Refuge, Florida, United States - Lox_Sample_2.1 | ecosystem: Environmental > Terrestrial > Soil > Wetlands | place: USA: Florida...
ATACGTGGCTGTGTCCTACGATGGCGTGGAACCGGCAGGGCACGCTGCTGGACCAAGTGGACTTTGCGCATCAGCCACTGGACAAGTATGTGCCGGCGTACTGGCGCGACGTGACATGGAAGCGCTTCTATGACCAGATGATGCCGGGCGTGAAGGCTGATGCGCTGAGTGTGCGGCAGCAGGAGATTGCGGAGATGATTCGCATGATCGGCGTGCTGCATAAAGGTGGGGTCGAGTTTATGGCGGGGACGGATACGGCTCCGGGGATCTATGTGATGCCGGGATTCAGCCTGCATGATGAGCTGGCAAATTTTGTCGAGGCGGGGTTCTCTCCCATGGATGCGCTGGCAACGGCGACGAGCAATCCGGCAAAGTTTCTCGGGCGAGACGATATGGGCGCGGTGGCTCCCGGCGATGTGGCGGATGCGGTGGTGCTGGATGCGAATCCTCTGGTGGATATTCGGAACACGGAGAAGATTTTCGGGGTCGTGGCCGATGGGCGATACTATGACCGCACTCACCTGGACGCGGTGCTGGCTGGAGTGGAGAGAGCGGCGAAGCAGTAGGGGGAACGGTGGTCATTACGATCCACAAAGCGCTGGCGGCGGAGGCGGGTGGCGTGCGAAGGTGCCTGGCATCGGCGTTCGAGCCATTTCGCTATCAGTACACGCGCGGCGCATTCGAAGACACGGTTCCGACGGTGGAAGCGATCCGGGAACGCATGGCTCACATGACGGTCTATATTGCCGTTGCAGGCACGCGGGAGATCGTGGGGACGGTAGCGTATGGGGTTGATGGCGCCGAGGGTCATCTGCGAGGCCTGGCTGTTCAACCGGTGTGGCAGGGCCACGGCACTGCGGAAAGACTGCTGCGCGCGGTCGAAAACGATTTGATCGCCGCGGGGTGCAGGCGCATAACTCTTGATACGACTGATCCGCTGCAGCGGGCGATCGCCTTTTATCGGCGGAACGGCTTTGTGCCGTCGGGAAAGGTCGCTGATTATTTCGGGATGTCTCTTTATGAATATGTGAAGGCGCTGGCGTGATCGGCCTGTAGCGACGCCCGCGGTAGGATGGGTTGAAACGTTGAGTGTTGAAAGGCTGCTGTTGTGACGATTTTGCTGAATGCGATTGAGGCGCGGGTGCTGGGCGCGCTGGTTGAGAAGGAGATTACGACGCCGGAATATTATCCGCTGTCGTTGAATGCGCTGGTGAACGCGTGCAACCAGAAGACTAATCGCGAGCCGGTGATGCATCTGGATGAGGATGCGGTACGGCAGGCGGTGCGGGGCCTCGAAGACGATGGGCTGGCCGGACCGAGGCGCGGCGACAGCCGGGTGACGAAGTACGAGCATCGGCTGCAGGAAGTGTTCAACTTTACGAGGGGAGAAACGGCGGTGATGTGCGTGCTGCTGCTGCGCGGGGCGCAGACTCCGGGCGAGTTACGGGGGCGGACGGAGCGCATGCATCGCTTTGAGGAGATCGAAGACGTGCTGGCCACGCTGCAGAAGCTGATGCAGCGCGAGCCTCCGCTGGTGACGGCCCTGCCGCGGCAGCCGGGGACGAAAGAGACACGCTATGCGCATCTGCTGTCGGGTGAACTGGAGGCATCGGAGATAGTGCCTGCAGGAGTAGCGGAGACTTCCGGCGATGATCGTGTGGCGCAGCTGGAGGCCGAGGTTGCCGGACTAAAGCAGGAAGTCGCTGCGCTGGGTCAGGACATAGCGGGGTTGAGGGAGAAGATCGAGAGGCTGGCCGGGTAGTCCAGAGCCCGGCTTCAGACCACTCCTATTGACAATCGATACAAAGCGCGCTCAGACTCATATAGTCAGTCGATAGGAACCCTCAGGTGAGCGCAAAGCAGACAAATCTCCTCCAGGGCACGCTCGATCTTCTCATCCTCAAGGCTCTGGGCACGGGAGAGCTTCACGGACTGGGCATCTCGCGGCGCATCGAGCAGATCACCCAGGGAACCTTCGTTGTAAAACCCGGCTCGCTCTTCCCTGCCCTGCACCGCATGGAGGAGGCGGGCTGGTTGAGCTCGTTCTGGGGCGAATCGGAAAACAACCGCCGCGCTAAATTCTACCGGCTTACCAGGCGCGGAAAATCTCAGCTCGAAGTCGAAACAGAAGAATGGACGCGCGTGGCCCTGGCCATGAAGAACGCATTGCGGGCAACATAAGGCGGCAACCATGAGCTTCTGGTCTAACTTCGTCAGTGCGCTTCGCAACCTCTTCCGCAAGCAGCAGGTCGAGATCCAGCTTGACGACGAGGTGCGCTCCTACGTCGATCTCATCACCGACGAAAGAATCGCCGCCGGTATGTCTGCATCAGAGGCGCGCCGTACTGCGCTGGCCGACTGCGGCGGCATCGAGCAGGTGAAGCAATCCGTGCGCGACCGCCGCGCCGGTGCCGGCGTCGAGCTTCTCTGGCAGGACGCGCGCTACGGACTGCGCCAGATGTGGCGCAACCCCGGATTTACCGTCACGGTCATTCTCACGCTCGCGCTCTCGATCGGCGCCAACACTGCAATCTTTTCCATCGTCAACGCGCTCATGCTGCGCAGCCTTCCCTACCCGCATCCCGAGCGCATGGGCACCATCTTCACGCGCATACGGGGCCCCATCGTTTCCGATGAACGTCACCACGTCAACGGCGAGCAATTTGAGCTGCTGCGAGACGATGTTCCTTCTCTCATCTCGGCGGTCTCGGGCGTCCGGCCCACAGGAGTCAATCTTCAGGCCGGTTCTCAAGTCCAGTATGTCCACGCCGGACGCATCTCCGCCAGCTATCTCGACGTGCTGGGAATCCACCCCATCATCGGGCGTAACTTCTCCGCCGCGGAAGACCGTCCGCACGGCCCGAAGACCGTCATCATAAGCTATGGCCTGTGGCGCAACACCTTTGCGTCCAACACCAACATCATCGGGCAAAGCATCCTGCTCAAAGGGGAGCCCTATACCGTTATCGGAGTCCTTCCCGACGGCGCGACCACGCCGCTCAACGCCGACGTCTACACCGCGCTCCAGCCCGCGCGCGACGGCGAGGGCGGCGGAACCAACTTCGAGGCCATCACGCGTCTGCGCGATGGAGCGACGTGGCAAGAGGCAGACGCCGAGATTAACCGCGCGTGGTCTATGCGCACAAGTCGCTACGAAGTCGCGGACAATCCTGGCGCGCAAGTCAGCTACTATTCGGTGCCTCTGCAGATAGGGCAAGCCGCTACTCTGCGGCCGCAGGCTCTCACCCTCATGCTGGCCGCGGGATTCATCCTGCTGATTGCCTGCGCCAACCTTGCCGGGCTCACGCTGGTGCGCATGCTGCGGCGCACGCCGGAGATCGCCACCCGGCTGGCCCTTGGCGCTTCCCGCTGGAGAATTCAACGGCAGCTCTGGGTTGAAAATCTTCTGCTCGCATTTCTCGGTGGCGCTGCCGGAGTGGCGGTCGGCTTCATCGCCCTGCGCGGCCTGCTCCTGCTGCTGCCTGAGCACTTTCTCCCCGTGGCCAGCGTTCCGCTTGACGGCCGGGTACTTGCGTTCACGCTTGTCATTTCCCTGCTCACCAGCGTGCTCTTCGGCATGCTTCCGGCGCTCACCACGCGAAAGCTCGATCTGCGCTCCGCCATCGCCAGCCGCACGGCGACCGCCAGCGAACACCTGCGTCTGCGCCAGGCATTGATCGCGAGCGAGGTCGCTCTCACCGTCGTGTTGCTCGCCGCATCAGGCCTCCTCATTCACACGCTCATCCACCTTCAGACCCTTCCCCCGGGCTTCAATCCAAACGGAGTGATGACCGCGAGAGCTTCTCTCGACGACGTGCGATTCCACGACCCCGCAACTTTTCGAAAGATGCTCGATGCGAGCATCGCGGCGATGCGGCAGATTCCCGGTGTCCAGTCCGCGGCCATGGGCCTGAGCTTGCCGTATGAGCGCTCTATCATCACCGTGGGACCGGCTATCCGCGACGGCAAAGAAGCTGGTCAAACGATAACCGCGGATCAGACATACGTTACGCCTGACTATTTCGCCACCTTGCAGATCCCAGTTCTGGCTGGGCGCGCCTTCAACAACAGTGACGGGCCGGACACGCAGCGCGTGGCCATCGTGAACCGCGCGCTGGCGCACAAATTCTTCCACGACTCTAACCCGGTAGGCCGCCACTTCTTTGAGAACACACTGATCGTCGGCGTCGTCGAAGACGTAGCTATGGCTCCCGGCATCGATCCCGTAGCTCCCATCACCAACGAGCCGACCATGTACATCCCGGCCGCGCAAATGCTGGTAAGCCAGCTGACGATGTATCACGTCTGGTTCCAGCCCAGCTGGATCGTCCGCACCGCCGCGCCGGTTGAAGGACTGACCGCACAGATGCAGCGCGCACTGGCCAGCGTCGATCCCGACCTTCCCTTTAACGGCTTTTACAGCATGCGCGACATTCTCGCGAAGACGCTGGCCACGCAGCGCGTCGAGGTCGCCCTGCTCAGCGCAATGGCTGCCCTGGCTCTGCTGCTGAGCGCGGTTGGAATCTTTGCGCTCATCGCCAACATCGTGGCGCAAAAAACACGAGAGATCGGCATCCGCATCGCCCTCGGTTCAACCGTTCGTCAGGCCATGCTACACATAGCCGGACCGGGTGTGAGCGCCTCGGCTCTTGGACTGGTCATCGGCCTGATCCTCTCCGCGGGAGCTTTACGAGCGATGCGCAGCGTGCTCTACGGAGTGGGCGTCTACGATGTGCCAACCATCCTCATCGTCGTGCTCACGCTTGCGTCTGCCATCCTCATTGCTTCCATCGTTCCCACGATGCGGATCGCGGGAATCGACCCCGCCACCACCCTCCGCGAAGAGTAGGTAACACTCGGATCGCCTGGTTCCAATTCAAGATAGCCCGTCTGCTACCTTTGACCGTCACGAAAAATAGGCGGATGGCAACTGGTAATCTTCGGTCAAGCAATCAGCTTTTGTTTGCCCCCGGATCTGGACTCGCGAACAGAAACTGCCACGAGGGATCGAGGTACTGCCAGCGCTGCTTGGCGAACCAGCTGGTCGGCATTTCAGGGATATGCAGCAATGTATGTCCAGCTACGCAGATAAGTTCGGTTCCATTCCAGGCCAGGAAGGTTCTCGACAATTGCCCTACTCTTGCGGGATGTGCAACTCGCCTCAGGCATACCGGGCACCGTTGCTGCTGATCACGGAACACCCATTGCAGACCAAACAAACAGAGCGAGAAAGAAGATGCGAACTGGATGTACCCCGATTGAGGCGAAAAGGACGATGTACACGAATATGCGATGTCCAGCGATGCAAGGTAGACGATCGGCAGTAGCAGGCCAATTTTGGCGCTCAGAAAGCCCCAGCGGCGAAGTGTGTTTGTCAAGGAAGACCGGGAGCTTAAGCCGTATTCTCCCATCGACACCGATGTGGTAGCAGGCAACGAGAGGAAGGCCAGCAGCATTGCGAACAGAGATATAACCCATCGTGGCCCCCACTCAAAGTCGCCCCAGGGTGTCAGGTGCGCCACAACGTATCCTGTCTCTCCGAAACCTTGTTCTGACTCGGGTTGCATCAGCCACGCATCGACCTTGCCCGGCAGCCTCCAGGCTCCGACAGGTGCGACTCCAGCGATTCTGACTTCGCGGAAACCCACGCGCACCACCGTGCCCGCTATATGCGGATTCGCGCCGAACTGCCTTCGCCAAATTTCATCGTCGAGAATCAGCCTGGCCATTTCGCCATCAACCTTGCCGGGGGGCGGTGCAAATCGCACCGGCAGCTTGAGCAGCGCAAACAGATTTGGAGTGGCATGCGCTACCGCCCAGCCGGTTTGAGCAAACGACACCACTGATATCGTCTCCTGTCCGACTCGGTAATACGCAGCACCGTCGAAAAATCGTTGCCTGCTCCCCGTCCACGCCCAAAACCGCTCTTCCGGTGAAATTGACGATACATCGCCCTCGTAGCGTGCATCCTGACTCAGCATCAGCTCCGAATAGACGCGATATCGCGATAAATCCTGCTCAGCACGGACACCGGGGAATCGAAGCGCAACGCACCAGGTCAAGGTCAACAAAACGGACAACAGAAGCAGGCACAGAGAGGCTGATCCACGCATTGCCGCAACGGGCGATTGCCTTTGCCAGAGCTGCCTCCTCAGGCAGAACGCATCCAGGTAAGATCCGAGACAGAACGCCGTGGCTTCTCGCACCGGCCTTCTGGAGGCGCTGGCCGCCGGCGAACATTCCCGGAGCACGTACCATAATTCCGCGCTCCACTCCTGGGACCACTCCGCACGCCGCTGGCGTGGCACCAACAGCGACGCGCCGCGCAACAAGCCCAGATGAAATGTGCGAAGAGCAAACTCCAGGGTACGAGTCATACGGACTTCATCTCCCTGGACGGAATCAATCTTTTGAGCAGCGGATAGCGTTTCCGTGAAGCTTCCAGCGTCGTCCTTCCGGCCGCTGTCAGTTGATAGTACTTTCTGGGCGGTCGCTGCTCTCGATCGGCGATCGACTGCCGCTCCCAGCGCGAGCGGATGAGCTCATCGGCTTCCAGACGGCGCACGGCCGGATAGACAGTGCCACTGGGCAGGCCTGTCATCTCCATGATGGAAAAACCGTAGACAAAGCCGGCGTCGATCGCCTGAAGGATCATCGCCGTGGTGTGCGAGAGCTTAGGCTGCGTGGCCATAGCTGATTTTAGCTATGTAGAAGTCTACTTGACAATCCATTATGTCGATTGCTACATAGGACACAAGCAGACTGATGAGAGGCGATCGCAAATGAAAAGAAGGATCATGTGGATGATCGCGCTTGGCACCTTCCCTGCAGTGATACTGCACGCCCAGCAGGGTCCTGCTACCGGAGCCTCTCAAGCTGCGGACGCGTCGCCGCATACCGTGCAATTCGTCACCGTGGAGAAAGATGTCCGGCTGGAGGTCCTCGATTGGGGCGGCACAGGGCGGCCGTTGGTTTTGCTTGCAGGCATCGGAGACACGGCACACGTCTTCGATACGTTCGCTCCGAAACTCGTCCCTGCCTATCATGTCTACGGCATCACGCGCCGCGGGTTCGGCGCTTCGAGTGCACCGAAGCCTGACTGCGAGAACTATTCCGCCGATCGCCTCGGAGATGATGTGCTGGCGGTTATGGATGCGCTTAAGCTTGACCGGCCAGTTCTGGTTGGCCACTCAATTGCCGGAGAAGAGCTGAGTTCCATAGGGAGCCGCCATCCGGAAAAAGTTGCAGGACTCGTCTACCTTGAGGCTGGCTACGCCTACGCATACTACAACGATCGCGCCGCGCAGGGCGTGTGGATATTCGATTCCAGCCTATTCCGCAGAGAACTGGAGCAATTCGGTTCTCCAGCTCCGCCGGGAGAGAGAAAGGTTCAGACCAGACACCTGCTCGAAGTCACACTTCCACGGTTCGAGAGAGACCTTGAGGAATATCAGAAGCAGTTGCAAGCGGTGCCCGACACTGCTCCCGGACCTCCCGACACGTCCAGGGTGCGAAGCAATGTCGCGATCCTGAAAGGGATACAGATCTATACAGGTGTAAAGTGTCCGGTCCTTGCGATTTTCGCTGACCCTCATGCGCTGGGGCCGCAAGCCGCGACCGATCCCACACAACGAGCTGCCATGATTGCCGATGACCTTGCCCGCACATCGGAACAAGCCGACGCTTTCCAGGCCGGCAACCCTTCCGCACATGTGGTTCGGATTCCGAATGCCCGTCATTTAATTTTCCAATCGAACGAGGCAGATGTGCTCCGCGAGATGAACGCCTTCATGGCAAAGCTTCCATGACGCATATCTTTCTTCTGGAGGAGGGTTGCGTGCATGCTCGAACTTCTTAACGTCTCCAAACACTTCTCCAGCATTCCCGCCGTGGACAACGTCAGCTTCTCAGCCCGGCCCGGCGAGGTCACCGGATATCTCGGGCCGAACGGCTCGGGCAAATCCACCACCATGAAAATGATCACCGGCCTGATCGAGATGACTTCAGGCCAGATCCTGTTCCAGGGCAAACGCATTGAGGACGACCTGATTGCCTATAAGCAGAGGATGGGGTATGTGCCGGAGGAACCGTATCTCTACAACCATCTCTCCGGGGCGGAATATCTGACGATGATTGCGCAACTCCGCAATTTGCCGAGGCGGGAGTCGGCCGAGCGTATCGACGGCCTGCTGCGGCTGCTCTCTCTGCACGATGACCGGCATGCGTCGATTTCTGGCTACTCGAAGGGTATGCGGCAGAAAGTCCTCCTCGCGGCGGCGCTCCTGCACAATCCGGCGTTGGTGCTGCTCGACGAGCCCTTTTCGGGGCTCGACGTCGGCTCGGCGTTGGTGCTGCGCAGCCTGATTCAGGAGCTGGCCGCGCGAGGCAAAGTAGTGCTGTTCAGCTCGCACGAGCTCGACACTGTAGAGCGCGTTTGCTCGCGCGTGGTGATTCTTCACCGTGGAAAGATTGTCGCCGACGATTCGATCGAACACCTTCGCTCCCTGATGGAGCTGTCTACGCTCGAGGCAATCTTCTCGCAGCTTGCCGTCGAGCAGGATTCGGAATCGATAGCGCGGCAGATCGCGGATATCATCCATGCTTAGGTCCATCTACAAATTACTCGTCGGCCAGCCTGTTCAGTTTGGTGTTCTCCGTCGCCAGTTCCTTCTCCGCGTCATCGATCTGGAAGCTCTGTCCATTCAGGCCGACATCCCCCGCTTTCTCGGGCAGTTCGCCGGCGTGCTGATGATGTTCAGCATCATCCGGGCACTTGGTTTGCTGATACACCCGCCGCTGACTCCGGCAGCGCAATTCAGCCTGGCGTGGCGCACCGAGCAGAGTTTCATTTCGTCGATGATGCTGGTGACCGGGCTCATTGCTGTCATCAGTTGGGACAACATATTTCCCGACAGGCGAGACGTGATGGTGCTCTCTCCCTTGCCGGTTACCCCGCGTACCGTCCTCTTCGCCAAGTTGGCCGCTTCCTGCGCAATACTCGGTCTCGCCGTACTCGCCCTGAACTTCGCTTCGGGTCTTGCGCTGCCTTTAGTTCTCGGAGGAATTCCGCGCTTTCCCCGGATCTTCGCGGCTTACTGGTTCACCATTATCTCGGCCACTATTTTTATCTACGGTGCGGTACTCACCGTCCAGGGATTCACCGCGCTGCTCCTCCCGCGGCATCACTTTCTGCGCCTTTCCGCGCTCCTGCAACTGGCGGCGTTCGGCCTTTTCCTCGGAACGTATTTCATTCAGCCGGCACTGGACACGCCTGCCGCGCTGGCCGCCGCAGGAAGCCAGCGCCTTTTAAACTGGTCGCCCTCCTTCTGGTTCTTTGCGCTCTTCAACCAACTGAGCGGCTCGCTCCCCTCTCGATTTGCCTGGCTGGCTCATCGGGCATGGCTGGGCCTGGCTATCGCGGTCTGCGGAGCAACCGTTTCGCTCCTCCTCTGCTACCTCCGCACCATGAAAAAAACAGTAGAGGAGCCCGATCTCGTGCCGGGAGCGCGCGGCTGGCGCTGGGCACCGCGGCTCGGCAGCCCCCTTAAAACCGCCATCGTGCTCTTCAGTGTCCGCTCGCTGACGCGCAGCCGCCACCATCGAGTTGCCTTTGCTTTTTATCTCTCTATCGTGTTTGCCATCGCCATCTCTGCGCTGAAAGAAGCTATGTCCACACCGGCGCTCCAACCGCTGACTCCAGACTTTCTGATGTCTACGTTGATGATGATGTGTCTCGCAGTCCTCGGACTCCGGAGCGTTTTCTCCCTACCGATTTCTCTCAATGCGAACTGGGTGCTGCGTGTCACCCAGCTTTACCCGTCAGAGGAGTACATCGCCGCCACGAGGCGCACTCTGTTATTGCTGGCTGTTCTCCCGGTCTGGCTCTGCGCGGCCTTGCTGTCGCTTTGCTTCAAGCCATTGCTCCAGTCCGCTGCTCACCTGATGGTGCTGGCTCTGGTAGGTTTCATCCTCACTGATCTCAGCCTGATCGGCGTTTCCAAAATTCCGTTCGCTTGCTCGTATCTGCCGGGCAAATCGAATATCCAGTACATGTTCTGGGGATTCGTGGTCATCTTCTTTCCGATCGCGAGGATGTTCGCAAACTATGAGCAGCACGCGCTCCATCTTTCGTTTCAATATGCCGCCATGATCAGCGCCCTCACTGCCGTTGCGCTGGAGCTTTGGCTCCTGAATCGCCATCACGCCAGATCGGCGGTCCTGTCCTATGAGGAACTCCCACCAG
>Ga0335072_10017160_pt1 | contig 10243 bp, 8 predicted proteins | sample Lox_Sample_21_FD_206725 | JGI IMG/M metagenome (GOLD analysis project Ga0335072, IMG submission 206725) | Soil microbial communities from Loxahatchee National Wildlife Refuge, Florida, United States - Lox_Sample_2.1 | ecosystem: Environmental > Terrestrial > Soil > Wetlands | place: USA: Florida...
CCGTGGCCGTGGGCGGCGCCCGCCGCGACCTGCTCAGCGGCCTCGATGCCGCCATCTCCCAGCAGTGGGGCGGAGCCCCCCTGTGGGTGACTCCCGACGGCAACATCTTCGACGCCGACTCCTTCCACCTCGTGAGCTCCCAGCAGCTGGCTCGCCGCACGAACGGCCTGGTGAGCGCCACCCAGGTGCACCAGGGCGGCTTCGTGGACCTCGGCTCCCATCGCCTGTGGATCCGCGCCGTGCCCTCCGCCGGCGGCGCCCCAATCCTCTCCAGCCAGCTGCTCGCCGGCGAACTGCGCCGCGCCGACGAACGCATTCGCGCGGGCGGCTGGGCCGCGGTCTCCAGCGGCTTCGCCCGCGAACACAGCCTGCCCCTGGGCGGCTCCTTCACCCTGCCCACCCCCTCCGGTGAGGTCCCCTTCCGGGTGGCCGCCGTGACCACCAACATCGGCTGGCCCTCCGGCACCATCACCCTCGGCACACGCGACTACAGCCGCTACTGGCAGACCACAGCACCCACCGCCCTCTCCTTCGCCCTCGCTCCCCACGCCAGCCTGCCAGCCGCCAAGGCGGCTCTTGCCGCCGCCCTCGCCGGCCAGCCCACCCTGCGGGTGCAGAGCTCGGAGGAACGCGTCGCCGAGGTGAAGGCCACCGTCCATCAGGGCCTCGGCACCCTCAGCAAGATCTCCACCCTGCTGCTCGTCACCGCCGCACTCGCCCTCGCCACCGCCCTCGCCACCGCCATCTACCAGCGCCGCGCCCGCCTGGCCTCTCTGAAAGCCCAGGGCTTCGACCGCCTGCAGCTGTGGCGAGGCCTGCTGTTCGAGAGCGCCGTGGTGCTCGCCGTGGGCTGCCTGGACGGGGCTCTGCTGGGCCTCTACGGCCACGCCCTCGCCGACCGCTACCTGCGCGCCGACGCCGGCTTCCCGGCCCCCTTCGCGGTGGGGGGCCTGCAGGTGGCGGCGACCTTGGCGTTGATGCTGGGCATCGCCCTGGCCGTGATCGCCCTGCCCGGCTACTCCGCCGCGGGCATCTCCCCCCAGGCGGGCTTTCAGGAGTAGGTGTCCACGCCGTCCGGCAGCGAGTGGCGACGGGGCCGGGAGGTAGATACAAACAGCGGTTGCGAGCCGCCCTCGCGGTCGAGATTGTAGTCGGAGTGTCCCATCCGTCCCGACAGTCGGAGCTTGCCTGGGCCTTCCTGCGCGCGTCCTTCGACTACTGGCTCGTGGTCCTGCCAATCGCCCGCCACGAGCTCCGCTGCCTGCGCGACCGCGCCGCCGCCATCCCCGACCCGGTGCTGCGCCGTCACGCCCTCGGGATCTACGACGCCGATTGGGCGAGCCTCGAGGGGGTGGCCGCCTTCGCCGCCTTCACCCCGCCCGCCCAGCGCGTCACCGTGGTGCGCCTGCTGATCGCCCTGCAGAGCATCTACCAGTACGCCGACACCCTCATGGAGCAGCCCAACGACAACCCCGCCGCCAACGCCCGCGCCCTCCACGCGGCGATGCTCGCCGCCCTGGAGCCGGGCGGCGCCCAGCCCGACTACTACGCCCACAACGGCCCCGCCCGCGACGGCGGCTACCTGGCCTCCCTGGTGGAGCTCTGCCGGGAGCTCGTGGCCAGGCTGCCCTCCTATGCGGTCGTCCACGAGCAGCTCCGTGGCCAGGCCCAGCGGATCGTCTTCTACCAGGCCGACATCAACCTCGCCTCCGCCGGCCATCTGCGGGCGCTCGAGCAGTGGGCCGCCCGCGAGGCTCCGCCCGGCGCCGCTCAGCGCTGGTGGGAGCTGGCCGCCGCCGCCGGCTCCTCCCTGGCCACCCTGGCGCTGCTCGCCGCCGCCGCCGACCCCTCCCTCACAGTCCGCCGCGCGCGGGCCATCGAGGCTCTCTACTGGCCCCGTGTGGGCGCCCTGCACACGCTCCTGGACAGCCTCGTGGACCGCGCCGAGGACGCCGCCACCGGACAGCACAACCTGCTCGACCACTACGCCACCACCGCCGAGATGGTGGACCGCATGGAGCGCCTGGCCCGCGAGGCGGCCGTCCAGGCACAGGCCCTGGGCGTGGAGCACCGTCTGATCCTCGCCGGCGTCACCTGCCTGTACGCCTCGGACGCCGAGGCCTGGCTCCCGGATGTGCGCCCCGCCACCGAACGGGTGCTCGCCGCCCTCGGCGGCCTCGCCCGGCCCGCCATGCTGCTGCTGCGTGCCCGTCGCCTGGCCCACTGCCCCCTCGGTCCCCTCGCCGCCCGGTGGTCGGCGCCGCGCGCCGCCGCCCTCGCTCGCTGCCGCCGCAGGGGCGCTCCGAGGGCCACTATCTGATTTCGGATACCCAATAAAGGACTACCCCCCTTGCGGTCTTCACAGCCCGCGTCACATGGGGGAAGATCCTCGCGGCGACAGAGAGCGGTCGAACGGCCCGGTCTCGCAATCGTGCAAGAAGGGCATGTGCCGCCAGAGCGCGGCGTATCGCGTCACCGGGTCGCCAAATCGCGAGTTCCGCTTTGTCCCGTTTCTGCCAGCAGCGGGCCGGGTGTCCCCACATATCCCCATGACACCCGGCCCGTCATCTTCCTCCGTGACACCCACCCCGAGATCCAAGAGCTCACCGCCAAGGCCACTCCGATGAGCCCCGTCAGCCGCCGCGTAGAGCAGTCCTCGTTCACCCTCTTCGGTCCCCGCTTCTCCCAGTCGCTGGAGCGGGGTCTCGCGATTCTCTCCTCCTACCGCTCCGAGTCCCCCGTCCGCGGCATCGCCCAGATCGCCAACGAGCTGGGCCTCAGCCGCTCCACCGCCCACCGCTACGTCTCCACCCTCGCCGCCCTCGGCTACCTCGAGCAGGTCGCCAACCGCAAGTACGTGCTCGGCCGCCGTGTCAGCGACGTGGGCATGTCCGCCCTCAGCGCCACCGGCCTGGCGACTCTCGCCCGCCCCCATCTGGAAGAGCTGCGCCGCAAGCTCTCCTACGGCGTCGGCCTGGCGGTGCTCGACGACAGCGAGATCGTCTACGTGGAGCGCGTCCGCTCCTACACCCGCGGCGGCCTGGAGATCGCCCTGGGCATGCAGCCCGGCTCCCGTCTCCCCGCCCACGCGACCGCCATCGGCAAGCTCCTGCTGGCCTATCTCCCCGACGAGGATCGCGCCGCCCGCGTGCGCGAGCTGCGCCTGAGCCCCTGCACCCCCGCGACCATCGTCGACCGCGACCGCCTGCGCCGCGAGCTCGATCGCATCCGCGCCGCCCGCGTGGCCGTCGAGGATCGCGAGCACACCCCCGACCAGGTTGCTGTCGCCGTGCCCGTCCTGCTCGCCGACGACGCCCCCCCGCTCGCCGCCATCGGCGTCACCCTACCCGCCGACGCGATCCCGCCCCGAGAGCTCTCCAAGCGGCTCGCCCCCGAGCTGCAGGCCGCCGCCGAGCGCCTCTCGCGGGAGCTCCTTCCCGAGTCCTCCTCGAGCCGCTCCAACGGCCGCGCCAAGGCCTCCTCCCGCGGTGAGAGCTCCTCCCGCGGCAAGGCCTCCTCCCGCGGTGAGAGCTCCTCCCGCGGCAAGGCCTCCTCCCGCGGTGAGAGCTCCTCCCGCGGCAAGCCACGCTCCAAGGCTCAGCCGGCCTGAAGGCTCAGCCGGCCTGAGCGCCGCCCACGAGCGCTTCCACGGGCGTCACCGGCGGGGCGCCGAGCGTGGGCGTATTCGCCGTCCGCCCCACCACCCGCGTGTCGATGCGCACAGTTTCGGTGACCGCCAGCGCGTTCGCCGCCCCCGCCGTGAGGTCCCAGCTGGCGCCGTTGTGCGCGTACGGGCCGCGGTCGAGCACCGGCACCACCAGGCTGTGTCCCAGGTAGCTCACCCGCACCAGCGTTCCGCACGGCAGCGTGCGATTCGCCACCCCCACCACCGCCGGCGTCAGCATCTGCCCGCAGGCCGTCTTCTGCCCGTAGAGCCCCGGCCCGAACCACGTCGCGATGCCGCTCGGCGCCACCTTCTTGGCCTTGCCGCTCGACGGCGCCGCCGCCCCGCCCGCCGCCTGCGTGCTCGTCGCACCCAGCGCCTGCGCCGCCCACAGCAGGCTCCCCGCCAGCACGGCGACCGCCGCGCACAGCGCGAGCGAGATGGATGGCTTGAACCGTGACGATCTCATCGTTGCTTCTCTTCGCCTACGGGGTGAGCTGACGGGCTCGCGCGCTCCTTGAAGCCGCGCTACGGCCTGTGCAAGGCCGATTCGCCCCGGCGAACCGCGTGCTGCGCTTCGCATTGGGTCCCCCGCCCTCTTCGACCGGAGTCGAAGAGGCTCGGCGTGCGCGCGAGTATACAGGCCCCCACCCCGGCTGCAGGTCCTCCGGCCGCAGGTCCCCCGGCTGCAGGTCCCCCGGCTGCAGGTCCCCCGGCTGCGGGCACCCCGGCGGCGGAGCTCAGCCGGGCAGCCGCGAGAGGAAGTCCCGCAGTAGCCGCCCGCCCGTGGCGAGCCCCGCCTTGGCGAGCTCCCCCGCGAGCTCCCCCGCCGAGCCGATCAGATCGGCGCCACCCGGTGGCTGCACAGAGCCAGTGAGCTCCTCCGGTTCGGCTTCGAAGCCCTGCCGCGGGATCGCATCGCGCCGCGGTGCCCGCCGCGGTGATCTCGCCTGCCCCCCGTTTGCCCGCGCCTCGCGGGCCGCCGCCCGCCGCGGGCTCGCTCGCTGGGGGCGCGCCCGGGGCAGGCCCGCGAGCACGTTCTCTCTGGCCTCGCTCTCGCTCTTTCGCGCCGCTCCCCCCCGCCGGCCGCTCGCCCGCTGGGGACGCGTGCGCGGCAGCTCCGTGAGGATGCTCGCCCGGCCGTTGCTCGCCCCCCCGCGAGCACCGCCGGAGTCGCTCCGCGACAGATCGCGCTTGGGGGTCTCGGCCATGCGCGTTAGCATAGGCGCCGGGAACCCCCGCCGTATCCAGCGCGACAGAAGGGACGAGATGTCGGTAGTGGAACTGCAGGAGCTCGACGAGGTCAAGGGACTGCTCGCCCGCGGCCAGCAGGTCGGCGTGCTGACCTTCTCGGAGATATCGCTGGCCACCTCCGAGCTCGATCTCGACGAGTCCGACGTCGAGGAGCTCCACGGCTTCCTCGAGAAATCGGAGATCGAGCTCGTCGAGGACATCGATCCGGCCACCGCCGCCGCCCTCGAGGTGGAGCGCGCCCCCGACAAGCGCGGCCGCCGCACCAAAGCCAAAGCCCAGCTCGACCTCAAGCCGGACATGACCACCGACTCCCTGCAGCTGTTCCTCAAGGACATCGGCAAGGTCCGCCTGCTCACCGCCCAGGAGGAGGTCGATCTGGCCAAACGCATCGAGCGCGGCGACCTCGACGCCAAGCAGAAGATGGTCGAGTCCAACCTCCGCCTCGTGGTCTCCATCGCCAAGAACTACCGCAACCAGGGCCTCCCCTTCCTGGACCTCATCCAGGAGGGCACCCTGGGGCTGGTGCGCGCCGCCGAGAAGTTCGACTATCGCAAGGGCTTCAAGTTCTCCACCTACGCCACCTGGTGGATCCGCCAGGCGATCGCCCGCGCCCTCGCCGACAAGGCCCGCACCATCCGCATCCCCGTACACGTGGTGGAGAAGCTCAACAAGATCGGCCGCGCCGAGAGAAAGCTCGTCACCGAGCTCGGCCGCGAGCCCACCGCCGACGAGATCGCCGATGTCACCGGCATCGACCCCGAGGAGGTCGACTCCATCAAGCGCTCCGCCCAGGCCCCCGTGTCGCTGGAGAAGCCCGTCGGCGACGAGGAGGAGTCCGAGTTCGGCCAGTTCATCGCCGACGAGCGCGCCGAGTCCCCCTACGAGCGCGCCGCCGAGATCCTCACCAAGGAGGCTCTCCGCGAGGCCCTCGAGAACCTCTCCTACCGCGAACGCCGCGTCCTGGAGCTCCGCTACGGCCTCGGCGGCGAGCACCCCCGCACCCTCGACGAGGTCGGTCGCACCTTCAACGTCACCCGCGAGCGCATCCGCCAGATCGAGAACCAGTCGCTGAAGAAGCTCCAATCGCTGGCAGAGGCCCAAAAGCTCCGAGACGTGGCCTGACGGCCGCCTCGGGTCCCCTGACGGCGTCCTCCCTCGCTCGCGTGCTATTCGCACGCCACGCTCGGTGCGTCCTTGTCAGGGAACCCGATCCGGCCGTCAGGAGGCCTGACCCCGTCCGTGGGCCGGCGCAACGCTCAAGCTGACCGGCGTCCGTGCCGATCAGTTGAGGGTGATGTTCGACGTCGAAGCGGCCCTGCAGGAGCTCGTCAGGCGAAACGGCTCCGACCTGCACCTCAAGGTCGGCTCCCGGCCCCTGTTCCGGGTGGACGGCGAGCTGGCGCCCGACGGCGAGGGTCCCGTGCTCTCCGCCGAGGACACCGAACGCGCGATGAAGTCCCTGCTCGGCGACGAGGCCAAGCTGGAGGAATTCGCCCGCGAGCACGAGGTGGACTTCTCCTACGAAATCCCCGATGTCGCCCGCTACCGCATCAACGCCTTCCGCCAGCGCGGCGTCATCTCGATGGCCTGCCGCGCCATCCCCCACAAGATCAACACCATCCAGGAGCTCTCACTGCCCGACGTCGTGCGCGAGCTCGCCGAGGAAGAGCGCGGCATCGTGCTCCTCACCGGCACCACCGGCTCGGGCAAGTCCACCACCCTGGCGGCCATGATCGACCACATGAACACCACCGTCGCCAAGCACGTCGTCACCATCGAAGACCCCATCGAGTTCGTCCACGAAGACAAGCTCTCCGTGATCAACCAGCGCGAAGTCGGCATGGACACGAGCTCCTTCCAGCGCGCCCTGCGCCGCGTCCTGCGCCAGGACCCCGACGTGATCCTCATCGGCGAGATGCGCGACGAGGAGACCGTCCGCGCCGCCCTCTCCGCCGCCGAGACCGGCCACCTCGTCCTCTCCACCATCCACACCGTCGACGCCGTCGAGTCCATCAACCGCATGCTCGACTTCTTCCCCCCCCACCAGCACGGCCAGGCCCGCTCCATGATCGCCGGCACCATCCGCGGCGTCATCTCCCAGCGTCTCGTGCCCGGCGCCGCCGGCGGCCGCGTGGCCGCCTGCGAGATCCTGCGCATGACCGGCCGCGTCCGCGACATGATCGTCGATCCCTCTCAGACCGGCAAACTCTCCGAGGTCATCGCCACCGGCGGCTACTACGGCATGCAGACCTTCGACCAGGCCCTCTACGGCCACCTCAAGGAGGATCGCGTGAGCTTCGACGACGCCATGAAGGTGGCCTCCAGCCCAGCCGACTTCAAGCTCCTGGTCCAGGCCGAGGGCCGCCGTGGGACCACCATGGAGGACGTCCAGGCCGCCGAGCAGCGTCGTGGCGACTCCGCCACCTCCAAGCCCAAGCTCACCGTCGCCTGAGTCGTTCCCGCCGCGCGAGACCCCTTTACTTCACTTGGTAAAGTGAGGAACATGGCGGCGTTCGACGAGACCTGTCCGGTGTGCCGCACGGCGGAGATCGTGTGCGGCAAGTGGACCCTGCTGCTGATCAGGGACCTCGCCGACGGCCGTGCCCGCTTCTCCGAGCTCGAGCGCTCCCTCGCCGGCATCAGCCCCAGGACCCTTTCCCTGCGCCTGCGTGCCCTGGAGGAGGAGGGCGTCGTCGAGCGCCACACCTTCTCCGAGGTGCCCCCCCGCGTGGAGTACGCCCTCACCGAGAAGGGCCGGGACCTGCTGCCGATCATCGACGACATGCGCTCCTACGGCGAACGCTGGCTGGGCGGAGAGTGCGCTGACGCCGCCCAGGCCCACACCCTCGCCGCCGCTCTCGCCAGCGCCGTCGCCTGAGCCCCTCGCGGCCGGCCGCCACGGTGCAACGCTCCCTGCTCCGGCAGGAGCGCCGTCCGCGAGCGCGAACTCACCGGCACCATGCCCTCCGCCGACCTCCCCAGCGGCCTCCAGAGCCTGCTCGCCCAATACGTCCAGGCCGCCGCCGCCCTGCTGCGGGCGCAGATCGCCGCCGGCGCCGAGGTGGAGCTCGAGCTCGACGCCCGCCGCTCTCGCGCCGGCGCCAGGACGCCCTTCTACAGCTGCCGCCCGCTCACCGGCGCCTTCATCCGCGACCGCGAACCCCTGCTCGCCGCCCTGCCCGAGCACGAGCCCGCCCTCGCCGCCCTGGCCGCCTTCGACGGTCTCGACCGCTACCTGGCCGCCGTCCCCGGCGAAGGCGAGCCCGGGCTCGAGCTCGCCCGTCGCGGGCGGCGTCTCGCGGAGCTGGAACCTTCGATTGCTCTCGCGGAGCTGGACCCTTCGATTGCGGACCCCGCGCGCGGGCGCGCGCACGCGCGCACCCGCGCGCGGGCAGCCCTGCGGGGACTGCTCGAGGAGGTGTTCGCCGACCAGACCGGCTTCGAGCTGCAAGCCGAGCGTCTCAGCGGCGCCCTGCGGCGTCTCGAGCGAGCCGAGCCGGTGGAACGCGGCGAGGCCACCGTGCTGCTTGCCACCCTGCGCGGCATGACGATCGCCTCGCCGGAGATCAAGCTCGCCAAGGGCCTCTCCATCCTCATCCCCGCCGCCGTGGAGGGGGCGCCCGAGGCGGCACTCGCCGGCGAGGACGGCACGCCGCCCGACGACGAGGCCGAGCATCTGCTCGTGTCCCTCACCGTCGAGCTATCCGACCCCGACGAGGACCCCATCGAGCGCGGCCGCGCCGTGCTGCTGGACCTGCTCCGCGCCCTGCGCCTCTACGGCGACGGCCGCGTGACCCTCGGCTCGCTGGCCTTCGCCCGCGGTGGGGGAGAGCGCCGCTGGCGCACCGTGCTGCTGGGCGCCGGCGGACGACCCCACGGCATGCTCGTGGTCTCACCCGCCCAGGAGGACGAGCTGCGCGCCTTCTGCAGCCTCGTCTCCCGCCGAGCTCCCCATTCCAACGAGCTGGCCTGGGCGCTGCGTCGCTTCGAGCTGGGCTGCGAGCGCCCGAGCCCCCACGAGGGGCTCAGCGACCACCTCCTCGCCCTGCGCGCCCTGCTGGAGCCCGAGGGGCCCGCCAGCGGCCAGCTCGCCGGCCGCGTCGCGGCGCTGTGCGCCACCGCCAAGGACCGCGTGCGGCTCACCGAACGGATGGTCAAGGCTCAGAAGCTGGAGCGCGAGATCGTGGCCGGAACCGTCGCCGAACGCGCCTCCACCAGGGCCCTCGCCGGCGACGTCGCCGATCATCTGCGCGCCCTGCTGCGCGACGTGATCTGCGGCCATCTCGCCCCCGATCTCGCTCGCGTGGCCGACGAGCTGCTGAGCGCCGCGGTCAACGACGTCGAGGACGTCGAGGATCCAAGCGCCGGCGAGCGGCAGGTGCTCGTCGAGGCGTAGCTCCTCAGCCCAGCAGGTGGCCCGCGACGCGGGCGAGCCCGGCGAGGTCCCGCACGTCCTCCTCGAGCTGGGGCACCTGGATCGGCGCCGGCGGTCCGAGGGCCTTCGCCAGGCGCGACACCGTCGCGGCGTCGCGGCGTGAGAGCACGTCGAAGTCGGCGAGGTTGGCCGCCACCCGGCCCGCCAGCCGCGGGCCCAGATCGCCCTCCAGCAGGCTCGCCACCTGATCGGGAGTGCGTCCGTGCAGGCCGGCTGAGCTGACGCGATTGACGATCACCGCATCCCGGGACATGCCCGCGGCGTCGAGGTGCTCGGCCATGAACAGGGCCTCCCGCGCGGGCTCGGGCTCGGGGGAGGTGACGATCGCGAAGGCGCTCGTGTCTTCCCGCAGCAGCCGCGCCACCGCCTTGGTCTGCGCGCCGAACCCGTCCATCACGCCGCCGAGGGAGGCGAAGAAGCGCGACAGCTCTCCCAGCAGGTCCACCCCGGTGACGCGCGCGAAGATCGCGAACACGAGCGCCGTGCCGCGTCCGAACAGCCGCGCCGTGAGGCCGCCCGGGGCGAGGAACACCTGCAGGGCCCGCCCTTCCATGAACGCCAGCATGCGGCCGGGGGCGTCGAGGAAGTCCAGCGCGTTGCGCGACGGCGGCGTGTCGAGCACGATCGTGTCGAAGTCGTGTTGCTCGTGCAGCTCGTGGAGCTTGGCGATCGCGCTCAGCTCGTGCGAGCCGGCGATCGCGCTCGAGAGCTCCCGGTAGACGGGGTTCTCGAGGATCCCCGCCAGCCGCTCCGGGTCTGGCTCCAGGCGCGCCACCAGCTCGTCGAAGGTGCGCTTGGCGTCGAGCATCATCGCCCACAGCTCTCCCGCCGCCGCGATCCCCTGTGCCGCCAGCAGCTCCGGCTCGATGCGCCGCGGCGCGCTCGCGAGC
>Ga0335072_10017161_pt1 | contig 10243 bp, 9 predicted proteins | sample Lox_Sample_21_FD_206725 | JGI IMG/M metagenome (GOLD analysis project Ga0335072, IMG submission 206725) | Soil microbial communities from Loxahatchee National Wildlife Refuge, Florida, United States - Lox_Sample_2.1 | ecosystem: Environmental > Terrestrial > Soil > Wetlands | place: USA: Florida...
GAGCATGGGGCACGTCCTGCGGCGGCTGGAGGAGGCGGGCTGGATCCGGCGGGACAAGGGACACTTGGAAAAAACGCCGGAGAATCCGAAGGCGGCGCGAGGGCGGCCGGTGATATGCCTGCGGTTGACGCCGGAGGGGGAAAAGAAAATGGCGGACGTGTTTCCGAAGCACTCGAAGCTGGTGAAGAGCTATTTGAAGGCGCTCGACGGGCGGGAGCAAGAGACGCTGGTGCGGTTGTGCGAGAAGCTGAAGGACGGCTACGCGGTGAGCTTCGTCAAGGAGTATCGCTGGGACGACCCGCCCGAGCATTTGGATTGGAGGGAGGGAGGTGAGGCGTGATTTGCGGGTTCGTCGGAACCGTGTTGTGATGATTGCTAGTGCGTTCTTTCGTCGAGCTTGAAAAACAAGAGGCTTGCAAGGAATAGGAGGTGGATGGCCCGGTTCCGGTCGATAACGATGTTGGCGTGCGCTTTCGGATTACGAATCCCAGTCATGGCACCCGCAAAAATTTGCATGTAGCCAACCTGTATATCTCTTCCAGTCGTCGTTGTCGTATCGTCGAGTAGGATGATGGGGTTTGTAAGGAGAATGCTCTGTTCATCAAATCCGCACCGTCAAATTCCTTGGCTGTTTTTTCTCTCACGAATTTCTTTATCCTGTCGTTAACCTCCTTCAGGCATGCCTCGACCGCATCTGCGAAGTTTCCGCTCTCGACCCTTGATTTCGCGATCCTAACGACCGCGGGGTGTAATTCCTCCCAAATGAAATTTGCATCCATCGCTTTCGCAGCCGTGGCCGGTGAGATCTCTTTCGCCTCTTTTTTCATGCCAGCTTGTTCCTTTCGCAACTTGAGAATATCCAGCTTTTGAAAAACCCTCATGTGTCTCTCGCGTGCTTTGACCTCGGCCTGGCCGGCGAATTGGGCAAACGCGGGTGTTGCCCCAAAGGCGTTCTGAGCTCTTGTTCTCGCTTGGAGGATTTCGAAATCGAGCTTGGATGAGACTTTTGCCTTTAGCCATTCCATGTCGGTTTCGGTTAGGTCCCTGTCAGTTGCTCCCCATTTGTTCAGGTATGCGTTTTCGAATGCGGTGAGGACAACGTCGAATCGTTTCAGAATCACATCAACGACCGCCTGAGCCAGGTTCGAACTGAATAGGGCACCTTTGGCGCTAAACTGGTGTTTTAACGCTGCGATTTCGCGGTCGAGATTTTCGTAAGCGTCTACGCGGCCCATTTCGAATTCCTTGTCGCAGAGGCTCTCGAAAGTCTGGGTGATTGTAGACATTGCATTTTTCCTGTGGCACTCAGAGGTCAGCTCAAATGTGATTTATATACACGGGCCCGGGTCCCTGGCGGCGTCATTTTAACGCGAGATTTTGCCAGAAATTGTCGTGCGGACGGACCGCCTATGCCGAATCTTGGCGCTTGGAATGCTACACGCTGGGCTCGCATTTAATTTCGATGAATGCCTCGACAGATTGGCGCCCCCAGCGCGGCATGTCGGGAGGCCGATGTTTCATAGCTTCTCGAAAAGGTATTCCTGGGCTTCCTTCAGCTGCTCGTCGAGTAGTCTTTCTATTCTGCTGGATTTCCCCTCGCCGTATCCTGGGAGCTCCAGTAGGAAGTTGTGTAGGTTTGCGTGCATTTCGGGGTCGGCGTAGCATTTATACTGTAGCCCGTGGAACAAATCGAAACCTGCGTTTTCGGCCGACTCTGCCATGGTCTCCAGCTCACGGATGCCGACGACGTTTAGAGCGTCCACTTTCACCTCGGGCCGCAACAACGACCGGTTGAGCAAGGTGTTGAACCTCTTGTTAAGCCACCAGTTGACCAGTGGGCCGTTCAAAATATGATCTTGGACGACCAGAAGCGGTACGACCCTAGTGACGTGGTCAACTGGGACATTCCGTAACGGGTTTCGTGATTCGCGCCGCCTATGAAAGAGAGTTTCAATTCTTCGAGCGAGCTGATTGCACCCCTTGACGATTTTCCTTTCGAGGTCACTTTCGAATAGAGCGACATCTCCGGAGTATCGGGCCTCGCGCGAAAGGAATCCTCCCTTATATTCCATAGGCATGAAAACGGGGCCTTTCATGAAACACCCGTCGAGGCCTTCACCGCCATCCTTCCATTCAGGCGTTGGCCAGAAAGAGAAATCCTTAAATTGTCGGTCGGCTAGGAACGAATTCACGTATTCTTCGAATAGAATTCCCCAGGCCCCGGAAAGTCTTGATCTTTCTGCTGCCGGGAGCGCGTCATGAATCGCCCAGAAAACTCCGCTATGAATTTTCTCAACCAAGAGGCCCAAGTCGCAGCAGAAGAACTTGCCGGGTTGTAGTTCGATGAAGGGCTTGCTTCTGAAGGGGACTGAGTCAAACCGCCAATCTACGGGTCTGGCTGCTCTCAATTCTTGCCTAAGCTCGTCCAGTGTCGTGGATAGGATCCTTAGCGTAGCGTCTAATTCCCGCTGGGGGATAGTGGAGTCTTTGCCGAACTGCAGACGGCCAATCGCCAAAAATTCGGGGTGCATGGAGCCGTCCTGGCCTCGGTAGTGGAAGAGATAAGAGTAAAACGCAAGCAGCAACAACAACCAGTGGGGAAGGGGGACGCCAACTGATCGGGCAAACTCCCGCCCGAAATCAAATCCCCCGTAATTTCGGATGCGATCGAGTACGGTTTCGTTTTGCAGTAATTCCCGGAACATGATTCGCGAGCGGTACGCGACGTGTTCGATCGGTAGCGGGTTTAGGAGTTCGATCGGGCCCAGCATCTGGACCATCAAAGCTCTCGTCACGCTTTCGCTATTCGGTGAGATTAGGGCTTTTCGTTCTCTTTCGGTCATCATGAGGTCACTCATCATGAGACACGCCTCTCCCAAGGCGTAACGCGCGGATTCATCGGTGAGCGGGCTGCGCTTGCCACAGCTGTGGTCTGCTACTAGCCGCAGAACGTTGAGCAGTTGAGTGGGGTGGAACATGGGGCGGTCGGACATATGTGCTTGTCCGAATCGATCCTTGAGGCGAGCAATCGTCTCGTCACTGAGCATCCCACCGGAAACTTCCTGCTGTGTCTTAGCGACAGCCTCCCTGTCGCGCTTCGTTAGCCGAAGGTCGGCGCTGATCTGGCACAGCAAAATTGCGGAGTCCACTGGGTCCAGATCTCGGATAAGCGAAATAAGCTCTTCAATGTCCGCGGCGCGGTCGTGAACCTCGCGGTACTCGAGAACCGTTGCAAACTGATTCATGCGCGGCTTCATCGCAAATCCACCATATCGACTCAAGGCAAAGTCGAATTACTAATATTATACCGTGTTCTGCCGCGGCGATTTTTGCCTACGGCTGGCAGCCCAGCCTTACTCCGGGATTTCTCCTTGCAGGCGGGTGGACTAGCTCAGCTCAGCAATTCACTAGGCAACTTCAACCACGACGGCGGCCCAGACTGTCATACCCCGATTCACTTGCTTCTCGGCGAAAATTTCCGGGGTGCCGTACTCTTCGCCCTCCAGCGAAGGTGCCCCAGGTCGCTCCGGCCTCCTGTATCCATCCTTTCGCGCCGGAACTCAAATTGCACCAAAACTGGGCACTCCCCTCGCCAAATTCAATTGCACCATTTCTGGTGCAATCCGGCTCCCTGAAAACCCCCTGTTTTAGGCCTTTTCCTGCGGAAGTCCACACGTGCGGTGATTTGAATTTTTCTTCCGCAACGTGCTGCTGTGGATTTACTTCGCCCAGTTTTCGACGGCGAGCGAGGGGATGCGGCGGAATTCGCGTTCGTTGTTGGTGACGAGAGTAACGTCGAGCGAGACGGCGTGCGTTCCGGTGGCAGGTGCGGGCATAGCGGGCGTAGACCGCAAGGCCGAAGCGACGACTTGCGCAAGAATTCTGCGCAAGCGGTGGCGGATGAGGGCGTTGCGTTTTTTCGTGGGGCTTAAGCCCCACGCTTCCACCAAGAGGCTGAGAAGAGAAACGGCTGTAGGCGAATCGGAATTGCAAATCTGAAATTTGAAAATTCAATGGAAGGCAAGGAAGGTCGCTTCGGCGTGGCGGCTCCGCGACAGCCTTCCTTCGCTTCGCTCAGGACGAGTCGGCAGAGCGGTAGGCGCTGTGCGGCAGGTTCTTTTTTGTCGGACCTGAAGGTCCGACCCCCTAAGGAGCGAAGAGCGAAGCTCCGCCTTCGCGGGAATGCGGCTATGGCGCGACAGGCCCGCCGCGCTCCACAAAAGGGAGGGCAAAGGCAAAGCGGCGATCACTCGCCGCGCTCCACAAAAAGGCGAAGGCAGACACCAGCCGGGCGACAGATCAATGGCGCGGCCTACAACGAATTGAACTTGGGGTGGGGCATGCCGGCTTTGTAAAGCTGGTCTTCGACGGTGACCAGGACGAACTCGGCGGTGCAGTTTTTGCGCGTGGGCGTTTCGTATATATCGGGCGTGGTTTCCGTGTACCACAAATTTATGTGCATGTTCCCGGAGATCCAGCCCGAGCCGAATTGAAATTCGAGCCCCGAGGAATCGCCGAGGCCGTCCGGCACGGCGTAGTCCTGCTCCTCGGCGTGCTTCAAGGGCGGCCCGTACAAATTCGTCAAGACGTCGACGATGTTGAAGTAGCCGGTGGGGTCGGCTTCGTAGAGAAGGCGGTAAAGATTGCCTTTGTAGAAATACGCTTTCCAGTCGCGAACGGAGACGTCGGCGAGTTTCAGGTCGCCGCGCGGCATGTGGCACATTTCGATGCCGGGAAAAAGCTCTTCCTTGTGAAAATGGCCGGTGTAGCAATGCGCGGCGTGCAAGCCTTTGAATTCCCCGGCGTGGAGAGTCTTGAACTCGTCGAGCGACATGCCCATCTTGTTGTCTTTCACGTCCTGGGCGAAGCAGGCTGCGGCGGCCAGCAGAGCGAGCGCCAGCGCGAGGAGTTGCAAGGGAGAGATGCGCGGGCGCGTCATGTGCCAAGTGTAACATTGGGTGCCAAACGCTCCGAGGCAGAGAAAAACGCGGAAAAAGAAAACGGAAAGAGCGGGAAAAACTCGCGGGTAAGGCACCGCGAAAGGTACGCGCCTTGCGGCGATCCCTTTTTCGCAGGGATGAATCCCTGCGCTTCCACCGAAGAGTGGCCTCCCTTCGCTGCGCGAAGGATGGGCCACCGTCGCAAACCAAAAAGCAGATCTCTGCCTGCGGCAGGCAGGCCTGTCTGCGGCAGGCGGGCCTCGTCGCTCCGTTCCTCGGGATGACAGGCGCGGGAAAGGCGCGACGGGTCCGCCTTCGCCAAGGGCTGGCTACGGCGGGACAAGTCCGCCTACGCCAACAACCGCCTTCGGCGAGACAAGCCGAATTGTTTGACGGGGAGGGACGCTGTGGGTAGACTCAGCGGCGCTTTTTGGTGTGGGCGATCCGCCTTCGTCCGCCGCGGCGGACTGGGGCGCGACGGGCACCTTCGTCGATATGTGACTCCCTTCGCGTTGCTCAGGGCAAGGCGGCGCCACGGCACTCGGTAGATAAAGGAGAAGAGGCCAATGGCATTCGTGAAAGCGGCGGCGGTGGGCGAGATACCCGCAGGGGAGATCCGCGAGCTGCAGGTGGGGGAGAAGGCGATCGCGGTGGCGCACGTGAACGGTAAGTTCTTTGCAATGAATGGAGTATGCCCGCACCGGGGAGGGCCGCTGGGCGAAGGCTCGATGGAGGGTAATGTGGTGACTTGCCCGTGGCACGGCTGGCAATTTGACGTGACGACGGGCAAGGCGTGTCTGAATGACGCGGTGGGGGTGCAGGAATATCCCACTGAAATCAGGGGAGATGAGCTGTATGTGGATGTGGGATAGCGACGGCCGCGGGCGGAACGGGCCGGGGCTCCGTGAAATTATGAAAAATTTGCCAAGTCCCTCTTCCCAGTACCTTCCTGGTGCGTGTATAGTGCCCGCGACACTTTTTGCGAATGACGCAAGCTCCCCACAAGCCAAGACGCTGGCTACTCGCCGTCGACCCCCGCGCCTACCACTGGGACACCCTATTTGTGAAGGGCAAAGAGATGTGGCGGCAGGCGGGTGCGCGTCCAGACACGCTGCGGCAACTGAAGCAGGTGCGCAAGGGCGACCGCACGCTGCTCTATCACGGCAAGCCGGAGCATGCGCTCTACGCGCTGGCGGAAGTGACGCGCGATCCGTATCCCGACCCGCACGAGCGCGACGGGAAAAAATTGGTGATCGACCTGCGGGCCATCGAGCGGCTGCCGCGGCAGGTGTCGCTGGCGGAATTGCGCGACAACAAGCCGCTGCGCAAAGTGAAATTTTTGAAAAACACCCGGCTGACGATTTGCCCGCTGACCGAAGAGGAATATTCCGAGATTCTTCGCATGGCGGGAATTGTGGCGTCGCCGGGAATACCTCTGCCGTAGATTTTCGCTTCGCGATTTTCGCAGGATTTTCTTCGCCCGCGCATTGAGCTATTCTTCCTTCCGCGGGGATTCTTTCCGGCACATTTCGATTTTCAGGAGGCGACAGATGCGCGTATCCGTGGCGGTGGTTGTTGCTTTGCTGGCGGCGTCCGCGGCGGCGCCGAGTCCGCAGAAGAGCGCGAGCCAGGCGAAGGCGTCGCGCGATGCGCTGCTGGCGGGCATTGCGGCGGGCACGACGACGGTGGTCGACATGAGCTACGCGATCAACGACCATTCGCCGGCGTGGCCGGGCGACGATCATCCGTTCACGACGAAAGTGGTGGCGACGCCGGAAAAGGACGGCTATTTCGCGCGGACGTTCTGCATGCCCGAGCACTATGAAACGCATCTGGACGCGCCGGCGCATTTTCCTCCGGGGAAGCTGACGATCGATCAGATTCCGCCGCAGCGGCTATTCGCGCCGGCCGTGGTGATCGACGTGCGCAGCGAAGTGGCGAAGGATGCGGATTACCGATTGACGACGGAGCGCGTGGCGGAGTGGGAGAAACAGAACGGGCGAATACCGGCGGGAGCGATTGTGTTTCTGCGGACGGGATGGGCGTCGCGCTGGCCGGACCAGACGAGCTACCGGAACATGGACGCCGCGGGAGTGATGCACTTTCCGGGGTACTCGGTGGAGGCGGCGAAGGTGCTGATTGCGCGCGGGGTGTATGCCCTGGGAATCGACACGCTGAGCATCGATTACGGGCCGTCAAAGAATTTCGAAGTGCACCGGCTGACGCTGCCGGCGGGGCTCTATCAACTCGAGAATGTGGCGAACCTCGACAAGCTGCCGGCGAAGGGCGCGTTCGTGGTTGCGGCGCCGATCAAGCTCGAGGGAGGCTCGGGCGGGCCGGTGCGCATTTTTGCGCTGCTGCCGAAGCAATAATAGAGGACGATGCCGGAACTGCCGGAAGTTGAGACAGTCGTGCGCGGGCTGCAAGCCCATTTGCCGGGGCGGAGGATTGTGGAAGTGCGGTTCGGGAAGACGGATTTTGTGATCGAGCCGACGGCGATTGCAGCGGGACTGGCGGGGCGGGGAATTTCGGGCGTGCGGCGGTTCGGAAAATTTCTGCTCGTGGAATGCGAGGCGGCCGATTCCGCGGGCCCGCGCGATGCAGCGGCGGGGGCAGCGACGAAGGGAGCGGTGGAAAAAGACGCGCTCCTGATTCATCTCGGCATGACCGGGCAATTGACCGTTTCCGCGGCGAGCGCGCCGGTGGCGCCGCACACGCATGTGTTTTTCGCGCTCGACGACGGGCGCGAGCTGCGCTACACCGACATTCGCCGTTTCGGGCAGATGCAATTGCTGCGAAACGGCGACCGCGAGCGCGTGCTGGGCTCGCTGGGGCTCGATCCGCTGGAAGCGAGCGAGGCGGAATTCACGGCGCGCGTCGGCGAGCGAAATGCGCGAGTGAAGGCGTTGCTGCTCGATCAGCACGTGCTGCGTGGCGTAGGCAATATTTACGCCGATGAAAGCTTGTGGCGCGCGCGCGTGCATCCGATGCGCACGGGCGATTCGCTGCGGCCGGAGGAGATGCGCGCGCTGTATCGCGCGCTGCAAGCGACGCTGCGCGAGGCGATCCGGCTGCGCGGGTCGTCCGTTTCGGATTATGTGGATGCGGAGGGCGCGCGCGGAGAATTTCAATTGCGGCATCGCGTCTATCAGCGCGAAGGAAAGAAATGCTTTCGCTGCGGAGCGGCGATTCGCCGCGCGATCGTCGCAGGGCGCAGCAGCCATTTTTGCCCGAGGTGCCAAAGGGCGCCGCGAAAAAAGCGCTCCCTCAAGAAGCGATAGTGGGTCAGTTTCCGGTTACGCGACAAACCCGGATTTATCCCTGCACAATCTCCTAGAATCGGGCTTCTCAGGAAGTAAAGGCAATCGTCTGGTTAGAGCGTTAATCAGGACTTGACCACCTCAGTAAGCGATCCAGGTGCTAACATTGCAGGTCCCTTATCCATCTTGATGTAATATCGGTCTTGGGTGGGAGCAATGAGAACTAGCCTCTTCCTTCTGGCAATCATTTCCCTGTTCACGACAATCTGTTTCGTAGCCCTGCAAACTCCCCACTCGACAGAAGCAGCTCTCGCGTCAGCGTCTCAACAGTCGCAGGACCACGTCCGGAAGAAGGTGCCCGAAGCGTGCACAGTTACGAAGCCTCTGGCTCAGCCGTTCGTACCTCCGCCGCCATACTGGACAGAGCACAATCCCGACCAATTCTGGTACGGTACCGAATCGCTCTGGACACTCTTGAGCGTTCAGGGCACCTGGCACCTACGAAACAACGTCCTCGAAGGCAAGGGTGGTGTCCGCAATAAACTTATCTATTGGCAACGAGGTTTCGATTGGCGAAGGGAGCCAGAGCCGAAACTCATCGTCATTGCAAAACGGCTTGACAGCGAAGCGCCCTCGGTTGCTGCTGATGCCGCACATGCCGTCTTTGTCGATACCGAGAGGGCAGCGATGATGACGGGAATTGATATACCGTCAATCGGCTGTTGGGAGCTCACGGCTCAGTATGGCGGTCAAACGCTGAGTTTTGTCGTATCAGTCCAACCTTGATTCACGGAGCCTGGTTAGTCGCGTTACCGGACAATCGGCCTGACGCGAATCGAAGGCTTGCTTAGAGCCCGTCAGAATGGAGCCGTCACTGGTTTTCTAGGTTTGCAGGAGGCTTCGAATACAGATCGTTCGACTGTGAAGAAAGCATAGTTCATTTCGAACAGAACTGTCGAACCTTGTGATGCTGAACGGTACAGAACCCTGTGGCCGGGCTTGAATTGGTATTGAGCACCAGAGAGGGTTTCGACGGCGATAAAGGGTCGGACAACGTCGAACTCAGTGCGATATCCTCGGGTTAGCCATTTCCACGCTCGGGTTAGCATTTCTGCTGGTTTCATAGACCGAGGGATAGGGTATCACCCGTCGATGCAGTTATTGAAAGCCTGCTCAACACCGAGTGGGCGATTAGTCGCGAGACCGGACAATTGGCCCGCTACTGAAACTCAGCGCCAGAGGAAGAGCAGGCAGGCGCCGGCGAAAGTAAAAGCTCCTGCGTAAAGAAAGCCTGCATTGGGGCTGACGGCGGACCACAAAGCGCCGACTGCCACGCTCGAGATCAGATCGCCCACACCGTTAAACGTTGCCAGCATTCCGAATCCCATTCCACGAGCTTCGCCAGGAAGCAATTCCGCGGCGAGCGATTTTTCGAGCGATTGCTGCACGCCGTCGTGCGTGCCGGCGAGAGCAAAAAGCGCGGCGAGCACGGGAAGCGTGGGCGGCTCGAAGATGAATCCTGCGTAGGCGAGCGCGGCGATCAAGTAGCCGAGCACGAGCAAGCCGCGCTTGCCGATGCGGTCGCCGAGCGCACCTGCGGGATACGACGCGAGCGCGCTGACGAAATTGTGAAGCGTGTAGAGCGCGACGGAAATCGTAGCCGCTCGGGCGACGCCCATGCGCGGCGTGAGAATCTGGCTCGCGCGAAGGATCAAGAGAGTTGGAGCAAACGCGCCGATGCCGTGCGTGAAGACTCCCGCGAGAAAGCGCCAGAATTTTGCAGGCAATTGCCGGAAACTTGAAATGAAGCTCGGCGCGTGGCGGCCGTGCATTTGCTTTGCCGCCGGCGCGAGAAACGCGAAGCACAGAGCAGCAGCGCAGCCGGGCGCGACCGTCCAGCGCAGGACGCCGCGCATTCCGAGCGTTCCGACGAGCGCCGTGGCGCAGAGCGGTCCGGCGACGGCGCCGATCGTGTCCATGGCGCGCTCGAAGCCGAACGCGCGGCCTTCTTTGCCGGGAGCGACAGCGTCCGCGAGCAAGGTA